>Ga0207676_10002192_pt1 | contig 14077 bp, 10 predicted proteins | sample KBSSwiS72_FD_184307 | JGI IMG/M metagenome (GOLD analysis project Ga0207676, IMG submission 184307) | Switchgrass rhizosphere microbial communities from Kellogg Biological Station, Michigan, USA - KBS Switchgrass S7-2 (SPAdes) (version 2) | ecosystem: Host-associated > Plants > Roots >... | reverse complement strand
TGCTCAGCAGGCACCTTGAGCGGGCCGGGGGATGGCGCAGCGCCGGGTGCGGGTTGCGGATAAGCGGTCGATCGCGCGGAATGGAAGGTGACGTTGCCTTCCACCTTCTGGATGATCTGATGGATGTAGCCGTTGAGGACGGTGACCGATCCGAAGCGCTGCAACAGGGCCAACGCCTGTGCGCTGTCATCCGTGCCCCAGCCCCATTGTTCGTAGACCGTCCAGAGCGGGATATGCCCGAACACGACCACGGGCGTACTCGAGGCCAGGCCGGCGAGATCCTTGGAGAGCCAGGCGAGCTGATCGTCGCCAAGATGCGCCATGCCGCCTGGCTTCAGATTGGCGACATTGTTGAGCGCGACGAAATGCACGCCGTCATGATCGAAGCTGTACCAGCCGGTGCCGATCGTGCCCTGTCCATGATGCGGGCATCACCCTTGCCATGCCGCTTGTCGCTGAGCCCTGGCTTCAGGCCGGTAAGCTCACCCCCTGCAGCACGAACGCACTAGCTTTGGGCGAAACATATCGCCTTTATCGGCCTGGCCGCCGCGTTGCTCCCAGTGAAGCCGAGCAGCGCTTTGCCGACTGGCTTCACCAGGAAGCAGACATATCATTGGCGACCTTTGTGGAATTGACCCGCACAGATCGGCATTCGCTGAACCAGCACTGACTTAAGCCCCTTAGCGGAGCGACGTGTCAAAACCTGTCGATGACCACGACACCGATGATATCGTGGTCATCGCTTCAAGCCCGACACGCTGGTCGACCCACTGGAAACCCTGTACCCCTCATGGTGGCCTTGCTGTAATCCTGGAGCGGCAACCGCCGCGCGATGGCAGCCCCATCCCCGTTAGAAGAAAGCGGCACATCTCTCAGAGCTAGCCCGTTTGCGCGCTTTATGATGGGATCGACTTTGTTAAAATGAATCCCTTGCACCGCACCATCAAAATGCCCATTCGACCGAAGCCCAGATTTTCTGGGTGTCGGTGGCGAAAGCCTTGGCGTTGTAATCGGCATATTTGAGGGTGAAGGTGTATTTCTTCACTTTCGCGAGCAGCTGAACATTGATCTCGTCGCCATAATGCGCGCCCAGTCGATCGGCCTTGTAATCGTGATAGATCGCCGAGATGCCGATCGTATCGAACGGGCCAACCTTCTTCCAGCCATAGCCAAGCGATCCGTAGAGATCCTTGATGCCCGTGGCGGGCGTGACCAGGAACTTGTCTGCCCAGCCCTGGAACTTGTGGAGCGTGGCGAAAGGCGTCTGCAGGGCGAAGCCGCCAGCGAACGGCGAGCCGGTTGCCTTGGTGGTGACGCTGCCGTCGGCGCCCAGCACCTCATAGCCCACGCCCAGTTTGAAGGCCTTCACCTCGAGGCCGGCTTCGGCGAGGTAATAATCGGCGGAATAGTCGATCGGGTTGGTGCCGATGTCCGATTGCGACGCGTAGCTGGCCGCGTAGGTGAGCTTCACGGCCTTGGAGAGCGGGTAGGTGCCGGTGAAGCGCGCGCCGAAGGTCTGGCTCGAATTGCGGAGCAGGGCGGCGGGCAACTCGTCTTCATCGACCCGATAATAAAAGCCGGTCAGTGTGCCGATCTTGGTGGTGTAAGCGAGATTGGCGAAGATATTGTCGCCGCCGATCGCCTGTGGACGCGGCGGGACGGTCGCAGGTGTCCCGTCGATGCCCCAGATGGTGCGGGCGGACCAGGCATAGGTGACGTCGAGCTTGAGGTTCTTGACACCCGACCATTCGATGCGTGCGGCGTCGAAAGTCTGTTCATTGTCGCGCCAGCCGACCGCGCCGACGAAACGCTGGTCGTCAAGGTTTATGCGCTGGCGGCCACCGGTGACGACCGTCTTGGGGATGCCCTTGAACTGGAGCTGGATGCGATTGAGCTCGATATTCTGCGGATCGGCGACCAGCGGATAGGCCGTCTTGCCGTTGAGACCGCTGTTATATTTCTCGCTGATCGCGAGCGTTCCTTCGGCTTCGGCGAGGAAGGAGAAGGGACCGCTGCTCAATTCGTAGCCAGCGCGGACGCGGGCGGTGATGGCATCGGCCTCCTTCGCGATCCCTGTCTGATCGACATTTTCATAGCGCAGGCGCGCATCGATCAGCGGCTTGAACTTGAGCGGTTCGGCGAGTGCCGGGCTGGCGACGGCAACGCTGGAGAGCAGGCAAAGTGATAGCGTTCTCATTTTTCCCCCTTTTGGAAATGAGTTTCTGGATTGGACTTTCAGGCGCCCCTCCGGCGCCGGGGCATCAGGCCGCTTCGTCGAGCGGGTTCGAATATCTCTGATGCAGGAAATGCAGGATCGCGTGCCGCGCGTGGTTATATTCGGGCAGCTCGGCGGCTTCGATCCGGTTACGCGGACGTTCGAGTGTGATCGGCAGATCCTCGCCGATCGATGCGGCGGGGCCATTGGTCATCATCACCACGCGATCGGCGAGCAACACGGCTTCGTCCACATCGTGGGTGATCATCACGACTGTTGTGCGGAGCTGCGACTGGATCTCCATCACCGTATCTTGAAGGCTGGCGCGGGTGAGCGCGTCGAGCGCGCCAAACGGTTCGTCCATCAGTAGCACGCGTGGCTGCATTGCGATCGCGCGGGCGATGCCGACGCGTTGCTTCATGCCGCCCGAAAGCTCACCGGGGCGCTTGAACGCCGCATGCGCCATGTGGACCAGATCGAGATTGTGGAGCACCCACTCCTTGCGCTCGGCGCGGCTCTTGCCGGGCGTCGTCTTGTCCACCGCGAGGCGGACATTCTCCTCGACCGTCAGCCAGGGCAGCAGCGAGTGATCCTGGAAGATCACCGCCCGGTCAGGGCCCGGCTTCTCGACCGTCTCCCCATCGAGGAAGACGACGCCTCGCGCGGGCCTGGTAAGCCCCGCGATCACGTTGAGCAGCGTCGATTTGCCGCAGCCCGAGTGGCCGATCAGGGCGACAAACTGCCCCTTTTCGATCGAGAGATCGATATTCTCGACGGCGGTGAACGGCCCGGTCTTGGTCGGGAAGATGACGCTGATGCCTTCGAGCGCCAGATAGCTGCGAACTTTCATGAAACCTGTCTCCTCAAGCACGGGCGATGCGGCGGCCGATGAAAGCGACCAACCGGTCGAGCGCGAAGCCGATCATCCCGATCCAGACCAGCGCGACGATGGTGTCAGTGAGCAGCGAGCTGTTGTAGCTGTCCCAGATGAAGAAGCCGATGCCGGTGCCGCCCTGCACCATCTCGGCCGCGACAATCGCGAGCCAGCTCATGCCCACGCCGATGCGCAGGCCGGTGAACATGTAAGGCACCGTCGCCGGCAGCATGATCTTGGTGAAATATTCGAACGGATTGAGCGCAAGTACCCTGGATACGTTGCGATAGGTCTGCGGAATATTCTGCACGCCGGTCGCGGTGTTGAGGATGACCGGCCAGATCGCGGTGATGAAGATCAGGAAAATCGCGGACGGCCCGGCCTGCTGGAAGATGGCGAGGCTGATCGGCAGCCAGGCGAGCGGCGGGATGGTGCGCAACACCTGGAAAAAGGGATCGAGGGCGCGATAGGCGGCGCGGCTCTGCCCGATCAGCACGCCCAGCGCGATGCCGATGATCGCCGACAGCCCATAGCCATAGGCAACCCGGCCAAGGCTGGTGAGAATGTGACCAGCGATGCCGACATCGCCGCCGTCCTGAATGTGCACGCCGGCGAGATCGAAGGTAACGCCCTTGAAGGGATGGAGGATAACCTCATTGCTTTCAGTCCAGATCCGCGACGGGCTTGGCAGCGAGGCGCCTTCGCCGCTGCAGCTGATTTCCCAGAAAGCGAGCAGCACGATCAGCAGCAGCGTGGTCGGGAGTATGGTGGAGACTACTCCGTTCAATCGTTCGAGCCAGGCGGGCCGGGGCTTTGCCGGCATGACAGGCATGGCGATTGCAACCTCCATGGCCGGCGCCGAAGGATGCCGGATAATTTGCGCGCCCCGATTGGCGGCAACGCCTTCCGGCAGCAAGCCCACGCCGGTATCGACAAGTTTGGCGGAAGAGGTCGACATCAGGATTATCCTTCAGCGATTGAGTATCAAACTCGCTTGATCGCGAGACTTTTGAGATAGGCGGCGGGGTTGCCCGGATCGAAAACCTTACCGTCGAAGAATTTCTCGACGCCACGGCTCTCGCCCCTGGGGATGAGATTGGCCGGAACCTTCGCCAGCGCCGCGCCCTTGCGCCAGATATCCGAACGGTTGACCTTGGCGATCAGCGCGGTCTTGCCCAGCGTCATCGGCAACTTGCCCCAGCGCTGGTCCTCGGTGAGGAACCACAGCTCGTGGCTCTTGTACGGAAATGAGGCGTTCTCGGCGAAGAATTTCATCTTGAACGGCGCGTTCTTGATCACGCGTCCATCGCCCATGTTGAAATTGCCCGCGAGCCGATCCTGGATGTCCCCAGGGGCGACCTTGAGCCAGTCGCGCCCGCCAATGGTGGCGGCGAGCTTGAGGTTGTTAGCCGGATTGTCGCACCAGCGCTGCGCCTCGATGATCGCGGCGGTCAATGCGATCGCGGCGCGTGGATTCCGGGCAACCCAGTCAGCGCGCATGGCGAAGCTCTTTTCCGGATGATTCATCCACATCTGGCCGGTCGAAACTGCCGTGTAACCCAGCTTTTGTGAGATGAGCTGATCGTGCCACGGCTCGCCGACGCAGAAAGCCTCCATCGTGTTGGCCTTCATATTCGCCACCATCTGGGCTGGCGGGATGGTGATGAGTTCCAGATCCTTGTCGGGATCGATACCGCCGGCGGCGAGCCAGTAGCGCAGCCACAGATCATGGGTTCCGCCGGGGAAAGTCATTGCCATCGTGATCTTGTTGCCGGCGGCCTTCCGCTTCGCGATGATGCCCTTCATCTTTTCGGCGTGGATGTCCGCCTTCGCGGTCAGATATTCCTTCTCGACCGAGATGCCCTGACCGTTGACGTTGAGCCGGGCGAGAATATTCATCGGCACCGGCTTGCCCTGATTGATCGTGCCCAGCGTCAGGAAATAGGGCATCGGAGTCAGGATATGCGCGCCGTCGATGCCACCACCACCGGCACCCAATACGAGATTGTCGCGCGTCGCACCCCAGCTCGCCTGCTTGGCGACCTCGACATCGGGCATGCCATATTTAGCAAAGAGACCGAGTTCCTTGGCGATGATCAGCGGGGATGCGTCGGTCAGCGCGATGAAACCGAGCTTGGCGCCCTTGACCTCTGGCCCCGGCCCGGCGGCGAAAGCGCCCGATGGGAAGGCGGTGTTGACCGCGCCCAGCAAGGCAGTCGTTGCTGCAACGCCACCAAGTTGCACGAATGATCTACGGTTCAGCGCGATCTCTTCAAATCCTTTTTTCTTCGTATCGCGGCCATCGTTATCCATTGATTTCCCCCTGAGAACAAAAAAAGCCGCAAAGCGAGGGAATACCTCGGCTTGCGGCGACTCTGCCTGATCTATTTAAGATGCGCCGGACTTGATCCGCCTTTGGACCGTCGGCTATATATCGGGCTACATCACCCGTTCATTGCAAATGCTGCCTCTGATTCGGATTCAATGCAAGCATTATTTTCGCATTTGCAGCATGCGTGTTTCAGCGCCCTAGCAAGCCCCGTCATGGGAAGGGCGTGCCGCTGCGCAACGCGCAAGGCTATGGATGGTCCCAGCGACGATGTTAGCTTTTGCCCCGGCATTTCAGGATTTTTGCGCCCCCCACCTCGGTTTTCACGGCGCCCCTTGTTGGGTTTAGTTGAGGAAGTTGAGACGTGCCATTGTGTCTCAACCAGCCTCGCGAAGGTTACGAATGTTCGGGTATCGCGGTCTATTTTCGCAATCACCTTCGTAAACTTCCTCAACTTGAAAGTGGCGGAAGGGTTGCTCCGAGTTCCGACGTTCCGAAGTGCGGGAGCTTCCAAAGGGACACGGTGGGCGACGGCAATCTGCATGACGCTTCCTGACAAGATGGAGGAAGCGTCGAGCATGGCAGTTTGGCGGCGTGTAGGACAGAGGTTGATGTGAAAGCTCTCACGGCGGCGTATATTTGTCTCGTTATCAGATGAATTACCGTGACAGGCGCGAAAATCCGGGGCGGGTGGATGCGATCTTGCCGCAATCAACGATGCCAGGGTTCAGGGCAAGGGCCGTTCGTTGTTGACGCTATTGGGATCCGGATCGGCAAGCAGGACGAGATTGCGCCCGCCGCGCTTCGCGCGATAAAGCGCGCGATCCGCACGGCGCAGCATGTTCGATATGTTCCGATCGTGCGCGAGGCCCGCCACGCCGGCGGAAATGGTAATATTTCCGATCGACTGCCCAGCTTGCCGGTCGATGATGTTCCGCCGCGCAAGATCGCAGCGTGCGACATCCACCAGATCAAAGGCTTCCTCCGGCGGAATACCCTCGAACAGCAGCACAAATTCCTCACCGCCGTGCCGTGCAACAATCCCGTTGCTGCCGACGTTTTCGGCGAGAAGCCTGGCGACGAACGTCAGCACGCGATCGCCAACTTCATGGCCATGCGTGTCGTTGACATCCTTAAAGTGATCGATGTCGCAAAAGGCCATCGAAAGTGGCGAGCCCTGCGAAACCGCACGTTCAGCGGCCGCACCGAGAATACGCTCGAAGGCGCGGCGATTGGACAAGCCGGTCAGAGCATCGGTTTCAGCCTGTTCGCGCGCCTGATCGAGGCTGTCGCGCATGCCGTCCATCTGCGAAGCGGATTCGCGCATCAATGCCTCCGCGGCACTGGTCTTCTCGATCATTACGCGCGTCAGGCCGACGAGAGATCCCAACACCGGATTGCTCGCGATCGTGGGCGCGAGTTCGGAGATATTTTCTTCCAGCGCGTAGCCATAGGTGCGGGCGTCTTCACCGGATCGCCGCGCCAATTCGGCAACCTCCTCCAGCTGTTTTTGCGCCTGCTCGACCAGCGATGCCAGCAAGGCAACTGTCAGCGCACCATCATTTTCGCGAAGCGCGTCGATCATCGTGCTGCCGTCGCGAATCAACGCGGCCACCTGTTGACCCAGACCAGGCTCTCCCGCGACGCGGTGGCGATAAGCCAGTGCATAATGAACGGGCAGCGGTTCGATGGCATGTTCGAGCAGAAAGGCGCTGATATTGGCCAGGATGTTTCGGTAGCGCTCCAGCTCGGCCATCGCTTCTTCAGCGCGACTTCCGCTGGATGAGGACAACGAGATTTCCGAGGAGTCCTGCGCCACACCCTGAACGGCGTCCGTGCCCGCCTCTGCGTGAAAACCGCCTAGAATTTTCGTCAATACGCCCACTTTGGTTGCCCCGTTCCCACTTCATCACCAAAAGCCGCCCGCCTCCGGGGTGCGAATGATACGCACATGAAAAGAAAAATTTGGTTACTTTCCCCGCAGCGCGCTGTGCCCTTTTACTTATAGCGCACGCTCGCTATAGCGCCGGAGACTCTCGCACTTGCGAACACCCGGCGCGGCCTCCCCACCTGCGCCAAAAATCCTGAGGGAAGGGACTGATAATTATGACGGCCGTCGGTCAAGATACGCTGAAAACCCGGGCAACACTCAACGTCGACGGCAAGCATTACGCTTATTATTCGCTGCCCAAGGCGGCCGAAAAACTTGGCGACATTTCACGCCTGCCCTTCTCGATGAAGGTACTCCTCGAAAATCTGCTTCGCTTCGAAGATGGCGTGACGGTTACGACCGAAGATGTGCAGGCGATCGTTGACTGGCAAAAGGAACGTTCTTCCGAACGCGAGATTCAGTATCGCCCCGCGCGCGTGCTGATGCAGGATTTCACCGGCGTGCCTTGCGTCGTCGATCTTGCTGCGATGCGGGACGCGATGAACAATCTTGGCGGCGATGCGCAAAAGATCAATCCGCTCGTCCCCGTCCATCTGGTCATCGATCACTCGGTGATGGTCGACAGCTTCGGCACCCCGCAGGCATTCGATGAAAATGTCGCGCTGGAATATGATCGAAACGGAGAACGTTACGAATTCCTGCGCTGGGGATCGAAAGCGCTCAACAATTTCAAGGTCGTGCCGCCCGGCACCGGTATCTGCCACCAGGTAAATCTGGAAAATCTCGCCCAGGCGGTGTGGAGTTCGGCGGACAGCTCGGGCGGTCTCGTCGCCTATCCCGATACCTGCGTAGGAACCGATAGCCATACGACGATGATCAACGGCCTCGGCGTGCTCGGCTGGGGCGTCGGCGGGATCGAGGCGGAAGCCGCGATGCTGGGACAGCCGGTATCGATGCTGATCCCCGAAGTCGTCGGGTTCAAGCTTTCCGGCACGCTGCTCGAAGGCATAACGGCGACCGATCTCGTGCTCACCGTGACGCAGATGCTCCGCGCCAAAGGCGTGGTCGGCCGGTTCGTCGAATTTTACGGCCCGGGCCTCGATTCGCTATCGCTCGCCGATCGCGCGACGATCGCCAACATGGCGCCCGAATATGGCGCAACCTGCGGTTTCTTCCCGATCGATGATGCTACAATCGTCTACATGCGCCTCACCGGCCGCAGCGAGGAAAACATCGCGCTCGTCGAAGCCTATTCGAAGGCGCAGGGTTTCTGGCGTGATGCGACCGCACCCGATCCGGTCTTCACCGACACGCTGCACCTCGACATGTCGACCGTTCAGCCCTCGATGGCCGGGCCGAAGCGTCCGCAGGATCGCGTATTGCTGAAGTCGGTCGACGAGGGTTTCAACAACGAACTCGCCAGTGGCTACAAGAAAGGCGACGAAGGCGATAAGCGCGTCACCGTCGAAGGCGAAGACTTCAATCTTGGCCATGGCGACGTCGTGATCGCGGCGATCACCAGCTGCACCAACACGTCGAACCCGTCGGTCCTCGTCGCGGCTGGCCTCGTCGCGCGCAAGGCGAACGCGTTCGGCCTGAAGGCCAAGCCGTGGGTGAAGACCTCGCTCGCCCCGGGATCGCAGGTGGTGACCGATTATCTCGAGAAGGTCGGGCTCCAGAAGGATCTCGACGCGATCGGCTTCAATCTGGTCGGCTATGGCTGCACGACCTGCATCGGCAATTCCGGCCCGCTTCCCGATCCGATCTCGAAGGCGATCAACTCGAACGATCTCGTCGCCTCCGCCGTACTCTCGGGCAATCGCAACTTCGAGGGCCGCGTATCGCCGGATGTCCGCGCCAACTATCTCGCATCGCCGCCGCTGGTCGTCGCCTATTCGATCTTCGGCACGACCGCGAGAGACATCACCGAGGAGCCGATCGGCGAGAGCACCGACGGCAAGCAGATATATCTGAAAGACATCTGGCCGACGACGGCGGAAGTCGCCAACACGGTGGCCGCCGCGATCGACAGCGAAATGTTCAAGACCCGCTATGCAAACGTATTCCTTGGCGACAAGAACTGGCAGGCCATCGAAGTCGAAGGATCGGACACCTATACCTGGCGTGCCGGATCGACCTATGTCGCCAACCCGCCTTATTTCGAAGGGATGTCCATGACGCCCGCGCCCGTCGCGGACATCATCGATGCCAAGCCGCTCGCGATCCTTGGCGACTCAATCACCACCGATCACATCAGCCCGGCCGGATCGATCAAGGCGGACAGCCCCGGCGGACGCTATCTGATGGAGCATCAGGTCGCCAAGGCTGACTTCAACAGTTATGGTGCGCGCCGCGGCAATCATGACGTGATGATGCGCGGTACATTCGCCAACATCCGCATCCGCAACGAGATGGTGCCCGGCGTCGAAGGCGGCATGACGAGCTATAAGGGCGAAACCATGGCGATCTATGATGCCGCCATGCGCCACAAGGCCGATGGCACGCCACTGGTCGTGATCGCCGGCAAGGAATATGGCACCGGCTCCTCGCGCGACTGGGCAGCAAAGGGCACCAACTTGCTCGGTGTTCGCGCGGTGATCACCGAAAGCTTCGAACGTATCCACCGTTCGAACCTCGTCGGCATGGGCGTGTTGCCGCTGCAATTCGCCGAGGGCGTGGACCGCAAGACGCTGAAGCTCGATGGATCCGAAACCTTCACCATCGACAATGTGTCCGGCCTGCGCCCTCGCCAGATCGTGAACGTCAAGCTCACGCGCGCCGATGGCAGCACGGAGACGTTTGAAACACGCTGCCGGATCGATACCGTCAATGAGCTGGAATATTTCCTGAACGGCGGCATCCTCCAGTATGTGCTGAGGAAACTGGCAGCTTGATCGGGATCGCCGCCCTCATTCTTTCGGCGATGTTCGCCGGGGCGGCACTCTACATCAATCTGGCCGAACATCCGGCGCGGATGGCATTGCCGGCAGCGCAGGCCCGAGCGCAGTGGGCGCCTGCCTACGCACGAGGCTATGTCATGCAGGCAAGCCTTGCCATGCTTAGCGGAGTTGCCGGTGTCGTCGTCTGGTGGCGCTGGGGCGCGACCGCGCCCCTTGTCGGCGGCTTGCTGATGCTCGCGAACTGGCCGTGGACACTGGTTGCGATCATGCCGGTCAACCGCGCGCTTCTCACGATTTCCGATAACGGGAATGATGAAAAGATCGGGGCGCTATTGGCGCGCTGGAACATGCTCCATGCTGTCCGCACCGCGCTTGGCCTGATGGCGACGGCCTGTTTTGCCTGGCCGCTCATCCGATTCTAGAAAACCGTTTTCCGCGAATTGCGCACATAGCATGTCCTTCAATACCCAGATTGACCGCCGCGCCCTGATCATCGGCTCGCTTGGAAGCGCCGTGGCGCTGGCCTTTCCCCGGATCGCCTTTTCACAAACCGAAGTCAGGCGGGTCGATGACCTGAGCGCCCGCATGACGATCGAGGAGAAGGCAGGCCAGATGAGCTGCCTGGCCGACAGCTTCCGTCCCTTCAATCCGCCCAATCCCAAGGTTGGCGTGCAGGATAAGAAACGGCTTTCGGACATCATCCGCACGTCAGGCGTGGGTTGTCTGTTCAACGGCATCGGCGTTGCCGGAGCCCGCGAAGCGCAAACCATCGCGGTCGAGGAGAACCGGCTCGCTATTCCAATCCTTTTCGCGGGCGACGTGATTCACGGCCTGCGCACCATCTTTCCGGCGCCGCTCGCAGAAGCGGCAAGTTTCGATCCGGCATTGGCGGAGCGCACCGCACGTGCCGCCGCGCAGGAAGCAACGTCCGCAGGCCTGCACCTGACCTTTGCACCTGTTGTCGACGTCGCACGCGATCAGCGCTGGGGCCGGGTGGTCGAAGGGTCGGGGGAGGACGTCTATCTCGGCTGCCTCTTTGCCGCGGCTCGGGTACGCGGCTTTCAGGGACGCAATTTGCGGCGTCATGACAGCCTCCTGTCTTCACCGAAGCATTTTGCCGCCTATGGCGCGGTGCTGGCGGGGCTCGACTACAACAATGTCGACATCTCGGACGAAACCTTGCGCGAGACACATCTGCCGCCCTTCGCAGCGGCGTTCGAGGCTGGGGCTCTCGCCGTCATGTCCAGCTTCAACGAGATCAACGGCATTCCGGCAACCGCAGATCATGCGCTGATGACGGACCTGTTGCGGAATGAAATGGGATTTCGCGGGTTTGTTTGCTCCGATTATACGGCAGACCAGGAGCTGGTAGCGCACGGCTTTGCCGAAGATGATCGCGACGCCGCACGCCTTGCCATTCTGGCGGGTGTCGACATGAGCATGCAGAGCGGCATTTATCTCCGCTACATTCCCGAACTCGTCGCGTCGGGAGCAATCCCGATGGCAACCATCAACACTGCGGTTCGCCGCATCCTGTACGTGAAGACGGCTGCGGGACTATTCGACGATCCCTATCGCTCGATCGACGAGAAGTCGGAGGATATCCACATTGCTTCGGCCGATAAATTGGCCCTTTCGCGCGAAGCGGGCGCGCGTTCGATCGTGCTGCTTCGAAACGACGGCGACGTCCTGCCTCTCGCCCGCGAAAGTCAGAAACGGATCGCATTGATCGGCCCATTTGCCGAAGATGTAGATAATGTAATGGGGCCCTGGGCCTTTTACGGCGACAACAGGCTCAGCGTGTCGGTCGCCGAAGGGCTGCGCGCGCAGATGCTCTATCCTTCCCAGCTCATCGTCGAGGCAGGATCGGGCATAGAATCCTCGATCAAGGACGGCATCGCACGAGCGGTCGAGGCAGCGAAACAGGCCCACATCGTTATCCTCGCCGTCGGCGAGAGTCAGGATATGTCGGGCGAGGCTGAATCGCGGACCGAGATCGTGGTGCCGGCGGCGCAGCAGGCACTCGCAGACGCCGTAGCCGCCGTTGGAAGACCGACGATCGTCCTGCTCCGGCACGGACGCGCGCTTGCGTTGCGCGGGTCGATCGCCAGCTCCCCTACGATCCTCGCGACCTGGTTTCTTGGCAGTCAGACGGGTCACGCAATTGCTGATGTCTTGTTTGGCACGGTCAATCCCTCAGGCAAACTGCCGGTGAGCTTTCCATGGGAATCCGGGCAGGAACCCTTTTTCTACGATCGCAAGCCGACAGGGCGGCCTGCGGTCGAAAATCAGCCAAGCCAATACACAGCGCGCTTCCGCACTACGGAAAATACCGCGTTGTTTCCTTTCGGCCATGGCCTCAGCTACAGCCGCTTTGAACTTGCCGGGTTGAAGCTCAGTACAGACGAATTGGCGTGGAACGAGAGCCTGTCCATAGAAACCGCCGTTCGCAACACCGGTACCCGGACCGGAAGCGAGGTGATCCAGCTTTATATCCGGGACCGCATCGCCAGCCGCACTCGCCCGATCCGGCAGCTCAAAGGTATCCGCCGGGTGACAGTTGAACCGGGCAACAAAACGACCGCCCGTTTCACACTCAACCGGCACGATCTGGAATTTGTCGGATCCGACAGCAAGGCCGTCGCGGAACCGGGAATGTTCGATATCTGGGTGAGCCAATCATCGGTTGGCGGGCTCAAAGGCGCATTCCGATTGATGACAGAGATCGCGGTACGTTAGGGTCAGGACCTATTAATCACATGGAGCGTGATGGCGATATGCGGGTTTGTGGCAAGGAGCGGTGGCGAAGGCGGGGCCTGTCCCCCGTCGAGCCGCCGCGACGCTGCCACGGGCCTGCATATCGCTACCCGGAGGGCAGGGCTCAAAGGCGCCGTGGCGGCGTTGGTCGTTTGGCAGATAGCGCCGCTATCTGCCTGCGCTCCTGCCTTGCCACGGCGCCTTTGAGCCTCTGTCACGTCCATGCGATTAATAGGTCCTGACCCTAGGTCACGTTTACATTCAGAGGCAACATTTGAGTGCGGCGACGAGGTTTAGGAAGCCGGCATAGTTTCTGGCGAGCTTGTCGTATCGCGTGGCGATGCGCCTGAAGTGTTTGATCTTGTTGAAGAAGCGTTCGATCAGATTGCGGTCTTTGTAGAGCGTGGCATCGAAGCTTCGCCATTGCGCGGTGGTGGTCCGTCGCGGGACGACGGGCTGGGCACCGGTTGCAGCGATGGCCTTCATGGCGCTGGCCGTCATAGCCCTTGTCGGCCAGGACATGGTCTGCCCGCAATCCATCGAGCAGTCCCTCGATCTGGGTGATGTCGTTGCGCTCTCCGCCAGTCAGGATGAAGCGGACCGGGTTGCCCAGGGCATCGGTTGCGGCATGAACCTTGGTGCTCAGCCCGCCTTTCGACCGCCCCAGTGCGTGAGCTTCAAACCGATCTTCGGATCGATCGCTTTTTTTGGGGCACCGGCACTGTGCTGATGCGCGCGCACGATGGTGCTGTCGACGAGGATGTATTCGAAGTCCGCATCATCGCTCAACGCCTTGAAAAGACTCTCCCAAACGCCGTTGCGGCACCAGCGGTTGAAGCGCTGGTAAACGGTATGCCACCGGCCAAACTCCCTGGGCAGAACCCGCCAATGCGCTCCCGATCGAGCCAGCCACAGTATCGCTTCCACAAAAAGCCGGTTATCGCGTCCCGTCCGCCCGGGATCCGTCGCCTTGCCTGGCAAAAGCGGAGCCATCCGCTCCCAAACCGCGTCGCTCAGTTCCTGTCGATCCATCCATGCTGACCTCCTTCCAGCCAGCACTCTGAATCAGCCTTTGATCCAAATGGGAATCCTGAATGTAAACGTCACCTAG
>Ga0207676_10002187_pt1 | contig 14096 bp, 11 predicted proteins | sample KBSSwiS72_FD_184307 | JGI IMG/M metagenome (GOLD analysis project Ga0207676, IMG submission 184307) | Switchgrass rhizosphere microbial communities from Kellogg Biological Station, Michigan, USA - KBS Switchgrass S7-2 (SPAdes) (version 2) | ecosystem: Host-associated > Plants > Roots >... | reverse complement strand
CCTCCACGCGTGTTGAGGTCCAGGCTTTCATTCGCAAAGTGTATTTCAACGCCGCTATCGATGAGTTCGCCGAGATCGGCCCAATCTCTGAGGTTACGAGCGCTACGATCAATTTTGTGAATAATGACGCCCTGGGCTTTACGAGTTCTTAACAGCTTAAGCATTTGCGCAAAAACTAAGCGACCTTGCTTTGCCGCCGTTACTCGTTCCTCGAACCAACTATTTATCAGCAATTGATGACGGTCCGCGTAGCGTGAAATCGCGTCACGTTGTTCCTGAAGTGACACTCCTTTTTCGCCTTGCTTGGCAGTGGAAACGCGTATGTAGGCAAAATAATTCGAAGGCATGTTATAGGGGATTCGGCGGTGGTTGTGAGGCTGATGTGCGATCGATCGTACGATCGAGATTAAGGCCTGTCAAAACAGCTTTTCCACAGTGCCGCTCGTACATCCGAATGACAATTTCCCAGTATCGACGGAAATTCCTTTCAGCCTCGAGGAGTTCTTCCTCAGTGAGGTGTGGGTAGAGACCCCGCATTGTAATCTCGCGGGGTTGAGGCTCATGCCGCTGCATCCTTCGACTGTACGTTTGCCGCTGCCGTCTTCAAGGAATCTATATGTGCCATATTCGCCCAACCTAACCTTCTTTCGTGCCTGTCAGAAGGCCGATAAGTTGGGCCAATGGACCAATTGCGCAACGATTCCAAGCCAGCCGCTAAGGCCATGCCCACGGTGTCGGCCATATTGCAGGATGGAAGCATTGTCGAAATGGTCTACTCTGACCGTCCACCGCAAACCGCTTTCGCGATCTGGAAAGACGGCACGTCGAGACGCGAGACATCGGTGAGTCTCGATGAATCAAGCCGGCTTGTGCCGTACTCACCGAGCAACAATCTCCTTTCGAATAAGGTGGTCCTGCTCGCCTCGGAGCCCGAAGAATACCGTTCGCAGGATGAGCTCGTGAAAGAGATTGAGGCGTTCATTCACCGCTATGTTGACGTGACGCCGCTCTTCGAGAAAATCGCAAGCTACTATGTCCTCTTAAGCTGGATTTACGATGGCTTCAACGAGCTACCATATCTGCGCCTGCGGGGCGACCCTGGCTGTGGGAAGACGCGCTTTCTCCTTACGGTAGGCGCGCTCTGCTATAAGCCGATATTTGCGAGCGGCGCCTCAACCGTCTCGCCGCTTTTCCGCATCCTGGATGCCTTCAAAGGCACACTCATTATCGACGAGGGAGACTTTCGCCTGAGCGATGAACGTGCGGAAATCGTGAAGATCCTCAATAACGGCAATGCCAAAGGCTTTCCTGTCCTGCGAACCGAAGTCTCAAACAAAAAGGAATTCAATCCGACCGCATACAAAGTCTTTGGCCCAAAGCTCGTTGCAACACGGGGCTTCTTCGCGGACCGTGCGTTGGAAAGCCGTTGCTTGACGGAGGCTATGGGCCAGTTCCGTTTGCGCACGGACGTGCCGATCAATCTGCCGTCGAGCTATGAGGACGAAGCGCTTCATCTGAGAAACAAGCTATTGCACTTTCGGTTTCAGAATCTCCATAGCGTGAGAACAGATGATCGCCTGGTGGACCGAACGATTGAGCCTCGCCTCAATCAAGTGTTAGTTCCACTGCTCAGCATCGTCGATGACGAAACCGCACGCGCCGGTATTCGCGAACTGGCTCGCGCCTATAACAGGGAAATGGTCGGCGATCGCGCGATGGATACTGAGGCGCACGTGCTGGAGGTTGTTAAGGAGATCATCGCTGGGGAGCAGAAGCCGTCGATCAACGCGATCGCGAGTCGGTTCATGGATCGCCATAGCGAGGACTACGAACGTAAAATCACGCCGAAATGGATCGGAGGCATTATTCGCAAACGGCTCAACTTGAAGACGCAGAAAAGTCACGGCGTCTTCGTGATTCCCCTCTCTGAAGAACCGAAACTGTTGCGCTTGTATGAACGATTCGGGATTGGGGAAGCCGGCACCGTAGAACGTGAAGAAACTGATGGGGACGTTGGGGACTACGGGGACGTTCCGACGTAGACGTGAGTACGAGCCTGTTATCAAGGTCAGGCTTGTTATGGGTAAACCCCAATCCTGATTGCAATCAGGAAACGTCCCCATTGTCCCCGAAGTCTCGGAGAACTCTATGGTCCATCATAAATTGCTTAGAAGTATTTTAAGAGTAATTTATCTCGCTCGCAGAAGAATAGACTCCTCAGATGGCTAGTACGTCTTCCCTACAAATTGCCATTCCGGCAAGTTTACCCGTCTTTCCGTCGCCTCACGAGCTGATACCCTAACGGGCAATCGCTCTCCACACACTCATGCCCCGCCGATTACAAAATTATCTCCGAATATCACGCAAGCGAGTGGGCCTCTCACAGCGAGAGGTTGCTTTACTACTCGGTTGTTCCGATGGCTCGGAAGTGTCGCGGTACGAACGCTTCACTCGCCGACCAACACTCGAAACGGCATTAACCTATAAAAAGCTCTTCGATGTTCCTGTGGGCGAGCTCTTTGGCGGCATCAATGACGAGGCGCAGGAGGTTCTGCGCCATCGCGCTCGATTGCTCATGGAAGAGCTAGAGAAACAAGCAGGGCCTGTGTCAATCCGCAAACGTCAATTCCTAGCCGCTCTCCTATCGAGAGATTCTCACGCAAAGCAATGAAGTCAACGAGCAACAACATCCGTTATCTCGCAATACACCCGACGACCTACGGCCTCGGCTATGCCTTGTTTGAAGGAGCGTTCCGTTTGCTTGATTGGGGAACATATCGAGCAAAACGCGATAAGAATCAAAACTGTTTCCTCTTCCTCGGCGTTCTCATCAGGCGGTATGAGCCTCATGTTGTACTGTTTGAGGATCGCGGACCACGCGAACGACAACGCTCCGAACGCATTCGGCACTTCATCCGAGCAGCAACAATCTACTTCCGCAGATACGGAATAACCGCGAAGCGTGTCTCGCGTCGGCGAATGCAAACGTTCTTCGAAGGCCAAGGAGCAACAACGAAACAAGAAATTGCCATACGAATAACGGAACTGTTTCCAGAACTATCGCAGGATCTGCCACCGAAACGTAAAGCGTGGATGCCGGAACATCCACGCATGGGTACGTTCGAGGCCCTCGCGATCGCGCTAACCTACTTTGGCACGCGCGATAGCAATTCCAAAAACCCATAATCAAGAGGGCCGATCTAAGTCATCGGCCCTCTTGTTCCTCACCCCCCACGACAATGCGGTTTATATCAGGCTTCGACCTAGAGAATCCTTAGAGAACTCTCAAAACTTCTCAATTCTGTCGATGACCAAACCATAGATCGCGATCATCTTGAGCGAAGTTTCTACGGGAAGCCCTGAGTTTCGAGTAAGCGAGTAGCACTCTGACAGAGAGATCGCCCTGCCCTCGTTCATAGTCAAGAATCTCATTCCCGTTCCTAACGCCGACGTGCGGCGCGAATTCATCCGCCGTGAGGCGCGACTTCTCGCGGATGTCCTTGAGCTTCTCGAATAACTTCTTTGGGAAGTCAGGAAGTTGTGCGTAGTCGATCTCCATACGTGACGCCTAATATCAATCTCGCTTTTCGATGGGTTTCCGGCGCACTCGCTTCTCCCGTCGAGCGAGTCCGAGCGTATTGCTGTGCCTACCGTCAAGAATGTTGCCAAGCCCCTGATGCGACATTCCGAGTATTCTGGCTGCTTCCGTGACGTGGCCGTTCGCCTGGTCCAGTGCCCGCCTAATCATGCGCGCTTCAAAATAAAACATTTCCTCTTCTAGCGATCCGCCCACAAGCTCGTCCTGAACGCTTTGCAAATTCTCCAAATGGTCCACAACTATTCGACTACAGCGACGTAGGCGTTCGAGACCCGAGTTGCTCGGATAGTCACCTAAATGCTGATCGGCGCTGCGGTATGCGGCGAGCAGGTCGGCGGTCGCAATATGATCCTTCATCTCTTCGATCATCGTAAGCTGAGCGACTACGGCTGAATGAGAATCGTCGGCTGCCGCTGCGATATCCGATGCTCGTTCAAATGACTTACGAGCCTCGTCATACTTTCCGCTACCGACAAAAGCTATCCCTTGGGTCGTTAACGCCTGAGTAAGTAGCGAACTATCATCTCCCTGCTCAAAGACGGTAATAGCAGCGAAGACGGCACCCTCAGCTTTGGTGAACCGCTTTTCGGCGATGAAGACACGGGCGCGAGTTTCGTTGACCTGGGCCACCATGCCGGAGTCCTTCAACGAAACGAAGACATCACGTGCTTTGTCGAGGTGCGTGAGCGCGTCTGCCGTTCTTCCGAGGTACAGCAGAATGAAACCGATGTTGTTCTCGACGCCTGCCAAGTAGCGAACGTGACCGGCATTCGCGAAGTACATACTCGCGGCACTGTATTCGACTAAGGCATCGTCCAGATTGTTAAGGTTCCTATATACGAGTGCACGCTGGCCATGATAACGACCATGACTCGACTCGTCTCGAACCTCGGCAAGCAAATCAGCAGCGGCATTGAGCAGGGAGAGCGCGTCCGTGTAGCGAGCGGTTGAGATTTCAACAGTTGACGCATTTACAAGAATCCGCACCTTTGTTTCTGCCGCTTGCGCTATCTCAAGAGCTTGTCGAAACAGGACACGCGCATCATCGTGCGCCCCTGATCGCCAATAGCAGAGCGCGAGATCCGTCATCGCCTCAGCGCGTCTCTCCTGCTCATTCAGCGACTGGAACAGGATCATGCTCTCGGTCAAACGATCCCGCGCGAACTCTTGGGCTCCGGGAATCTGTCCTGAACTGCCGAGCCATCCAGCCAACGATCCGACTCTCAACAAAACTTCTGCCTGCGTGTCAACCGGAAACTGAGCAATCGCCGGACGGTTGCCGATCCCCGGCCACAGTTGTCCGAGTGCCGAACGAGCGCCCTCATAATCACCGGCCCGCTCGAACTCCCACGCCTTTTCGCACGCCTCTCTAGCTTGCCAGTCGCGGTGCTGGCGCGTCTCTTTGGGTTTCCGTGTGACTTCCATTTGCAGCGTTCGTTGCTAATTAGTCAGTATCGCGACTAACGATGATATGATGCCGACGCTCAACTATTTGCGCGGTCCACTCGCGATCGCCTCCACCCCAAAGGACCAAGAACAATGAACAAGCTTAGAAGTATTCTCTTCGGTGTCATCGTGGCAATCTCAAGTTCGACGCTCGCGTCGGGAGGAGAGATTCAATTTCCAGGTCGTACCGATCCGCCTCCGCCTCCTTCTACGGCTTTGCCGGAACCGACGAAGGATGGCACGAGGACGCTGACGCAGGCTGACGAAATTCAGATTGCGCTACAGAACCTTGTGACCGCCGTGCTGAACCAGACCTTGCTGACGATCTACTGAAACGCTGGGAGGTTAGTTGCCCTTGATTGGCGCGTGCACAGTGCCTAAATGGGTCGCAGTGTGCGCAGAGAAAGGGCACGCGAATCCTACCTTAATATTGCTGGTGAGACAACGCCGGAATTCTGTGCGTGTAGTATTTACTACTACGCAAGATGATTGTTCTTTGCTCGTGTTTCATGCGTCGTGCTGCTAACGCGCATCATGCCTTGCTATTACCGCTAACTTCCTTGCTTCGCTAGTGGTTCGCTCAAAACGCTGCGAAGCGCATCTTGCGATGCTACCTCAACTAACCCTCATTGCTCCCTACATCTGCAATGAATTGTCGTCGCGTCTTGAAGTGACTGCGCAGCGTTTCTCATCCTGCTCAAAAACTTTTCCTTGGCCGGCTCTCGATGGTCCTTATAATCGCGGCCCTCGTGTTCACTTTTCTCAGATCGATAATGCGCCATTAATCACTGGCTGCGGGGGGAACAAAGGGACATGAAAGCCCATGCTTACAATGATTTCAACAAGAGATTGTTTCGGCTGATCTTTACGAGGACCTGTTTGTCGGCAGATATATAGCCGCGAGTTCGCGGCAGCCTCACATCCTCCCAGACGTGAGGCCAAGGGCGTCGTGCGGTCATAGTGAGGGCTGCATGACGTCCGAGGGCGCTATCTGAAATGTGGGTGTTCAGTAGCGCCCTTTACTACGCCATGATCGAAGTAGATGACTCTGAGATACCAGAAGATGATCGGTTATTTCTGCAAGAGTGGGCAGAGGCGTTGAAAGTGCCGTTAAGTGTTTTAGTTCTGCGAATCCTGGAAGCCGCAATAGATGGCGAGCAGTACATAAAGCTGCGGCCACGCAGCGAGGATTGATAATTAATTGGGAGTTCTTTGAGGACTGTTTGAGCGTTTGTGATCTAACATGACTGCGTTTGCTGGGAACTGGGGGCCGACAACAAAGGTCGGCCTTTGGTTTCGTGCTGCGAGATATTTGTTGGCAAGGTTTACTTGCGTGCTATATTCTGAGGCGGTAGTCATGGAAAAGGGCACGCCTGGAGATGGCTAGCCGCTTCAAGATTTCCCCCTACCAACGTTATCTAATTACAGCGTGATCCAAGTATTTAAGCATCTTTATTGACAACGAAATGCTCCTGTATGCGAGCGCAACCCGCGTCCAAACGAATCGCGCCCGCACACAGTAGGATGGAAGAAACGGTTCACCCGGCAGGACTCGAACCTGCGGCCTCCGCAAGTACCTACAGCGGCGCTCTACCTTAGCGACCGTCTCGCTTGCTGAGCTACGGGCGCGCCGCGCTTCCACCCCGCACCTCGGCGAGAGGTTACCCAGGAAAGGCTTCCTCTCGCGCGACGTGATTCCTCAAAGACTGATCTGATCCAAACCTTTCACGAAAACACAAAAGGCTTGCCGTCACGAAGTCTTAAAGACACTTTGCCCCCTTGAAGTCGCATCTACAAGGGGTCAAAGATGCTTTATGAATTCGTCACAGCAAGCCTTGCATGGCGGGACTTTGACAGGTGACGAGCCAACCTATGCCATGCTCTTACTGCTACTTTGTCAAAAGGATCACGGGATGAAGGTTTCAATCTGTTTGCTCGTCCATTCTGTTGCTATCTGCACAACAACAACAAGACGTTTCGACTCTACCAGATCGTGATCCGAGAGTAGTTAGCGTCACGAAATATAATGCATCGCGGCGAATCCGCGCAAGTGTTTTAAACCAATATTTTACATTTTGAATTGAAGGTTTATCGTGAGGTCCTCTTACTTCGCTACGGAGAAAAGCATGGCCGTGCCTTAAAGGATGATTCGTGTTATGGGAAACGTTTTGGCGAATTTAAAGTTGACTCTTGATTTTCTATCCAGCCATCCTCATTTTTGAGACAAATATTTCGGGCAAATCCGAAAATCATGATTATGGAAGAGGCATTCACGGAAGTCGTTCAAGTTTCCTAATGAAGCTTGTTGGCTTAGCTCAAGGTATCTAGCAAGCCCAAGATGCGTTCGAGCATTCGCGAAGACGGTTCTACACGGTTGTTCTCCCAATAACACACCGAATCCTCACTCACACCGAGGCGAACGGCCACATCCTTTTGCTCCCATCCGACGTCCATCCGTCTTGCTCGTAGCCGATCTCCGATGGTCGTAAGATTTGGTGGATACCGCGAATCCTTTGGTTTTTTCGCCTTTAAGACCGCGCGGCAAAAGGGCAACGCAGGGGCAGGGATTCATCGCAGCTGCTAAGACGAATGCCGCGGGAAAAGTCAGAGACATCGAAGCACGACTAATGGTTACTTGCTGGTCTTCGAGTGGCTGCCGTAACACCTCCAAAACATTGCGATCAAACTCCGGCAACTCGTCGAGAAATAACACCCCGTGATGCGCGAGCGACACTTCTCCAGGCCGCGGTACAGTGCCACCACCAATCAGACCGGCATCGCTGGTTGTGTGGTGTGGTGAACGAAACGGGCGCTCGGTAACAAGCCCGGCGCCTCCAGTCAAACCCACTACAGAATGGATCTTCGTCAACTCGAGCGCGGCCTCGAACTCGAGTGGCGGCATAATCGTCGGCAGACGTTTCGCCAGCATCGTTTTGCCAGAACCCGGTGGACCGATGAGCAGGATGTTGTGACCACCGGCGATCGCGACTTCGAGCGCCCGCTTAGCCGACACCTGTCCTCGCACTTCTTTGAAGTCGACAGTGTAGTGCCCTGTTCGTCCGAGTATTTCGGTCACGTCGATCTTTAGCGGTTCGGGTGGCGTTTCTGTACGTAACTCCGCCACCAACTTAACCGCGCCAGGGAGGTCGGCAACCGGATAGACGTTGACTCCAGAGACGACCGCGGCCTCCCTGGCATTCTCTTCCGGCAGTATTAAGTGACGAATCGAGCCTTCACGCGCGAGCATCGCGATCGGCAGCGCGCCTTTGATAGGCCGAACGCGACCGTCAAGCGAAAGCTCTCCAACACAGAGCACGTGAATCAGGTTGTACTGCTCCGCGAGCTCGCCGTTAGCGCCAAGGATTCCGAGTGCGATCGGCAGATCGAAACTGGCGCCTTCTTTGCGAACGTCGGCTGGCGCGAGATTGATCGTGGTCTTTTGAAACGGAAAGATGTGACCGCAGTTTTGGATCGCGGCGCGGATGCGTTCGCGTGACTCACGTACGGCGGCGTCGGGTAGTCCGACAATAGTAACCGCCGGCTCCTTATCGCTATCACCACGGACTGGAGTTAGATTGACTTCGATGTCTACGAGATCAGCGTCTATGCCATAGACAGCTGCGGAGAGTGTTCTGAAGAGCATGTGAGGCGGCTCCTTAATGTGAGAATAACGACCACGGATTACACAGATAACACGGATAAATCAATCAGTGTTATCCGTGTTCATCTGTGGCTAAAAAATTAATTAACGACGCCGCGAGGGGGCGGTCGCTGACGATGGAATCTTCACTTCCTGACCGGCGCGCAGTTCAGCGTCAACCGGAATGCCGTTGAGCCGGGCCACATCATTCGCATCGAGACTACGCGCTGCAGCGATTCTCGCGATCGTGTCGCCCTTGCGCGCGCGAATCTTCTCGATACCCAGAGTAGCCGGAGCCTCCGAAGCGCTTGTTGCTCTGACCCACTTCGTGAGCTTCACACCGCCACTCGGAGCCAGCAGCTTGGTCGTCGACTTCAGATCCACACTACCGTTCATCGCCTGGAGTTGCGCAGCATTGATACCGGTTCGATTCGCGATGCTCTGCCAATCTTCACCCGGCGCTACGGAAATCAGTCGTGCCGACTCACGTCTCTCAGGCGGAATGCGCTGAATCAGCGAGGCAAACTGTTTCGCACGGCCAGCCGGAATGCGCACATTGTAAGTGTCGCCCCGCGGAGTCACATCGCGTTTCAACTCCGGATTGATAGAACGAATGTAATCGACGCTGGTGTCGGTCGCATCGGCAATGAGTTGCAGGCCGGTAGCCGTTGGCACCTGAACCACGTCGTACGACATCGGTGCATCGGGCTTGATGCCTTTGAATCCATATTTCTCAGGATTCTTCGCAATCAGGATCACCGCCAGAATGTTTGGCACGTAGTTACGTGTTTCCTGTGCGATATACGGGTAAATCATCCAGAAATTGGCGGAGCCTGCGCGCGAAATCGCTCGATCGATATTGCCGGCGCCGGTGTTATAAGCGGCCATCGCCAGTTCCCAGTTACCGTTGTAGCGCTTTGCGAGATCTTTCAGGTGACGAGCCGAAGCACGTGTCGCTTGCTCAAAACTGTTGCGCTCATCGATGTACGCATTCTGCCGCAGGCCGTACATGCGACCGGTGCTCGGAATGAACTGCCACAGTCCCGACGCAGCCGCCCACGAAACCGCTTTCGGTTTCCACGCGCTCTCGACTTGACCCAACCAGGTGACGTCTACAGGAACGCCTTCTTCAACGAAGATCTTTCGCGCCAGTTTCATGTACTGTCCGGAGCGGCGCAGTCCGTTCTCCATCGTGCCTCGATTGCGGCCCTGGTAATAATTGATGAATTGCTGGATTAACGGATTAAGAGTGAAGGTGAAATTGACGTTCTTCTTTGCCTGCTCCAGCGCAGCCAGATCTTCGCCGGAAACTTCCTTCTCACGATCGGTGAGAACGAGCTTACTCAAGTCGTCGAGCGGCGAAGGTTCAAACTTCTGATCGCGAAATCCGACTTGCGATGGTGGCGGAGTTTTCTGATCCTGATCCTGTGTGTTCTGAGCAACTAGCTGCGCGCTGGTTGGAGCGGTCGGTTGCTGAAGCGGAACCTCTTCTCGATAGATGCGCTCGACGAGCTCGAGATAGTAAGTCTGCAAACGCTGGCTGGCTCTGACGTCAAAGCCCGATTCGAGAATGGAGTCGACAGCACGGTCAAACTCTTCGCGAGCCTGATTGCGCTTGTTGTCTTCGAGGTTGAGCTTGCCCTTGCGGAAGTGATCTTCCGCACGTGCGATGATCTGTGCGATGCGTCCTTCGGATTGTTCGACTTCCGATGGAATTGTTCTTGCGGATGAAGCTACGGGAATCTGGGCGAAACTGCTCACGGGTGAACCGATGAGCATAATGAGAACAGCCACACAGGCCATCAAACGAGGAAAGCTCGCTAAAATCAAATCGTTCGTACTCCTTCAAAGGTAATGCGACCCCGAGCGACTCCAGAGTCACAAGCGACAGCATTCGTTTATTGTGCGGTATCTGATGGCTCCTCTATGATTTGGAAACTACCGGAGCCAAAAATCACACTTGAGGTTACCACACGATTTTTTTGGGTGTCAATTAAACGCCTACCTGAAACACACGCTCAAACGGTTAACTTTTCCACTTAAATCCAACTGCGTGGAATACTGATGCAGCCTTAACGCTCAATGCTGCCTCGGGTTGCAAATTTCAGCCACAGATTACGCAGGTGAACGCAGACAGAGCCGAGTTGAAAATCCGCGGCTCGTTTCCGTACACAGAAATTCGAATCTCTTTCGCAACAAAATAGCTAAACTCGTCAAAGAGCAACTAATACTTACCTTTAGCCCTTCGAATTCACGTTGGAACAGTGCTTGCCAAATGCTCTGCATGGGCATGCTCTCCCTGTGTTCGAAACGAGCGTTTCCAGAAAAAAATATGTCAACAGCCATTAAAACAAGAGTTCAAGAGTTCTCCAGGCCCGCTGAAGCCGGTGCCGTATCTTCGCGGTCTCAGTTCTTTTTCAATCGCGAGCTTAGTCTGCTCGAATTTCACGCGCGGGTGTTGGAAGAGGCACTCGACGATCGCAATCCGCTGCTGGAGCGGTTGAAATTTTCATCGATCTTCTCTTCGAACCTCGACGAGTTTTTCATGATTCGTGTTTCGGGTCTCAAAGAAGAGCTCGGAGACGCAAACGTGATTTCTGCGGACGGCCTGACTCCAACCGAGCAATTAGCAAAAACACGAGAACGAATTCTCGTCCTGATAAAAGAGCAAGCTCGTTGCCTGCGTGAAGAGATCTTGCCGCAACTGAAGGAAGCCGGCATCGCTCTCGTTCCGTACGCGTCTCTTTCGCGTCACGAAAAGGAAAAACTGAACGAATACTTCATGGAGAAAGTCTTTCCGGTTCTGACGCCGCTGGCAGTCGATCCGAGCCACCCGTTCCCGTACATCTCTCCGCTCAGCGTGAATATCGGTTTGATGGTTCACGCGCCAGGCTACGTCAAGTTTATCGGGCCGGCAAAGGGAAACGAGTCACGGTTCGTGAGAATCAAGGTACCTTCGGTCATGCCGCGGCTGGTACCAACGAATTCCTCCGGAACTCGCTTCGTGTTGCTCGAGGACATCATCGAAGCAAACATAAAGGCGCTATTTCCAGGGATGACGCCGGGTCCATGTTACCGTTTTCGCGTGACGCGCGACGCTGACATCGAAATCAAAGAAGAAGAGGCTCAAGACCTGCTGAGCGTCATTCAGGAGGAACTACGCCAGCGACGCTTCGGCACGCCTGTCCGTCTCGAAGTTTCCCCGGACATGCCGGAGGAGATGATCGAGTATCTGACGTCGTCGTTGGATCTTGAGCGCGACGACGTTTACGTTTTTGATGGACCGTTGCATGTGCAGGATCTGATGTCGCTTTACGATGTCGATCGTCCTGACTTGAAAGACGCTACTTTCACTCCTTCAGTGCCTTCGTGGTGCTGCGACTACGACACAATCTTCGACGCAATTCGCGAAGGTGATCGGCTGTTGCACCACCCGTACGATTCGTACGATTGCGTAACCGGGTTCATCAATCAGGCGGTTGAAGACAAGGACGTCGTTGCAATCAAGATCTGTCTCTATCGAACTGGTCCGGATTCGCCGATTCCGCCGGCGCTGATCCGTGCGAGTGAGCAAGGAAAACAGGTAACAGCGCTGATCGAGCTGAAAGCACGCTTCGACGAGGAGCACAATATCGAATGGGCGCGCAAGCTTGATCGCGCAGGCGTCCATGTGGTCTATGGCATCATGGGTCTGAAGACTCACGGCAAGCTAACACTCGTAGTCAGGCGTGAAGGCGAGAATCTCAGGCGTTACGTTCATATCGCGTCGGGTAACTACAATCCGACCACTTCGTGTACTTACACCGACCTGGGAATGTTTACTTGCGATGACGCAATCGGCAGAGACGCCACTGAACTGTTCAACTACCTGACCGGGTTTTCGGAGCAAACCGAATATCGAAAACTCATGGTGGCGCCGGTGAATCTGCGCGAGAAGTTGGATGCCCTGTTCGATCGCGAGATCGAGCACCAGCGTGCGGGCCGTCCGGCGCACATCGTTGCGAAGTTCAATCGGCTTGCGGATCTACAGGTCATCGAGAAGCTATACGAAGTTTCGCGCGCCGGTGTGAAAGTGGATCTGATCGTGCGAGGTATTTGCATGTTGCGTCCGGGTATTTCGGGATTGTCGGAGAACATACGAGTGCGCAGCGTGGTTGGCCGTTTCCTCGAGCATAGCCGCGTCTTCTGGTTTGCAAACGGAGGCGACGAGGAGATCTATATCGGTAGTGCTGACTGGATGACGCGCAATCTGAAGAACCGCATCGAGGTAGTGGCGCCCGTAACCGATCTCAATGCGAAGCGTTACCTGCGGGACGACTTGCTCGAGGCGTATCTGAGCGACAACACCAAGGCGCGCGAACTGCAACCTGACGGCAGGTACGCTCCTATTGTGCGAGGCACGGAGGCGTTTGATAGTCAGAACTATTTCATTGGTCGAAGTTTCAGCCTTTAGGCTCGAACTTTAATGTTTCCCTGATTCCCCTGGCTGCCCCCCGCGTTTTTAAGTCCGAATCGCGGAGAAAGCAATGAAGACAACCAGGAAGCTGCGAACTCTTTTGCTGTTCGCACTGATGCTAAGCCTCACCTCGATCGAAACCGGTCTGGCCAAGTCCAAGAAGAAGAAAGAACCGCTGACCGGCACACCCATTCTTTGGCAACAACCCGACAACATTTCATCGCGTGATCTTTTTCTTGGCCCTGGTGGCGAAGCGATGCGCCCGGATCTGCGACGCATTACCTTCATTAAAGAGGAGAAGGGCGGTTACTCAAAGAAGTATCGGGTTCGCGACGGCTCCGGTCACGAGTGGGTCGCAAAGATCGGCAAAGAAGCACAGTCGGAAACTTCAGCGATCAGACTGCTGTGGGGTGTTGGTTACGTTACTGAAGTCAACTATCTCGTACCACGCGTCACGATTCCCGGTAAAGGAACTTTCTCCAACGTCAGATTCGAAGCCCGTCCGGAAAGGTGGGACCGTGTAGGCGAATGGAAGTGGAAGCAGAATCCATTCATCGGCCGGCCGGAGTATCAGGGTCTGAAGATCATGATGGCGATGATTAATAACTGGGACCTGAAAGACGCCAACAACGTCATCGTCAAACTCCGCGACGGTAAGAGCGATGCGCTCTACTACATGATCAGCGATCTCGGCGCGACGTTTGGACACGCGAGCACAACGCCGCTCTTCTGGCGATTCACTCGGAGCAGAAACAATCCGGAGAAGTATGCGAAGTCAGAGTTCTTTCAGAAAGTGAAAGGCAATCGCGTGGTGTTGCACTTTGGAGGAAAGAACAGCGGCCTCATGAAAGACATATCGGTTAACGATGCGCAGTGGATCGGGGGCTTGTTATCGCAGTTGAGCGATCAGCAGCTCCGCGATGCTTTCCGCGCCGCGAATTACCGCCCCGATCAAA
>Ga0207676_10002184_pt1 | contig 14112 bp, 9 predicted proteins | sample KBSSwiS72_FD_184307 | JGI IMG/M metagenome (GOLD analysis project Ga0207676, IMG submission 184307) | Switchgrass rhizosphere microbial communities from Kellogg Biological Station, Michigan, USA - KBS Switchgrass S7-2 (SPAdes) (version 2) | ecosystem: Host-associated > Plants > Roots >... | reverse complement strand
CGCCTGCGCGCGTCGTGACCGAGCCGACGCCGCTGCCGCTGCGAAATTCGATCGGCTGAGCGCCCGGCAAGCGCTCAGCCCGACGGCCGCCCGGCTTCGGCCGAACCGGCCCCGCGCCACCTGAGACGGCGACGCGCGATCCTTCCCGGATCCGCCCGCGATCCCACCAAAGAAGAATCTGGAGTGATGCGATGAGAACGACGTACTGCGGCCTGGTGAGCGAGGCGCTCCTCGGCCAGACGATCACGCTGATGGGCTGGGCGCACCGCCGCCGCGACCACGGCGGCGTGATCTTCATCGACCTGCGCGACCGCGAGGGCCTGGTGCAGGTCGTCTGCGACCCGGACCGCGCAGTGACCTTCGCCGTCGCCGAGGAAGTGCGCAACGAGTACTGCCTGAAGGTGACCGGACTCGTCCGCGCCCGCCCGGGCGGCACCGACAACGCCAACCTCACCAGCGGCAAGGTCGAGATCCTCTGCCACGAGCTCGAGGTGCTGAACCCGAGCGTGACGCCGCCGTTCCAGCTCGACGAGGACAACCTCTCGGAGACCACCCGGCTCACGCATCGCGTGCTCGACCTGCGCCGGCCGCAGATGCAGCGCAACATGATGCTCCGCTACCGGGTGGCGATGGAGGTGCGCAAGTTCCTCGACGCCAACGGCTTCATCGACATCGAGACGCCGATGCTCACCAAGAGCACGCCCGAGGGGGCGCGCGACTACCTGGTGCCGAGCCGGGTGCACGACGGCATGTTCTTCGCCCTGCCGCAGAGCCCGCAGCTGTTCAAGCAGCTGCTGATGGTGGCGGGCTTTGACCGCTACTACCAGATCACCAAGTGCTTCCGCGACGAGGACCTGCGCGCCGACCGCCAGCCCGAGTTTACGCAGATCGACATCGAGACATCGTTCCTCGCCGAGGAGGAGATCCGGACGATGTTCGAGGAGATGATCCGCAGCACGGTCAAGCACGCGATCGGCGTCGAGCTGCCGAAGTTCCCGGTGATGGCCTATGCCGACGCGATGCGCCTCTACGGCTCCGACAAGCCCGACCTGCGCGTCAAGCTCGAGCTTACCGAGCTGACCGACGTGATGGCGAGCGTCGATTTCAAGGTCTTCTCCACCCCGGCCAAGGCCAAGGACGGTCGGGTCGCGGCGCTGCGCGTGCCGGGCGGCGGCGAGATGTCGCGCGGCGAGATCGACGCCTATACCGAGTTCGTCAAGATCTACGGCGCCAAGGGCCTGGCCTGGATCAAGGTCAACGACGCGGCCAAGGGCCGCGAGGGCCTGCAGTCGCCGGTGGTGAAGAACCTGCACGACCAGGCGCTGGCCGAAGTGCTCAAGCGCACCGGCGCGAAGGACGGCGACCTGATCTTCTTCGGCGCCGACAAGGCGTCCATCGTCAACGACGCGCTCGGCGCGCTGCGCGTCAAGGTCGGGCACAGCGACTTCGGCAAGGCCCACGGCCTGGCGGTGGGCGAGTGGGAGCCGCTCTGGGTGGTCGACTTCCCGATGTTCGAGTACGACGAGGGCGCCGGCCGCTGGAACGCGGTGCACCACCCGTTCACCGCGCCCAAGGACGGCCACGAGGACTGGCTCGAGACCGACCCCGGCCGCTGCATCGCCAAGGCCTACGACGTGGTGCTGAACGGCATCGAGCTCGGCGGCGGCTCCGTCCGTATCCACCGCGAGGACGTGCAGAGCAAGGTGTTCCGGGCGCTGAAGATCGACGCCGAGGAGGCGCAGGCGAAGTTCGGCTTCCTGCTCGACGCCCTGCAGTACGGCGCGCCGCCGCACGGCGGCATCGCGATCGGCCTCGACCGCTTCGTGATGCTGCTGGTGAAGGCCGAGTCGCTGCGCGACGTGATCGCCTTCCCGAAGACGCAGCGGGCGCAGGACCTGCTCACCAACGCGCCCGGGCCGGTGGACGAGAAGCAGCTGCGCGAGCTGCACATCCGGCTGCGCAACACGCAAGCGACAAGCACGAGCTGAGGCGGGCGTTCTTCAAGGCGAGGCCTTGAGGCTGCCGGCGACGGAGAAAGTGTTCTGGCCGGATGACAGGGTGGCATTCAAGCTCAGCTCGACCAGATTGCCTCCGACGAATACCGGCGACAGCGGGAAATCGGTGAGCAGGCCGGAGGTCGTGCGGGGAACGTCGGTGAACGTGCTCCCCGCCTGTCCCCGGGCCGGACAGGGTTCGACGGTGGTCACCTCGACGAAGGTGGCACTGCCGAAGAGGCTTCCGCCCGGCGAATTCGGCATCCGACCGTCGTAGGCCGTCACCGGCCCGGAGCCCGTCCGCGAGACGGTGACCTTGCAGCCGTCGACCGTCGTGATCGTGTCGGCGGAGACCGTGTAGAGCAGGGTCCCGGATGCGGCGAACGAGCCGTTGGATTGCAGGACCAGCGTCACGTTCGTGAAATCGAGGATCTCGGTCTGCAGGATCCTGAGCTCCTCGAAGGCGTTGCGGGTCACCACGTCGGACGTCTTCGTCTGCGTCACGCGTCCGACGAAGGTGGTCGGCGCCGCGACGGTGAGGGTCACGCTGCGCTGTGCGCTCTGGCCGTCGGCGCTCGTCACCCCGATCTGGACCGTGCTTGTCGTCGGGGCGGTCGGCGTGCCGCTGATCACGCCGGTCTGCGCATTCATCGTCAGCCCGGCAGGCAGTCCGGTGGCGAGCCACCCCAGGGGGGCCAGGCCACCGCTGGCCGCCACGGGGAAGGAATACGCGGCGGACAGCGCTGCGGTGGGCAGGGTGGCGGTGTTGATCTGCAGCGGTCCGAAGTCGAGCGCGAAGTTGGCGATGGTGGCGTGCGCGGCGAGGCCGATGAACTCGCCGTTGCACAGGTTCCCCCGGCGCGCTACCTTGATCCGTAGCGCGCCCTGGCCGATCAGCGTCGCCAGATCGAAGTCCTGCGTGCTCGACTCGAGGTAGCCGAGCGTGTTCGATGCGCCCAGCAGGCCGACGCTGGCGAACGGGCCGGCGATCGGGCCGGCGCTGAAGTCGAGCTGCTCGTTGTTCTGCGAGCCGAGAGGGCAGATCAGGGCCGCCAACGGCCCGCTGAGCTGCAGCCGGGCGGCACCCGTCATGGGCAGCGCCACCGCAGCCGCCGTGGCTCCGGGGCCGATGCCGCCGGCGTCGCCCTGCTGCAGCACGACGCCCTGGCTGTCGAGGAGCTTCCAGTGCAGCGGCATGCCGCAGAACTGCACATCCTGCAGCACGTCGTCGCGACGGAACGGAGAGCGGAGCTCGTCGAGAAGCGCCTCCTTGAGCAGCTTGGACTGGATCGTCTGGTCGCGCTGGACGCGGCATCGGGCATAGGCGGCGTCGCGCACCCGCGCCAGTTCGCTCACGATCACCCCGAACGTGGCGCTTTCCAGGTCGGAGGCACCCAGGAGCCCGAAGTCGGCCGCCAGGTTGAGCATGTCGGCGAAGCGCACGCCGAAGAGCTGCGTGTAGTCGGCGGCGACGCCCGGATCGAGCAGGTCCAGCGCCTGGCGGACATCGGCCAGGAAGGTCGGTAGCCGCGCCCGCACCGGATCGGCGATGTCGGCCGGCACGCCCGCGCAGCCCGGTTCCGAGGGCGACATCCGCGTGTCAAGGGCGTTCAGGTCGAGCGCGTTGCGATCCCAGGTGAGGACGTCCTTGGCGCGCTGCTCGAAGGTCTGGATGTCGGAACCGGTGAAGGTGTTGAGGGCGCTGATCGAAAACTGCTGCTGCCCGCAGACCACGCTGCGCCAGGTCGGCGTGACCGCATGGACGCGCGGCTCGGTAGGGCCGCGCGGATCGCCCAGCACCGCCTCCATCACGATGCGCACGTTGGCGGCGTTGTCGCTGCTGCCCTGGGCGGCCAGGTCGGACACCACGAGCTCCAGCAGGGCGACGCGCTCGATGAAGCTGAAGCCCGGCTGAAGAACGAACATGAACGCCGCCCCGGAGCTCGTCGCGGGCTTGGCGGCCAGTGCTTGCCTGCGCTCCGAAGTGGCGGCAAGGACGTCCGCCGTCGTCTCCAGGATCAGGGCATCGAGCTGGACCGCGAGCGTCCGGGTCGAGAGGTCGATCGTCTGGCCCAAGGGCAAGCGCCGCGAGCCGGTGTCGATGAGCAGGCTGGTGCCGGGGTCCGGGGTCGGCCCGGCCGGCAGCGTCACCACCAGCGAGACCGGCTTGAGCAGCGCGATGCCGGCCGGAGAGAGGGTGAAGGCGCCGAGCGTTCCGGAGGGTCCGGGCGTCGGGTCGATCCGCAGCGTCGTCGTCGCTGCGAGCGCACCCGCCGGCACATCGAGTCGAACCGTCGTGCCGCCTTCGAGCACCGCGTCCACCGAACCGCCGGCCGAGGTGATGTCGGCAGCGCCGGCCCGGGCCGGGATGGAGACCGCCGAAGGTGCTTCGTCGCCACCGCCGCCGCCGCAGGCCGCAAGCGAACCGGCGAGCGCAAGCGCAACCGTGGAAACGATCCATCGACTGACGTTCATCGTGGTCTCCTCGAAGCCCGGGATGGCGATCGCCGGGTTCGACAGGAGCGTCGCATCGCTGCGTCAACGCACCGTCAACGCTCGTGGCGGGACCTCTCGGAGTCCCGTCGGAAGGCCCCGTGCGGTGGCTACTGGGGAGGCGCCGGAGCGGCGGCTGCGTCCTCGACCAGGAGTTCCAGCTCGAACCGGGCCGCGACCGCAGCGGCACGCGACCGTTCGTCGGCCGTGGCGGCCAGGCCGTCCAGCGCCTGCTGGGTGTCGCTGCGCTGCATGTCGGGCACCTGCGGATGCCCGATCAGGTACAGGAAACGGGCGATCGCGTCGCCGCGTCGGCCGAGCGCGGCCAGGAGCTTGGCATGGCAGTTCACCGCCTCCAGCAAGGCGGCGTGATGCCCCGTCTGGCGCGCGCGCCGGGCGAGCGAGCCGAGCAGTTCCTGGGCGCGCCCGAACGTCTGCTGCTCGATCGCCGCCATGGTTTCCAGCACGTCAGCGGCCAGCAGCACGGCGATCTCCGCCGCCGGCTCGGCCCGCGCTCGTTGCGCAAACGATGTCGCCAGCGCCATCCGTCCGGCCTGCTGATGGACGATGGCCAGGTTGATGAGCGCAAAGCTGCGCGTCGACGCGATCCCGTGCTGCTCGCACGCGCGCAACGCCTCCTCGAAGCAGCGCTGCGCGCCCGCACTGTCGCCGAGGGCCCGATGGACGTTGCCGAGGTTGTTCAGGCAGGTGGCCAGGCCGCGCTGTTCGCCGCTGCGCCGGTGCAGCGTGATCGCTTCCTCGTAGAGCGCGGCGGCGTGGGCGTTGTCGCCGCGCATCTTGGCGAGGATCGCGCAGGTGTTGGCATGCGAAGCGATCTCGCTCTCCGCCCCTGCGGCCCGCGAGCGCTGCAGGGCTTCGCCTGCATGGCGCTCGGCTTCCTCGTACCGGCCCAGGTCCTTCAGCGCCAGTGCCCGGGTGTTGAGCATGGAGCGTTGCCCGGCCTCGTCGCCGGCCGCCGTCGCCGCCGCCAGGGCGTCGCCGGCCAGGGCTTCGGCCGAATCCAGCTCGCCGCTGCGAAAGTGCAATATCGCCGCCGCCTGCAGGAGGGCGTTGCGCGCCGCGACGTCGGCCGAAGTGGCAGGCATGGCTGCCGCCACGAGCTCCTTCAGCTCGCGGGTCCGCCCCCGGGCCGTGCCGAATTCCGACAAGGCGCGAGCCGAGCCGGCGATGCGCGTCGTGTCGCCCGTGGCCACCAGCGCGGCCCAGGCGCTGCGGACGTTTTCGAAGTCGATCGCGATTTCCTGCAGCAAGGCGGCCGCGTTCTCGGCGCGGGTGGCGGCACAGGCCTGCAGGCGACCGGCGAAGTGTTCGGCATGGCGGCCGGCGACCGCGGCGCGTCGCGACTCGTCGCTGGCCAGCCGCTCGGACGCGAACTGGGCGACCAGGGAGTGCAGGTCGAAGCGACCGCCGCCCGCGATCTGCACCAGCGAGCGCTCCACCAGCCTGGCCAAGGTGACGCTGGAGCAGTCGCCGACAGCGAGCGCCGCGGCGCGCGTGAAGCCGCCGCGAAAGACGCTCAAGGCCGCGAGGGCCGATGCCTCCTCGGGCTCGAGCAGGCGCCACGAGAGCGCCAGCGAAGCGCGCATGCTCTCGTGGCGCCCTTGTCTGGCGCTCCGGCCCGTGGCCAGCGTGTCGATGGATAGCAGCAGCTCGGCCAGCACCGCCTCGACGCCGTGCTGCGTCACCGCGCCCGCGGCGAGCTCGATGGCGAGCGGCCAGCCGCCGACGGCGCGGACCAGGCCCAGGCAGGCCCCCCAATGCGCGGCCAGGTCGAATTCCGGATCCAGGGCCTGCGCCCGGGATTCGAGAAGGCGCATGGCCTCGAAACTCGACGCCTGCTCGAATCCCTCGACCGGTTCGTCGGCATCGGGGCCTTCCATGCCGGCGAGCGCATAGATGCGTTCGGCCGCCAGGCCGAGCGGCGCCTGTGAAGTCACCAGCCAGGTGGATCGCGGCGACGCGCGCTGCAATTCGAGCAGCAAGCCAGGCAGGTCGGCAAGATGCTCGGCGTTGTCGACAACGATCAGGCCCTGGCGTGCAGCCAGCGCGGCGGCCAGCTGAGCCTTCGCGTCGCGCGCCGGCGCGAGCTGCAGGCCGATCTGCTCGGCCAGGCGCGGCAGCGCGTCGGCAGCCGCCGTCAGGTCGGCGAGGGCGATCCACGGCACGGCACTGGCGCCGTCCCCGGCGATGCGCCGGACCAGCTCGCGCGCGAGACGGCTCTTGCCGACGCCACCGGGTCCGGTGATCGTGAGGATCCGTCCTTCGGCCGCGCCGAGCATGGTCTTGAGCTGGGCGAGCTCGACGACGCGGCCGACGAACGCATCGCGCGCGGGCGCGGTGCGCGCCGGCGCCGGCGTGCCCGCCAGGCTCGCCCCCAGGGCTTGCAGCGACGGCGACAGGTCCGACGCCAGCTCCTCACGGACGCGGCGGCGAAATTGCTGGAACAGCTGGCGTGCCTCGGCGTTGCGCCCGAGCTCGACCAGGTGTTTCAGTTGATGCGTCAGTGCCGCGTCATCGAGCGGATCGGCGCTCATCAGGGCCTGGCACAGCTCGACGGCCCGATCCGTCGGCAGGCTCTTGCTCGACAGGAGGGCCAGCGCCGCTTCGCGCCACTGGCGCTGCAATGCGTCGCGCTCGAGCTCGAGCCATTCCTGGAACGCCGGGAAGCCGGGCAGGCTCATGGCCGACAGGAACGGCTGCCGATACCGCGCCAGCCGTGCCGCCGGGTCGGTGACGCCCGTCACCTCGCGGAACGCGGCAACGTCGGTCGGCAGGCGAAGGCGCACGCGCTTGCGCTCGGCCTCGAACGCCGTGCCCGCGCCCCAGCCGGCCAGGATGGCGCGAACGCGATAGAGGTTGACGCGCAGGCTGTGCTGCGCTTCGGCCACGCCGGCATCGGGCCAGATCAGGGTGCACAGGCGCTCGCGCGCGACCCAGTCGCGCTGCACCGACAGGAAGGCGAGGGTCCAGCCCGGCAGCGTGTCGGGCAGGTCCCATCGGCTTTCGCCTTGACGCCAATGCGGTGTGTCGAGCAGGTGAAGCATTCGGGCCTGCCCGTCATGGCCGGTGGGGCGAAATGCCGGGCCGCCGGGGCTGCCCGGCATTGTCGCGGCATTGACGATCGCTTGACGGTGGCCCCGGACACTGCACGAATGTCCCCCACCCGCCGCCCCGACAAGCCGCTGGCCAGCTACGTGCTGCGGATTCGCGGCCGCCCGCCGATGCTGCGGTTCGAGCTGGACGACCTGCGCACCGGCGATCGACGCATCTTCGCCAGGCTCGACCGACTGCTCGTCTTCCTGCAGCAGCACGGGCAGGGGCGGGAGAGCATCGAGCCGGTCGAGCCCAAGGCCTCCGGGCTGCCTTGAGCCGCGGCCTCGCCCCGCGTTCATGAGAGATCATGCGGGGAATGGGCCATGCTCGATTCAAGATCCCCGAATCCGTTCTCGTCGTCATCCACACCGCGGCGGCCGAGGTGCTGCTGCTCGAGCGCGCCGACGCTCCCGGCTTCTGGCAGAGCGTGACCGGCTCCAAGGACTCGGCCGAGGAGCCGCTGCTCGACACCTGCCGGCGCGAGGTGGCCGAGGAGACGGGCATCCTGCTGGACGGGCGGTCGCCCGCCTCGCACGCCATTTGCCTACGCGACTGGCAGATGGAGAACGTCTACGACATCTACCCGCAATGGCAGCACCGATATGCTCCCGGGGTGAACCGGAACACCGAGCACGTCTTCGGCCTGCGCGTGCCGCGCGACGTGCCGGTCCGCCTGGCGCCGCGCGAGCATCTGCGCTTCGAGTGGCTGGAGTGGCGGGCGGCCGCCGACCGGTGCTTCTCCCCCTCCAATGCGGAGGCGATACTGCATCTGCCTCGGTTCCTTGCCTGATCCCCGCCCACCCGCCGAGCGATGACCGCCGACCCGCAGCCTCATTTCCACGCCAGCACCCTGTCGAGCAGCAACTTGCGCGTCGCCACTTACAACATCCACAAGGGCGTGCGCGGGGTCGGCCCGAGGAAGCGCCTGGAGATCCACAACCTCGTGCTCGGCATCGAGGCGCTCGACACCGACCTGGTGTTCCTGCAGGAGGTGCGGCGCATGAACCGCGCCGCGGCGCGCTATTTCCCCGACACCAAGATCGGCTGGCCCAAGGTGCCCCAGGCCGACTACCTCGCCCCCGAGGGCTACGAGGTGGCCTATCGCACCAACGCGACCACCCGCGATGGCGAGCACGGCAACGCCCTGCTGTCGCGCTGGCCGATCGGCGACATCGGCCACCACGACGTCTCCGACCATCGCTTCGAGCAGCGCGGCCTGCTGCACGTGCCGGTGGAGTGGAACGGGACTCGGGTGCATGCGATCGTTGCCCACTTCGGGCTGATCCATGCCAGCCGCGTGCGCCAGGTGCAGCGGCTCGGCGCCTTCGTGGAGCAGAACGTGCCCCGGGGCGAGCCGGTGATCGTCGCCGGCGACTTCAACGATTGGGGCGACAAGCTCGACGAGATGATGACGGCCTGCCGACTGACCCGCGCCTGCGGGCCGGGCGATCCGCCGTCGCGCGTCAACACCTTCCCTTCGCGCATCCCCCTGTTCTCGATGGACCGGATCTACCTCCGGGGATTCCGCTGCGTCGCGACCGCAGTGCCGCGCGGTACGGCCTGGGCGCGGATGTCTGACCACCTGCCGCTGGTCGCGGAGCTCGCCCTCACGTAGGGCCGTCGCCGCCATGGGAGGGCTCGTCGCAGCGACCAGCGAACCCTCGGCCAGCCCGGCGCTGCGGCCGGGGCACGCGATCGACCTGCTGAAGGGTGGCGAGGCGCTGTTCGCGGCCCTGGTGCAGGCGATCGACGCCGCCCGCGCCGAGGTCCTGCTCGAGAGCTACATCTTCGAGTTCGCCGGCGCGCCGCTGCAGGTCGCCGAGGCGCTGGAGCGTGCCGCGACCCGAAGCGTCCGGGTCCGGGTCGTGGTGGACGGCATCGGCACCGGCGACGTTCCGGCCGAATGGCAGGCGCGCTGGAAGGCGGCCGGGGTGCAATGGCGGGTCTACAACCCGGCGCGCGGCTGGCGCGTGCTGATGCCGCGCCGCTGGCGGCGCCTGCACCGCAAGCTCGCCGTGGTCGACGGCCGGGTCGTCTTCTGCGGCGGCATCAACCTGCTCGACGACTACCGCGACCCGACCCACGGCAAGCTCGACGAGCCGCGCTTCGATTTCGCGGTGCGCGTGACCGGCCCGCTGGTCGCCGATGCGCACGAGACCATGACCCGGCTCTGGCTGCGCCTGCAGGCGACGCGCGAGGCCCGCCACTTCGATTTCGCCCATGCCCTGGCGACCGTGCGGGCCGCCTCCCGCGCCGGCACCGACATGCACGATCCGCACATCGCCGCGAAGAACCTCGACGCCAACGCCGCCCTGGCCGAGCGCGACGAGGTCGGCCTGCTGGCCGGGCTGGTGCTGCGCGACAACCTGCGCTTTCGCAAGCGGATCGAACACTTCTACCGCTACGCCATCGGCCAGGCGCAGCGCGAGATCATCATCGCCAACGCCTATTTCGTTCCCGGCGTGGCGCTGCAGCGGGCGCTGCTCAAGGCGGCCGAGCGCGGCGTCAAGGTGACGCTGCTGCTGCAGGGCAAGTACGAATACTTCATGCAGCACCACACCAGCCGGGCGATGTACGGGGTGCTGCTGGCCGCGGGCATCGAAATCATCGAGTACGAGCCGAGCTTCCTGCATGCGAAGGTGGCGGTGTTCGACGGCCCGCAGGGCGCGATCGCGACCGTCGGCTCGTCGAACCTGGACCCGATCAGCCTGCTGCTGGCGCGCGAGGCCAATGTGTTCGTTCGCGACGATGCCTTCGCCGCCGAGCTGCGTAGCCACCTGCTCGAGGCGGTGCAGACGACCGGCGCACGGATCGACTCGTCGGCGCACATGAAGCGGCCCTTCACGGTGCGCAGCCTCGCCTGGCTGGCCTACGGATTGATGCGCGTCGCGCTCTTCGCCACCCGCCATCGCTATTGAAGTTGGACATGGCGGATGACCTGGTCGTGCAGCGCCGCGAAGGCCTGTACTGCCCGCAGGGCGATTTCTACATCGACCCGTGGCGGCCGGTGGAGCGGGCCGTCATCACCCACGCGCACGCCGACCACGCGCGCCGCGGCCACGACCGCTACCTCGCTGCTGCGCCGGCCGAGGGCGTGCTGCGCATCCGCCTCGGCGACGAGATCGCGCTGCAGACGCTGCCCTACGGCGAGGCGATCGCGCACCACGGCGTGCGCGTCAGCTTCCATCCCGCCGGCCACGTGCTCGGCTCGGCCCAGGTGCGGCTCGAGCATGGCGGACGGGTCTGGGTCGCCTCGGGCGACTACCACGTCGCCGGCGACAGCGCCGACCCGCGCGAGGACAACGCCACCTGCACGCCGTTCGAGCCGGTGCGCTGCCACTGCTTCATCACCGAATCGACCTTCGGCCTGCCGATCTACCGCTGGCAGCCGCAGGCCGAGCTGTTCGCCTCGATCGACGACTGGTGGCGGCGCAATGCCGAGGCCGGCCGCGCCAGCCTGATCCTCGGCTACAGCTTCGGCAAGGCGCAGCGCATCCTGCAGGGCGTCGCCCGATCGATCGGGCCGATCTTCGTGCACGGCGCAGTCGAGCCGCTGAACCGCGCCTACCGCGCCGCCGGCGTCGACCTGCCGGAGACACCGCTGGTCACCGAGGTCAAGGACAAGGCCCTGTTCCGCCGCGCCCTGATCGTCGCCCCGCCGTCGGTGCAGGGCTCGGTCTGGACGCGCCGCTTCGGCGAGCACAGCGACGCCTTCGCCAGCGGCTGGATGCAGCTGCGCGGCGCGCGCCGCCGGCGCTCGGTCGACCGCGGCTTCGTCCTCAGCGACCACGCCGACTGGCCCGGGCTCAAGCGCGCCATCGCCGCCACCGGCGCCGAGCGGGTGATCGTCACCCACGGCTACGAGGCGGTGATGGTGCGATGGCTCGGCGAGCAGGGGCTCGAGGCCGGCGCCTTTGAGACCGAGTACGGCGACAGCGACGACGAGGAGCCGGCGCCGGTCCCGGCGGACGGCGAGCTCGCTTCGTGAAGCGCTTCGCCCGGCTCTTCGCCGAGCTCGACGCGAGCACCGCGACGCTGGACAAGGTCGATGCCCTCAAGCGCTACTTCGCCGCGGCCGCGCCGCGCGACGCCGCCTGGGCGGTGTACTTCCTCGCCGGCGGCAAGCCGCGCCAGGTGGTGCCCAGCAGCGTGCTGTGGGCGATCGCCTGCCGCGGCGCCGGCATCGCCGACTGGCTGTTCGACGCCTGCTACCAGGCGGTCGGCGACTTCGCCGAGACCGTGGCCCACGTCCTGCCGCCGCCGGCGCACGAGAGCGACCTCGGCCTGGCCGAATGGGTCGAGGACCGGCTGCTGCCGTTGCGCGGCCTCGCGCCCGAGGAGCAGGCCGCGCGCATCGCCTCCTACTGGGACGAGCTCGACAGCGCCGGCCGCTTTCTCCTCAACAAGCTGATCGGCGGCGGCTTTCGCGTCGGCGTGAGCAAGCTGCTGGTGCAGCGCGCGCTCGCCGAAGGCGCGGGCGTCGATGCCAAGCGGGTGGCGCAGCGGATGATGGGCTACACCGACGGCCGGGTCGCGCCGAGCCCGGAGCGCTACCTGCAGCTCACCGCGGGCGCCGACGCCGGCCCGCTCGACCTCGGCCAGCCCTATCCCTTCTTCCTCGCCCATCAGCTCGATGCGCCGCTCGAGGCGTTCACCACCCGGCTGGCGGCGACCGAGGACTGGATCGTCGAGTGGAAGTACGACGGCATCCGGGCACAGGTGGTGAAGCGGGCCTCGCAGGTGTGGATCTGGTCGCGCGGCGAGGAGCTGGTGACCGATCGCTTTCCCGAGATCGTCGCCGCTGCCGCGGGGCTGCCGAACGGCACCGTGCTCGATGGCGAGATCGTCGTCTGGAAGGACGAGCGGCTCTCGCCCTTCGCCCTGCTGCAGCAGCGCATCGGCCGCAAGACGCTGACGAAGAAGGTGCTGGGCGATGCGCCGGTCGCCTACATCGCCTACGACCTGCTCGAGTTCGGCGGCGCCGACCTGCGCGAGCGGCCGCAGGACGAGCGGCGCGAGCTGCTCGAGGCGGTGATCGCCGGGCAGTCGGCGATCCGGCTTTCGCCGGTGGAGAGCCGGCCGAGCTGGGAAGCATTCGCCGAGCTGCGGCGCGAGGCGCGCACCCGCGGCGTCGAGGGCCTGATGCTCAAGCATCGCTCGGCCCGCTACGGCACCGGCCGGCGCAAGCAGGACGACCTCGCCGGCGGCACCTGGTGGAAATGGAAGATCGAGCCGCTCAGCGTCGATTGCATCCTCGTCTATGCGCAGGCCGGCCACGGGCGTCGCGCCAGCGTCTACACCGACTACACCTTCGCCGTCTGGAACCGCACGCCGCGCGATGCGGCCGAGGCGGAAGCGGCGATCGCGGCGATCGCCCGCAAGGAGCCGCCGGCCGCGGACGCATTGCAGCTGGTCGCTTTCGCCAAGGCCTACTCCGGCCTCACCGACGAGGAGTTCCTGCGCGTCGACAAGGTGATCCGCGGCAGCACGCTGGAGAAGTTCGGCCCGGTGCGCAGCGTCCGGCCGACGCTGATGTTCGAGCTCGGCTTCGAAGGAATCAACCGTAGCGGCCGGCACAAGAGCGGCATCGCGGTGCGCTTTCCGCGCATGCTGCGGATTCGCGACGACAAGCCGCTGCACGAGGCCGACACCTTGGCCTCGCTCGAGGTCTTGCTCGCGTTGCAGCACAGGCCCGCATCGGCACCACCGGAGCCTGACGGTGAGGAGTGAGTTCGATGGCCAAGCCGGATCCGGCCGGCTGGATCGGGGCGGCGGGGCGCTCTGCTCCGCTCATGTCCCCCGATCCGCGGCTGCGCCGCGGCTCTCCTCCTAATACTTCGCTTCGCAGAGCGCCCCATCGCCCCGATCCGTCCACCAACTCCGCGCCAGGACCGACTTGAGCAGCGTCAGTTGCCCTTGTCTGTCCGCTTTCACTGCGCTTTCGCCCACGCGTCCACTTTCAACCTTGCTTCCGGACAAATACCACGCCGATTCGTCGGTTCACCGGGCCTCAGGCCGCAGGGGCCGTCCCGTACTGGCGGCGTTGCCGGTGTCCGCCTGCGTCGGTAAAGTGGACTGCATGTCGTCTACATCACGTTAGCCAACACAACGAGACTCGTCCATGAGTTCGCCTTTGAGTCGCTCCCGCAGATACGAGGAAGTTGCTGCAGAAATTCTCGGTCGCGTTAAGCACGAGCTTGGGATTTCCTCAGTTGAGGGCAAGCAGGTCGTTCCTGGCCTCTCGGGCACCGACTGGGAGCTCGATGCGAAGGGCATCAAAGCGGGCTCCGATGCGTACGTAATCATCGAATGCCGGAGGTACACGACTTCGCGTCTAAAGCAGGAAGCAGTCGCGGGCCTCGCATGGCGCATCCATGACACAGGTGCATCAGGTGCACTGCTGGTGTCGCCTCTGGGTCTGCAGGAGGGTGCGCAGAGGGTGGCGGCCGCAGCGAATGTCGTGGCAGTCCACCTAGTACCACATCCCTTAAATAGCTTTATGTATCTGGAT
>Ga0207676_10002182_pt1 | contig 14115 bp, 12 predicted proteins | sample KBSSwiS72_FD_184307 | JGI IMG/M metagenome (GOLD analysis project Ga0207676, IMG submission 184307) | Switchgrass rhizosphere microbial communities from Kellogg Biological Station, Michigan, USA - KBS Switchgrass S7-2 (SPAdes) (version 2) | ecosystem: Host-associated > Plants > Roots >... | reverse complement strand
GACGATGTCATATAAACTAATTGCCACCACCGTGGTCGGAACGCTGGCGCTTTACATGCTCGACGCGCTGGTCGCGGAACGATCGGCGCAACGGCGTCAATTCGCAACTCGTCGTCGCGTCGCACGACGTTCGACGGGATCGCTGAGAAGGAGGTAACGTGCTTACGGTGCAACTAAGTACAAGGCACTAAGCACTAAACACTAAGATGAAATTCGAAGACACATCTCAGAACCTTCGGGCGCGCCTGCGATTTGTCCAAGTGCTGGTGATCCTCATGCTTGGCCTGCTCAGCATACGTCTCTACGTCTTGCAGGTGGTCAGAGGTGAGCGGTATGCCGAAATCGCCGAAAACCAGCGCCGCCGCCGCCTTCCCATCCCGGCGCCGCGTGGCGTGATTCTCGATCGTGAAGGCCGCATACTCGTCGACTCGCGCCCGATTTACAACGTCATTCTTTCGCGCGAGGACGTCAAGGGTAAGGATCTCAATTCGCTGATCGAGCCGCTCGCGGAAGGGCTCACTGTCGACAAAGACTTCCTGCGCGAATACTTCGCGCTCGTGAAAACCACGCCGGCGTTTGAGTCGATCATGGTGAAGCAGGGTGCGACACCCGGGGACCTTGCCTGGGTCGAAGCGCACAATCTCGAATTCCCCGAACTACGCGTCGAGAAACAACCTCAGCGTCGTTATCCCGACAACGGTTCACTCGCGCACGTGCTCGGGTACGTCGGCGAGATCAGTCCGGAGCAACTCAAGCAGCAAGCTGCAAAAGATAAAGGTCTCAAGCCCGGCGACATCATCGGCCTCAGTGGTATCGAGCAGATCTATGACGACTATCTCCGCGGAAAAGACGGCTATCGCGAAGTTGTGGTCGACAGTCGCGGGCGCATTCAGGACGAGATCGAAACTGTCGATCCGATACCGGGACGCGATCTGGTCACGACGATCGATCTCGATCTGCAACTGGCCGCCGAAGAGCAACTGGCAAATTCCGCTACGAAGCGTGGCGTGATCATCTCGATGGATCCAAACAACGGCGAGATCCTGGCGCTCGCTTCGGCCCCGAGTTTCGATCCGAATCTCTTTTCACAACGAATCACGACGAAAGAAGGGCGCGCCGAGTACGTCGCTCTGTTGAACGATCCGGAAACACCGCTTCTCAATCGTGCTGTGCAGAGCCGTTATCCGCCGGGCTCCACCTGGAAAATCCCGATGGCAGTGGCCGGTTTGAAACAGGGAGCCATCACGTTGGACCACTCGAACCTGGTCTGCGGCGGCGGAATCCAGGTCGGCAACAAGTTTACACGTTGCATGGGTAACCACGGTTCGCCGGACATCAAGACGGCGATCACTCACTCCTGCGACGGTTACTTCTATCGTCTCGGTTTGAAGATGGGTATCGACGGTATCGTCGAGATGGTTGACGAGTTTGATCTGAACAAACGCACGGGTATCGATCTTCCAAACGAAGTGGTGAGTTGGACACCATCGCGCGAGTTCAAACGGCGCATGCAGCCGAGGGATCCGGAATGGCGCGATATCGACACTGTCTATGCATCTTTCGGACAGGTCTACGACATCATCACGCCGATCTCTTTGTTGCGAACGATCGCGGGAATCAGTGTTGACGGCCACCTGTATATTCCTCACGTTCTGAAAGAAGTGAGGGCTTTCGGCACTCCGGGCACGGCTGAGTATCTTCCCGCCGTGACGTTTAAGCCGCTCGATCCCGCGCGGCCAAACCCGAAGGTCATTCCGATTCCTCAGGATATCGATGCGGCTGTCGTCCAGGGTATGTGGCAAGTAGTAAACGCCGGCGGCACGGGCGCGCGCATTGCGATGGCCGGATTTGATATCGCAGGCAAGACTGGTACGGCGCAGGTGGTCGGGCTCGGTAAGGACACCGGCAAGAACAAAGACCACGCGTGGTTTGTCACGTACGCTCCGGCTTACAAACCGGAAATCGCGATGGTAGCGTTGATCGAGAATTCCGGTTTTGGCGGATCAAATGCAGCGCCGGCGATTCGTGGCGTTTACGACGTCTACTACCGCAAGACCCGTCACGAAGAACCGCCTGGAGCGGTGAAACAGATTGCGAAGAACGAACCAGCCAAGCCGAAGCCGGCACCTGCGGCCGCAGTAGCTCAGCAAACCGCTGTTATTCAGTAAATCGACAATTGGCAATCAGTAATACCTAGATGGTCGCGATTATTCACAAACGTAGTTGGCGCGATTTCGACTGGATCCTGACCCTGCTCGCGATCGGTATCGTTCTGTTCGGAACGATCCAGATTCGTAACGCGCAGCCGACCGAGACTTACTGGGTCAAGCAGCTCATCGGTCTCTCGATTGGTCTCGTTGCGATGCTCGCTATCGCTTTCACTGACTATCGTCGTCTACTCAACCTCGCACCGGCGTTCTACATCTTTGGACTGATCCTGCTGGTGATCGTCCTCGTTCCTGGTATTGGTCTGAAGATCAATGGGCAACGTGCGTGGATCAAAGTGCCAGGTATTGGTCAGTTTCAGCCGTCTGAGTTTGTGAAGGTAACGACGGCGATGATGCTTGCGCGCTACTTCGGCAAGAACCGTGTGCAGGTGCTCACCGTCAAAGAGATGATCTTTGGCGGGTTAATACTCGCGTTGCCCTGCGGGCTAATCCTGTTGGAGCCTGACGTTGGTTCAGTGCTCACTTATCTGCCGATTCTCGCGGTCGTGCTCTTTCTGTCTGCGATTCGATTGCGACTGGTGATTGCGAGTGCGGTGCTCGCCGTGGCTTTGATTCCCGCTGCATATGTCATCGGAGTCAAAACGGGCGCGGTCAAGCCTTACCAGCAGGAACGTATCAACGTCATTCTCGATCCGGAAAACGCTGACCGTCGTGGCATTGGTTATCACACCTGGCAGTCAATTCTGACGGTCGGTGAAGGAGGCCTATTCGGGTCTCATTCTTCCGTCGAACACTCGCAGAGCGGTTTGAAGTTTCTTCCCGAGCCACACACTGATTTCATCTACGCGGTTACCGCCGAGAACTCGGGCTTCATCGGCTGCGTGTTAGTGCTGCTCGCTTACGTGATACTGCTGTCCCGTTTAATCACGGGCGCACGGCGAGCGTCCGACCGCATGGGCATGCTCTTCATCATGGCCTTCGTCGGCGGCCTGACCTTTCAAATCTTCATCAACATCGGCATGGCCCTGGGGATTTCGCCGGTCATCGGCGTCCCCCTCCCCCTAATGAGCGCCGGCCTCGCCTCCCTCATCGCCACCTTCATCGCCATCGGCTTCGCGATCAGCGTGCAACTGCGCCGGTTCGTGAATTAGTACGCGCTAAGTTTATGTCAGATTTACGCAGGAGTTCGATCTGGACTAAACTCAGCATATGAACGCTGAAGACCTCATCACAATTGATCCCGAGATTCTCGGAGGTGCGCCCGTTTTTAAGGGAACTCGCGTGCCGATAAAGACTCTGTTCGAATATCTCGAAAACAATTATTCGCTGGAAGAGTTCCTGGAATGTTTTCCTTCGGTGACTCGGGAGTCAGCTCGCCAATTATTAGAATGCTCCGTATCGCGGTCAATTTACTGCGCGCCGAATCTAAATTTGAGGTTGAATTAAATATTTGTCGTATCCGAAGCGCACGAGGGCTTCGAAGGCTGCCCAGACTTCGTCCGGAATTTCCTGCTCGATCTGAAAGCCGCGTGATGGGTAGAGTTTTATTCTTTGGAGATCGCCGACCATTATGCTGACGACGTCGGATGCGGATAGAGAGCGGTTGGTGTATTCGGCGAGGTAGTTTCGGAAAGAGACTTGAGGTGACGTGACGATCAGATCCTTCTCAGGCCAGAGCTTGCGGAAGGTTGCATAGCTGCGACGCTCCATGTACGGCTTCTGCACGATGATGAAGCTATGTGGATCGAGATTCTGGACGGCCAGTAATCTTTTGGTGAAGGCAATGTTCTCGCCGGTGTTTGTCGAGTGTGCTTCGATCAGAATGCTTTCACGCGGCACGCCGAGGCTAATCGCGATGCGGGCGAAGCGCTCGGCTTCAGGCTCACTCCAGAGACTTTTGGTGATGGCGCCGTGGCCGCCGGAGAAGATGATGAGCGGCGCCCAATCTTCGAGAAACAGTTGCGCGCCTCGTTCTGCAACCCTCTCGTCGTGACTGCAAAGCACCAGGATCGCGTCCGCTTTCGCGACCTGGTGCTTCATTAAATGGTAGTCCCAAATTTTTTCGGCCAGCGCGAAGATCTGTTGGTCCATAAGTGCTTAGGCGCCGGCCCTGATCGCTCCGAGTGTCAGGCGAATTCCACCGAGATGGTAAGCAGTATGAACGAGTATCGATAACGCACCCGCGATGTCGTATTTACCATCCCACTTCTCGAAAGAGTTGATGGTGGCTAATGCCCGCGAGTGGCTTTGTCGCAAACGCTCCTTGATGTCCTCCCACTGCTCGGGCGTGACCTCGCGGACAGTTTCCCAGATCTCACGCCAGTTGTTCTGTTTGTCGACACCGGTTCGCATGTAGTCGTCGAGCACATCCAGATAAAAGCGAACGTGCTCGACTTGTGCGGCGATAGTGGCGGAGTTAGCAGAGATAGCCTGTGACGCTTCCGCGGCGGAAATGCCGTCAAGCGTTTCATACAACGTGGTTCCTTTGTCGAGATAAATCCCGCGAACATTCGAGAACGTTTCCTCGAGACATCCAAGCAACGCCTTCTTGAAACGTTCGACCGGTATTTCCATCACACCTTACTCCTTGTTTTAAGCCGCAGCCTCTTCATTAACCGTGGCTGCTTCCGGTTTACTTTTCTTCGAAGTGGGATCGAGTATACGCGCCAGCAGCGGGATGAGCGCGAAGCTGATTGGCGCCAGCAAGATACTCACGAACGAAAGAACGATTGCGAGAGCACACGCCAGGGGCACGGCGAGGGAGCGCCGTGCGATGCGTCGTTCCAGTGCGGGAGTAACTTCTTTCTTCAACAGACTTGCTTTAGCCGTGTGGCGCCAGATCAACACTTTGGCGGTCGCGACGCCACCGAAACTGGCAGTGTAGAGAATGAACGCAGTGCGACTCCAGAAGTTTTCACTGAAGAGCGCCGTCGGAAACGGAACAAACGAAACACACAGCAGCAGGAACAGATTTCGCCAAAGCAAACCTCCGTCATAGTCCGCGATGTAGCGAAAAATCCTGTGATGCTCGATCCACATCAGACCAATGATCAGGAAGCTGATCACAAAGCCGGCCACGCGTGGAAGCAGTTCGACTAAAGAATGACGAAGGGCAGGTTCAGTGTGCTCGCCCAGGTGGGGAACTTTAAGCTCGAGCACGAGCAACGTGATCACGATCGCGAATACAGCATCACTAAAAAAGACCACACGCTCGAAGCTCAACAATGCGTCGGGTTCATGTTTATCCATTCGATTCGCCTATTTATCCATCAATTCGCCTCAAAAAGGATTTGGGCCGCGGATAACGCGGATAAAAATCCAGATTTATCCGTTTAATCTGTGGTTAAATAACCGCAAAAATTTCGGACTCCGACTCTTCGATCACTGTCTTAATCCGTCCTCAGTGCGTTAATCTGTGACAAATCTCTGTGCTGAAAGGAACCTGGAAATGGCGCCACCACTCTACCGGATCATTCTGCAAGTGGACAATCTCGACAAGGCCGAAGAGTTTTACGGGAAACTGCTCGGCGACCGCGGCCGGCGAATACCGCGCGGCTCGCGGCATTACATCGATTGTGGTCCGGTGATTCTGGCGCTGGTCGACGTTAACGGCGAAGGCATTCCCGGCCTCGAGCCGAAGCCGCTGCCCGATTACATCTACTTCGCGGTAAGCGATGCCGAAGCAGTCCACCAACGAGCGCGGGAGTTGCAATGTCTTTCGACAGACGATGTACATGGTGCGAGCGCCGGTGAACTCGTCAAACGTCCGTGGGGTGAGCGCTCGTTTTACGTTCACGACCCGTGGGGAAACGGACTTTGCTTCGTCGACGAGAACACATTATTCACTGGCAAGTAGGATTATGAGCACTGACCCAACATATCAAGCGGCAAACACAGTAGCGCCGATCGTTGCTGAGCACTTCGCTCGCCACATGGCCGAGGCGCGGCGGCTTGGCGAAGACGGATTGGCGCCGCAGCCTGACGCGCGCTCGATCGCGGCGATCATCAACGCAACTTTCTGGGCCAGCTTCCGCCCGGAAGAAGGCCGCTTCCCGAAGATCTCGCTCGCGTATTTGCCACCGGAAGCAGCGCGGCTGCCGATGGTGTTTGAGCATCCGCTTCCACTGACCGCGGGTGTTCTGAGAAAACTTGCACCCGCGGTGGAACGTCCGGAGATCCATCTCGGCGTTTGGAATCATGGCGACGAACTAAAGGTCTGGGGCACGACGCGCACCATTCCGAGTTTCTGTTTCGTGCTGGAGGATATCGAACCGGGATTGTTAGTCGTCAAACACCGGCGGCTCGATGGTTTTGGTAAGTACGCCAACGTTGCGGTGCTCAAAGGTGAGCAAGTCAAAGTCGTCGATGAGAAGGGCACGAGCCTGCCTGACTGTCCTTCACTGCTCAAAGCGTTGCTCGCATTCACAGCGGCGGCGACTAATGGACCACATCACTCTTTGAACATACTGGTCCAGCTAAGCGCGTCGATGCGCGCACAGGGACATGGCGGCACGCTGCTGGTCGTGCCTGCTGGAAATGAGTCCTGGCGAGAATCGATCGCGCAGCCGATTCTTTACTCGATTACGCCTCGGTTTGCAGCGCTCTCGGATCTGTTGCGCCAGGAAGTAGAGGAGGAAGATCGCCGGCCGTGGGAGAGCGCGGTACGTCGGGTGGTGGATACGATTGGCGGCATGACGGCGGTGGATGGCGCAACGGTCATCAACGATCAGTATGACGTGTTGGCGTTTGGCGCGAAGATCCGACGACGTGAAGGAACTCCGCCAGTTGACAAGTGGATCATTACTGAGCCGATCGTCGGAAACTTGCCGGTCGTGGTCCATCCGACTGAGCACGGTGGCACAAGGCACCTCTCCGCGGCGCAGTTTGTTAACGATCAGCGTGACTCTCTGGCGCTCGTGGCGTCGCAGGATGGACGGTTCACCGTGTTTGCGTGGTCGCCGTGCGAGGAGATGGTCCACGCGCACCGCGTTGAGTCGCTGTTGATGTAAGCCGCGGATTTACACGGATTTTTTACGGATCAGGGTGTGAAGGTGCGACGGAAGATGATTCCGGAAAAGTTCATTCGCATCGCGCGGCCATCGACGATTGATTCAAAAGTGATCCAATCCGGCCCCTCCGGTTCGCCAATTCCGAATTTTCCATCACCGCGCGGCACGAGTGGCTGAACGCCGTCCATAAACAGCTGGCCCTTGCGCAACACGACGCGCGCGTCGCCGTACCAGGGACTGTCGCTGTGGTAGTGTCCGGCGAAAGATTCCCATTCTTTCTTCGTCTCAAACGTCTTCGGTCCATTATATTTCGCACCCACATACCAATTAGCGCCGTGGAACGCCTGCGTCACCTGTTGATTCTCCCGCACAAAGCCGAGCACGAAAGCATCGAAGTCCGGATGCTTCACGATAAAGCGATCGGGCGCAGCGCGCTCGAGCACAACCCTGCGATGCGCATGCACGAGCACGAGCTTGTCGCCTTCAGCCGCGAGCTCCAGCTTCTTATCGTCAAGTGAAGTGTAGACTCCAGCGTAATCGGCCGCGTTCTTTACTTCTTCAGGAGAGGGCGGAGGCGCCGGCGGATCGGGCAGCGGCTTCCCTGCTGACGACGCGTTGAAGAGCTCGATCGCATACTTCGTTACTGCCACCGGTCGATAACCACGAAGGTTTGCATTGACAGACGCAAACGCGCCGATGCCTTCCGTTACATCAACATCAATAGAAGAACTGAAAGCGACCATCCCACCCGTATGACGCAAACGCATGTGCCCGCCGATGTCGCTCACCCAAATGCCGTAACCATACGAAGCCGGTTCGCCGCGATAAGGAGAATCAATCGCCGCCTTCGTGAAGAGCGCAAAAGCTTCTTCTGAAAGCAGGCGGCCCTTTGGCAAGGCGCCGCGATTCAGAAGCATGCGCATGTATTTCGCCATGTCTGACGGTGTCGAAGCGACACTGCCGGCAGCGATGTCCACTTCGAGCCATTGTGCTTCAGCCAGTGGGCCATGAAGCGGAAACGGCTTGCCTTCCTCGAGTGGCTCGTAACCGATTGCCATCTGCTTGCGCAGGTTGTTCGTGATGATCGGCGAGCTCGCCGTCATCCCGAGTGGCGCGAGCATGCGGGCGCGCATCGCCTCCGCGAACGGTCGTTTGTCGACAGCTTCGATCAGGAAACCGAGGATGTTGTAACCGGTGTTTGAGTAAAGAAAACGTTTGCCGGGTTCGTAAGCAGTCCAGAGCTCACTCAGCAGCGCATCGAGCAGCAAGGGCGCACCCGGCAACCCGCCGGTGTGACTGAGAATATGATGAGTCGTGATCGCCTCAAACTTGGAATTGATTTTTAACCACGGCAGGTATTCGACGATGGGTTTGTTGAAATCGAGTTTGCCTTCGTCTCGTAATTGCAGCAGCGCGAGACCAACAAACGACTTCGAGATCGAGCCGATCTCAAACATCGTTTCCGGCGCGACGCGCAAACCGGCCTTCGTGTCGGCGTAACCGTAAGTTGAAGCCCTGATCAAGCCATCGCGATTTGCGAGCGCGAGGGTCATGCCCGGCGCGCCTGTCTCACGCATGTGGCGCGCGATGAATTCATCGAGCCGCGCGAACACGGGTTGCACAGCGGCCGCCTGGACCAATGTGCTGGCCGGTACGACGGACCTCAGCAGAGTCACGGCCACCGCAGACTTCGCAGTGCCGGAAATAAATTTTCGACGTGAAAGGTTCATTAGCATTTCTCCCGCAAAGGCGCAAAGACGCAAAGAAAACCTATCCAGGCTTTGCGTCTTTCTTTGCGCCTTTGCGCGAGAAATCCTCACACCAACCCGAGGCTCTTCGCCAGTTCTACAAACCGCTGCTCCGAACGAAGATTCTTAAAAACCGGATCGACTCTGATAAAAGGTAACCAGTTGAAACGCTCCTGACGCGACTTCTCGAGCCAGTCGAGCGCAAGCTGGCGCTCGTCAAGCCCGGCATAGACCACCGCCGTCTGAAAAGGCGAAACGTACTGCTGCTTCGAAAGCTCCTGAAGCCTCACAATCACCTTCTCCGCATCGGCGCGCCTCCCTGCCAGCCCTTGCGCGTGGCCCAACGCACTCAGTGCCGCAACATTGTCGGGCAAGTACTTTAACCCAACTCGAAACTCCGCAATAGCCTCGTCCAACCTGCCTTCTTCCTCGAGAACAAGTCCCAGCTCGTAATGAGCGCGCGCGAAATTCGCGTCCATTTCGCGAAGCTTCAGCGCCTCTTTGCGCGCATCCTCGAGCCGGCCGGCGTAGTAAAGATTGCGAATATAATCGCTGTAGATTGTTAACGAAAACGGCTCGAGCTCGTGTGCAGTTTTGGCTTGCACGATCGCTTCGTCCATCCTTCCGATAGCCGCGAGGTAGCTGCCGTACCACTGATGCGCGGTCGCATAGTTTGGATTGAGCGTGATCGCTTTTTTGAAGTGCTCCTCTGCTTCGTCCCACTTCAGATGATAACGATAGGTGACGAAAGCGAGCGACGTGTGCGCCTCAGCCAAACTCTCGTTGATCGAGAGCGCCTTGCGCGACGCAGCTTCAGCTTTCGGGTACGACTCGTCAGCGGAAGTCACGTTGTACACGTTCAGCAACAAGTAACAATCCGCGAGTCCGGCGTAAGCGAGAGCGTAATCCTGATCTCTCATAATCGCCTGGCCAAAATATTCGATACCGCTCTTCAGTCCTTCGACCGTTCGCTTGTTCCAGTTGTAACGGCCTTGCAGGTACAGGCGATAAGCTTCCGAATCCGGCGAATAGTTTCGCGTCAACTGCGCGTGGTCCAGGTTGTCCGTGCGTGAGCGCAATCGCTCCGAGACGTCACGGGAAATCTGTTGTGGCAACGCTACGACTTCCGAAACTTTGCGCCCATAACGTTCGCCCCAGATATGACTGTCGTCGCGCACGTCGATGAGCTCGACACTCACCGAGAGATCATCGCCAGTCTGGACCACACTGCCCGACAACAGGGCGTGCACTCCGAGCTCGCGGCCAATCTTTTTCGGATCGCTGGTGCGTCCTTTGTAATGAAAGACAGTGCTACTGGACTTCACTCTGAGGTTCGGCATTCTGGAAAGACTGTCGATCAAACTCTCGGTTATGCCGTCCGAAAGGTATTCGGTGCCCGGATCGCTGTTTGTGAACGGCAACACGGCCAGCGAGTTGATTGTGACCTCGGTTTCAGCGGGCCGATCGCGCCGGGATGCGATTAATGACAGTGCCAGGATCAGCACAACTGCCGCGGCGATTGCGGTGATCTTACGTGGCGTAGTCCAGAAATGTTTTGCCCTCGCGGTTGGGATGGCGGTGAGTGGAGCGTCAGTTAACGTGCTGCCCAGACTGCTGTCGTCGTCGACATCGCGCATTACTTCCTGAAGATCGCTGCGCATGTCTTCGATGCGCTGGTAACGATCCTCAGGCACTTTTGCGAGCGCTTTGTCGAGGATCTCCTGGATACGACGCAGCACGGGCGAGTCTTCGCCTCTTGCTTCAATGATCGGCTTAGGCTGGTGATAGACCACCGCATAGCGCACGTCCAACGCCGTCTTGCCTCGAAACGGCCACGTGCCCGCGAGCATTTCGTAAAGCAGGACGCCGGTGGAAAAGATGTCGGCGCGATGATCGGCTTTGAGCCCTTGTGCCTGTTCCGGAGCAGCGTAGGTTGAAGTTCCATACGGCACGCCGACTTCCGTGAGTTGCGGATCGATCGAGGCTGTATGCGGGCTCTCGATCAATTTCGCGAGGCCAAAGTCGAGCACCTTCACGGTTCCCGAACGCGTCACCATCACGTTTCGCGCTTTGATGTCGCGATGCACGATGCCGCGACTGTGTGCCGCTCCGAGGGCGTCTGTCACTTGAATCGTGATCGAGAGCGCGCGGCGCAGGTCGAGTGGCTGGCCGTCGACAAGCTGGCGCACGTTGCGGCCCTCGATATACTGCATCGCGATAAAATGAATATCGTCGACTTTGTGCAGGCCGAAGATGGTGCAGATGTTCGGGTGGTCGAGCGATGACGCGAGCTTGGCTTCGCGCTCGAAACGTTTCAGGTTTGAGACGCTGTCAGTTAGATCCGGCGGCAGGACTTTGATTACGGCGGGTCGATCGAGCGTAGTATCGATGACCTTGTAAACAGTACCCTGTCCACCCTCACCGATCTTTTCGACTACGCGATAATGGAGGAGGAGTTGCCCGATCATAGGAGACAGGGGATCGAACCGGCTTCAAGGTGCGGGCGTATTCTGGACAGGATTGAGAGAATTTACAAGACTATCTTTCCCCGGCTCGCTGTTCGACCATTACTATCACGATCAACTCAGTAAGAATTACCAATATCAGACCCACCACCAGGTAAGGAAAACGGTAAACCAGAAACCCCATAAGTGGAAACATCACCCACTTTTCATAACCGTAGGTATCCGGCTGAGCTAGAATTGAGGTTACCCAGAAGTAGCCGTAAAGAGTAGATCCCACTAACCATCCAACGATCGTAATGAAAATGATCTTTCCAGTTTGCGGCATCGAGTTGATTATCTCACGCAAAGGCGCAAAGTAAACTCCACTTTCTTTACGCTCCATGGCTGACTTTGCGCCTTTGCGTGAGATAAATTCTTCGGTGTTAGAATGTTTCCAATGAAACTTGCCTTGGCAACGATATTGATGATGCTGGCTGCGCCGCGTTGGGCCATGCAAACGAGTGGTGTGACCGTGCGCCTGCGTGGTGTGAGCGCTGTTAACGAACGGGTGGCGTGGGCCAGCGGCGCGGAGTCAACTGTGCTGCGTACGAGTGACGGTGGAACGACGTGGCAAAAACTCAACGTAACCAGCGAAGCTCTCGATTTCCGCGATGTCGACGCTATCGATGCTCAAACTGCCTACGTGCTGAGCATCGGCAATGGTCCAACCTCTCGAATCTACAAAACCACTGACGCTGGAAAAACCTGGACCTTGCAGTTCAAGAACGAGGATCCCAAAGTCTTTCTCGATGCGATGTCTTTCTGGGACGCTAACAACGGCATCGTTTTCGGAGATTCTGTCGACAAGCAGTTCTATATCCTGACAACCGCCGACGGTGGTCGTAGCTGGTCACGTGTTCCCCAAAGCGCTTTACCACCGGCACTCGAGAATGAAGGAGCGTTTGCAGCCAGCGGCACTAACATCGCCATCTTTGGAAAGTCGCACGCGTGGATCGGAACCGGCGCCGCTGCTAAATCAAGAGTCTTGCACACCTCCGACCGCGGTCGCACCTGGCAGATCGCCGACACACCGCTCGCTTCAGCCGGATCAGCAGGGATCTTTTCCATCGCCTTCCGCGACGCAAAACACGGCGTGATCGCCGGTGGCGATTATCGAAAGGAACAGGAAGCTGTCGACAATCTTGCGGTGACCAGCGACGGTGGAGTCATGTGGACGCTGGTAAAAGGTTTGTCAGGCTTTCGATCGGTTGTGGCTTACGTGCCGGGCACGACGAGCCTGATCGCTCTCGGTCCGAGCGGTGGCGACTACTCTGTCGACGACGGACGGACATGGAAACCCATCGAAGGTCCAGGTGTCGACACGTTTAGTTTTGCTCCTGGTAAACAGATCGGATGGGGAGCCGGAGCGAAAGGTATCCTCGGTCGGCTCGCATTTGAAAAGTGAACTAGCGCGCCTCGGTACTCTTCGCCACGATCTTCACCTGTTTCTTGATCGCCTCACTCAGATCCGCGGCACTCCTCCAACTCATGCCCACGCTCGTAAAGCGCACGATCCCTTCGTGGTCTATCAAGACGTAAGTGGGAAATGCGCGTATGCCAAACGCGCGTTGTATGCGTCGATCGTGATCGCGATACTGCGGCCAGATCATCTTGTTCTTCTCGGTGAATTCTTTCCACTCCGCCGCATCGCCGTCTGAGCTGATGCCGATTAGGACAAATGGGGTGCCGTCTTTCGAGTAGCGCTTGTGCAGGTCGCGAAGCTCCGGCACTGACTCGACACACGGCGGACACCACGTACCCCAAAAATCCAGCAGCACAACCTTGCCACGCAAATCGTCGAGCGTTATGTGCTCGCCTTCTGACGATGTGAAGGAAAAATCAGGCGCGAAATTTTCGCGAGCTCGACGCGGATTCTCGACCAGTTTCCGGGCCATCTCAATGAACGGACCCCTAGGTTCCGACTTGATGTACTGCTTAATTTCTACAAGTCCTTCCTCATCCCGATTCAACTGGAGCAACGTCACGCCCAGGTTGTAACGCATTATGGGCGGCGCGCCTTCCAGTGCCAATCCCTGCTTGAATACGGCTTCCGCTGCCTGAAGCTTCTTCTGGTCCTTCTTCTCCGCCGACGACTGTAGCGCGAGGCCCTTGTTGTTGTAAGCGCCGCAGATAAGCTTCTGATCGCCATTGGCAAACTCGATAACTTTGTCGGCACTCTCGATGGCATTCTTGTAAGCCTCGAGCGCCCGGTACGTCTCCGCCATCCAGGCATAACACTCGGCACACTTCTTCTCGCGCATTTCATTCATGCGTTTGAAACTCTTCAACGCATCGTCGTAACGGCCGCGCCGGAAGAAATCTTTGCCCTTCGAAAGCTCTTCTTCGTAACTCAATTCCTGGGCGGCGACGGTCCAGTGGGGACGCGAGTTGGGCCATGAGATCAGAAGCCCGATTGCAAGGAACAACACGATGGGGATCAGTCGGCGAGTCAACATGTCGGGTTCCTCCGTGAAGACGGGCCATAATACCATCGATTCGATCTGCGTAATCCACAAAAACTGTGTAAGCTGTCGGCATGACTGAAAAGAATCAAGCTTGTCCGTGCGGTTCGGGTGCTCCTTTTGCGACTTGCTGCGAGCCGATCATCAATGGCACTCGCGAAAGTGAAACGGCGGAGGAGTTGATGCGTGCGCGGTACTCTGCTTTCGTCACCGGCGCGATCGAT
>Ga0207676_10002179_pt1 | contig 14120 bp, 6 predicted proteins | sample KBSSwiS72_FD_184307 | JGI IMG/M metagenome (GOLD analysis project Ga0207676, IMG submission 184307) | Switchgrass rhizosphere microbial communities from Kellogg Biological Station, Michigan, USA - KBS Switchgrass S7-2 (SPAdes) (version 2) | ecosystem: Host-associated > Plants > Roots >... | reverse complement strand
GGAGCAGGTGCCGCTGCGGCGCTATCCACGCTGGGATTTCCGGCGATCGTGCGCAGCCAGTCCGATGCGATCCGTATCGGCCACCTGACGCCACGCACCGGATTCCTGGGACCGCTGGGCGAATACGCCGTGATGGGGGTCACGCTGGCCGTGGAGGAGATCAATGCGGCGGGCGGCATCATGGGCCGCAAGATCGAGCTGATCGCGGAGGACAGCGTCAACCCCCAGACGGCGTCGACGAAGGCCGAGCGGCTGATCGAGCGCGACAAGGTCGCCTGCATTATCGGCGAGATCAGCTCGGCGTCCGGGCTCGCGATCGCCCAGGTCGCGCAGCGCAACCGCACGCTGTTCTTCAACACGGGCTGCAACTCGGACGAGCTCCGCGGCAAGGCTTGCAACCGCTACATGTTCCACACCGAGGCCGCGAACAGCATGTATGTCGGCGCCGAAGGGCATGCGCTCCTCCGCGACGGCATGGTGAAGGGCAAGAAGTGGTACAGCCTCACCGCCGATTACGCGTTTGGTCACGACCTGCTCAAGGTCGCCAAGCGGTTCATGGCGGCCAACGGCGGCGCCTTCGCCGCCGATGAGCTCGTCCCGACCGATGTGGCCGACTTCTCGCCGTTCCTGCTCAAGATCCGCAACGCGAAGCCAGACCTCGTCGTGTCGAACCTGGCCGGCGCGCAGATCACGAACTTCATGAAGCAGTACATGGAATTCGGGCTGCCGTTCCCGGTCGCCGGCTTCGGCTTCGATACCGCCGTCGCGTGGGGCGCGGGCAAGGGGAACGTGCTCGGCATTTGGCCGCTCGTCTGGGACTCGCAGGTGCAGACGCCGTCGTCGAAGCGCTTCACCGACGCATTCGTCAAGAAGTACGGCAAGCCTCCGGAGAACCAGGCGTGGGGCGATTACATGTCGACGAAGCACGTAGCGCAGGCGATGAACGAGATCAAGTCGACCGATTCGACGAAGATCGTCGAGCACCTCGAGAAGGGCGCGAAATTCGACATCATGAAGACTCGCGAGGGCTACTACCGCAGCTGGGACCACCAGCTGATGCAGGAGATGTACACGATCACGTTCAAGCCTGCGGCCGAGGTCAAGGACAAGTGGGACCTCTTCACGATCTCGCCGCCGGTTCCCGCAGCGAGTCAGAGCCTGGAAGTGCTGGCGCCGACGCGCGAGGAGAACAACTGCACGATGCCGGCGTGACCGGCGCTCCGTGGCCGATCCGCGCGCGTTAGCCTGCGCGGAATCCGTCCGCGCATGCTGATCGAGATCCTCGAGCAGGTCCTGAACGGGCTGCTGGCGGGGGCCTACTACCTGTTGATCGCACTGGGGCTCACGCTCATCTTTTCGCTGGGCGGGCTCGTCAATCTGGCGCACGGCGCGTTCTACGCGCTGGGAGCGTACTTCGCGGTCAAGCTGGCCGATACGGTGGGTTTCGCCGGCGCGCTCGTATTGTCGCCGGTCGCCGTAGCGCTGATCGGTCTCGTCGTCGAGCGATTTCTCTTCCGGCGGTTCTATCGCGAGGATCCGGCCCTCGGACTGCTACTGACCTTCGGTCTGGCGATGGTCGCCGAGCAGGCGCTGCGGTGGATCTTCGGCGCATCGCCGATACCGTTCTCGATTCCACCGGCGCTCAAGGGCCAGGTATTCGTCGGCGACTTCGTGTATTCGAAGTACCGCCTCGTGATGCTGGCGGTCGCCGTCACCGCCGTCGCCGGGTTGTGGCTGTTGCTGCGCAAGACGCCGTTCGGACGCGTCGTTCGCGCTGGCGTGCAGAACCCGGACATGGTGGCGGCGCTCGGGATTTCGCTCGTGCCGTACATGGCGACAGTGGTCGCGCTGGCGGTCGCACTTGCCGCGCTCGCCGGCGTTCTTCTTGCAGCAATCTCCGGCGTGCATCCGGCGATGGGTGCCGAAATTCTCACTGCCTCGTTCGTGGTCGTGGTGATCGGCGGCCTCGGGTCGTTCTGGGGCGTCGTGCTGGCGGCGCTCATCGTCGGCGTGGTTCGCGGCTTGACCGTTTACTTTTATCCGTCGGCGGCGGAAGCGTCGATCTACCTCCTGATGCTGCTCGTGCTCTTGTTCCGGCCGCGCGGCCTTTTCGGCGAGCGGATCCAGAGGTTCGAATGAGCGAGGCGGGCAAAATCCTCCGTTCGCCGGTCGCCATCGCCGGGCTCGCGTGCGTCGTGCTGCCGTTCGCGCTGCGCGCGGGCGGGCTTACGCTCACGAGCGCGACCGACGTCGTGATCTTCGCGATCGCGTGCATCGCTCTCAACATCCTGGTAGGCCACACGGGGCTCGTATCCTTCGGTCACGGTGCATGGTTCGGTCTGGGCGCCTATGCGGCGGCGCTCGCGCAGCGCCACTGGTTCGCGGACTCGGTCATCTCGCCGGCATTGTTCGCGGTGGCCTTCCTGATCGTCGCATCGGCGCTCGTCGGCTTCCTGGTGCTGCGGCGACGCGGCGTCTACTTTTCGCTGCTCACGCTCGCGTTCACCGCGCTCACCTACGCGGTGGCGTTCCGCTGGACAGCGTTCACCGGTGGCGAGAACGGCTTGGGCGGTATCACGCGCGCAGTCTGGCTCGGGGCCGATCTCGAAAACCCGTGGGTTTATTACGCTATCGTCGCGTCCCTCGGCGTCGCCATCGTCTTCGGGCTGTCGCGCTTCCATGCGTCGCCGATCGGGACGGTGCTCCTCGCGATTCGCGACAACGAGCAGCGCACGCAATTCATCGGGTACGCTACGGAGCGCTACCGACAGATCGCGTACATCGTCTCGGCGACGCTGACCGGCTTCGCCGGCGTACTGTTCGCATTCCACCATCGGTTCGCCTCCGCCGACCCGACGGCGATCTCGTTCTCGGGCGAGCTTTTGGCGATGGTGATCATCGGCGGCATGCGCAGCCTGCTCGGCCCGGCGCTGGGTGCGCTTTTCTACATCCTGTTTCGTGAATACCTGTCGATCTGGACGCCGAACTGGCTGCTGTTCTTCGGGCTGCTGTTTGTCGGCTTCGTCGTGTTGTCGCCGACGGGCCTCCTCGGCGTGTGGCGGCGCTTGACGACGCCGCTGCGCGTCCGCGCGGTCGAGGCGGCGGCCATGGCCGGACGCACGATCGACGCGGCGGCTCCCATGCCTGGATTCATTCGCTCCCAGCGAAAGGGCGACGGTGTTCTCTTCGCCGCGACGGGACTTGCCAAGGCCTTTGGGGGCATCCACGCGGTCGAGGACACGAGCGTCGAGGTTGCCGACCGGACGCTGCACGCGCTGATTGGGCCGAACGGCGCCGGGAAGACGACGGTGTTCAACCTGATCTCCGGTCTCTACGCCCCCGATCGCGGCACCGTCGTGCTGGAGGGCCACGACCTTACCGGAAAACCGGCCCACCGGATCGTCGCGGCGGGCCTCGCGCGATCGTTCCAGATCACCAACCTCTTTCCTTCGCTGACGATCGAGGAAAATCTCCGACTGGCGGTGCAAGCGTGCGACGAGAGTCACTTCGACGGCTGGAGGCGCGCGAGCGCGATCGCCCGAGTCGTCGACCGCACACGGGAGTTGATCCGCTTTCTGGGCCTGACCGGCATCGAGCACGCGGAAGCCGGCGCCCTGTCGTACGGCGGCCAGCGGCTGCTCGACATGGGTCTCGCGCTTGCGTCGTCGCCACGCCTGCTGTTGTTGGACGAGCCCCTGGCGGGCCTCGCGGCCGCCGAGCGGGAGCGGGTGGGACGTCTCGTCAAGCGGATTTCGCAGGAGATCCCCGTGCTGCTTGTCGAGCACGATATCGACCGCGTGTTTGCGCTCGCCGACCGCGTTACCGTGATGAATGAAGGACGCGTGCTGGTCGACGGTACCGCCGCCGATGCGCGCGGCAGCCGGGCCGTGCAGGAGGTTTACATCGGCACCGGGACGGCGGCCATCGTCGCCAAGGCGCGCGCTCGCGACGAGGGGACCGGTCCCGATCTCCTGACCGTCGATCGCGTCGACACCTGCTACGGCAAGAGCCAAGTGCTGCGCGAGGCTTCGCTTGTCGCCCGCGAGCGTGAGATCGTTGCGCTACTCGGCCGCAACGGCGCAGGCAAGTCGACGCTTTTGAAGACGATCATCGGCATCGCACGCGCGAGCGGGGGCCGAATCACGCTAGAGGCGAACGAGTTGCACGCGCTTCCGGCGGCCGCCATCGCCCGCTTAGGCATCGGGTACGTGCCTCAGGGCAGGGGCATGTTTGCCGGGATGAGCGTTCGCGACAACCTCGAGCTCGGCCGGCTCAAGCGTCGCGGCGGCACGGGTGTAGCGTGGACCAACGAGAAGATCCTCGAGTTCTTTCCCCGGCTCGCCGCCAGGCTCGACACGCCCGCCGACTACCTCTCCGGAGGCGAGCAGCAGATGGTCGCCGTCGCGCGAGCCCTGTCGGGCCGCGTGCGCGTGCTGCTCCTCGACGAGCCGTTCGAAGGGCTCGCCCCGTCGGTCGTCGAGGAGTTGTTCGAGGCGTTCGACAGGCTGCGCGGCGAAGTCGCGATGGTGATCGTCGAGCATAATCTCGATCTCGTGCTGGCGCTCGCCGACCGCGCGTACGTGCTGGAGCGCGGCAGCGTCGTGCATGAGGGCCCGGCGCTCGCCTTGCGCGAGGATCTCGACCTACGCCGTCGCGTGCTTTGGATGTGAGAACATGAACAAAACCGTAGCAGTCATCGGCGCCGGGCTCATCGGGCGAGCATGGGCGATGGTGTTCGCGCGCGGAGGCTGGCGCGTGCGCCTCCACGATCGTGACGATGCGCAACTTAGCGCCGCACGCGCGTTCATCGAGACCAGCCTCGCCGAGCAGGCGGGTTACGGACTCGTCGCGGATTGCGCCGGCGCCGTGGCGAGAATCGACTCGACCCGCGTGCTTGCCGAAGCGTTGTCCGGTGTGAGCTGGGTCCAGGAGAACCTCCCCGAGGTCGTCGACGTCAAGCGCGAGGCGTTCGCCGCCCTGGATCGTCTGGCCCCGCCGGACGCCGTGCTCGCGAGCTCGACCTCCGCCATTCCGGCGTCGCAGTTCACCGAGGCGCTCGCGGGGCGCGCGCGCTGTCTGGTCGCGCATCCGGTGAATCCTCCGCATCTCGTGCCGGTCGTCGAGCTCTGCGGTGCGCCGTGGACCTCGCCCGTGGTGATCGAGGACGCAAAACGCGTGTACACGGAAGTGGGACAAGTTCCGATCGTCGTGCGCCGGGAGATCGACGGCTTCATCCTGAACCGACTGCAGGGGGCGTTGCTGTCCGAAGCAATGCGACTGGTCGCTGAAGGGTACGTTTCGCCCGATGATCTCGACAAGACGGTACGCGACGGCCTGGGACTGCGCTGGTCGTTCATGGGGCCTCTAGCGACAATCGAACTCAATGCGCCCGGCGGCGTGGAGGACTATTGCGCGCGTTACGGCGGGTTCTATCGGCGGCTCGCCGCTACGCCGCCTGCGCCCGCGGTGTGGGATGCAGAAGGCGCGAGCCGCGTGGCGGCCGCGCGGGGCCCGCCGGCGCCGAGCAATGTCGTCGATGCGCGGATGCGCTGGCGAGACCGCCGGCTGATGGCGCTGCTACGGCATAAACTGGATCAATCCGATTCGAAGTGAAGGAGACGAAGATGAGCCAAAGCCGCAAAGTCATCATCACGTGCGCCGTGACAGGCTCGATCCATACGCCATCGATGTCGCCGCATCTGCCCGTCACGCCTCGCGAGATTGCCGATGCCGCGGTCGGCGCTGCGCAGGCCGGCGCCGCGATCGTCCACTTGCATGCGCGCGATCCCGTCGACGGCCATCCGACGCAGGACCCTAAATACTTCCGCGAGTTTGCTCCCGACATCGCGCGCCGCAGCGACGTCGTCGTCAACTTCACGACGGGCGGCGCCGCCACCATGACGATAGAAGAGCGGCTCCAGCCTGCGCTGCAGCTGAAGCCGGAAGTGGCGTCGCTCAACATGGGCTCCATGAATTTCGGTCTTTATCCCATGCTGAGCCGCTTCCATACGTTCAGACACGACTGGGAACGGCCGTATCTCGAGGGCTCCAACGACCGGATCTTCAAGAACACGTTCAAGGACATCGAGTACATCCTGACCTCGTGCGCCGACAACGGCACGCGGTTCGAGATCGAGTGCTACGACATCGGCCACCTCTACACCGCCGCGCATTTCTTCGATCGAGGGATCGTGAAGCCGCCGCTCTTCATCCAGAGCGTGTTCGGCATCCTGGGAGGCATCGGCCCGCATCCGGACGACGTCGCGCACATGAAGCGCACGGCGGACAGGCTGTTCGGCGATCAATACCGGTGGAGCGTGCTGGGCGCCGGGCGCAACCAGCTGCCGATCGCGGCGATGTCGGCGGCGATGGGCGGCAACGTCCGCGTCGGCCTCGAGGACAGCCTGTGGCTCGGTCCTGGCAGGCTCGCCGAGTCGAACGCGGCGCAGGTGCGCGCGGTGCGGCAGATGATCGAGGGGCTTGGGCTCGAGGTGGCCACGCCGGATGACGCGCGGCGGATCCTGGCGCTGAAGGGACGCCGCGAGGTCGGCTTCTAGCACCTCCTCGTCGCCTCCAGGGGCGGGCCAAAGCCATTGCCAGCGCCCGCCGGCCCTGGTGCGGCGCCTTGCGTCAGCAACACGACTCGCACGGCATCGCAGCATTCTCTTGGCACGACTTGTGCATCTTTCGCCCGCAAACCGCACAGGTTGCCCACCGAACCATGTTTGGATTTCTCTCGACCGCCCGCCGCGAACGACCGAGCCCCCTCACCAACGTAGCGGAGGCCGACGATTTTTGGCGTTCTCTGCCGCGCAACGACCCGCTCAATGCGCAGAAGAGCGTCTGTGGCGCTCTCGCCGATGTCATCGTCGAACGCGACCTCTCGCGCGACCAGCTTCGGGCTCTGCTCGCAATCGATCAGCGGGCGCGAGCGCTCGGCAGCGCCCTGCTCGTGAACTACGGCGCCCGCAGCGCCAACGCCAAGCCGTTCGAACGCCGTTACTGGCGAGCCGCCATCGAGCTCTCCCGCGCTTTCGCCACGACGTTCCAGTATTTTCTGCGCTACATGCGAGACGAGCCGGCGGCGCGCAGCTGGCGCGAATACGCGCCGGCGGTGATCCTTCGCATGTTCCGGCACCGGCAGGTGGAGTTCCTGCTTCGACCCTTCCTCAACGACGCACCGATACCCGAGACCTGGGGCGTCCTTCACTCGACGTATCAGTTCCTGGCATCCCAGGGGTGGGCCCACCATCCGATTCCGGACAAGGACGAACGCGACGGAGACGCTCCGAGCACGCTCGAGAAGGAATACCTCCATATCCTGCTGCTCGACCTCATGAACGGCGGGCAGTTCTCTCCCTACGACGCATTCTGGCTCTCCCGCTGGGTGCCGCACTGGACCCACACGGTAACTCTGCGCTCCGGCGTGGCGGATGGAAGGCTCGCAGCCGATCACTTCGTGGTCGACCTGGACAGCGCCGAAGGACTGAAGCGCGTCTCGCCGGGTCCGCTTGGCCATGCGCTCTACGTCGACGCGGCGCCGCTGCTCGCGTCGATCGAAGAGGAGATCGAGGCGCTGCGGGACCCGCTCAATCCGATTCGCATCCCTTCATCGTTGGGGTCGGCGCGCCAGGTCAAGCTGTTGCGCAAGGTCGGCAACAGCTATTCGCCTCAACCTCCGCGCGTCAATCGCCGCGGCGAGCGCAAGCCGGTGTCGTCATCCGTCAAGGCCGTCGTCGGCCTCGGCCACATCGTGAAGATGCTGCGGCACGAGGAGAAAAAGAAGCTGTTGGCCGCGCCGCCACCCGTGCCGGAGGTGGAAGAGATCACCATCACCGAGAGCGGCGGCTACACGCAGTCGGCAGTCCCATCCGGCAACACCGAAGGGCCCAACGCCGCTTCCTCGGGGCACGAATTCGGCGTCCAGCACCATCTGTGGCAGCTGAAGGACAAGAGCGCTTCCGGCTGCCGCCTGCGGGCACCGAGCCAGGACGCATCGCGAGTCGTCCCCGGCACGCTCGTTGCGATTCGCGACGATGAGAACATGCGCTGGTCGCTCGTCGTGGTGCGACGGCTCAAGACGCGCATCGGCGATCGCGTCGACATCGGCGTCGAGTATGTCGGTCATAACCCGCGCGGCGTCACCATGGCCTTTGAGGCTAGCGGCTTCGACGGGATGCACGAATTCGGCAAGTCCCCGGCGTCCGGGGTTTTCACTGCGCTGTACCTGCGGGAAAGCGCGAAGCAGCCGATCATGCCGTTCAAGACGCTGATCATGTCGGCGGGCACGTCGACGGGCGCGCGATCCCTGAGGCTGCGCTCGGCGAACGCGGAATACACCGTCCGCCTCAAAGAGCCGATCGAGGAGCAGGACGATTTCGTCTGGCTCCCGTACGAAGTCCTCGATCGTCGCGCCGGGGAAATCGCCGCGGCCGCTCCGGACGGGGCGATCCCGCTCCAGTTCGCGACGAAAGACGAGTCTGCGCCAGGCGAGTCCGCGACCGACTGGCTGATCCCCCACATCGGCAACCGCGCCGAAAACGCGGCCTGACGCTTCCCGTAGTTGCTTCGAGCGCGCGGTTCAGTCGGCCGCCATCGCCATCGTCTTGGGGCCGACGGGCTTCGCGTCGCGGAACGCCGCCAGGAGCTCCGCTTCCTTTTTCTTCGCCGCGACGAGGTGGCGATCCTTGACGTGACCATAGCCCCGAATGTGCTCCGGGACCTCCGCAAGCTTCACTGCCAGCGGATGATTGTGGGGCGCGAGCGCGCCCAATAGCTCGGCGACGAGGGCTTCGTACTCGCCGATGAGCGCGCGCTCCATGCGACGCTCGGCCGTCTTGCTGAAAGGATCGAGCGCCGTGCCCCGGAAACGCCGCAGTTTCGCGAGCACGCGGAACGCGCTCATCATCCACGGGCCATAGACGGACTTCTTCGCTTCGCCCGTGTTCGCATCCGGCTTGTTCACGACCGGCGGCGCCAGGTGGAATTTGAGCTTGTAGTCGCCTTCGAACTGCGCCGCGACGCGCGCGACGAAATCCGTTTCCGCGTAGAGGCGCGCCACCTCGAACTCGTCCTTGATCGCGAGAAGCTTGAAGTAGTAACGGGCGACCGCTTCGGCGAGCGCCGTCTTACCCCCGACCTTCGACGCTTCCGTCGTGCGCACCTTCGCGACGAGATCGGTGTACCGGCGCGCGTACGCCGCATCCTGGTAGTCGGTCAGGAATTTGGCGCGGCGCGCGACCATTTCGTCGAGCGATTCCGACAGGCGCTGCGTTTCCGGTTTGGCCATCGGTATCGCGGCCGCCGCGACGCGCGCCGGATCCACTGCCGCGAGCCGGCCCCAGCGGAAGCTCTGCTTGTTGGCCTCGATGGCGGTTCCGTTCAGTTCGATCGCCCGCAAGATCGCAGCTTCGCCGACGGGCAGCAGGCCGCGCTGGTACGCAAATCCGACCATGAACAGGTTGGTCGCGATCGAATCTCCCATGAGCCCGGTCGCGAGCTTCGTGGCATCGAGGAATTCCGCGTCGCCCGGCGCGACGGCATCCTCGATTTCCCGCTCCATCGAGCCGACGGGAAACGCCAGGTCGGGATCGCGCGTGAAGCCGGCGGGCATCACGAGCGCGCTGTTCACGAGCGCCTTCGTGACGCCCTTCTGCATCTTGGCGAGCGCGTCGTAGCCGACGCCGGTCAGGATGTCGCACCCCAGCACGAGCTTCGCCTCTCCCGCCGCGATGCGCGTGGCGTGGATCTGCTCCGGCCTGTCGGCCACGCGCACGTGCGAGACGACGGCGCCGTTCTTCTGCGCGAGGCCCGTCATGTCGAGAACGCTGCAACCTTTGCCTTCGAGGTGCGCGGCCATGCCGATCAACGCGCCGATCGTCACGACACCGGTGCCGCCGATGCCGGTGACGAGGATGCCGTAAGGGTCGGCGGTGGAGGCGCGGGACGGCTCGGGCAGCGCAGGGAATTCGCCCGCTTCCGCCTTCTTCGGCTTCCTCAAGCTGCCACCCTCGACGGTGACGAAGCTCGGGCAGAAGCCGTTGACGCAGGAGTAGTCCTTATTGCACGAGCTCTGGTCGATCGTCCGCTTGCGTCCGAACTCCGTCTCGACCGGCGCGACCGACACGCAATTCGACTTGATGCCGCAATCGCCGCAGCCCTCGCACACGAGCTCGTTGATGACGACCCGCTTCGCCGGATCGGGAAACGTGCCGCGCTTTCTGCGCCGGCGCTTCTCGGCGGCGCACGTCTGGTCGTAGAGCAGCACGGTGCACCCCGGCGTGTTGCGGAGCTTCCTCTGGACGTCATCGAGCTCGTCGCGGCCGTGGACCTCGACGTCGCTCGCGAAGTAGCCCGGCGGATACTTGTCGGGCTCGTCGCTCACGACGACGATCTTCGAGACGCCTTCGGCCGCCACCTGCCGCGCGATCTCGCGCGGCGAGATCGGGCCGTCGACCGGCTGCCCTCCGGTCATCGCAACGGCGTCGTTGTAGAGAATCTTGTAGGTGATGTTGACCTTCGCCGCGACGGCGGCGCGGATGGCGAGGCTGCCGCTGTGGTAGTACGTGCCGTCGCCCAGATTGGCGAAGATGTGCTTCTCGTCGGTGAACGGCGCCTGGCCGATCCACGGCACGCCTTCGCCCCCCATGTGCGTGAACGTCGACGTGCGGCGATCCATCCAGATCGCCATGACGTGACAGCCGATGCCCGCGGTCGCGCGGCTGCCTTCCGGAACGTTGGTCGACGTGTTGTGCGGGCAGCCCGAGCAAAAGTACGGGATCCGCTCGAGCATGATCTTGGGCTTCGCGAGCGCCGTCTCCTTCGCGTTGATCCAGTCGACGCGGGCGTTGAGCTTTTCCATCGCGCGCGGATGGAGGTCGAGACGCCGGATGCGGCCCGCGATCACGCGCGCGATCATGGCCGGCGTCAGCTCGGAGAGCGCCGGCAGCAGCCAATCGCCGTGCGGACGCACCCATTCGCCCTTCTCGTCGAACTTGCCGATGACGCGCGGCCGCACGTCGTCGCGCCAGTTATAGAGCTGCTCCTTCAACTGGTACTCGACGATCTGCCGCTTCTCCTCGACGACGAGGATCTCTTCCAGGCCTTCCGCGAACTGCCGGACGCCTTCCGGCTCGAGCGGCCACGTCATCGCGATCTTGTACACGCGGAGGCCGATTTCCGCGGCGTCGGTTTCGGTGATTCCAAGATCGTCCAGCGCCTGCCTGACGTCGAGATAGCTCTTGCCGCTCGTGATGATGCCAAGACGCGGCCTGGGCGAATCGATGACGACGCGATTGAGCTGGTTCACGCGGCAATAGTGGAGCGCCGCGTAGACCTTGTAATCCTGCATGCGCGCTTCGGTCTCGAGGAACTTGTCCGGCCAGCGGATCGACACGCCGTCCGGCGGAAACGGGAAGTCGTCGGGCACGATGATCTTGGTGCGGTCCGGGCCGATATCGACCGACGACGAGCTCTCGACGGTGTCGGCGACGCACTTGAAGCCGACCCAGCAGCCGGAATAGCGGGACATCGCCCAGCCATGGAGGCCGAGATCGAGGATCTCCTGCACGGACGACGGATAGAGAACGGGAATCAGCGCCGCGGAGAACTGATGGTCCGACTGGTGCGGGAGCGTCGACGATTTCGCGCCGTGATCGTCGCCCGCCAGCACGAGCACGCCGCCATGCTTCGAGGTGCCGGCATGGTTCGCGTGCTTGAACACGTCGCCGCAGCGGTCGACGCCGGGGCCCTTGCCGTACCACATGCCGAAGACGCCGTCGTATTTCGCCTTCGCGTACAGGTTCACCTGCTGCGAGCCCCACAGGGCAGTTGCGGCAAGGTCCTCGTTCAGGCCCGGCTGGAAGGTGATGTGCGCGCGCTCCAGGAACTTCTGCGCCTTCCACAGCGACTGGTCCAGCGCCCCGAGCGGGGAGCCGCGATAGCCGGAGACGAAGCCCGCCGTATTGAGCCCGGCGAGCACGTCGCGCTGGCGCTGCAGGATCAGCAGGCGAACGAACGCCTGGGCGCCGGTCAGGTAGACGCGGCCCGACTCGAGCGCGTATTTGTCGTCGAGGGAGACCTCACGCAGTGCAGGGGCTGCGGCAGCCATGAACGTTGCTCCACAAAATCGTGTCTTGGGAACGCGCGAGTGCCCGGTAGGGGTCGCGACGCACGCGGCAGGGATTGTGTCCCCGCGCGAGTTAGTTCGCGTAGTTCGGTTTAGGGCGCGGAGTTTACGCTCCCCGTCTCGTTACGGCAATTTTCCTCTGGGGAAAGTCGTCCGCCGCGCCGTTGCATTGCCCTCACCGGGGCCGTGGGCTACAGTGCGGCGGACGCGAAGCGTGCAGCGCGGACATAAAATGCGGACGCGGTCGGCCGAGTTCAACGGCCGGGGCCGCCCATGCGAAAGGTGAAATGCAAATGAACGACGCGGCGCGGAAACCTTCCGCCGTCGACGCGAAGGCGGAGTGGGGCAGCGATGCCGTCGCCGATCTTCTGCGCGCGCTGGACATCCCGTACATCGCGCTCACGCCCGGCGCGAGCTTTCGCGGCCTGCACGACAGCCTCGTCAACTACCTGGGCAACACGCGGCCCGAGCTTCTGCTGTGCGTGCACGAGGAGACTGCGGTCGCCCTCGCGCATGGTTATGCGCGGGTCACCGGTCGTCCGCTCGCGGTGGCGCTGCACGCGAACGTCGGGCTGATGCACGCGACGATGGCCATCTTCAACGCTTGGTGCGACCGCATTCCCATGCTGCTGCTGGGCGGTGTCGGACCAATCGACGCGATGAAGCGCCGCCCGTGGGTGGACTGGATCCACACGTCGCGCGACCTGGGCGCGCTGCTGCGCGGCTACACGAAGTGGGACGATCTGCCGGGCTCCGTGCCGGCGGCTCTCGAAGCGATCCTGCGGGCGTATCGCATCGCGATGACGCTGCCGCAGGGGCCGACCTATGTGGCGCTCGACGTCACGCTGCAGGAAGAAGCGCTCGCAGCGCCGGTCCCGCTCCCGGACCTCGATCGGTATCGTGCGGCCGCGCCCGGCGCGCCCTCCGAAGCCGTCGTAAGCGCGGTGGCGCAAGCGTTGGCGGATGCGAAGCGCCCGTTGCTCATGATCGGCCGCACATCCAACGATCCGGAGGATTTCGGTCGCCGTGTGGCGCTTGCCGAGCGCGTCGGCGCCGTCGTGCTGACGGACATCAAGACCGGCGCTGCCTTCCCGACGAGGCATCCGTTGCAGCCGTTCCCCCCCAGCCTGTACGTTACCGGCGACGCAGCGCGTACGATCCTCGAAGCCGACGTGATCCTGAGCCTCGACTGGATCGATCTCGGCGGCACGCTGCGGCAGGCCTGCGGCGGCGATGTGCCGCGAGCGAAGGTGATTCAGTGCTCGATGGACCCGTACGTGCACAACGGCTACAACATGGACTACCAGGCGCTGCCGCCCACCGATCTCGCTGTGCTCGCGCCGCCCGATGCGCTGGTCGATGCGCTGATCGCGAAGCTCGGAGCGGATCGCAGCGCTCCGGGGCGTTCGTCGGATGGCCGCGCACCGGTGCGCTCGTGGTTCGTCCGATCCTCCGAAGACGCGCCGGCCCAACACGCTGCCAAGGATTCGACGTCCGCCGGCGCGACTGAGCGGATGCCGCTCGCCGATCTTGCCCGCTCGACGATGGCCGCGCTGGCACCCCATCACCCGTCCTACATTCGCCTGCCGCTCGGATGGCCCGGCGAGCATTGCGACTTCAGGCATCCGCTCGACTACGTGGGGTTCGACGGCGGCGGCGGCATCGGCTCCGGCCCGGGAATGGCGATCGGCGCAGCGCTCGCGCTTCGCGGCAGCGATCGCCTGCCGGTCGCGGTACTGGGCGACGGCGATTACCTGATGGGCCTGACCGCGCTGTGGACCGGCGTCCACTACCGGATTCCCGTGCTGATCGTCATCGCGAACAACGAATCGTTCTTCAACGATGAGCTCCATCAGGAGCGGATGGCGCGCGTTCGCGGCCGGCCGGTGGAGAATCGGTGGATCGGCCTGCGCCTTTCGAACCCCGACATGGACCTCGCCGGACTTGCGCGGGACCAGGGCGCGAAAGGATACGGTCCCGTGCGCACCGTGAA
>Ga0207676_10002178_pt1 | contig 14128 bp, 15 predicted proteins | sample KBSSwiS72_FD_184307 | JGI IMG/M metagenome (GOLD analysis project Ga0207676, IMG submission 184307) | Switchgrass rhizosphere microbial communities from Kellogg Biological Station, Michigan, USA - KBS Switchgrass S7-2 (SPAdes) (version 2) | ecosystem: Host-associated > Plants > Roots >... | reverse complement strand
TGGCTCACCGGAACGCCGAGCCGAGACCTGGTCGGGATGTTCTACGAGGTCACGCGCGACGACGAATCAGAGCGCTCGAAGGGATGGGAGGTCCACGAGCTCACCGTCACGGACAACCCGTTCTTCGGGCGCGTAGTGTGGGAGGTCGGGCGTTGGTACGTCGAGGACAACCTGTATGACCAGCCCGGGATCGAGCGCTCGACGCACGCGTGGTCGCCGGCCGAAATCTCGGAGGGAGCGCACCGCTGGGGCCCGTTCGCCACCGAAGACGCCGCGGACACGGCGGCGATCGCAGTCCGGTGGGAGCGCGCGGCGGCCGCGGCGATCCGCAAGAACGGGCTGGCCGACGATGACCCGGACGTGCTCCGCGAGTGGAAAGCCCGCTGGGTCAAGGAGGGCGCGCGTTACGTCTACGAGCTCCATAAGGTGCCCGAGCACGAGATCGTCTACGCGCCGGTGCGGCTCGCGGCCGATGGGTTTCCGGACCTGCGAGCGGCGATGCTGGACCTGCCAGAGCGGCGCGGTGGGCGCGAGTACTTCCTCGCGCTCGGAGCAGACCTCGGGACGCGCGCGGCGTTCGCGTTCGTGATTTGGGCCTGGTCTCTCAGGGACCCGATCCTGTACGAGCTCGCGAGCTGGAAGCGGGCCGGGCTCGACTACGACGAGATGGCCGGCCACCTCCATGCGGTGCGCGCGCAGGTCGGCATCTCGCTCTGGACGGCGGACGCCGGCGGCGGCGGCAAGCCTGCCGTGATGGGCTGGAGCAAACGGTGGGTTGACCGGTACCATCTGCCGATCATCGAGGCGACGAAACAGAACAAACGGATCGCACAGAACCAGCTAAACACCGACATCCGCAAGGGTTTGCTGAAGCTGCGCAAGGACTCCGTGCTCATGGTCGAGTGGAAGGCGCACCGATGGAAGCCGCTCCGCACCGAGGACGGCCGGGAGGTTGAAGACAGCACGCCGCACGACGCGAGCGACGGCGGGCTGTACGCACACCGGGAGTCGTTCCATCACCGGTACCGACCAGATGAGCCAAAAATCGTGCCAGGAAGTCCGGAAGCGGTTATAAGGGAGGAGCGAGAACTTGAGGCGTCAATCTGTGGGCCAGAAGACACACAAGGAGACCCGTACGGTAGCTACGGAGCTTACCGGTGACGCGGCGGCGCTAGTCGCCGCGCTCGAGCGCCTGCGCGATGGTGGTTTCGACGTCGATGAGCTGAGCGTTGGAGCGGCGGCGATCAAGCTGCACCGCCCGGCCGGCGATCGCGAGCGCGTCGATGAGCGTTTGGATGGCGGCATCCTGGAGGCGTTCGGCGGCGAGCTGTATCGGCGGGCCGCGGCCGAAAAGGTGCCTGGAACCGACCTCCAGCCGGCGATCGGGCGGGGTGGATGATGCCGACGTGGGACGAGGTCCGCGCGCGGAGCGAGGAGAAGATCGGTCGCCTGACCGTGTTCTGCTGGGATTGCGACCTCGCATTTCAGGCGTTCGCGTTGCCATGCCGCAAGCACGCGACGGCCGATGAGACGGTCGCGCTCGATGCCCGTATCAGCGAAGCGCTGGCAGGCGCCCCGCTCTCGTCGCTGCTAGGCGATCATGGCAAGAAGCACGCGCTCGACCGCTGGGCCGACGACGGCGGGAGGATGTTCGAGCCGGCGGCGACACCGGCATCAAGCTCCACATCACCGACCCCGACTCCATCTCGCTCGACCCCACGCAGGCGAGCATCATCATCAACGCGAGCGCGATCGTCACGGGCGTCGTGCTGATATGGAGCTGACCATGGACCGCATCGTGATCTGCGGCGGCCCGCGCACCGGCAAGACGACGTTGGCGACCGACCTATGGGAGCAAAATGACTGGCCTCACGGCATCGTCAGGCATAGCGACGACCTCATCGAGGAGCTCAAGCATCTCGGCAAGGATGCGTGGTCAGAGGGCTCCCGCCGGGTGACCGAATGGATGGACGCGCCAGGACCATGGATCATCGAAGGCGTCGCGCTCGCCCGCGCGCTGCGAAAGTGGCGAGAGGCTAACCCGGGCGAGCGCCCGCCGGTCGACCGCGTGATCCGGTTGACCACGCCGCACGTCGCGCTAACGAATGGCCAGGCTGCGATGGCGAAGGGAGAGGAGACCGTGTGGGCCGAGGTCGAGCCGTGGCTCCGGCAGCACGGCGTGAAGGTCGAACATGGTACATCAACCACTGCGCACCAGGACCCGCGCATGATCGACGCGCCGTAAGCGCAGGGACGTCGCCGACCAGCGGGTCGGGCGGCAGTACGACCACGGCCCAAAGGACGCCGCCGGTGACGGGCGCGGCTGGTGGCGGCTATCCGGAGAGGAAGCGCTCGACGCGCTCTGGCAGTGGTCGGACGTGCGCCGCGCGTACCTGCGCGGGTACCACGCGATGGACCTCATCCACGAGGCCATCTACGAGGGCAGGCCCGTGGGCCGCCGGCTCGGGACCGCCGCCATGGACTTCCTGCGCGCGCAGAGCAAGGCCTCGAGCTATCTCAACCTGATCCAGTCGATGATCGACACGGTGGTGTCCCGGATCGGGAAGCACCGCTCGATGCCGATCATCTCGGCCGACGACGCCGAGTACAGCGAGAAGCTTTACGCGCGCCGCGCGAGCCGCGTGATCCGCCGCAAGATGGGCTCGCCGAACATTGAGCGTACGATGCCGCTCCAGCTCCGCGACGCGGTGGTGCGCGGTGACGGGTTCGCGGAGATCCTGCGCATCGGCGGAGACGTGATCCCCGAGCGTTTCCCGCGGAGCGAGCTCGTATTCGACGACGGTGAGCCGCGGCACAACGACTGGCCGTGGACGCTCGCTCGCGTGAAGCTGATCGACCGCGACGTGCTTGCAGCGAAGTTCCCCGACGCCCGCGAGCGCATCATGAAGTGCGCGCCGGCAACGCGGGACATCTGGGCGCCGTACGACTACGACGCGCCGATCGACAAGGACCAAATCGAGGTCATCAAGGCATGGCGCCTGCCGAGCTTCCCCGGGGCCGACGACGGCAAGAACCTCATCGGCATCCGCGACCAGGGACCTCCGCTCAAGGAGAGCGGGTGGAACCGGCCGCGCTTCCCACTTGCGCGCGTGACATGGACGCCGGCGCTCCGCGGTTTCCTCGGTATCGGACTCGTGCAGCAGCTCGCGGGATCGCAGAACAAGGTCAACGAGCTGTGGAGCGACATCCAGACCGCGATCTACTGGGGGTCCGGCCTGAAGATCTTCGCGCGCCGCGGATCGAACATCAACAAGGGGCACCTGCGCGCGCGCGATCCGGTGGTGATCGAGACCGACGACACCGATCCGAAGTTCATCGCGCCAAACCCGGCGAGCCAGCAAGCCATCGAGAATCTGCGCTGGCTCATCCAGGAGATGTACGAGATCGCCGGCATCAGCCAGCTCGCGGCCTCGAGCAGGAGCCCGCTGGGTCCCAACGCATCGGGCAAGGCGCTCGACACGATGGATGACCTCCAGAGCGACCGGTTCTCATACCTCGATCTCCAGTATTCGATGAGCCGGGTGGACTGCGGCACGGCAATGATCGACGAGGCGAAGATGCTCGCGGCCGAGGCCGACGACAAGAAGTCCAAGGCCGCGCTCGCGCCATGGATCCGCGACATCGACTGGGACAAGTTCGACTTCGACAGCGGGGGATTCCACCTCAACATCGAGCCGATCAACTTCCTGCCCGAGGCGCGCGCCGGCAAGCTCGACACGCTCGGCGACATGATGAAGATCCCCGGGCTATTCTCGAACCCGCTGCTGATCGCCAGCCTGTTCGACGAGCCCGACATCGCCGGCGCGAACCGGCACATGCTCGGCCCAGTCCGCGCGCTCCAGAAGCTGGCTGAGATGCTGGGCGACCTATCGGTGCCGCTCGAGGACTGCGTGCCCACGCCGTTCATGCTCACGCCGCCGGGACTCGCGAAGGAGATCATCCTGGGCGAGTACAGCAACGCCTTCGCCGAAGGCGCCAAGGACGTCTACCTCGGTCGCTACCGCTGGTTCCTGCAGATGCTCGACGGTCTCGAGAAGCAGCTGGCACCGCCGCCGATGGATGCAGGAGCCGCTATGCCCGGTCCCGGCCAAGGTCCGGGACCGGTCGGCCAGATGCCGCCGGGACTGCCGCCCGGCATGGCAGGCCCCATGGGTCCCCAGGGCCCGCCAGGCGCCCCCGGACCGGCCGGGTTTCCCGATCCGCTCGGCGGCGGCACCGCCCAGATCGCCGCCGGCATGCCCACGCCGCTACCCCCAGGAGTCTCATGAGCGACGATCTCGATGGATACGAGCCGGCGATCGAGCCGGCAAGCAACAGCGCAGAGACGAGCGTCGAGGCCGCGCCCGCCGGCAAGGCTGTACCGGCGCTGGCTACGCCGGCCGAACCCGCTAAGATCGGGCTTCCACCAGGCGTTGACGACGATGCCGCGGGCCCTCAGCCGGGCCCGAAGGCCCCGCGCGTGTGGTCGAGCAAGTCGCGGGCGCTGTTCAGGCAGCTGGCCTCCAAGGGCGGCGTGGGCGCGGAGATGGCAGACGACCTCCAGCCGATGGAGCACCAGCCGGCCGCTGCGGCTCCTGCCAAGGCCCAGCCGGCGCCAGAAGCTGCGGCGTCGGCCGCACAACCAGTTCCGGCGCCCGCCGCGGAAACCCCGGCACCGGTGACTCCGCCGCCGGGATTCCCGGATCTGCCAGACCTTCCGCTGCCGGCCGAACCCGGACCGCCGCCCGCCACGGTAGCGCCGGACCCGAAGCTCGCAGAGCGCGAGCAGGCGATCGCGGCGCGCGAAGCCGCGCTCGCGGAGCGCGAGGCGCTACTTCCGGATCGCCGGAAGATCATCGACGACCCGGGCGGCGCGACCATCGCTTGGCTCAAGGACACGTACGGGATCAGCGATGACAACGACCTCAAGACCGCGGTCGCCGACCTGATCACCGACCTCTCCGTGAAGGGGCTCAAGATCGGCGTTCCCGATGAGCACGTCAACGGGATGAACGCGCGCCGGGCCACGCGGATGGTCAAGGTGTACGCGACCGACGTCGACAAGCGCGAGCGATCGCTGAAAGAGCGCGAGGAAGCTGCTGCGAAGAAGGTCGCCGACGAGCACGCAACCATTGCCACGCGGCAGCAGGAGGCCGCGTACGTGCAGCGCGTTGGCGAGCTGATTGCGCCAACCGCCGCCCAGTACAAGTTCCTCCACGACCGCGAGATCACGAACGGCATCGAGCCAGCGGTGATCGTGTACGAGGTCATGAAGGAGCAGCGCAAGCTCGGTCAGAAGCCAGACCTCGCGAGCGCAACCAAGTACGCCGACGACTACTACCGCGCGCAGGCCGAGGAGTTCGCCAAGCGCGCGACCCGCATCCAATCACTGTTCTCGCCCGCGGCAGATCCGCCGGCGAAGCCAGCCGCCCAGCCCGCGGCTCCCGCAATACCGCAGCCGATCGCGTCACCAGGTGGTGCACCAGGTCCCGCACCGACGCAAGCAGCGAAGCCGGAGCCACAGCCCCGTGACCCGTCCGACGCGATCACCGATGCGAAGGCGGCGCGCCGCGCCACCCTCGCGAAGATTCGCGCACGGAACGAGGCCACGCAGCGGGCCGGGCAAACCACAACCTGACCCACGAGGACCTGAACCATGGCCGTTACCGATCTGACCGTACTCGACCCCGTCATCAAGGAGCACTACTCGCCGTTCGAGCTCGCTCGCATGGCGATGCAGCGCAACAAGGCGACCGGAATGCTCGCCAAGAGCCAGAAGAAGACCAACGCCGGCGGCCGTGAATGGGTGCAGCCCATCATGATCGCGCTGCCCGGCGGCGGCTCCATCGACTTCCCAACGGCGGTCACCAATGCCGCCAACAACACCTCGAGCTACAAGGCGTTCCTCGTCAAGCGCACGGCCCACTACCGCCTCGCGCGCGTCGACAACCAGGCCATCGAGGCAACCGCAACCGGCGACGAGGACGCCTTCGAGAGCGCGTTCGACGAGTTCGACAACGCGATCGAGGCCGAGGGCAACTACATCAACTTCCGCTTCTTCCGCACCGGAGCCGGTGAGATCGGCCAGCTCGACGGCGTATCCAACGTTGCGACGCCGAACCTCGCGTTCGCCGACATCTCGTCCGTGTGGGGCGTGCGCCAGGGCGAGATCCTGCAGGCGTCGGCCACGCTCGGAAGCGCGCTGCGTGCCGGCACGGTGACCATCGCGACGGTGACTCGCGCGACCGGCGCGTTCACGCTGACCGGAAATGGCACGGCCGGCATCGGCGCGCTTGTGAACACGGACTTCGTCTATCTGAACGGCGACGGCCAGAACGGCGGCACCGCGAAGGCGGCATCCGGGCTCGCCGACTGGGTGCCCGATACGGCGCCAAGCGCAACGCTGTTCTTCGGGGTCGACCGCACCGCGGAGACCGAGTTCCTCGGCGGGGTTCGCATCACCGGGACCGCCGGTCAGAGCATCGCCAACCTGCTCGTCGACGCGGTCGCGCTCGTCGACAACATCTCTGGTGACCCCGACGTCATCTGGATGAACCCGGTGCAGTTCGGAACGCTCACCAAGCAGATGGAAGGCAAGTGGATCACGACTTCGCCCGTCTCGTACGACGGAACGAAGATGACCACGATTGGCTACAAGGGGTTCAGCGTCAACCTCAATGGCCATGACCTGACCATCTATACCGATCGGTGCTGCCCGCTGAAGCGCATCTACGTCCTGACCTGGTCGAGCTGGTGCATGTTCTCCGCGGGCCCCGCGCCGAACTTCCTCCAGAAGCGGGCCGGGTCGATCATCAAGGTGTCCGAGGCCGCGGACGCCTATGAGGCGCGCGTCGGGGAGTACTTCAACTTCTCGTGCAAGGCACCCGGATACAACTGCGTGATCATCCTGCCGTGAGGTGAGCCATGAACCAGAGTGAAAATCCAGCCTATGCCATGCCCCCGGAGATGGTCATATTCTTCGCGAAGATCCAGGGCGCCGGAGCGGCCGCGCCGGTACGAGCTCCTACGACGTTCTCGGCGACGTCGTACAAGGGGTTCATGCACGCGAGCAACAACTTCGTCAGCCTCGTCGCGACCGACATCACGCGGTCAGGCGCCGGCGTGTATACGGCGAAGTTGCGCGACACGTTTCCGGTGATACTTTCCATCGAGCCCGAGATCATCGGCACCGACTTCAAGCAGTGCCAGGTCCAGGACTACAACCCGTCGACCCAGGTGCTGAGCTTCACCGTCACGAATACCGCCGGCGCACCCACCGACCTCGCGGCGACCGACTTCGTGACGTTCACGTTCTTCGCTCAGAAGGTCAAGCCCACCTACTAGGTACGCCGAGGAACTCATGAGTGAACCACGAATCGGAGATACAGTAATCGCCATGGCGTTCCAGGCCGACGATGGACCGCTCGGTGGCCGCGTGGGTCCCGCTGTGGTTGTGGCGGTCCACGACAACAACGTACTGGATGTGCTCATCGGAGTGATCGGGCCAAACAATGCGAACAGCATAGGGTGGGCTGGCCGGCTCGGTCTCATAGAAGTCGCGACGGTCGGAGAACTCCGGGCGACGCAATTCGATGCGAATGGAGACATCGCGGTGGCCGGCACATGGTGCCGACGTGAGGTCTGCGGGTAGCCATGGCATACACCCGGACCTTTGCTCAGCTCTCGCTCGCCGTGCAGCAACTCGGCGGGTGGGAGGGCTCGTCGGACATCACGCCCGACAAGCTCCTGCAGTACATCAACTACGGGCTGATCGAGGGCTACCGGGCGATGGTCAACGCCTACAAGGACTACTTCACCTTGCAGCGCGACTTCGCGATCGTCTCCGGCGTCGACACCTACGCGCTGGCGACGATCGCGCCCAACTTCTACGAGCTCCGTCACCTCGACGTGAGCTCGGACGGCGTGCGGTTCCGCCGCTGCCCGCCGCACGATATCGCGGCGGCGCACCGGTGGAGCGCCGTGCCATCCACGACGATCGCTCGCGTGAGGTACCGGCTACAGGCGGGAAACCTGATCTTCGCTCCGGTGCCTCCGGCGGGGACCGGGCGAATCTGGTGGATCCCCACGGCCCCGCAGTTCTCGAGCACGGCCGACGCGACGGCGATCACGTTCGACGTTCCGAGCGAGGAGCTGCTCGTGGTGGCCTACGCCTACCGCGAGACCCTGTTCCGCTCCGAGCTCGACCCAACGCCGGGTGACAAAAAGATCGCAGAGGACATGGCCGGGCTCCGCACCGACGCGGGAAACCGCGATCAGGGCGAGCCGTTCTACCTCGATCCGGCGGGCCCACGCCACGAGCGCATCGGCCCCGGCTGGGAAGACGACCTGTTCTGATGCCGGCGCTGCCGCCGACGCGCCCGCCGCCGGGCGCCGCGATGCTTCTACCGCGCGTGAGCAACGACGACGACACCCAGCGCGCGCTCCAGCACATCGGGCCAGCGATGCAGCAGGCTCTTGCGGTCGGGGTGGCGGCGCAGGCGTCCGCGGATACTGCAATCGCGACAGCGCAGGCCGCAACGGCTGCCGGTCGACTGCTTGCCGCGCCCATGGTGCTGTCCGGATCGGGAAGCGATTCACTGCCCGCGGGCACGAGCGTCGTGCATCTCATCGGTATCGGCGGTGGCGGTGGGGGTGGGGGCGCGGTGGCCGGCGGCGCCGCGGCCGGCGGCTCGAGCGGCGCGCGGATGGAGCAGTGGATCGGCACGCCGGGCGTTCCGCTGGGTGACCTGACGATCGGATGGGCATCGGGTGCCGGTGGCGCCGGTGGCAACGGAGCCGGTTCGGCGGGCTCGCTCGGCGTAACCAGCACAATCACGATCAACGGAACGACCTACATTTTCATCGGTGGCGGCGTGGGCGGCGGCGTGGCGGCGGCCCCGACGATCAACAGCGCGATCTCCAGCCCTCCGGCAGGCGGCACTGGGCCGGGGGGAATCGTCACATACGGGCTCGGCGGCCCAGGATTCGGCGATCCTGGTGTCGCTGGATGGTCTGGATCCGGCGGCGGTACCGACCTCGGTCCTGGTGGTGCAGGGGTTGCGAGCGGGGCCGGCAATGCCGCCCCGAGCAGTGGCTTTGGTGGCGGGGGCGGCGGCGGGGTCGGCGGAGCAGGTGGGAGCGGCGCCGCGGGCGGATTCATCCTCGAACCCTACAGCTGAGGAGCGAGCATGCAGGTCATCATCCAGGTCGTGCAGATCGGCGGCAGCTTCGGCTCCGAGCCGGGGAAGTGCCAGGTCCAGATCCGGTGGTTCATGGACGGCCGGCAGCTGTTCGGGTCCGGAACGGCGCAGATCACCATGGGACTCGACCTCGCCGGCACCACCGCCGCGATCATCGACGCTGCGCGCGCTCTCTCCCTCGATCTCAACGACCCCATCCCGCCCGATGCCGTGATCACGGTGTGGGGCGGCCCGACGTCCTGAGGAGCATCACGATGCCGCAGCCACCTACTCCGAACATGGGCCTCGTGCGGCCCACCGATCACGGCGACGGCGACGTCTGGGACGTGCTGCTCGACGCGATGTTCCTGGCGATCGACGCGCACAACCACGCGCCGGGGGCCGGCGCCAAGCTTCAGCTCTCGACGATCAACCCCGACGCCGACTTCCCGATGTTCGATGTGGCCGGGAACAAGCGGGCCTTCACCGGGCTCAAGGCGGTGGCGTTCGCGCAGGTGCCCCCGGCCATCAACACGTCGATCTTCGTAGCCGACGGGTCCGCGGGAACGGTGGCCGGCGAGCTCTACTGGCGCACATCGGTCGGCGGCAATGTCCAGGTGACGCAGGGCGCCGCGCTGAACATCAACGCATTCACCGGCGGGATCGGCGGCGACTACAATGGCGTGGGCGCGCTCGAATCGTACGTGGACGCGCTTGACGCCTACTTGTTCCAGCAGCAGACCGGCGCCGGGGTCCGGCAGTTCGCCAAGCAGCGCACCTCGGACATCGCGTTTTTCGAGTTCCTCGCGGTCGGCGTGTCGCCGGCCCCGACGAACTCGGTGACGATCAAGGCGCCGGCGGGGCTCGCCAACACGTTTCAGTTGACGCTGCCGGGGGCGCTACCCAGCGGACCAATTCCGCTTCAGGTTGATGCGACAGGAGTCATCGGCTTCATAGGGCAGGAGCCGCATGCGGCCGGTGAGGCCGTGTTTGTCGCGGGCATTGGATATACCTTCACGAAGGCCAACGGCGTCACCGGCGAGTTCATCGACCTGGGTGTTGGGACGCAAGAGATCCTATGCCCGGTCAATCTTACGGCTGGTCGTGTTGCGACATCTTGGTCGGTGTTCTTCAACAAGGCGACCAGCGGAGCAACCACGCTGACTGCGAAGCTGTGGGACAAGAACATGTCAACCAACGCCAGAACGCAACTCGCAACAGCATCAAATAACGCAAATGCTCCAGGCGCGATCTCAATTGGAACGTCTGGAACGTTCACGCTTGCCAGCAATCATGTCTTCGAGATCGAGACCGCCGGAGGCGGTGTAGCCACCGGCGACAAGCTTCTCGGTTGGCAAATTGGCTAGGGCGCCGGAACGATCGTAAGCTCAGCGTCACCGAATAGGTCAGCTGTAGATCCACTGCTCGAGTCTACAGCTATGTTGTACGAGGTGCCATCGGCGACGGTCTCTGCCAGTGATATGGCGCCCAGCGTGATCGCTTTAGGCGACGATGACGATACGCATTGGCGGTCAACTTCTACTGTGTTACCTCCGTTAGCCGCCGCGGTAAGCATTGAGTCAGCCTTGTATAGGTGAGCGCATAGCACAGTATGAAGATCGCTGAACTTTCCAGCCCATACTCTGTATCCAGTGATCTGATCCCCGGTCGATAGTACGAGCGGGTAGAACAAGCGCGTAGGGTTCACGACGTTCCATGTGGTTCCGCCCGACAGTTTTGCGGCCGGACTATCGGTGTTCGTCGATGCTGCCGCTGCATTGATGCGGATGCGACGGACGGTGACGGACTCCGGCAGGGATCCCACGCCGATGGTCCCGACCGTCGGCGTGGTTGTTGCCCCCGGAGTGGTGAACCGGACCACGATGCTATCGGTCGGCGTCACGACGTGACCGCCGGGGATGCCGATCTGCTGCGCGCCGCTACCGTTCGAGGTCACCTGCCCAAGCACGTTGAAGCTTGAGCCGACGTAGCTCACTAGCATCATTACGACATCTGACGTATTGCTATCTACGACATTCGCGGAGATCTGAGGAACCGGAGAGCCGACAGGTAGCGATAGTGCCACGTTCCAGGCGCCAAGCCCTGTGACGGTGCTCGTGCCCTTCGTCCAGGTCGATCCGGAATCTGGCCATCCGGTTGCGGGATTGATCGTAAAACCCAATGAAGTGTCTGGTGACGTCTCCGAGCCAACCCCTAGATCAGTACCAAGGGGATCGCATCCGGTCGCCGCAATGCACAACACCATGAATGACAGAAATGTCAAATACGCTCTGATCATACATTGATACCTTCCATATGCGAACGCCACCTAGGGATCGGCAGCGCGCACGTTAAACACGATTTAAGTCGATTACGATAATCAGTGCCTACTGGTAGTCAGCCCTGAGACCCCAAACCGTGTCTGGGGACGCAGAAGTTGCATCCAGCAGGATGAAATGCTGCTGGCCGTCGATTTCAGCTGCGGCAGTAGACAGAGTTACGGTTTGCTCCGTACCTGTTCCTGAGCTCATCACCGGACCTCCGATGACACGCATCGACTCCGCGTTGTCGCCGGATACGGCCAGCTGCAAGCGAACCGGGCTCCCGCTCACATCGGTCACCCTCGCCCGGATAGCAACGAGTGTCGCTCCTACGTCACCGCCAAGCGGAACCGTCAACACCTGCGCTCCGGATCCGACCCCGCTGATGGTCGCTGCGCTGTAGATGAGCGGCGGAGTTACGGTAGCTCCGGTCACCGGGATGATGCGGGTGACCGTTGGGGCGGGACGAGGAGCGGCGCCCACCCCAATGGTACCCACGGTGGCCGCCGTAGTTGCCCCAGGCGTGGTGAAACGCAGAACCAGGCTCTCCGTGGAGGTCACGACATGGGATGAGCTCAGGCTCACGGTCTGGGCACCGCTGCTGGTCGAGTTGGCTTGGCCAAGCACGGTGAAGCTCGATCCCGATCCCGCGTAGCTCACCAGCATCATCGCTACGGCAGATGTCGAGCTGTCCACGACGTTGGCCGCGATGGGCGGCACCGAGGACCCGACCGGCAACGACAGCGCGACGTTCCAAGCTCCGGTTCCGGTGACGGTGCTGGCACCGTTCGACCACGTCGACCCGGCATCGGGCCAACCGGTGGATGGGTTGATCGTGAAGCCGGTCGAGGTGTCCCGGGCGATGACCTGGCCGGTGTCCGGATCTTCGCTAAGTGTGTCGCAACCGCTCAGCAACGCCGCAAACAGAAACGCAAAATACCTTGTCCTCATATATATATACCTTTCGTTTGTAAGGGCGGCAGGGAATGCCGCCATGTTGTAAGGCGCCGTAGCGCCGCGACGCACTACAACAAACTTTATGTCACCGCGCAATGCCTACGTGAGGTGTGCGTTCCGGAGTGGACTCTGTGCTCCTGGGTGAGATGCTGATGAAGTCAGGAAGGCGGCGCGGTGTGCGGTGAGGCGTGATACCTCGCACCACCAAACAGGGAACCTCGCCGCTTTCATGACCCATGTACACTGGATGACATGTCGGAAGACGACGACCTAGCCACAGCCAAGGCGCGGCCGCTCATGCGACGGTGCAAAGACTGCGCGACTGAGATCATCGAGTCCGGCGACGCGCACTGCCGATCGTGCTCGGAGACGCGGCGGCTGCTGCCGCGGTTCCTGTGCCTGACATCTGGGCGCGCGCATGTGCGGGCGCTGCTCTCCGAGCAGGACGCGCTCGACTCCGCCATCGCGGCCGGGCGTGCACGTTGAGCTACCGGGCGGGCTGGCCCACGTGCGATGCTGCTCCGCGATGCGCAAGGATTCCATGTTCTCCGCGGCGATCGCCGGAGCCGGGCTCGGCATTGCGGTCGTGCTGTTCGCGCTCGCTATGGCGCTGCTCTGCCGGCACTGCACGGGCTGACTTCCCGTTGCGAGCATGCCATGCTGCGCGAGCCCGCCGGGCTGTCTTGGTGGCGCGCTCGCGGCGGGACTCCTCGCAGGCGCGTTGGGGTGGCGGCTCGGCGGGCACTTCATGCCAGGCAGATATGCTCGTAGCGCGCCAACGCGCGACGGGTCGAATTACCACCTGCGACAGTTTCCGAATCGGCGTCCATAATCACTGTTCACGCTACCGGTAGCGGAGTGCGCCCAAGCGCGTTTTCAGTCAGCGCGTGTGAGGCGATTCCGCTCGGCACTCCGGAAGCGTCGATGCAAACCTGGAATCGATGCTACCCCACCGACAACCACCAGAAGACAGCGAACCTACAACCCCTCCCGGATCGCGCCCCATCGGACCCGACGAGCGTACCCTTGGCGGGCTCCCGCCGGCGGCCGCAGAAGCCCGCAGGGCGCGGATGGACGAGCGCCCAACCCAGCCCATCCTGACTGCGCCGGGCGAGATGCCGGACGGCGCGCCGAGCCCGGATCTGAAGCCTCCCGACCGCCAGCGCGCTCAGGACCTGGCCCGATCGTTCCTTGCCGGCCCCCCCGCCCAGAAGGTGGTGGGACGCGCCGGGTGCGAGGAGATGGCGCGCTGGATCAAGGTCCAGCCCGATTGGGTGGCCGTCATCGACGAGTGGCTTGTCGCCACCGTCGCGGTCGAGCGCATGCGTGCCCGCGGGGAGCCGCTGTCACCGGCCGCGCTGGTCAGGCTCGACACCGCGGAGCGCGCGCTCGCCGGGCTGTCATCGCTCGATCGCCGGTTCGCTGACCAGCTGCGGCGATCCCAGCCAGCGCTCGAGCTCGACGCTCCCGGTCCGTACGACGTCACCGACCACGAGATCCTGGCGTACGCGCGCACCCTGCGCGATGGCACCGTCACAGACGCTCTCGCGCGCCAGACCTGCATCATCGCGCTCGGGCTCGGCGGCCCATTGGCGGACGGGCGGGCGCTCGCCCGCGGCAAGAGCGTGGCCGATATCATCGCCCAGGCCAGGACCTAGTGCGATGAACTCG
>Ga0207676_10002177_pt1 | contig 14131 bp, 5 predicted proteins | sample KBSSwiS72_FD_184307 | JGI IMG/M metagenome (GOLD analysis project Ga0207676, IMG submission 184307) | Switchgrass rhizosphere microbial communities from Kellogg Biological Station, Michigan, USA - KBS Switchgrass S7-2 (SPAdes) (version 2) | ecosystem: Host-associated > Plants > Roots >... | reverse complement strand
AAAGCGGGACGCACGTTTACTGAGCAGGACACTCTCGATACGACCAAGGTGGTGATCGTCAACGAAACGATGGCGCGCACTTTATGGCCGGGTGAGAATCCGATCGGAACTCGGTTCACGATCTGGCACGACGAGAAATTTGCGCGTGAGGTTGTCGGCGTTGTAGGCGACACGAAGGACTCGCTCGATGAAGAGACGGGACCCCAGATGTATGTACCTTACGCACAGGATCCAACCTGGGGCAGTCTCAGTTTGGCGGTGCGCACCTCAGGTGAACCGTCGGCGCTGACGAACTCAGTGCGCGAAGCGATTCGGTCTGTCGATAAAGAAGTGCCGAGCTTCAACCTCAAGACAATGAACGACGTCGTTTCGACTTCCGCTGCATCGCGGCGAGTACCAATGTTGCTGTTGAGTGCGTTTGCAGGTGTCGCGATGTTACTCGCGATGCTCGGTATCTACGGAGTCACTTCTTACTACGTGACGCAGCGAACACACGAGATCGGTGTGCGCATGGCGCTCGGCGCGCAGATCGTCGACGTGCTCAAACTCGTCTTGAGCCGCGCGATGCTGCTGGCGCTGATTGGAATTGGGATCGGCGTGGCGGGCGCGGTGGCAGTGACGCGCTATTTGACGACGCTGCTCTTCGGTGTGAAACCGATCGATACCGTGACGTTCATAGCGGTCGCCGTCGTCCTGGCTGCGGTTGTTTTCGTTGCGTGTCTCGTGCCCGCGCGCCGCGCGGCGAAGATCGATCCGTTAGAAGCATTACGTTAAGCAAATCCGTGTAAATCCGTGGCTACATTTGGCCAGGTTGCGGTGTTACTCAAGAGGAACTGAACAAATGACCATCCTCCAGGATATCCGATACGGGCTACGAATGATCGCCAAGGCGCCGGCCTTCACGCTGCTCGCGGTGCTGGCGCTAGCCCTAGGTATTTGCGCAAACACCACGATCTTCAGTTTTCTCAATGGGCTCCTTTTGCGACCGCTGACCGGAGTTAAAGATCCGGAGCGACTGGCGGCTGTTTACACCAGCGACTACAGCAGCGGCTTGTACGGCGGATCCTCCTATCCGGACTATGTCGACCTGCGCGATCAGGCGAACGTGTTTGAGAACCTCGCCGCTTTCGATCAGAGAGTGCTGAACGCGACTGGAGAGAGCGAAGCGGAAAGGGTACGCGGTCTCATCGTCACCGGAAACTATTTCGACGTGCTCGGTGTTCGAGCGCAACTCGGGCGGACGTTGCAACCGTCGGACGATCATCTCTCGACTGCACTGCCCGTTGTAATCAGTGACAGCTTCTGGAAACGGCGCTTCAGTGCCGATCCGGCTGTCGTCGGCCAGACGCTGCGACTGAGCGACAAGGTTTACACGATCGTGGGCGTGACCGATGCAACTTTTCGTGGTTTGAAACTCGGCTTGCCGCCCGAATTCTGGTTGCCGGTAACCGCTGCTCCCGACTTCACCACGAGCGGTCGTGGCGATCGTGGCATTCAATTGCTTGGCCGGCTCAAACCCGGCGTCACTATCGCGCAGGCACAAACGCAGGTAACGACAATCGCGGCGCGGCTGGCCCAGGCTTATCCGGAAACCAATTTAGGAACCATCGACAGACCACACGATCCGAGACCCGTAACAGTGGTGCGTGAGTCGCGTGTTCCGCCGGAGGCGCAAGTTGCCATCATGCGCGTTTCGTTGTTGCTGTTTGTGGTGGTTGGTCTCGTCTTGCTGATCGCGTGCGCCAACGTTGCGAACCTGCTTTTGGCGCGGGCCTCCGTGCGACGCCGAGAGATCGCGGTGCGCCTGGCGTTGGGAGCAAGTCGCCGGCGTCTGATTCGCCAGTTGTTGACTGAAAGTCTTTTGCTGGCACTTCTCGGCGGCGTCGCTGGTCTAATCGCAACGCAATGGACGGTGCGTCTGTTGCCGCAATTCTTTTCCGCGAACGACGCCCTGGGTCTGGATCTCAGCGTTGATTGGCGCGTGCTTGTTTTTACTTTCGGCCTTTCATTATTGACCGGGCTGCTCTTTGGTCTGGCGCCCGCACTGCAAGCGACCCGTCTCAATCTCCTGCCAGCGTTAAGGGCCGAGGCTGGTGGTCAGCGGCTGCGTCGTATTGGTCTGCGTGACGTGTTGGTGATTTCACAGTTGGCGATGTCGCTGGTCCTGCTGGTCAGCGCAGCGCTGTTTGTGCGCAGTCTGCAAAAGGCACTTACTTTCGATCCGGGATTTGCGACGCAGAATCTTCTCACCGCTTCGATGGAGGCACGTGGCGCGCACCTGAGCAACCAACAAGGCCAGGAGTTTTATCAACGAACGCTCGAACACGTGGGCGGTCTTCCCGGTGTTCAGGCGGTGGCGTTAAGCACGGTCGTTCCCCTCAGCGGGGGCGGGCAACGGCGCATGATCACGTTGGAAGGTTATCAACCGCAACCGAATGAAGACACCGAACTGAATACCAATGTCATCAGTCTCAACTTCTTCAACACGATGGGCATTCCGATTGTCGCCGGCCGCGACTTCAACACGCAGGACAGGGAAGGCGGGGCGCTGGTCGTTATCGTCAACGAAGAAATTGCGCGCCGCTACTATGGCGGCAACGCCATTGGCAAACGCCTGCAAATCGGATCGAACGTGCCTGCTCGCGAGATCGTGGGCGTAGCGCGTACCGCGAGGTATCGAAACCTCAGAGAGCAGCCGCTGCCCTTCATCTACATTCCGTTGGGCCAGGAGTATCAATCGGGGATGACGCTGCTGGTGCGCACTAAGAATGATCCGGAAGATCTCATCGGTGCTCTGCAGAACGAGATGCGCGCCTTGAACAAAGACGTGCCGTTGTACTCAGTCCAGACCATGAGTGAGCGGATCGGCGGACAGCTTGGTGCTGATCGCATGATTGCGGTGCTGCTGAGTGTGTTCGGCGGCGGCGCGTTGTTGCTGGCCGCGATCGGCATCTATGGCGTGATGGGTTATGCGGTCGCTCAACGCACGCACGAGATTGGCATTCGCATCGCTCTGGGTGCCGAACAACGCGACATACTACGGTTGATCGTGGGCCAGGGCCTCGTCCTGATCGTCGTAGGCGCCGGAATTGGTCTTGCGTTGGCGCTCGCCGCGACGCAAGTGTTGAAGAGCTTACTGTTTGGAGTTAGCGCCACGGATCCACTGACTTTCGCTGCGGTGCTGGTAGTGCTGGTGGGCGTGGCGCTGCTCGCGTGTTACTTGCCCGCACGCCGGGCGATGAAGGTCGATCCGCTCGTGGCGCTCAGATATGAATAGGCTAGAAATCATGGAAACATTACTTAAAGACATTCGCTATGGTATTCGCGGGCTGTTGAAGCGCCCCGGTTTCACCGCTATCGCTTTAATCACGCTCGCGCTCGGCATTGGCGCCAACACCGCGATCTTCAGCGTCGTGAACGCGGTGTTGTTGCGGCCGCTGCCGTTCAAAGATCCCGATCAGTTGATGGTCGTGTGGGAAGACGCGACTTTCGCAGGTTTCCCGCGTAACACGCCCGCCCCGGCAAACTACGTCGACTGGAAAACACAGAATCAATCGTTCGCCGACATGGCCGCGAGTGCGGAACGCAGCTTTAACATAACAGGCGACGGCGAGCCGGAGCGCGTGACCGCTCATGCCGTCACCGCCAACTTCATCCCTTTGTTTGGCGTGCAGCCATTGCTGGGTCGCGGCATCCTTCCTGAAGAAGATCGACCCGGTGGAAACAAAGTCGTCGTGCTCAGCTACAGCCTTTGGCAATCGCGCTACGGTGGCGATCCGCAAATCATCAATCACGACCTCTTGCTAAACGGTGAAAAGCATACCGTCGTCGGCGTCATGCCGGCGAGCTTCCACTCGTTATCTCTCGACAACGAAGTGCGTCTTTGGGTCCCGCTCGCGTTGGACCAGGAAGAGCTGGCAAATCGCGGCGGCCATTATCTGGTCGTGGTTGGACGTTTGAAACCCGGCGTCGACCTGGTGCAAGCGCGCGCCGATATGAACGCGGTGCAGCAAAGAATCAACACCGATCATCCGCGTGAAAGTTTTGAAGGAAAGCTCGGCGCCCTGGTAATACCGCTGCGAGATCAAATGGTCGGCGAAGCTCGCGGATCGCTGATCGTGTTGTTGGTCGCAGTAGCTTTTGTGCTGTTGATTGCTTGCGCGAACGTTGCCGGGCTGCTGCTTGCACGTGCAGTCGCGCGCCGCCGGGAGATCGCGTTACGGCTCGCCCTTGGCGCCGGACGCACGCGTGTTGTGAGGCAACTGCTGACGGAAAGCTTATTGCTCTCGTTAGTGGCCGGTGTACTGGGATCAGTGCTGGCGTACTGGAGTTTTAGTTTTCTTCACGGACTCGTGCCCGCGGAGATGGCGGTGTCGACGACTTTGAAACTCGACGCGCGAATTCTGGCCTTCACGGTCTTAGTTTCGCTCATTACGGGAGTCATCTTCGGCCTCGTGCCCGCGCTTCAGTCGGCGAACTTCGATCTGAATGACGCGCTCAAGCAGAGCAGCACGCGCACTACCTCGACCGGTCGCTTGCGCAGCGGCATGATCGTGTTCGAAGTCGCTCTTTCGGTTGTGCTTCTTATCGGCGCGGGATTGCTCATCCAAACACTCTTTCAAATCTTCAGTCAGTATTCAGTTCTCGAACCGGAAAAAGTTTTGACCATGCGCACTGTGCTGCCGCGCGAGAAGTACAGAGAGCTCGCGCAGCGCGACAACTTTTACACGCACGTGCTCGATCGTGTTCAGCATCTGCCTGGCGTTGTCGCTGCCGGTTACACGACTTCAGTGCCGCTCTTATGGAAAGGCGGGACCAGCGGTTTCTATCCCGAAGGACTCAAGAGTCCGATTCCGGGGATGGCTTACGACGCAAACCACCGGCAGGTGAGCACGGATTATCTGAAGGCGATGAACATCCCGCTGCGACAGGGACGATATTTCGACGCTCGCGATAACCAGCAGTCGGTTCCGGTAGCTGTCATCAACGAAACGATGGCGCGACAATACTGGCCCGGTGAGAACGCGCTTGGTCGCAGATTCAAGTTAGGTGATCCGACCGACGACGTGCCCTGGATCCAGATCGTTGGCATCGTCGGCGACATTCGCCAGATGGGTCTCGACGAGCCTGTTAAGGCCGAGATGTATTTCCCGTACCAGCAGCAGAAAGGCGATCTGTGGTACATCCCGCGCGAACTTGCCATCCGCACCTCGGGAGATTCGTCGAACCTTGCCGGTTCAGTGCGCCAGATTATTCGTGAAGCCGATCCGGACCAACCTGTTTCCAACGTGGCGACGATGGCGCAAGTGCTCGGCGAGGAAGCAGCGCAACGGCGCATGGGAATGATCATGCTGGCCGGCTTTGCGGCGCTCGCGTTGTTGCTGGCGTCACTCGGGATCTACGGAGTGCTGGCTTACTTCGTCACGCAACACACGAGCGAGATCGGCGTGCGACAGGCGCTCGGCGCGACGCCACGCAACATTCTGTTTCTCGTGTTGAAGAAGGGAATGGGTTTGACGCTCGCGGGAATTGCTATCGGGCTGTTGGCGTCGTTGGTGTTGACGCGCTTGATGAAGTCGCTGCTGTTTGGAGTCAATGCATCGGATCCGTTGACGTTTGTGACGGTGCCGGTGGTGCTCGCGCTGGTGGCGTTGGTTGCGTGTCTCTTGCCGGCGCTGCGCGCGACCAGGATCGATCCGTTAGTGGCCCTCCGCTATGAGTAGCCACGGATCGGACGGATTATGAGCACGGATTTGCGTTATGCGATTCGGGTTCTGTTGAAGAGCCCGGTGTTCACGCTGGTTGCGGTGGTGACCCTGGCGCTGGGGATTGGTGTGAACAGCGCGATCTTCAGTGTGGTTAATGCGATCGTGTTGAGGCCGCTGCCGTACGCTGATTCGGAAAAACTGATGGTCGTGTGGGGCAACCTGCATAAGACCGGTCTGGAAGAGATTGAGATCTCGGCGCTGGAGTTTAGAGATTTCCGCGAGCAATGCCAGGCCTTTGAACAAATCGCCGCTTACTCCACCGATGGTTTCAATCTCACCGGGGTGGACCAACCGGAGCGCTTGCGCGGCGCTGCGATCTCCGCGAATCTTTTTTCAACACTGGGATTGCAACCACGTCTCGGGCGCGACTTCCTCGCGGACGAAGATAAAGCCGGAAACGACGATCGCGTGATTCTCAGTTACGCTTTGTGGCAAAGGCGTTTTGGCGGAGATCCGGCGGCGGTAAACAAAACGATTCAGCTCGACGGCCGTACCGTCACCGTCGTCGGTGTGATGGCGGCTGACGTTCACTTTCCCGACAAAGACGCTGAACTCTGGATCCCGCTCGCGTTCACGCCTGATCTGCTCGAAGAAAATAATCGTGGTTCGCATTTTCTGAATGTCATTGCTCGTTTGAAACCGAGCGTGACGCAGGCTCAGGCGCAAGCCGATCTCGACACCGTTACTGCGCGACTTACCCGCGAGCATAGTTCAACGTATCGCGGCGGCTTCAGTACCACTGTTCGTCCGCTGCACGAGGAGTTGGTCGGCAATTTGCGACGGGCGATGCTGGTGCTGCTCGGCGCAGTCGGCCTGGTGCTACTGATTGCCTGTGCGAACGTGGCGCATCTGAGACTGGCCAGCGCCACGTCGCGTTATCGCGAGTTCGCTATTCGCGCGGCGTTGGGAGCAAGCCGCGCGCGTGTCGTGCGCCAGTTTCTAACCGAAAGCATTTTGCTTTCTTTGATCGGCGGCGGAGTGGGATTGGGCCTCGCGGTTTGGGTGGTGCGCGCGCTGGTTTTCTTAATGCCGAAAGATACGCCGCGGCTCCAGGAGATCAAGCTCGACTACGACGTGGTCCTGTTCACCTTCGGTACTTCACTTCTCACCGGCATCATCTTTGGCCTCGCGCCTGCGTTTCAAGCCGCGCGAACAAATCTCAACGACGTGCTCAAAGAAGCGGGACGCGGCGGTACTGATACGTCGAAGCGGCTGACGCTGAGAAATCTTTTGGTGGTCTCGGAGTTTGCGCTTTCGTTGGTGTTACTGATTGGCGCAGGGTTGATGATTAAAAGTCTGTTGCGTTTGCAGGAAGTCAAACCCGGATTCGACTCAAACAAGCTGCTGACGATGCGCATCGCTCTGCCGTCTCCGAAGTATGAGAAGTTTGAGCAGAGCCACGCGTTTTTCGAGCAGCTTTTCGATCGTTTGCAGGCGCGGCCCGATGTGAAGTCTGTCGGTGCGATCAACCTGCTGCCGTTTGGCGGCGGCGGTGGCGATCGCAGTTTCTCGATCGAGGACCAGCCGGCGGCGCCCGGCCAATTGCGTCCTGACGAGCAGGTCAGGTTTGTCACTCCAAGTTACTTCAGCACGATGGGCATTCCGCTTTTGAGTGGCCGTGATTTCACTCGTCGCGATCTGCCTGACACGCAGCCCGTCGCGATCGTGAATAACGCCTTCGCGCGTAAGTTCTGGCCCAATGGGAGCGCGATGGGCAAGCGCATCTCTTTCAGCGCGAATAATCCGAAGTGGTACGAGATTGTCGGCGTTGTGGGCAACGTAAAGCATCGCGGGCTCGATATCGCTGACAGCCCGGAGATCTACATTCCTGCCTTCCAACCGCTCTTCGCCGGCGGCAACGTGCCGTCGCTCTATCTCGCCGTTCGCACTGTCAACGATCCGGCGGCGGTAGCTAATACGATGCGCAGCGAGGTGGCCGCAATCGATCGCGACCAACCCGTAGCCAGTTTGATGACGATGGACCAGCGTATCTCCGATTCCGTTGCGCCGCGACGCTTCAACATGTTTCTGCTCGGATTGTTTGCGGCGCTCGCGTTGGTCCTGGCGGCGATTGGAATCTACGGCATCATGGCTTTTTCGGTGGTCCAACGGACGCACGAGATCGGCGTGCGCATGGCTTTGGGCGCGAGCACGAGCGACGTGCTGAAGTTGATCCTGCGCAACGGTTTTAAGCTGGCGCTGATCGGTATTGTCGTCGGGTTGTTGGTCGCGTTTGCAGCGACGCGCGTGCTTTCGACGTTGCTCTTCGGTGTCAGTGCTACAGATCCAACCATCTTCCTGATTGACGCGTTGTTGCTCGCGCTGGTGGCGCTGGCAGCATGTCTGGTGCCGGCAATGAGGGCTACAAAGATCGATCCCTTAATCTCACTCAGGTACGAGTAGGCACAGCTAAAAGACGGTAAAGGCCGATTCATGAATACACTCTTCCAGGATTTAAACTATGGCTTTCGCATGCTGTGGAAGCACCCCGGTGTGACGGCGATTGCCGTCATCACGCTTGCGTTGGGCATTGGCGCGAATACAGCCATCTTCAGTGTCGTGAATGCGGTGTTGTTGAATCCGCTGCCGTACCGCGAGCCGGATCGGCTGGTCGCGCTTTGGGAAAATGTGCCTAAGCACGGGCGTTGGCGCACCGCTCCCGCAAATTTCTTCGACTGGAAAAAACAGAGCACGGTTTTCGAAGACGTGTCGGCGTTCGGGGCCTCGACACGAACGCTCACCGGCGATGGTGAACCCGAGCAGCTCATTGGCGCGCGCGTGAGTTCGGGATACTTCTCAGTGGTCGGCGTCGATCCGATGCTTGGTCGCGCGTTTCTTCCGGAAGAGTATGAAGTTGGTAAAGGCCAGGTCATTATTCTTGGTTACAACTTCTGGCAACGTCGCTTCGGCGGTGACAAGAACATTATCAACCGGAATATCACGCTCGACGGCGCGAGCTACACAGTTGTCGGCGTCATGCCGGCGGGAATCTTCCCGGTATGGCCCACCACCTCCGGCCACATCACCTTCGACGAACAGCAACAACAATTCTGGACACCGATGTCATTTACGGCCCAGTGGTCGGCGGTACGAACCGCGCACGTCCTGGGTGTGCTTGCACGTCTTAAACCCGGCGTGACACTCGCGCAGGCGACCACGGAAATGAATACGATTGGCGCTCGTCTCGCGCAGGAGCATAAAGAGAACCAGGGCGAGGGAATCATCGTCAATCAGTTCATGAACGAAGTAGTTGGCGACGTCAGGCCGGCACTGTTTACTTTGCTCGGCGCGGTTGCGCTCGTACTGCTGATCGCGTGCGCCAACGTAGCTGGTTTGTTGTTGGCCCAACATGCCGGACGAAACAAGGAGATCGCGATTCGCGCCGCCCTCGGCGCCGGCCGCACGAGATTGGTGCGCCAGTTCTTTCTCGAAGGATTGTTGCTTTCGTTCTTTGGAACAGTCGCCGGTCTGACGATCGCGGCCATCGGTACGAAGGTTTTGTTGCAGTTTGTCCCAGCGGGTGTGCCGCGTCTCGCTCAAGTGAGTCTTGACCTGCGCGTGCTCGCGTTCACAATGTTGCTTTCACTCGGCACGTGTTTGATCTTCGGATTGATCCCGGCGTGGCATGCTTCGAAGCCCGATCTCAATGCAGCGCTCGAGCACAGTGGTCGCACTTCCGGACCAGGCGCGGGTCGCCTGCGTTTCCGGCAGATGCTGGTGGTATTTCAGGTGAGCGTTGCGGTGATGCTCGTGATCGGGGCGGGACTGCTGATTAAGAGCTTCTGGTTGTTACAGCGCGTCGATCCGGGTTTTCGAGCTGAAGGTGTCTTATCTGCCGGGTTGACGTTACCGTCCTCGAAGTACGCGCAGCCGGAGCAAATCAATAATTTTCATCAACAACTCCTGGATCGGATTGCTGCATTGCCAGGAGTGAAGACGGCGACTATCGCTTACGACCACCCGTTGCAGTCAAACTGGACTGACTCATTCCAGATCGAAGGTCGAGTCGCGACCGCGCAGACCGAATCAATGTCCGCGAGCTTCATCCCGGTTGGACCAGACTACTTCGACACTGTCGGTGTGCGTCTCGCCGCCGGTCGCAAATTCACGCCGCAGGACGATCAGGACCATCCGGGTGTGGCGATCGTCAACGAGTCGTTTGTCAAACACTACTTCCCCAACGAGAGTCCCTTGGGCCAGCGCATGAAACCGTCGCCGCCGGGAAGAATCTGGAACAATCAACGCTTCAGTTCCTTCGAGATCGTTGGCGTGGTGCATGATGTGAAGTTTGCGGGCCTGGAAGCGCCCTCGGAGCCGGCTTACTACTTGCCCGCGTCGCAAGCGCCGTTGCAGGACATGACGTTGCTGGTACGCACCACCAGCGAGCCGCTTTCCGTCGTTGGTGCGGTGCGTGCAGCCGTGTTGGCGATCGATCCCAATCAACCGATCTCCAATGTCAGCACGCTCGAGAAAGTCGTCGACGACAGTATGGCGCAACGTCGACTCAACATGTTGTTGATGGGACTGTTCGGCGGGCTGGCGATGTTGTTGTCGGCTGTCGGTATCTACGGTCTGCTGTCGCACGCGGTGACGCAGCGCACGCAGGAGATGGGAATTCGGATGGCGCTCGGCGCGCAAGTCAGCGACGTGTTGAAGCTGGTGTTGAAGCAGGGAATGACGCTCGCGCTGCTTGGTGAAGCAATTGGGTTGGTAGCCGCGTTGTTGTTGACTCGTTTGCTGCGCGGGTTGTTGTTTGGTGTGACGCCGAATGATGTGACGACGTTTGTCGCCGTGATCGGTGTGTTGAGTACGGTGGCGTTGTTGGCTTGTTACCTTCCGGCGCGACGGGCGACGAAAGTCGATCCGCTTATTGCGCTACGCTACGAGTGACACAAATATGGAATCGATTCTCACGGATCTCAGGTATGGCGCCAAGATGCTCTGGAAGAGCAAGGGCGTGACGATGGTGGCGGTTGTTTCCCTCGCAGTAGGTATCGGCGCGAACTCCGTGATCTTTAGTCTCGTCAACTCGATCCTGCTGCGCCCGCGTCCGGTTTCCCATCCCGAACAACTGGTGGAACTCTTTGTCGGTGAACCGAATCATCCTTATGAGACCACTTCCTATCCGAGCTATCTCGAACTGCGCGATCGCAACGAGGTTCTCAGCGGACTCGCCGCTTATGGCATTCAGCAATTCAACCTGGGCCACGCAAACGGAGTCGAACAGATCTGGGGCGAAGCGGTGTCAGGGAACTACTTCGATGTTCTCGGCGTCGCAGCGCACAAGGGCCGCACGTTTTCTGCCGAAGAAGATCTCGTGCCGGGTCGAAATCCCGTCGCCGTGATTGGTTATAGTTTGTGGCAGCGACGATTCAATTCCGATCCGGAGGTTGTGGGCCAGACATTAACGCTCAACGATCAGGCATTAACCATCATCGGGATCGCGCCCCCTCAATATAACGGGATGATCCGCGGCTTGGGGATCGATGTTTGGATCCCGACCGCTATGGTCCCCGCAGTGGAGTCACGCAGTGGCAATCGTCTCACCAGTCGTGGGAGTCGTTGGCTCGCGCTCGTCGGACGACTCAAACCGGAAGCAACTCTCGCCCAGGCGCGTGCACGTTTCGATTTACTTACCCGCGACATGCAAGCCGGACATCCCGAAGAGTGGCTGAGTAAAAGTGAATCCTCCGGACGCTTACGCGCCCTGGCAATTACCGTGTTGCCCGAGAGTGAGACGCGTATTCCACCCGACGCACAGTCAGCCGCCTGGGCCATAGTTGCCTTGCTCTTCGTTATCGTTAACCTCGTGCTGCTGATCGCGTGCATCAATCTCGCCGGCATGTTGCTCGCGCGTGCTGTCAGCCGTCGCAAAGAGATCGCCGTGCGGGTTGCGATCGGCGCCACTCGCTTCCGCATCGTGCGCCAGTTACTGAGCGAGAGCGTATTGCTCTCGTTGATTGCCGGTCTGGCGGGAATACTACTAGCGGTCTGGTTGTTGAATCTGATGCTGGCGTTCATCCCGCCCTTGCCCGAAGGTATACACGTCGCACTCGATCTTCACCTCGATTGGCGCGTAGTGATCTACACGATCGCGTTTGCAAGCATTACCGGAATTCTGTTTGGGCTCGCGCCCGCGCTGCACAGCTCGAAGGCTGACGTCTCGACCGTATTAAAGGACGACTCGAGCCTGCTCACCGGTTTCTATCGAAAATCGCGTGTACGCATGGCGCTGGTGGTGACTCAGGTCGCGTTTTCGTTGTTGCTTCTGGTCTCTGCGGGATTGGTGTTGCGGAGTCTGGAGAAGATTAGACCAACGCGGCTCGGCTTCAGCTCTGAGAACATTCTCGTCGCGCCGGTCAAGTTGGATGAGTCGAAATACGATCGCGTCAAGACGCAGGAGTTTCGTCGACAGTTAGCCGAGCGTGTCGCGGCACTGCCGGGCGTGCAATCGGCGAGTTTGGTTAATGAGCCGCAAGTTCGCTTCATGGGATGGACGCGCAGCAGCATTGAGATCGAAGGATACAAGCCGGGTGCGGATGAAGACATGCAGATCGACGCCTTCCTCGCTGGTCCAAATTACCTGACGAACATGAAAGTGCCGGTGGTCCAGGGCCGCGACTTCGAAGAACGCGATCGAGATGGCGCGCCATGTGTGGCAGTCGTGAATGAAGCGTTCGTGCAAAGATATTTTGGCGGCGGCGCTGCACTGGGAAGGCATCTTTTAAAACGTGACGGCGCACCCGAGGGGCAGAAGATCCCGTGTGAGATCGTTGGAGTTTTCCGCGACAACGCCTGGCAGGCACTCGAGAAACAACTGCGCCCGTCGTACGCGCTCGCGCTGCAACAGTCGGGTCGCATGGGCACCACGTTGATGGTCACCACTGTGGGTGATCCAAAGACTTTGATAACGTCGGTGCGCAACACGATTCGCGAACTCGATCCAAAGATTCCCGTCGCCGATGTGCAGACCTTGAACGACTATTTCAGTTTCGGTCTATATCCGTATCGAATACTCGGAGTCGTGATGGCGGGCTGCGGGATGATGGCGTTGCTGCTGGCGACGCTCGGCATCTACGGAATCATTTCTTACTCTGTCGCACAGCGCACTCGCGAACTTGGCATTCGCATGGCGCTCGGCGCGTTAAGCAAAGACATTCTCAAGCTGGTGATCGGGCAGGGAATGTTTCTCGTGACGCTGGGGTTAGGAATCGGGTTGTTACTTTCGCTCGCACTCACACGTTTGTTGACCAGCTCGATGCTTGACCTGGATCTGCCGCTGCCGGTTAGCGCAACCGATCCGCTGACGTTTGCGTTGGTGACGATGCTGTTATCGCTGGTGGCGCTGCTTGCTTGTTACATTCCGGCACGACGCGCGACGAAAGTGGATCCAATTGAAGCGTTGAGATACGAATAGGGAGGTTTGCATGAACACATTCTGGCAGGACCTTCGCTACGGCGCGAGAATGCTGCTAAAAAATCCGGGCGTCACGATCATCGTGATCATCGCCCTCGCGCTCGGCATCGGTGCAAACACCGCGATCTTCAGCGTTGTTAACGCGGTGCTGTTGCGTCCACTTCCGTACGAGGAATCCGATCGGCTCGTTTTTCTCAACGAGAAAAGTCCGGTGCTGGATGAGATGTCGATCTCGTATCCAAACTTCACTGACTGGCGCAACCAGAATCAGACGTTTGAAAAGATGGGCGTCTACAATCGTGCCAGCTATAACCTCACCGGCAGCGGCGAAGCTGAACGAATTATCACGGGCCAGGTATCCGCGGATCTCTTTTCCGTCCTCCGCGTGAATGCTCTACATGGACGCGTGTTCACCAACGATGAAGACAAACCCGGGGGCACGCCCGTCGTCGTTTTAAGTTACCCGTTGTGGCAACGCCGGTTCGGCGGGCAAACGAGTATTCTCAACCAGCCCATCACACTCAATGGCAAGAGCTACACGGTGATTGGCATCATGCCGCAGAGTTATGCCTATCCGAGCCGCGCGGAGATGTGGGTACCGGTGGGCCAACTCTCGGACCAGCTGAGCTGGCAGCAGCGTGGTAATCATCCCGGCCTGTATGGCGTAGCGCGTCTCAAACCGGGCGTGACGTTCGAACAGGCCGACGCGGACATGAACAACGTAGCCGCCAACCTCGAGAAACAATATCCGGACAGTAACACCGCCAACCGCGTCAGGCTGCGACCACTGGTGGAGATCTTCGTCTCCGACGTGCGACGCGCGTTGTGGGTGATCTTCGGCGCGGTCGGATTTGTGTTGCTGATTGCCTGCGCGAATATCGCAAATCTCTTGCTCGCGCGCGCGACTGCGCGAAGGAAAGAGATGGCGATTCGTACCGCGGTGGGA
>Ga0207676_10002173_pt1 | contig 14146 bp, 12 predicted proteins | sample KBSSwiS72_FD_184307 | JGI IMG/M metagenome (GOLD analysis project Ga0207676, IMG submission 184307) | Switchgrass rhizosphere microbial communities from Kellogg Biological Station, Michigan, USA - KBS Switchgrass S7-2 (SPAdes) (version 2) | ecosystem: Host-associated > Plants > Roots >... | reverse complement strand
GATGACGATCACGTCGCGAAACACCACGATCACCCCCGCGGACAGCTTCATCCCGCGCCACATTGGCCCGAACGAGGCGGAGGTCGCGGAGATGCTCGCGCTCCTCGGCTACGCCACCCTCGACGAGCTGATCGACGCGACGATCCCCGCGCCGATCCGCCTTCGGCGGCCGCTCGCCATTCACGAGCGCCGGAGCGAGCACGAGGCGCTGGCCGCGATGCGCGCCATCGCGCGGAAGAACCGCATCTTCCGCTCGTACCTCGGCTACGGCTACCACGACACCTACACGCCGCCCGTCATCCAGCGGAACATCCTGGAGAATCCGGGCTGGTACACCGCGTACACGCCGTACCAGGCGGAGATCTCCCAGGGACGGCTGGAAGCGCTGCTGAACTTCCAGACGATGGTGATCGATCTCACCGGGCTGGAGATCGCGAACGCGTCGCTGCTCGACGAAGGCACGGCGGCGGCGGAAGCGATGTTCATGGCGTACCAGGCGCGCGGGAACGAGGGGAAATCGACCTTCTTCATCGACGCGCGATGCCATCCGCAGACCATCGACGTGGTGGAGACGCGCGCGCACGCTCGCGGAATCAAGACGCTCGTCGGTGACGCCGAGCACGTGGAGTTCGGAACGGACACCTTCGGCGTGCTGCTGCAGTATCCGACCACCGACGGCGCGCTGGTGGACTACCGCGAGGCGGCGGAGCGGGCGCACGCGGTGAGTGCGCTGGTCGTCGCCGCGGCGGACCTGCTCGCCCTGACGCTGGTGACGCCCCCCGGCGAGTGGGGCGCGGACGTTTGCGTCGGGAACAGCCAGCGGTTCGGCGTTCCGCTCGGCTACGGCGGCCCGCACGCGGCCTTCTTCGCGACGAAGGACGAGTTCAAGCGCATGCTGCCCGGCCGGATCATCGGCGTGAGCCGCGACGCGAGTGGCCGGCCCGCGCTGCGCATGGCGCTGCAGACACGGGAGCAGCACATCCGTCGCGAGAAGGCGACGTCGAACGTGTGCACCGCGCAGGTGCTGCTCGCCGTGATGGCGAGCATGTACGCGGTGTGGCATGGCGCCGAGGGACTGACCACGATCGCCCGACGCATCCATCGGCACGCGGCGACGCTCGCCGCGGGGCTCGAGCAGCTCGGGCACACGCTGGCGAGCGACGTCTACTTCGACACCCTGTGCGTCGAGCTCGCGGGACGCCGGGCCGCGGAGATCGTCGCGGCGGCCGAGGCGCGCGAGATCAACCTCCGCGCGGCGGGGGACTCACGCATCATCGTCGCGCTCGACGAGACCGTGACCGACGACGAGGTGCAGGAGCTGCTCACCATCTTCGCCGGTGGAGATCCGGCGCCCGAGACCGGCGGGTTGGCGGCGGAGGTCGACGACCGGTACGACGAGCGCTTCGCGCGCACGTCGGCCTTCCTGACGCATCCCGTCTTCAACACGCACCACTCCGAGACGGAGATGCTGCGCTACATGCGCACCCTCGAGTCGCGCGACCTCTCGCTCGCGCACTCGATGATCCCACTCGGCAGCTGCACGATGAAGCTGAACGCGACCGCCGAGATGTTCCCCGTGACGTGGCCCGAGTTCGGGAAGCTGCATCCCTTCATCCCGCTGGATCAGGCGCAGGGCTATCAGGAGCTGTTCCGGAACCTGGAGCGCGCGCTGGCCGAGATCACCGGCTTCGCGGCCGTGTCGCTGCAGCCCAATGCGGGCTCGCAGGGCGAGTATGCCGGCCTGCTGGCCATTCGCGCCTATCACCACTCGCGCGGCGAGGACGGGCGCACCGTGAGTCTCATCCCGCAGTCGGCGCACGGAACCAACCCCGCGAGCGCCGTGATGGCGGGGATGACCGTCGTCGTCACGAAGACCGACGCGCGCGGCAACATCGACGTGGCCGATCTCCGCGCCAAGGCCGAGGCGAATCGCGACAAGCTCGCCGCCCTGATGGTCACCTATCCGAGCACGCACGGCGTGTTCGAAGAGTCCATCCGCGAGATCTGCGACGTGGTGCACGAGCACGGTGGACTCGTCTACATGGACGGCGCGAACATGAACGCGATGGTCGGTCTCTGCCGGCCGGCGGACATCGGCGCCGACGTGTGCCACCTCAACCTGCACAAGACCTTCTGCATCCCGCACGGCGGGGGCGGCCCGGGGATGGGCCCGATCGGCGTGGTGGAGCGGCTCGCGCCATTCCTGCCGAGCAATCCCGTCATCCCCGTCGGCGGCAAGGAGACGGAGGGTGCGGTGAGCGCGGCCCCGTGGGGGAGCGCGAGCATCCTGCCGATCTCGATGATGTACATCGACATGATGGGCGGCGAGGGACTCACGTACGCGACGAAGATCGCGATCCTCAACGCCAACTACGTCGCGGCGCGCCTCGAGGCCCACTATCCCGTGCTCTACAAGGGCGTGAACGGGCGCATCGCGCACGAGTGCATCATCGACCCGCGCGGCCTCAAGGCCAGCGCCGGCGTGGAGGTGGAGGACATCAGCAAGCGATTGATGGACTACGGCTTCCACGCCCCAACGGTGAGCTTCCCCGTGCCGGGGACGCTGATGATCGAGCCGACGGAGAGCGAGCCGAAGGCGGAGCTCGATCGCTTCTGCGACGCGCTGATCGCGATCCGCGAGGAGGTGGCCGCGATCGAGCGCGGCACGTCGGACCGCGACGACAATCCGCTCAAGCACGCGCCGCACACGATGCGCGCCGTGATCAGCGACGACTGGTCGCACGCGTACGGCCGCGAGCAGGCCGCCTTCCCGGCCCACTGGACGCACCATCACAAGTTCTGGCCGTCCGTGGGACGCGTGGAGAGCGCCTACGGCGACAGACACCTCGTGTGCTCGTGCCCGCCCACGGATGCGTACGCGGAGGACAACGCGGCCGGCGCGTAGCGCCGCTCGCGGTGATCAGTGCTGGGTGATCAGTGAACAGTGGGCCTCGGAATGCCAATGCGTCCCGAGGCCCACTGCTCACTATTCACCGTAAACCGATCACATCAGCCGTTAGCCAACCTTCTCCTTGTACTTCGCCGAGTCCAAAAGCCCCGACTTCTCCCCTTCGTCGCTCATCCGGAGCTTGATCATCCAGCCGTTCTCGTACGGCTCCGTGTTGACCAGCGCGGGCTCCGCGTCGAGGCGGCCGTTGATCTCGAGCACCTCGCCACCGACCGGGGCGTAGAGCTCGGAGACGGCCTTCACGGCCTCGATCGTCCCGAAGACGTCGTGCTTCTTGAACTTCGCCCCGACCTTGGGCAGCTCCACGAACACGACGTCGCCGAGCTCTCCCTGTGCGTAGTCCGTGATCCCGATGAACACCACGCCCGCCTCACCGGCAGGCTTGAGGTATTCGTGGTCTTCGGTGTAGAGCAGATCCTGCGGGATGTCGGACACGTCTCGCTCCAGCGATCGGGTGTGAGGCGGCGCAGTCTATCGGGCGGCCGAGCGGAGTGTCAAGCCACCAGGGCCGACGTCAGCCGCCGAATGCGGGGGACGCGATCTCCTCGGCCGCCTGCTCGAGCGCACTCCACACTTCGGCGACGCGCGCATCCAGCTGCGTCAACGTGCCGACGTTGTCGATGACGAAGTCGGCGCGCGCCCGCTTCAGCTCGGCGGGCATCTGCGCCACGATCATGTCCATCGCCTCGGTTTCCTTGAGCCCGCGCTCGCGCACGAGGCGCTCGAGCCGGACAGGGCGTGGCGCGTCGACCAGCACGATTTTGTCGAACAGGTCGGTCATCTTCCGCTCGAAGAGGAGCGGGACGTCGCAGACGACCAGCTTGTCGCCGCGCAGTCGGGCCGCCTCGACGAGCTCCGCGCGCATGCGCTCCACCTCGGGGTGCACGAGCGTATTGAGCTGCTCGAGCTCCGCCGGATCGCTGAACACGATGCGCCGGAGCGCGCCGCGGTCGAGCATCCCGTCGGGGCCGAGGATCGACGTCCCCCATCGCTCGACGATGGACTTGTAGGCGGGCGTCCCGATCTCGACGGCGCGCCGCGACAGCACGTCGGCGTCGATGATCGTCGCGCCCCGCTCGCTGAGGAGCTGGTCGACGGTAGACTTCCCACTACCGATGTTGCCGGTCAGGCCGACAAGCAGCATGGTTCGAGATTGGCGAGGGTCGCGTGGCCAAGCTAGGGCCGCCTGCCAGGAGCGGCAAGCGTTGCCTCCACGTTCGCGGCGCGCTTATCGCGGCTCGCGTCGACCCGGAAAATGGCAGGAACCGCGCCCGCACAATCCGGCGACAAACGTATGACTATCGAAGACGGGATCGACACCGAAGAGGTGGGGCAGTACGCGACGCTCGTCCAGGAGCAGCTCGCGCTGATCGGGGAGGATCCGGCGCGCGAGGGCCTGCTCAAGACTCCGGAGCGGGTCGCGAAGTCGATGCAGTTCCTCACCCGCGGCTATCACGTGCGCGTCGAGGACGTCGTCGGCGACGCCATCTTCCGCGAGGAGCACAAGAACATGGTGATGGTGCGCGACATCGAGCTCTACTCGCTGTGCGAGCACCACATGCTCCCCTTCTTCGGGAAGGCGCACGTCGCATACATCCCGGATGGCCGGATCGTCGGTCTCTCGAAGCTCCCCCGCCTCGTCGATGTCTTCGCGCGGCGGCTCCAGGTCCAGGAGCGGCTCACCGAGCAGATCGCCGAGGCGATCGACGAGGTCCTGGCGCCGCTGGGCGTCGGGGTCGTGATCGAGGCCTACCACCTCTGCATGATGATGCGCGGCGTGGAGAAGCAGAACTCGCGCACCATCACCTCGGCGCTGCGCGGCGTCTTCCGGGACGACGCCAGGACCCGGGAGGAGTTCCTCTCCCTCGCGCATGCCCGACTGAGTGTCTGAGGCTCTGGCCGCCGACCCAGCGGCATACAGATTGAACATGGGTGCACCGCCGCTGAGATTGCTCGAAGCATCGGGAGCTCGAACCCTGCCCACCCCCCGGTGTACACGCCACCGGCGGATGACCTTTCGCACCGTCGACGCGTCTTCAATGAGCCGCTCGGCGACAATTGTTTCATTCCTGACATAACTCTTTGTGCTTCATCGACATGGCACTCTCAGAGGCTGACCTGGTCGCGGCCACCATCGGCCGCGAAGGCCCGCGCCGGACCAAGGTCATCCGTCCCGTCGCCTTCTCTTTTCGGGACCTCTGGGCTGGCCTGCTCGGCCTGTCGGCGTACTCCGACCTGCTCGTGGTCCTGAGCGCGCACCGACTCAAGGTCCGCTACAAGCAGTCGATGCTGGGTATTGCATGGGCGGTGATCCAGCCGCTCGCGCTGATGATCATCTATACCCTCGTCTTCTCCGTGTTCACACGGATCAAGACGCCAGGGGTCCCGTACCCGGTCTTCGCCTACGCCGCGCTCCTCCCCTGGACCTTCTTCTCGACCTCGCTCACCAACGCGACGAACGGGCTCGTGTCCCATGCCCAGCTCGTCACGAAGGTGTACTTCCCGCGAGAGATCCTTCCCATCTCGTACATCGTCGCGGCCCTGGTCGACCTGCTCATCGCGTCGATCGTCATGACGGGGCTGATGGTCTACTACCACGTCGGGCTGACGCCGCAGGTGCTGTGGCTGGTTCCCGTCACGCTGGTCATGGCGGCCTTCACCACCTCCTGTTCGCTGATCTTCTCGGCGATGCAGGTGCGGGTCCGGGACATCGGGATGGCGATGCCGCTCGTCCTGCAGCTCTGGATGTTCGCGTCGCCGGTGGTCTACCCGCTCAGACAGGTTCCTGAAAGGTTGCGGGATTACTATCTGCTCAACCCCATGGTCGGCATCATCGAGAACTTCCGCGCGGCGCTCCTCGGCAATCCGCTCGACGTCCACTCGCTGACGATCTCGATCGTGGTCTCCGTGGTGCTCCTTCCGCTGTCCTACCTCTACTTCAAGCGGGTAGAGGCGACGGTGGCAGACGTCATCTAGTATCGCTTCCAAGTGTCCAGCGACCTGTCCTTCAACAACGTCTCGAAGCGCTACATCGTCCGCCACGAAGTGGAGGACGACCTGACGAAGCATCCCTGGATCCGCAAGATCAACGCGCTGCGGAAGCGGCGTGACGAGTTCTGGGCGCTGCGCGACGTCAACTTCGCCGTCGAGCGCGGCGAGACCGTCGGGATCATCGGGCACAACGGCGCGGGGAAGAGCACGATCCTCAAGCTGCTGGCGAACATCACGGCACCCACGTCGGGCGAGATCGTGATCAACGGCCGGCTGTCCGCACTCATCGAGGTCGGCTCGGGCTTCCATCCGGAGCTGACGGGGCGCGAGAACATCTTCCTCAACGGCGCGATCCTGGGCATGGGGCGCCGCGAGATCGCCGAGAAGCTCGAGAGCATCGCGGAGTTCGCCGGCGTCAAGGCGTTCCTCGACGTGCCGGTGAAGCGGTTCTCCTCCGGGATGTACGTCCGCCTCGGCTTCTCGATCGCCTCGCACCTCGATCCGGACATCCTGCTGCTGGACGAGGTCCTCGCCGTCGGCGACGCGGCCTTCCAGGAGAAGTGTCTCCAGCGCATCGAAGGGCTGCGCCGAGCGGGGACGACGATCGTATTCATCTCGCACGACCTCGCTGCCGTCGAGCGCATCTGCGACCGCGTGATCCTGATGCGGCGTGGCGAAGTGGCGGCGACGGGCAAGCCGCGCGAGATCATCTCCCTCTATCAGCAGCAGATCGAGCCGTCGCGGCTCAACACGATGAAGACCGCGATGGAGGACGATCGCGCCGTCATCCAGTCGCTCGCGTTCTACACGCCGAGCGGCCTTCGGCCGAGCGTCTTCCACACGGGCGATCCGCTCGTGGCCCGGATCGACTACGTGGCGCACGAGGAGATCAAGGACGCCGTCTTCGACGTGTTCGTCCGCACGGGCGACCTGACGGAGCTGTGCCAGCTCACGACGACGACGAGCGGGAGCCCGATCAACCTGCCGGTCGGTCCGGGAACGCTCGAGTTCCACTGCGAGGAGCTCGGATTGCTGCCAGGGATGTATCACGCGAACGTGTGCGTGAAGGAGCGCACCGCCTCCGAGGCGATCAACTGGCAGTATCATGCCGCTACCCTGCGGGTCGATCCGGGGCGGATCGTGCGTGGGCAATTCTACCAGAGCAATCGCTGGAAGCTTCTGCGGTCCTCACACTCGGCGACGCCGCCGAATGGGGTGAGCGAAGCGGAGCGCCCTGCCGGCACACGCCGACCATCGCTCACGCCGACATCCTGAGGCTCGATGTCCCGCGGGCCTACGGAAGACACGCTCGTCAGCGTGGTCATTCCGGCGTACAATGTTGGCAGCCTGATCGCGCAGACGCTCGATTCGGTGTTCGCGCAGCACCATCGGAACTTCGAGGTCTTCGTCGTCAACGACGGGTCGCCCGATACGCCCGTCCTCGAGGCGGCGCTCGCGCCGTATCGTGACCGCATCACGTACATCGCGCAGGAGAACGCGGGGCCGAGCGCGGCGAGAAATGCCGCCGTCGAGCGGGCCCGCGGCGAGCTGATCGCCTTTCTCGACGCCGACGACATCTGGCTTCCCGAGTACCTGTCGGAGCAGGTGGCCCGCGCGAACGCCAATCGGGAGGCGGCGGTCTTCCATGGAGACGCCGAGGTGATCGGCGACCCGACGGCAGCCGGGATGACACTCCGGCAGCTGAACCGGTCGGGGGGAGAGGCGAGCTTCGCGGCGATCGTGACCGAGCGCTACACGATCACCACGTCGTCCGCGGTCATGCGACGCGAATGGTGGCAGCGCATGGGCGGCTTCGATCCCGCGCTGCGCCGCTCGGAGGACTTCGATCTGTGGCTCCGCATCGCGCATGCGGGGGGCCGCTTCGAGGCGATGCCGCGCGTGCTCACGAAGTACCGGCGACACGATCAGAGCACCTCGGCGGACATCGAGGCGATGGCCGACGCGCTGCTCACCGTGCTGGACAAGTGCGAGCGCACGATGCAGCTCGACGACGCCGAGCGCGCCGCCGTGCAGGCGGCTCGGACGCGCCAGCTGGCCGAGAAGCGCTTCATCGAAGGGAAGCGAGCCTTCCTCGAGCGCGACTATTCGCGGGCGCGTCGTGCGATCCAGGAAGCGAACGAGATCATGGGGAGCCGGAAGCTCGCGCTCGTCACGCTCGGACTGCTCATCATGCCTCGCGTCCTGTCATGGCTGTACGACCAGCAGCTCTGACGGTCGCGCATCTCCTCCCCTGGCCGGGCATCGGCGGCACCGAGCACGCGACGCTGCGGATCGCGCGGGCGGCGGCGGAGCGTGGCTACCGGAACGTCGCCTTCTACCGGGAGGATTCGCCCGTCGTCGGCGAGTTCTTTCGTGACGCCGGGCTGGAGACCGCGCCGTACGCGCTGGCCGAGCTGAGCGTCCGGCGTCCGGTTCCTTTCGCCCGGAACACGCTCGCGTTGCGCAGTGCCTTCCGCACGCACGGGGTAGACCTCGTGCACTGCGCCGACATCGACGCGGCCCTCCAGGTCGGACCAGCCGGCCGCCTCGCCGGCGTGCCCGTGCTCTGCCACGTCCGGAATCCGTGGACGAGCATGCTGCGTCGCGAGGCGCTCGTGCTGTCCGCCGTCGACACCTTCGTGTTCGTGTCTCGGGATACGTGGTCGACCTTCGCGTACCGCGTCGGTCCGGCGCGCGGACGCGTGGTGTACGATGGCCTCGACGTGCAGGCGCCGCCGACGCAGGCGTCGCGCGCGGAGGTGCGCGGCGAGCTGGGGATCGGCGAAGGCGTGCCGGTGATCGGCATGACGGCGCGCGTCTCGGCCCAGAAGGACTACGTCACCCTCGCGCGTGCGGCGAAGCGCGTGCTCGACGTCGTCCCCGACACGCGATTCGTGATCGTGGGCGATCACGAACGGCACGAGGCGCATCGCGAGCACTACGCGCTCGTGCAGCGCGAGCTCGCGCGCCTGGGTGTCGCGCCGGCGTTCCTCTTCACCGGCTTCCGGAGCGACGTCGCCAGGGTGATGGGGGCGTTCGACGTCTTCGTGCTGAGCACGCACTTCGAGGGGCTTCCGCTCGTGATCCTCGAAGCGATGGCGATGGAGCTTCCCGTCGTCGCGACGGCCGTGAACGGCATCCCCGAACTGATCACCGGCGATTCGGTCGGATTGCTCGCGCCGCACGAGGACGAGGAGACACTCGCCGATCAGCTCCTCGCACTCCTCCGCGACCCCGCGCGCGCGCGGCGCATCGCCGCGGGAGGACGCGCGCTCGTGGAGCAGCAGTTCAGCGCGCGCGTGTTCGGCGAGAGCATCGCCGCGCTCTACACCGACGCGCTGCGCGGACGGGAGCGCGCCGGCCGTACGGGCTAGAGCAGCGGGACCTGATCCTCGTCGCGCCGCGGCACGGAGTGACAGCTGCGGCAGCGCGCCTCGTAGCTCTCGTCGCCGCCGACCATGATCGTCGGCGAGTCGTAGCGCGCCGGCCGGCCGCCGATCAGCCGCTGATTCCGGCTCGCCGGGTTGCCGCATACCACGCAGATCGCGTGCAGCTTGTCGACGAGCTCCGCCACGGCGAGCAGCTGCGGCATCGGGCCGAACGGCTCACCGCGGAAGTCGGTGTCCGTGCCGGCGAGGATCACGCGCCGGCCGCTCGACGCGAGCGCCGTCGCGAGGTCGACGATGGCGGCGGGCAGGAACTGCGCTTCATCGATCGCGACGACCTGCGTGTCCTCGCGCAGCTCGCGCGAGATCTGCTCGGGGGTGTCGATCGGGATCGCTTCGACGGTCCGCCCGTCGTGGCTCGACACGTGGTAGATGCCCGAGTAGCGCTCGTCGAGGTGCGACTTGAACACCTGCACGCGCTTCCGGGCGATCAGGGCGCGACGCACGCGCCGGATGAGCTCTTCGCTCTTCCCGCTGAACATCACGCCACAGATCACCTCGATCCATCCACGTGTGTCGCCGGGATAGAGATCTCCGATCATGCGTCGTCGCGCCGCGGACGCGAGGGGCCGGCAGCGCGCGGCGGGCGACGCTCGCCACCGGCGCGATCGTACGGCTTCTTCGCCCCGCGATCGAACGATCGCGCCGGACGGTCCGACCGGTCGCCGCGTGGCGCGCCGCGCGGAGGTCCGACCCGCGCCGGACGATCGCCACGATCGCCACGATCCCCACGGGCGGTCGCGCCGGGCGGACGTCCCTCGCGCGGACGGTCCACCCGCGCCTGCACACGCCGTCCGCGAACCACGCTGCCGGTGAGCTTGCCCGCCGCGAGCTCGGCCACCGACGCGGCGACTTCGACGAGCGAATGCGTGTCGCGGACCTCGATCTTCCCGATCTGGGAGCTCGGCAGTCCGGCGGAGGTGGAGACCGCAGTCGCCAGCTCCTGCGGCCGCACGCCGTCGCGCTCACCGAGATTGACGAACAGCGTCGTCATCGGCGGGCGCTGCGCGGCGGTCGCGGCGGGCCGCGCCGGCCGCTGCTGCTCGAGCAGCCGGAGCGCCGCGGCGGCGATCTCGATCCCGTCGAACTCCTCGAGCAGTGGCTCGAGCGCGAGCACTTCGCGACGCACGTCACCGCCGCTGAGGACCTCGCGCAGCGATGCGCGCAGCGCGGCGTCCTTCCCTCGTGCGCGCTCGGCGGCATCGACCAGAGCGATCGGGCTCACGGCGCCACCGCCGAGGAGCGCGCGCAGGCTGTCGAGCTGCGACGGCTGCACGACGGCGTACAGCGTGCGGCCTTCGCCCGCGAGCGCGCGCATCTCCGTGCGCGAGGCAGGCAGGTCGAGCAGCACGAGCGGCTCCGTGCGGCCCGCTGCCGCCGCCTCGCTCACGACGCGGACCGCGTCGCGCGGATAGCCGAGCGCGCGCACCACCCGCGTCGCGTCGCTGCGCGTGCGCTCGTCGCGCGCGTAGAGCACCGCCTGCGGAAGATCGAGCGCGTCGAGCAGGCGTCGCAGCGCGGACGCGCGACCAGCGGGAGTCGCCGCGACGTATTCCGCCGACAGCGGGGTCTCGCTCTCCGCGGCGGCCTCCGCCTCGCGGCGCGCTCGCCTCGCGTAGCGCTCGATCAGTGCTTCATACGCCGGCGTGATCTCGCCGGCGAAGATGATCCGCGCCCCTTCCTTGGGCAGCTCGCCGAAGAGCGTCTCGAGCGGCTCGGCCTCGGGCGTGCCCAGGATGGCGTCGAGCCAGGCGAGCGCCACCGCGCGCACGCTCTCCGCCTTGAGCGCGGAGCTCCGCAGCAGCGCGACGAGCTCGGTGGGCGCGCCGACGACGATGTGCGGCGGGGCCGACTTCAGCAGGCGCGCCGCGCGTGGGCTGCTGGACACGGCGAGGACGCTGATCTCGCGCACGCCGATCGTGCCGACGAGCGCGTCGGCCGCGGACGCCGCGCTCTCCGCGTCGTTCGTGACGACGAGCAGCTGCGGCTCGCTTCGCGTGAGGTCGATGCGGTCGACGATGGGCCCGAGCACGCGGGCGAGCGCGGCCCAGTCGAGGGGCAGGGCGTGCACGGCATTCTGGCCGCGGGTGATTCCGGTCGACTCCTTCGCTTCTCCTTCCACGGCTCTTGCTCCGGTCGAGTGCGCTGTGCGCGCCGCTGAGTTGTCAAAATGGGATGCGAAAGGTAGCCGCCCTCCACCGGCGAATCCAAATCACGCGCGACCTCCACGCGCGCGATTGCCCCCTGTTTGCAGTGAGAAGCCGGCGGTATATCTCTCGCGTACGATTGCGAACGTACTGATCGGACGCTCCCGGATGCAGCGAAACGGCGACACGTCACGTCGCCGCCATGACACATTCGGGCAACCGCCGACCGGAGGAGAATCGTGACCGTCGCCGTGCAGCTCGAACCAGCCGCAAGCGTTCCGTCCGTCGAGTATCGTTGGGACGCCGACACCGAGATCCTCACCGCGCGCCTGCGTGGGACCAGCGGCCGCGCAGGGATGTCGGGCTCGGTGGAGCTCGAAGGCTCGGATGGCTCCTGGCTCATTCTCGACGTCGCGTCGGGGTGCATCGACGGCGTGGAGGTCGCGGTCTGGCCCGACGTGCACAAACGCCGTGGGCTCGCTCCGCCGGCGGCGGAGGACGCGCGCGTCGTCGTGCCGGCCAACGGTGACGGCCGCGAGATCGCCGCGGTCGAGGTGGAGACGCGCCTGCTCGCCGAGGCCGACGACACCCAGCGCGTGATCCATTTCCGGCTCGGCGCACCGCGGCCCGTGAAGACGGTACGCCTCGGCCACGACCTGTTGCTCGACGTCGATCCCCAGAGCCGGATCGCCGGGCTCTGGCTGCTCAACGTGCCGCCCTCTCCCCCGCCCCTGTCTACGTGATCACGACCATCGTGCTCATTCGCGCCGAGCCGGCGTCAGTTCCCGTCACCGCGCAGCGGCTCGCGGAGATCGACGGGGTCACCGAGGTCTATTCCGTGAGCGGCGACTGGGACCTCGTGGCGATCGTACGGGTGCCCGAGTACGATCAGATCGCCCGGGTGGTGACCGAGATCTTTCCCACCGTGCCCGGGCTGCAGCGCACCCAGACGCTCACCGCGTTTCGCGCCTACGCCAAGAAGGACCTTCAGCAGGCCTGGGACATCGGCGTGGAGTGAACGACGCGCGGCGGCTCGGCTCGAGCCGCCCGCGCCGTGACCGCGCTCAGGTCTTCTTCCTCGGGTCGGCGCACCAGCTCGTCTCGCCGCGTGCCATCTCCACCCACTTGCCGTCGACGAAGTGGAGGAAGAGCAGGAAGCTCTGGCCGCCGTTCGCCCACCCCTCGAGGAGCAGCTCGTCGACGCCGTCGCCGGTGATGTCGGCGTGATCGATGAGGCGGCGGAACTCCGGCAGGGAATCGCCCGCCAGGTGCACGAACGACGCGGCGTAGCCGTGCGCCGTGGAATCGGCGAGGAGGAAGAGGTGGCGCGGATGGCCGTGGATCCCCCCGCCGCGCTCCATGTACGACGCCACCAGCGTGGGCGCGTTCGTTGCGCCGGTCGAGATGGCGGAGACCGCGAGATCGAGCTCCGCGCGCGCATTCTTCGTCAGCCCTTCCTGCTGCGCGACGTGATTGGCGATGGCACGCGCGGTGTCGAGCGCACTCGGCGGGATCGGAGCGCGAATGCCGGGTGCGGCGAGCGGCTCGCTCGTGGCGATCCGCTCGAGCATGACCTCTTCGGTCTCCGACGGCCGCGGCGCGAGCGCGGCGAGCGGCTTGGGCGAGTGGCAGCGGGGCAGCTTGTAGAGCGGCCCGGAGTCGCTCCACATCCCGCGGCGGATCGTCGCTTCGCCATCGGGCTTGCCGTCGCGATAGATGCTGAGCGGCGTGCCCGGCCGGAAATAGAGGTGGTCGAAATCCCGCCACCCGTGCGCGTCCAGGGAGACCGGGGCGACCCGGCCCTGGATGCTCGTCGCGACCGGGAGCAGGCGCGGGTCGCCCCGATCCCCGAACAGCAGGAACACCACGTTCGGTTTGCTCGCGATGTTGGTCTGAGGCACCTCTACCTCGGCCGACTCGACCTTCTTGTCACAGCCTGCCGTGGCGGTTAGGATGCTGGCCATTGCCGCGACCCCGAAGATCGCCCGTAGCCGCCTCTGAGCGAGATGGGGGGCACGTTTGCCGTGGCGGTCTCGCGGAGTGGGGAAGATCGGGTGCATTCGAGTTCTGGAGGCGACCCAGCTATGGACGTGCGCACGGTGAGGCGGCAGCTCGCGGCGCTGCTGCCGGAGGCACGCCCGACCGGTGAGGGCGAGGGGACGCTCGAGTTGCTCGCGGCCTCATCAGTAGACGCCCCCCGACTGATAAGCGCAACCGTCCTGGAAGGGTCGGGGCCGTTGAAAGCCCGAAGGGTGTTCGGCGGTCCCGAACCGACCTTCCGCGCCTTCCTCGACGGGACCCAGCGGAGCCAGGTCGCCGCCCACCTGCACGGCATCCCGATCGTCGTCGGCACCGCCGCGGCCGTCATCCGCGACCGCCGGAACCGGCGCATGCACACCTGGTCGCCCCCGCTGGTCGAGACGCGCCTGTACGCCCCCCGCGATCTGGTGGGGGCCCGCGCCTGGGAGTCGCTCTCGGCGCTCTCCCGCGGCCAGCTGGTGGACACGACGGACCGGGAGCACGAGGCGGGGGCGCACCCCTTCACCCTCAAGGACGCCGCCTACCACGGCGTGCAGGCACATCGCGAGGATCTC
>Ga0207676_10002170_pt1 | contig 14153 bp, 7 predicted proteins | sample KBSSwiS72_FD_184307 | JGI IMG/M metagenome (GOLD analysis project Ga0207676, IMG submission 184307) | Switchgrass rhizosphere microbial communities from Kellogg Biological Station, Michigan, USA - KBS Switchgrass S7-2 (SPAdes) (version 2) | ecosystem: Host-associated > Plants > Roots >... | reverse complement strand
GGAGCCGGAAGTGCCGCCGGCGGCGATTGATGATCAGCACTGGAAGTGGATGAAGAACTACCGCGTGTGGGAAGCCAACCGCAAGGTGCTGCTATACCCGGAGAACTGGATCGTGCCGGAGTTGCGCGACGATAAGACACCATTCTTCCGCGAGCTCGAGTCGGACCTGCTTCAGAATGACGTATCCGACGCGAATGTCGAGCGCGCATTGGCCTCGTATCTCGAGAAACTCGACACGGTCGCTAAGCTCGACATCATAGCCATGCACGTGCAGGACGACTTCGAGCCGGATGAGAAACTGCGCACTGTCGTGCATCTGTTCGGGCGCTCGGCCAACCCACCGCACGCGCACTATTATCGCCGTTATGTCGTGACTCATAACGGCACCGGGCTCTGGACACCGTGGGAGGCGATGCCCGTCGACATTCAGGGTACGTTGGTAGCTCCGGTTACTTTCAATCGCCGCCTTTACATTTTCTGGGCAATAATCACGACCAAAGCGACGAATTCCCAGGAAGTCGGGATTGGTTGGTCGGAGTATCGAAACGGGGCGTGGTCGGCGACCTCTGTGACGGAAGCGAAGCAGGCCCTGACCCTCTCTGTTAACGATCCAAAGATCCTCGGTCTGACAATCCAGGGCACGCCAATGCTGCCGGGGCGAATTCAGCGTCTGGAGGCGCGGGTAGAGGGTGATCGGCTCTTGCTGGAGTGCATCACGCATCGCGAGTTCCTCTCGACTAAACCTAACTCGGCCCTCAATGGCCGCGGCGGTTTCGACCTCAACGCGGGTAAGTCGGCCTTCAATCAGGCTTACGCAGTATCGGAAACGTTCTTTCTCGACGGTTGCCAGGGGAAACTTGTCAGGAACGAAAACAGCCAAACAGTTGTGAGGCGCACTGACGGCGTGGTTATCAGAATGCGCAAGAGTACGCTAGAGGCGAGACCGCTCAGTTTTCGGTCCCCATCACCAGCATCGGAGGCAATCCTGGGATCTCTCCAGGAGCGGAGCGAGATTGTCGAGAGCGAATGGGTGCAACAGGCCAGCGGCTATCTCGTGTTCGAGGACCAGCGTCGAACGTTCCTGGCCCAGGTGACGGACACTCATGCCGGGCTCGTTGCTACGTTGGTCGATCCCGACCGAGCCTACTTGCACGGCATGGCAGCCGAGACGTCCGGTCGCGCCACGTCAACGACGGTGACGCGAGGCGGACTCGGTGCGAGTCTTACACAAGCCGAAGCGGCGGGCCATCCATGGGCCACTGCAAGCGTTTCACTCGCGGGCGCCGGCCTGGCATCTCTGGTGTCCGCAGGTAATCCCATTGTGCAGGTGAATCACGCACTGCCGTTGCAACAGGATTCCGCGACGCGGAGTGCCTTCACCGGCCAGATCGTCGCCCGGCAGCTAGCGGTGGAGAACACTAATGTGCGCGTGCAGTTCGAACCGCTCTTTCATCCCTTCGTGTGTACGTACGTCAAGGCGCTGCGGCAATATGGCGTGCGCGGCGTCCTCACGCTCGGCAATCAGCAGCTGCAACTCGCTCCGACCTTTGCGGTGCGCTACCTGCCCGACAGGAGCGTCGCGCCCGCGCCCTACCCAACGAGCGCCGTCGATTTCGGCGCTACGTCCAAGCCTGGGATCTATCGCAGCAGCTCGTACTCGGTCTACAACTGGGAACTGTTCTTCCACATGCCGATGTTGATAGCCGATCGGCTGATGCAGAATCGGCGGTTCGAGGACGCCTTGCACTGGCTGCACTACGTTTTCAATCCGACCGATGGTTCGGGCGGTTATTGGAAGGTTGTTCCGTTGCAGACGGCGCCGAAGCAAACTATCGAGGAGTGGCTGCAGCAGCTCAGTGCCGGCGATCCTGATCTTAAGCAGCAGATCGCAGAGTGGAAGGACCATCCGTTCGAGCCGCATCGCATCGCGCGCATGAGACTGCCGGCGTACAAGAAATACGTCGTAATGAAGTACCTCGACAATTTGATTGCCTGGGGCGATTCGTTGTTCGAGCGGGACACCATCGAGTCCATTAATGCCGCTACTCAGCTTTACGTCATGGCTGCCGATCTCCTTGGTGAGCGTCCTGAGCTCATCCCATCTCGCGGAGAGTCACAGCCTATGACTTTTGCAGAGATGCGCGGGAAGCTCGATGCCTTAAGTAACACCGCGGCGGAATTCGAAAATGCGGCGCCGTTTCTTAGCGGCGCAACGATGGCTTCTTCCTCGGAAACCGTTGGACTCCTTGGCGTCAGCCGCTCGCTCTATTTCTGTTTGCCGCCTAATGACAAGTTGCTCGCTTATTGGGACACAGTTGCCGATCGTCTTTTCAAGGTCCGGCATTGCATGAGTCTCGCGGGCTTGGTGCGGCAGCTCCCACTGTTCGAGCCGCCCATCGATCCTGCCCTTCTGGTTGCGGCAACGGCTCAGGGCCTTGACCTCGGCAGCGTGCTGGACGACGTCGGCGCGCCCTTGCCCCACCACCGCTTCCGCTTAACGTTCCAGCTTGCGCTCGAGGCGTGCAGCGATCTCAAAACACTCGGCGCGGCTCTGCTTTCGACGTTGGAGAAGAAAGATGCGGAGGAGCTGGCGCTACTTAGGGCAACCCAGGAAGTAACGATGCGTCGGATGTTGCGCGTCGCGCGGACGACGCAGGAGGCGGAGGCGCTGGAACAGGTCGAGGGACTCCGGCTTTCTCGCGCCGCGCCTGTTGAGCGTTTAGTGCACTTCCGCAGCTTGATGGGTTTGGATGCGCCTGTGCCGGAGTTCGGTGCCGCTGTCCCGATCGTAGCCTATGATCCGAAGCCTTCAGGGGAGGGAGGCGTCTTCCTTATCGATGAGGAGCGGCAGGAGCTTGACGCTTCCCACTCGGCTCGCGACTGGCAAGTGACCGCAGCCTCTACCGAGACCCTCGCCAGTCTGTCGCACTACATCCCAACGCTAGATGTGCGTGTCAGTCCTATAGTCACCATGGCCTTCGGTGGCCAGCATGTGGGACCGGCGCTGAACGCGATCGCCCGCCATCAGGCCACGCTCGGCACCGAGGATGCGTACGACGCCTCGCATGCGGGAAAGATGGGTTCCTATAAGCGCCGGCACCAGGATTACGCTCACCAGGCAAACCTCGCAGCGCGCGAAATCATGCACATCGACAAACTGACCACCGCCGCTGCACTACGTGCCGACTTGGCCCGTCTCGAGCGCGAACGCCTAGAGACCGAGATCGCACAGGCAGAGCTCGTCGAGCACCACTTCCGGAGCAAGTACACAAACAAGGAACTGTATGGCTGGATGCACGGACAGATCACTGGACTATATTTCCAGTCGTTTCAACTCGCGCAGCAGTTAGCGAAGCGCGCTGAACGCTGTTTTCGTTTTGAACGTGGCCTCACCGCAAGCAATTACATCAAGCCAGGTGGGTGGGACGATCTGCACCAGGGACTCCTCGCCGGCGAGACGCTGCAGCTCCAACTACGGCAGTTGGAGCGCGCGCATCAGGAGCAGAACCGCCGCGAGTTGGAGGTGACAAAGCACGTTTCGCTGCGTCAACACGCACCGCTCGCCCTGATTCGGCTCAAGGAGACCGGGCGCTGCGAGGTCGAGTTCGCGGAGTTGCTCTACGACATGGACTACCCTGGCCACTACATGCGGCGGATCAAATCAGTGGCCATTACTATTCCAGCGGTGACGGGGCCGTACACGTCGCTGAACGCCGTGCTGACAATGCTGACCAACGAGACCCGCATTAGCGGCGCGCTCCGCGGCGGCAAGTTCGAGCGCGACGTAGAGAACGACGATGAGCGCTTTGTCACCGACTTCGCCCCGATCCAGGCGATCGTGACGAGCACGGGCCAGAACGACAGCGGTCTCTTCGAGGCTGGCCTAAACGACGAAAGGTATCTGCCATTCGAAGGGGCAGGAGCGGCGAGCCGGTGGCGGATCGAGCTGGATCCCGACTGCAATCGCTTTGATCTGGAGACGATCACCGACATTGTCTTGCACATCAGATATACGGCACGCGATGGCGGGCAGCTGCTGGCCCAGCAGGCGAAAGAGCACTGGAAGAACGTTGTCAAAGACGCAGAGAGAGCGCCACTGTTGCGACTCTTCAGCATGAGGCACGAGTTCCCCACGGAGTGGCACCGGTTGAGGACGGCGACGGAAGCGAACGGCGATCACGTGCGTACTATCGCACTGACGCGCGACCGATTTCCGGCGCTCTTCGCGCGCCGGGAACTACACGTTGGACGGATCGATCTGTTCGGCCTACCGGCGGCCGGCAAGCATCCCACGAAGCTGCCGTCACTCCGGCAGCCGGACGACAAGGTCATCACCCTCGCGATCAGTGGACCGATTGGACTACTGGTCCATGGGACCGCGCCAGTCGACGTGAGGGTAAAGGAGGCGGAAGGAGAATCGCTATGGCAACTCTCTGTCCTGGCAGGGGACGTTGCGGCATCGATCGACCAACTCGATGACCTCCTGCTTGTGTGCCACTACGATGTGCGGCCGGCGGCGGCTTAGTACTTCGCGCCCTGCTGGACCGGCCGTTCCCGCGTGAGCGGCCCGAAAACCGCGAGCTGTCAGATTCTGACATTTGGTAAAGCCTCAGTTTGAAAATTTGATCGCATTTACGCCGAAGGCGTTCGCTAATTTCAGCCCAGGGTTCGAGCTTGCGAGAACCCTGGGATCATTACATCTAAGGCATTCTAACCCTGAAAGGGTTCGCCAACCGCCGAACCCTTTCAGGGTTTAATAATAAATTTTTTAATCGCTTCCCAGGGTTGTCGCTGCGCTCCAACCCCGGGCTGAAATTAGCGAACGCCTTCGGCGTAATTGCGGTCAAATTTCAAACTAAGGCACTACCGACATTTTGGTAGTGCCCTAATTTGGATTCTCTTGTTCACTTTCCTGTTCCCGCTCTCGATTGTCGCAACTCAGAACTTGGAACCAATTATAACGACCGGGCGACCGGAGCTAGTTAGGATTACCCTTGGAGTGAAGCCGGACGCTGCAAACCCCTCGACTAAAACTTTCTGTCTCAACTCCAGATGCGGCGATCCAGTACCGATCAAAATCGTAATACCGGGCCGCACTTTAGGGGCAGTTGTTGCTTCTATTGAGTCCATCGTCCAATCCTTGTCAATCGGAAAAGGCTCCTCATCAATCATCCATCCTGCGTTCCGCAAGGCGTTGGTAACGTTTACTGCAAATTGGTATGCTTCATCATCTCCTCTTTTGTACATAATCCCCGCAATCCACGTATTAGCAGGATCTAACCCGCGCGTATTTGGAAAACCTACGGTCAGCCTTCGCGGAGCTATTTTTACCCGAACCTCCGCCAGCGCCTTTTCCGCCTCTGCCGCGCGCTCTTGCTGTCTGGCTACCTCTTTTTGCACCTCGGCAATTTGCCGCGCGGCTTCTGCTTTTGCTTCTGCGATTCTGGTCTCTGCGTCACCTCTTGCGGACTCTATCTTGACATTTGCTTCTGCCCGAGCCTCCTCGACTTTCTTTCCGGCCTCTCCCCTTACTTCCTCTGTCGTTACTTTCAAGTCACGCGCGGCATCCTCACGGACTCTTGTTGTATCGACTTGGATTTTGTACTCGGCATCTGTTCGAATCTTCGCCATCTGTAATTCATTAAATTTTGATGCGGCATTGTCCGTAACCCGCGATTGTCGATTACTCCAAATGGTTAAGAGTCCTATTGCCAGTGTTAGAGCGGCGTACATTATCAGTAAAAACCACGTTGCCCTTTCTATCCGTTGCCCTTTTAGCGCCTGCGCGTCCGCTTCAGCCTTCGCCTTATTGATAGTCTCCGCTAATTCCTTACTCCCCTGTTCGGGATTAGACGGGTTCTCTTTTACGTTTGGGTTTGTCTGCGCTTGTGTAGTCGGATTAATCATAGTTGCTATTCTCCACTTAACGCTTGGGCCAATAACCGAAACAGGCAGGATAAGGAAAATTAAAAAGAATCGCGTCATCGAGAAAAAGTGTAACACAAAAAGTGTTGACAGAAAACAGTAAACGTAATACATTATCTCCACGTTCAGGAGATAACGCAAATGGCAAACAGGCTTCCCGAAGAAAAGCAAATCGCGGTCATCAGCGCACTCGGGATGATCATTAAGAACTACGGCGTAGACAAAGGCGAGCATCATCAGGAGCGCCGCTATAGTGCGCCCGAAGTAACATCAATGGAAAAGCTGGTAGTGCAGGGCTATCCTGAAATGGATCTCATTTCTACCAGCCACATTGAGAGACTGAACGGCACCACGCGCTTGCACATGCGCCGCCTAACTCGCCTTACCTATGCGTTCAGCAAAAAGCTGGAAAACTTCTTTGAGCGAAACTTTTGGACGGTTGCGGATTTGGTTGAGGCAGCATCGTGAGCTACATCGAAGAACTAAAGGACGTGATCCGAAAGCTACACGGCACAGAGGCAACACACGTTGAGACTGTGCCAATCAAAGAAGAATTCCAGGGGCAGACGGTTTGGGAAGGCGAAGTGGAAGTGTTCGACTTGCACGGTCATCCTAAAACGCATCGCGTGTACGCGTGGGCGCATGAGACGGAAGATGCAGACCATCCGCGAAGGCATGTAACCGTGCTGCACATTCCGCCAGCCACAAGCCCGCGCAAGGCCGTGCAAGCATCAATCGTGAGCGATTACAGGAAGCAAAAGGACAATGCCTAAGACTAAGAAGATGGGAAGGCCGAAACTGCCGAAGGGACACGCGAAAGGAAAGATCGTTCCGGTGCGGTTGAACGATGAAGAGTTGAAGCTGTTCACAAAGGCAGCGAGCGCAAGCAAGCATAAGACACTCTCTAGTTGGATACGTCACAGTCTGCGGGCAGCGGCGACAAGGTGAGGTTGTCGCCAGAATGCGGATTAGAACTTGATGCCTAAATTCTTTAGCTTTTCTTCTTCTTCGAGCGTCAAGTCGCCACCTATTACTTTGATGTACATATCGTGACATATATCGTGAAACTGAGTGTAGGGATACAAGGCGAGGATGGCATGATCGATGCCCTTGAGAACTGCTTCAATCTTAGGCGGATCATACGAAAGGTAGCCTTTTATTACCATCAGGCAAAATCCCATATTCAAGGCTGCGCTGGTATTGCCCTTGTAGGCCGCGAAGGCGAGTTCCCAATCCTCGATGTCGAGGGGTGGCCGCTCGCTAGGTTTGTCAGTGCTATCATTGTCAGGCATGGTCGATCCTTTCTCTTAAGCGGGTTAGGATTCGGCTGTGTAGGGCTGGCGAGTGCGCAAACACTTGCCAGCCCGCGCCGTTTTGTGGGCGCATCGTACCACCTGATTAGCGAGTTGTTGTTGTCAATAGGCGAGAATCTGAAATTAGGGCACTACCGACATTTTGGCACTTGCTGCAATTTTGAAATGACGTGCTATTATGTCGCTCCATTTGCCCGCACAATTCAGTGCGAAACAGGCGGTCAAAGCGGATAACGCAGACAATGCGGTATTAGAAAAAGTCGGTCTTTATGAGGTTTTGAAATCCTGCGATTTAGGCGCGTAGCTCAGGGGTAGAGCACTACCTTGACACGGTAGGGGTCTGCGGTTCAAATCCGCACGCGCCTACCAATCCTTTCAATAAGTTACGCCGTACAACCTCGTTTTCCGTTGCTCCAAAACGCTCCACTTAGCCAGTGCCTGTTTTCCGCTTCTTTTTTGCATCGAATCACTGAATCAAGGCTTATTTTCAGACGCAAAAAGACCAATAAGCACAACCAATGTGGGTAGTCTGCTTCAACGCGTGCAATAACGATCCTGATGCGCGAGATTCTTTTGTTTGGTAGGTTTAGGAACCAGCAGCTAATGTGTCGAATCGAGTGGCGGAAGGGACAGGACGCGAACTTCCTAGCCTTTCGGCGGCCGTTTCAAGACGCAAAGTGGGATTGAACTAATCCAACCCAACCGATTTATCAAAATATGACAGTCGCGATTTTGTCGCGCGAGTTTATGGAATGAGGATCGCAGCGAAGCAACTGGCAAAAATAATTGAGTTCAGAGTTAGGCACAAGTTTGAGCAGCTCCAATGGAGTGAGAGTGTGAAAGGTTGTCGATTTGCTCATTTTAATTCAAGTCTCAGGCGCAACAACGCGCGTGTGTGACTTATGGACCAGTGATAGGAGTCTAAAGCAGCTGCCTTTCGGTCGGCGCTTTTGAGATCTTAAAGTGCTCTCGAACCGAACCCATCGAGATTTCTTAAGTTGTTGAAAGACCGCCGACATACGAATTTCTGGTCACGACATTGCGGATTGGTACCGTCGGATGCGCTCCGCGAACACCTGTGCAAAGTACTCCGGATTCAAGTATTCGACGACCATTTCATTCAATTTGAAGAAGAGACAGATGAGTTCAATCCATTCCGTGGAATCGATTACGCCATCGATACGAAATACCTTTAGTCTGCGGTGGCTTCTGGGATCGTTCGGCATTGGATTGGCTAGACGTTCTTGGTACTCGCTTTTCAGATACACCTTAACTGCTCCGTCGAAATGTTGGATGACCCGGCGCCCTATATCCCTTTGAGCGTGAACATAACGATGCAGATAGTACGCGTCGTCATGGCAGACGTCGGCGCTCGACAATTCCTCGATCTCAAAAGTCTTAATCCCGTCTCTAAAACTCCAATAGAATTCCGTGCGATCGATCTTGTCGCCGAATAGATCAAACTCTGAAGGTCGGCTGCGGGTCATGACTGTCAGACCGATAGCATTAGGATCATCGAGCGTGCTGGGGTCGAAAGGTGGGCCAAACCAAGCATCATGCTCACCAATTTGCCGATAGTACTCACGCTGCATTATACGTCGATGATCTACGCCAATTCGAAAGCGGTTTTGATCTCTGGTTTGGTGATAGTAACGGATGAAGCGACCCAGAAAATCGTAGTTCGGGTTTGAGTGGTATCCCCTACGCAGAAATTGATGGTAGTGCAGAATGTGATCTCTGTACTGGACGCCGCCGTCGAACAACTGGAATTCTTTGTCGATCAGTAGCAATCCATCGTCATCTGTGCGGTCCTTAAGTTCCGGATAATGCTGAAAAACGACACTCTCAGACTCTCGAGAGTTGATGACTCCAGCCAGGGAAAAGTAATGCTGCTGACACAGAGCAGCGACGTAGTAGAGGGCCACTCGCTCTATCCATGCACTTGGGTCACCATTCGTTGACCTTCGATCGAGAAACATCTTGAAACCGATGGGGAGGTCGCGCACGAGCAGCTCAACCTTTTCATCGGACATCATTAGCAGAAGTTCAGCGACCTCGGCCAATAATCCTCTAAGTTGTTGTGAAACCGGATGAGATTTTTCCGCCAAATAGTACTGACTGAGAAATATCGGCGGCACATTATAGTGGCGGCAGATGGTTACAAACGATTTGATTTTAGGTTTGCTGAGCAATTCTTCTTGCATATGTTGTTTGTGGCTCGATGACTACTCGGCGTTCTATGGCAAAGTATAATCTCGAACACTGGGCCTGATAACCAAGGATATCGCCAAAAATGCGCATTAGTGAGATTCGAAATTCACAACAGTTTCAAGACCTTTGTCAGCTTTTGCTGGCGGCTGAACACTCAGACTTTCAAGCGCTTGACGACAGCAGCGGTGATAAAGGCAGCGACGGGTACGTGCCCTCGATCGGTCGGCTCTTTGCAATCTATTGCCCCGAGAAACATCCGGCTCCCAAAACCTACTTTCAGCGAAAGATCCGAAGTGATTTGGTGAAGGCAGTGGCGCTCCGAGACAAGTTTAGCTATCAGATCAATGAATGGATCTTTATCACTCCCGCTCCTCTTACCGAGGAATTGCATCGATACCTCGCGCAGCAGGTCAAGAAGGCCGGCATCACTACGGGCATCAGCTGGTCGGAGAAGAATCTTTTACCGATTCTGCAGCGTCACTCCGAACTCGAACCGCTTCTCCCAGATCTTTTCACTGCCGACCTTAGGAGAGAGATGCATACTGGCATGGCGGATCTCTTAGCTGGACAAACAGCAGTCAAGAGCTCGGTCGACGCTCTTATTGCACGTGGGACACTGGTTGACGCCGCAGAGGCAAAACTTTCGGGACGGATCAAGGCCGAATATGAAAAGCGCTTTGAATCTGCCAAGCAGAGATTCGAAGCGGGAATGATTCTTCAGGCAAGGGATGCTTTTGTTGAAATTCTTCGAGACCTGAAACTTGATGCTGAGATTAAGGATCCGGTGTTACTGGGTCGCGCTTACACCAACCTTGGCACGTGTGAATGGCACGCGGGGAACACTGACGCTGCGGCGCAATATTTTGAGGAGGCCTACAGTTACAACCCCGGCGACGTGAGATGCATAGCAAACCGGGCCAGTGCGCAAATGTTGCGAGGTGAACCGTTCGCAGCTCTGGAAACAGTAGAGCGCGCTTTGGCGCTCGAACCTGAAAACGAAGTGGCGGTGGCAACGAAAGGAAATATTCTCATAAGCGAGGGGCGCTACGATGAGGCCGTTGTTTTCGCGAAAGAAAAGACCAAAGACTCGCTTTCAAAACATTTTCAAGCGATGAAATTTGTGTCCGAAGGTGATCGTGATGGTGCTATTGCGCTCTTTCGTGAATTAGTGGCCGCTGAGCCCGACAATACAGAACACTTGTCGCACTTGGCGGCCAATATCATGCTGCGCGGGCAAGCGGAAGTGATGCGGGAACACACCCTACCTTGGCGGATGCCAGTACGGCTGAGAGCGGACTTTTTGGAGGCCGAAGTTTATCTATCAAAGGTCATTGACTCGCTCAAAACGAAAGAGTTGCAACAGAGGCTTCTCAGCGCTTACGTTAATCGCTCTGGAGTTCGCTTGATGTTAGGAAAGGCAACAGAAGCGATTGCCGATGGTCAAGAGGCAATCAAGTTATCGCCGGACTGCGCCGACGCCTACTTGAATTTGAGTAAGGCACAGTCTGAGGTCGGCAGATATGAAGAGTCGTTGACCAATCTGGAACGATATTCCAAGTTAGCTGGCGGACTCCATGGCCGAATCAGGGACCTTGCGTATGGCTATTTCCGCAGCGGGAAAATTCCAGAGGCCAAGGCAGTGCTTGTCGAGGAACTCAATCGCGAGTTGGTGAAGGAAGACTTGAGTCTGGTCGGTTTGGCGGTGCATGTCTATGACCTAGACCAGGATTCAGCACTGGCTGATCAACTGGTGGCTCGAGTGGAACGGGCCTTTCCAGATCATCCAAAGACGCTCAGTATGCGCGCCAGACATTTGGAGAATATGGGCCGGGACGGTGTTGAAGCGCTTCTGCGTAAAGGCCTTGATTTAGCGGGACCCGAAGATCGCGAATTAGCCTCGCTGGATTTGGCTGATTATCTCTACCAACACAATCGATTCGCAGAGGCGCTCCCGTTTTATGCAGCGCTGATAGGTGAAGATGAAATTACCAGCGCAAACTACCGTTTCCTAGTGTGCTTATATTACGCGGGAAAGTACCACGAAGTCTTGCAATTTGCGCCACGCTTTCGAGGTAGTGGGGATGTTGATCTCTACTACTCGTCAATCGAAGCCGCAGCGCACAAGGCCCTCGATCACCTGGCCGAGGCGGCGCGGATTTTTCTCGCGTTGTATCACAAACAACCTACCAATATTCAATATCTGGTTGATTACGGTGTTTGTTTGTTCCGCCTTGGCGAGGAAGAGAAAGCGATCAACGCTTTCGATCAGGCGAAGAAGAAAGTCAGCAGTGTGCAAGATCGTCTGACTCTGGCGCGTGGTTATGACCGAGTTGGGCAATCGCGAACGGCAATTGAAATGGGTTACGAAGCCCTGCAATTACAACCACACAATGCAGAAGTGAATCGGATCTACCTCGCACTCTTTTTCAACCTGCAGCATCACCCAGAAGTAATTGGCGACAAATACGCAAAGGCATTTGAAGACGTTCGCGACAATTTCAACCAAAGGTTTCCTGAAGCTAAGAGTTTTCAAATGATCAATATCATTGAGAATCCGACCTTCCTTCACGATTCACTACGGGAACGCATTCCCGCCATTGCTGAAATAGTTGAAGCCTACCAACAGAATCGTCTCCCGATTACCTCGCAGGCGTTCTTGTTTGGCAAGGACACCTTCGACTCGTGGGCCGTTCTCATTGATACAAAAGAGTTGGGTCTAAAGGGCTCGGTACCCAATGCGGAAGAGCAGCGCCTCGAGTTGGAAGCAGTGTACGATCAGGAGCATATCGTAATCGACCTATTGGCGCTGTATACGCTGTGCCGAATCAACAAGCTGCATCTTTTGGCGGAAATCTTTCAGGGCATTTACGTACATCAGGCAGCATTTGATGAACTGACCTCCACCTTGAATGAGGAGCGAAAGCATACTGACCAGGGACGGCTCTACGTCATGTTGGACGGGGCGCAGCTGGTAACCAGGCAAATTCCCGCATCGGTGATCAAGGAGAATGTCGATCTGCTCGAAGAGGTAGAGAGATTTATAAAGACGAAATGCATAGTGACGGGTTTGGTGAAGGAACCAGAGGAAGCCGATCAGATCTTGCTTGATGGGTTCAACGAGTCCACCGCATATACAGCGATTTGTGCCTCGCAGCTAAAACAACCGTTACTCTCAGACGACGGTCTCCTTCGCATTCCGCTCCGGAACAGCTACGGGATTCGCGGATTCTCCAGTCATGCGTGCTTGCGTTATGCGCTGGCACGCAGAGTTTTAATTCAGGAAGAATTCTACGATGCGCAATTGGAATTACTTAAGCTGCAATATCGTTACATCGCTGTCGATGATAAGTTCTTGATTTACACCTTCAATCGATCTGGTTATTCAGCGGCTGCGGATTCTGATCTAGTTTTGGAGGAAATGAGCCGGCGTGAGGTCGCGGTCGAGTCAATGGTAGTGGCCGCAGGTAATTTTCTAAAAGACCTTTGGCTGACGCCGATACCAAGTCCCTCTAAATCTCTTGCCCTCCATCGACTTCTTGCTGCAATCTCTCAGCATCATCACCCGCGTAGAACACTGAAGCTATTGTTGGCCTACCTACAGCGTGAGATGGATTTGGTCCCGCATCTATATGAGGACATTCGGCGACAAACAAGCCAGTGGCTAGCAATTGCTCATCCGAAGGAACAGAGTTAACGAGTCGAAATCAATAAACCGCCAATCGACTTCTACTTCTATGGTCGAGACACGCGAGCAGGATCAAACAGGACACGATTTCTTGAAGGACTCTAAGTAAATACTGACTACGTGTCGAACGAATCAGTCACGGGATCCGCGGGACGAGCCAAGGATGAACTGAGCCAAACATTAGGCCCTTCGTTTTTGATATTTGCCTCTGCGCGGAGTTTTTTGCGGCTTTTCGCGAAGGCTTTCACAGAATTTATTGATCCCAAGGTGAGTTCTTCCAGATCCCGCGACGGGTATCCACGGCTCCACAGGAGACAAATCTATGCATTAAGACATATGAATTATAGATTTCGTCGTATCGCAACGGCGGCGCGGTCGCGTCATAACCGTTAAAGTTACACAAACGGATGTTGGCTTCCCATTGAGACGCCGGCTGGTCGATCAGCGAAGGGTCCGCACGCCTGATCTTCCAAATTTCAACCAGACGTCCACAGATTGCCTCTTCCATATTTCTACAGCTTCTGAATATCCCACTAAGAGTTGTATTGGCATCCTCATTTAAAGCTACGTCACGGCGTATCATCCCCTCAGCATCAGACTTATCAGGCTCTCTAACAAGGTGCATCGTGGTCGAAGTGATGACACTTCGGCGACCGTCTTTGTCAAGGACGAGGCTAGGTCGGGGAGTCATTACGTTATATGTGATTCGCCGACCTCGGTGAATGAACATGTTCCTGTAACGATCCGAAAATTCTAACCAACCGGAAACGCCGCTGGAGTCTTTAACGGACTCGAAGTAGTCCCTGAATTCAAGTTGTATTTTGTTTCCAGGAGTACCCGTAGGCTTAACCTTATTCAGTGCCTTTTCGGCTTTTGAAATATCACTTATCCGCAGTCGCGTATCAAGACCAAGAACACCAATAATCGCCGCGCCCAAACAATCGAGCGTTGATCCGATCGCCTGAAAGAAGCCGCAGACGTGCATACTCTCTAGCTTGTTAACTAAGTCGTCATTGGTG
>Ga0207676_10002166_pt1 | contig 14176 bp, 16 predicted proteins | sample KBSSwiS72_FD_184307 | JGI IMG/M metagenome (GOLD analysis project Ga0207676, IMG submission 184307) | Switchgrass rhizosphere microbial communities from Kellogg Biological Station, Michigan, USA - KBS Switchgrass S7-2 (SPAdes) (version 2) | ecosystem: Host-associated > Plants > Roots >... | reverse complement strand
CCGCATTGTCGCCGAGGGCGACCGGGTGCGCGTTTGCGGCGCCGAGGCCGTGGTCTGGCACATCCCGGCCCACACCGCCGGCCACATCGCTTATTATTTCGCGGACGAAGGCCTGATCTTCGTCGGCGACACGATGTTCGCGATGGGCTGCGGCCGGCTGTTCGAGGGCACCGCCGAGCAGATGTACGCCAACCTGCAGCGGATCACTGCGTTGCCAGGCGACGTGCGCATCTATTGCGGACACGAATATACGCTGGCCAACGCGCGCTTCGCGGCCGCGGCCGAGCCGGACAATCCGGCGGTCGCCGCCCGGCTCGACGCGGTCGCGGCACTGCGCGATGCCGGCACGATCACGCTGCCGACCACGGTTGCCGAGGAGCGTGAAACCAATCCGTTCGTTCGAGCCACTAATGTGGAAGAGTTCGCTCGTTTAAGGCTCGCCAAAGACAGCTTTCGTTCATGAAACGAAGCGCCAAAGCCTCGGGCGGATAGGAAACGTTGGAGGTTACTATGCGCAGCATCGCTCTCCTGCTGATCGGCGCGGCCATCGTCGGCTGCGCAACCACCTCGGCCCAGCAGCCGATCCGTTCCGCCAAGGACCAGCAGCGCTACGATCAGCTGCTCGCCGGCAAGGTCGCCGGCCCGCCGGTCAGCTGCCTGCCGACCTATCACCAGGACGACATGGTGGTGATCGACGAGCAGACCGTCGCCTTCCGCCAGGGCAGCAACCGGGTCTACGTCAATCACATGCAAGGCGGGTGCAGCAACCTCGGCGGTTCCTACGCGCTGGTGACGAAGCAGTTCGGCAGCGCCCAGCTGTGCCGCGGCGACATCGGCCAGGTGGTCGACCTCACCAACCACTTCACCGTCGGCAGCTGCGTGTTCGGTGATTTCGTTCCTTACACCCGGCCGCGCGCCTGACCTGTTGCCAAGCGGCGGCTGACCGCCATAACTGTCCCCGACAATGGGGGGGACAGCATGCGTCGCTTGATGATCGCAGCCACGGGTTTGATTCTCATCGGAGCCGGCCAGTCCGCCGAGCCGCCGCGCACCCCGGAGGCCCAGGTCGTACTCGACAAATGGCTCAGCGGACGAGTTGCCGGGGAGCGGCGCGCCTGCGTGCCGGAGCGTGCGACATACAATCCCATCGGCGTTGATGATCGCACGGTCCTCTTTCGCGACGGGCCCCGCATTTGGCGCAACGATCTTCGCATGGGGATCGGCTGTGGAAATGTCGGCAAGCGCCAGACCGTCATCATGACCGAGCATGGCGTCGGGCGCATGTGCAACGGCAACCGGCTCGAGTTCAGTTACAAGGGCGTCGTCAGTGTCTGCGAGCTCGGCGATTTTACCGTCTACCAGAAGCCGTAGAAGCTATTTGGGATAGAGCGCGGCGAGGCGTTCGCCGTAGACCTTGCCGATGATGTGGCGGCGGATTTTGAGCGACGGCGTCAGCTGCTCGTTCTCGATCGTGAACGGCTCGTCGGCGAGGATGAACCGCCGCACCCGCTCGACCACCGACAGCTCCGCGTTCACCCGGTCAACCGCCTGCTGCAGTCGCTGCTGCAGATCGGCTGCCTCCGCGATCTCGGGGTCCGGTACCAGCAGGGCGACGAGGTGCGGCCGGCGGTCGCCATAGACCATCGCCTGGGCGATCTCGTTCTGGAGCGTCAGCATCCCCTCGATCCGCTGGGGCGAGACATTGTCGCCTTTGTCGTTGACGATCAGGTCCTTCTTGCGGTCGGTGATCTTGATGCGGCCTTTGTGGTCGAAATGCCCGACGTCCCCGGTCGCCAGCCAGCCGTCCTTGCCCAGGACGCGCGCCGTCTCTTGCTCATTGCGCCAATAGCCGTGCATGACGAGCTCGCCGCGGACCATGATCTCGCCGTCGTCGGCGATGCGGACCTCAGTGTTCTTGACCGGCGGGCCGACGGTATCGAGGCGGATGCCCGCGCTCGGCCGGTTACAGGCGAGCACCGGCCCCGTCTCGGTCTGTCCATAGCCCTGAAGGAAGGTGATCCCGAGCGCTTCGAAGAACAGTCCGACTTCGGGATTGAGCGGTGCGCCGCCGGACACCCACGCCTTCTGCCGGCTGCCGACTTTCGCCCGGATCTTCTTGCGCAACGTCAGCGACAAGAGCCCGTGCATCGGCCAATCCCACGGCTTCACTCCGCCCTTGGCCTTGTCCGCGCCGATCTTGAGCGCGCGCATCATCAGATATTGCGACAGCCCGCCCTGCCCCTCGATCGTCTTCATGATCCGCGCCCGGAGCATCTCGAACAGCCGCGGCACGACGATCATGATCGTCGGCTGCACCTCCTCGATATTGGCGGCGAGCTTCTCGAGGCTCTCGGCGTAATAAATCTGCGCGCCGAGAGCGATCGGGAAGAGCTGCCCGCCGGTATGCTCATAGGCGTGGCTCGCCGGGAGGAAGGACAGGAAGACTTCGTCGCCCCACCCGAAATCGGTCGAGATGACGTCCGTCGCACCTTCGCAATTGTGGAGCAGTGCGCCGTGGTGCAGTCGCACTCCGCGCGGCGCTCCGCCGGTGCCGCTGGTGTAGATCAGGCAGGCGAGGTCGTCGCGGCCGACGCCCGCGACCTCGCGCTTCAGCGCGTCGACGTCCGCCTCGCCTCCGGCCAGGCTGTGCCAGTCGTGGCAGGTCACGAAGTCGGGCGCCTGGCCCGAGCGCAGCGGCTCCATGCCGATCACATGGTGGCACTCGTTTTGGGTCAGCACCGCCGGAATGAGATTCTTGGCCAGCTTCTGGCTGGAGACGATCACCGCCCGCGCCCCGCTGTTCTCGAGGATGTGCGAGTGATCGCGAACGGTGTTGGTGGTGTAGGTCGGGACGGTGACGCAGCCCGCAGCCATGATACCCAGGTCGGAGATCAGCCACTCGGGCCGGTTTTCGCTGACCAGGCATACGCGGTCACCGGGCTGGAGTCCGATGCGCTTGAGGCTGGCGGCGAGCGCCGCGACTTGGCGCGCCGCGTCGGCCCAGCTGATCGGCCGCCATTCGCCGTCGCGCTTGGCCCACAGGAACGGCGCGTCGCCCTTTTCGGCGGCGCGCGTCAGGAACATCGAAACGAGATTGTCGAAATGCTCGAGCTGGCGCGCCATTCGTCCCTACTCCCCGGCGCGCTTCTTAGCGGAAACGATTGCGAGCGCCACTCGTCCTGCTAGGCGACGATCATGATCCGCAAGCTCATCGTGGCGCTGGGCCTCGTCGGCCTGGGGTCGAGCGCAGTCGTCCCGGCGGCGGCGCCGCCGGCCCGCACGCGCACCGCCCAGCACGCCACTCCTTTCGTGATCGCCGCCAATCCGCTTGCCGCGCGGGCCGGGCTCAACGTCCTGAAGCGCGGCGGCAGCGCAGTCGACGCGGCGATCGCGGTCCAGGCGATGCTGTCGCTGGTCGAGCCGCAGAGCTCGGGCGTCGGCGGCGGCGCGTTCTTGAATTATTACGATGGCCGGACCGGCAAGATCACCATCTACGACGGCCGCGAGGTCGCTCCGGCGCAGGCGACTCCGGGCATGTTCCTCGGTCCGACCGGCAAGCCGCTGCCGTTCGACGCCGCCGTCGTCAGCGGACGCGCGACCGGGGTGCCGGGGGCGGTGAAGATGCTCGCGCTCGCCCACGGCGAGCACGGCAAGCTCCCGTGGCGCAGCCTGTTCGGCGACGCCCAGCGGACGGCCGACCAGGGCTTCACGGTTTCGCCCCGGCTCGAGCGGATGATCCACGCCGATTATGCCGAAAACCACCAGCCCGACGTGATCGCCTATTTCTCCAGGCCCGACGGAACCTTGCTCAACGCCGGCGACCGGCTGGTCAACAAGCCCTACGCCGAATTCCTGCGCCGGCTCGCGTCGCAGGGTCCCGATTCGCTCTACACGGGGAGCACGGCCGCGAAGATCGTCGCCCGGACTCGCCAGGGTCCGCTGGCCGGCACCATGACCATGACCGATCTCGCGGCCTACAAGCCGGTCAAGCGCGAGCCGGTGTGCGGGCCGGTCCGAATCTATCTCCTGTGCGCGCCGCCGCCGCCGTCCAGCGGGGTCGGGCTGATCGAGCTGATGATGATCCTCGACCGCACCGACATTGCGTCGCGCAATGCGAACGACCCGCAGGCCTGGTTCCTGTTCGCCGAGGCGAGCCGGCTGATGTACGCCGACCGCGACAAATATGTCGGCGACCCGGCGTTCGTGAGAGTGCCGGTCGCGGGTCTGATCGACCCGGCCTATGTCGCCGAGCGCGCCAGGCGCATCGGCGCGACCGCCGGCCCGCCGCCGGCCGCCGGAATCCCCGCGGGCGCGCTGGTCGCCGGCAGGGACAACACGCTTGAGCCGACCGGCACGTCGCATTTCATCGTCCGCGACGCCGCCGGCAATGTCGTGTCGATGACCACCACGGTCGAAAGCATCTTCGGCACCGGGCGGATGGTCGACGGCTTCTTCCTCAACAACCAGCTGACCGACTTCTCGTTCAGCCCGAGGGACGCGCAGGGCCGCCCGGTCGCCAATGCGGTCGCGCCGGGCAAGCGCCCGCGCTCGTCGATGGTGCCATCGATCCTGCTCACCCGCGATGGCAGGTTCGCGGGTGCGATCGGATCGGCGGGCGGCAATGCAATCCTCGCCTACGTCGCCCACTCGCTGGTCGCGGCGATCGACTGGAGGATGAGCATGACGGATGCGCTCGCCGCTCCGAACCTCGTCGCCCGCGGCGCCAACTTCAACGGCGAGGTGACCAAATTCTCACCCGCGATTCTCGCCGGGTTGCGCCGGCGCGGGATCGACCTCAAGCCCGGCCAAGGCGAGGATTCCGGCCTAACCGGCGTACTGATCCGGGACGGCCGGATCGACGGCGCAGCCGACCCACGCCGCGAGGGCGTGATCCTGATTCTGCGTTAGCCGGTCCCGACGACCTCGGCGATATTGGCGATACCGTCGCGCTTCAGCCGCTCGGCGAGGCCGCGGGCAATTCGCCGCGCGATGCCCGGGCCTTCATAAACCATGGCCGTATAGAGCTGCACCAGGCTCGCTCCGGCGCGGATGCGCTCCCACGCATCGTCGGCATCGGCGATGCCGCCGACCCCGATCAGCGGCATCTCGCCGCCCGCAGCCGCGCGGAAGTCCCGCAGCGCCTGAAGCGCCGGCGACTTCAGCGGCTCGCCCGAAAGCCCGCCCGGCTCGGCTGCGAAGCGCGACTTCAACGCAGGGCGAGAGACGGTCGTGTTGGCAACGATGATCGCGTCAATGCCATGCTGGATCGCGACCCGCACGATCTGGTCCGGCTCGCCCGCGCCGAGGTCGGGCGCGACCTTGAGGAAGATCGGCGGCCCCTTCGGGTCGCGGGCCTCGGCCACCGCCGAGAGCAGCGCCCGCAGCGCCCCCTCGTCCTGCAGCTGGCGCAGTCCGGGCGTGTTGGGCGAGCTGATGTTCATCGTCAGATATCTGGCGACCCGGCTCATCGCCCGCACGCCGCTCACATAATCGGCGATCCGGTCCGCGCTGTCCCTGTTGGCGCCGATATTGACCCCGACGATGCCGCGGCTCGGGCCGCATTCGATCAGCCGCCGGAAGGCGGCGGGCTGGCCCTGGTTGTTGAACCCCAGGCGGTTGATCACCGCCCGGTCCTCGGCCAGCCGGAACAGGCGGGGCTTATCGTTCCCCGCCTGCGGGCGCGGCGTGACGGTCCCGACCTCGACGAAGCCGAAGCCGAGCGCCAGCATCTGCTCGGGCACTTCGGCGTCCTTGTCGAACCCGGCGGCAAGGCCGACCGGCGACGGAAAGTCGATCCCCGCCACCCGCGTGCGAAGCGAGGCCGGAAAATCGGGCGGCCGGTGCGGCGGCACCCATTTCAGCGCGGCGATCGTCGCCCGATGCGCCCGCTCGGCGTCGAGCGAGAAGGCGAACGGACGGAGGAAAGGGTAGAGGTGCACAAACGCCGTCTGTCATTGCGAGCGTAGCGAAGCAATCCAGCGGCGCCTGGATTGCCGCGTCGCCTCCGGCTCCTCGCAATGACGAGTCGCGAGGTTGAGTTTTCACTCACGAGAGCCTAAATCGGACTGTAAAGGTCCGAATTACCGATGCGCCTGAGCCATCTCGCTGATTATGCGGTCGTGTTGATGACCGCCGCCGCCCGCCGCGACGCGGGCGCGCGCCTTAGTGCGACCGAACTGTCGGGCGAGACCGGAGTGCCGCTGCCGACGACCCAGAAACTGATGGGCCAGCTGGCCGCGTCGGGCCTGCTGTCGAGCGTGCGCGGGGCCGGCGGCGGCTTCGCGCTGGCGCGCCCCGCGGCCGAGATCAGCCTCGCCGACATCGTCGAGGCGGTCGAGGGCCCGATCGCGCTCACCATGTGCTCGGATTCGAACAATCACGACTGCATCCTCGACGCGCACTGCCGGGTGAAGCCGCACATCGGCGTGGTCGGCAACGCGGTGCGGGAAGCGTTGAACACGGTGAGCCTGCAGCATCTCTGTTCCCCGGCGCAGGCCGGGGTCCAGGAGCCCGACAGGGCTTCGAGCGTCGGCGCAAGCCGGGCTTCACCCGCCTGGGCCCCGGCCTTCGCCGGGGAACGGTCTTCGCGATGAACGAGGCCGTCAAGAACCGCGAGCTCAAGCAGAAGATCGCCCAGGATTACGAATGGGGCTTCTCGTCCGACATCGAACAGGAATTCGCGCCCAAGGGCCTCAATGAGGAAACCGTCCGCTTCATCTCGGCCAGGAAAGGCGAGCCCGAATGGATGCTCGAGTGGCGGCTCAAGGCTTATCGCGCCTGGCTCGAAATGGACGAGGTCAGCTGGGCCAAGCTCGACATCCCGGCGATCGATTATCAGGACGCTTATTATTACGCGGCGCCCAAGGCCAAGCCGAAGCTCGGCAGCCTCGACGAAGTCGATCCCGAAATCCTTCGCGTCTACGAAAAGCTCGGTATCCCGATTGAGGAGCAGAAGGTGCTCGCCGGGGTCGAGGGAGCGGCCAGGGTCGCGGTCGACGCGGTGTTCGACAGCGTTTCCGTCGCCACCACCTTCCGCGCGGAGCTGAAGAAGGCCGGGGTCATCTTCCTCTCCATCTCCGAGGCGATCCGCGAATATCCGGAGCTGGTGCAGAAATATCTCGGCAGCGTCGTCCCGCAGCGCGACAATTACTTCGCCTGCCTCAACAGCGCGGTCTTCTCCGACGGCACCTTCGTCTACGTCCCCGAAGGCGTCCGCTGCCCGATGGAGCTGTCGACCTATTTCCGCATCAATGCCGAGAACACCGGCCAGTTCGAGCGCACGCTGATCGTCGCCGATAAGGGGTCGTACGTGTCCTACCTGGAGGGGTGCACGGCCCCAATGCGCGACGAGAACCAGCTCCACGCGGCGGTCGTCGAGATCTTCGCGCACGAGGATGCCGAGGTGAAATACTCGACCGTCCAGAACTGGTATCCGGGCGACGCCGAGGGCAAGGGTGGAATCTTCAATTTCGTCACCAAGCGCGCGCTGTGCTCCGGCGACCGCTCGAAAGTCAGCTGGACCCAGGTCGAGACCGGCAGCGCGATCACCTGGAAATATCCGAGCTGCATTTTGAAGGGCGATGGCAGCGTCGGCGAATTCTATTCCGTCGCGCTGACCAACAACCGCCAGCAGGCCGACACCGGCACCAAGATGATCCACATCGGCGCGAACACGCGCTCGACGATCGTATCGAAGGGCATCAGCGCGGGCCGCAGCAACAATACCTATCGCGGGCTGGTGCGCGTGCTTCCCCGCGCGGAGAACGTGCGCAATTTCACCCAGTGCGATTCGCTGCTGCTAGGGTCTGACTGCGGCGCCCACACCGTGCCCTATATCGAGGTCAAGAACCCGACCGCGACCATCGAGCATGAAGCGACGACGTCGAAGATCAGCGAGGACCAGTTGTTCTACGCGATGAGCCGCGGCCTCGACGCGGAAAGCGCGGTCGCTTTGATCGTCAACGGCTTCGCGCGCGAAGTGCTGAAGCAATTGCCGATGGAGTTCGCGGTCGAAGCGCAGAAGCTGCTGGGGATCAGCCTCGAGGGTTCGGTCGGATAGGGATGAACCGATGAAGTCTTGCTTGAATTGCGGCGCGACGGCACCTGATGACATGGCAACATGCCCGGCGTGCGGGCGTGATTTCTCTTATTACTCAGCTTCAGGCGGCGACGCGTCCGCCGTGACCGCACGCGAAGAACACGAGCGAACGCGGCCGGATGGAAGCACTCCGCGCACAATTGGCTGGATTTTGATCGTAGTCGGCGTCCTGCTTGGCCTCTGGTCGGGCTTGATGTCAGTCACAACATATTCTTTCTCTACGGACATCGATCCGGACAAAGTTGCGATGAAGGCACTTCTGGCGGTTTGCGCGGAAGGAGCATTCGGCCTTGGCCTGATCCTTTGGCTGGCCGGTTACATCGTTCACGCGATCTCGTTCCTACCGGGCAAGGAAGATAAGATTGCTGAAGATTGAAAACCTCCACGCGACCGTCGCCGACAAGCCGATCCTGAACGGCGTCTCGCTGCACGTGCCCGCGGGCGAGGTGCACGCGATCATGGGACCAAACGGCTCGGGCAAGTCGACGCTCGCTTACGTGCTCGCTGGCCGGCCGGGGTATGAGGTGACGGAAGGGTCGGTGACGTTTTCGCCTCGTCATTGCGAGGAGCGTAGCGACGAAACAATCCAGCTTGCGACGTCCGAAACTGGATGGCCGCGCTTCGCTCGCAATGACGGGAAAGCATTGGACCTCCTCGCCCTCGAACCGCACGAGCGCGCCGCGGCCGGGCTGTTCCTCGGCTTTCAATATCCGGTCGAGATCCCGGGCGTTTCCTACCTCCAGTTCCTGCGCGAAAGCCTCAATTCGCAGCGCCGTTCGCGCGGCGAGCCCGAGCTGTCGGGCGCCGAGTTCATCAAGCTCGCGCGCGAGCAGGCGAAGCTGCTGGAGATGGACGCTGAGATGCTCAAGCGCCCGGTCAACGTCGGCTTCTCCGGCGGCGAGAAGAAGCGCGCCGAGATGGTCCAGATGGGCATCCTCAGCCCCCGCTTCGCGGTGCTCGACGAGACCGACAGTGGGCTCGACATCGACGCGCTGCGCATCGTCGGCGACGGCATCAACCGGATCATGCGCGGTCCCGACAAGGGCGTGCTGCTGATCACCCATTACGAGCGGCTGCTTGAGCATGTCCGGCCCGATCAGGTGCACGTCCTCCAGGCCGGCAAGATCACGCGTTCCGGCGACATCGAACTGGCGCGCGAGCTCGAGCGCAGCGGCTATGCGGAGGCGGCGGCGTGAGGTTCCTCCCCATTTTGCAGAAATGGGGAGGGGAACCATTCCCCGCAGAGGGAATGGTGGAGGGGTACGGGCGCGCAGCCTTCCACCCCTCCACCATGCTGCGCATGGTTCCCCTCCCCACCCCCGAGCAAGTCGGGGGCAGGGAGGAACTGCTGTGACCGCGCCCTTCCCCACCCGCAAGCAGGAGGAGTGGCGCTACGCCGACCTCGATGCGCTGCGGCCGGTGTGGCAGCAGTTCGCCGAGCCGCTGACGCTGACCGTCGGCCCCGGTGAAGCGTTCGAGAAAGTCTGGCTGCCGGGCGACGACGACGTGCTCGTGCGCCGCGTTCAGATTGCGCTCGAGCAAGGCGCGAAGGCGCGGATCTTCGTGCTCAACACGGCTTCCGAATATGGGCGGACCGAACTCGACGTGTCGCTCGCCGAGGACGCGGAGTTCGAACTGTTCGGGGCGAATATCGGCAGCGGCGTTTCGACCAACGAAATCGTCACCGCCGTCAGGCACATCGGCGTCGGCGGCCGCTCGCGCCAGGTCATCCGCAGCGTGCTGGGCGGCAAGGCGACGGGCTCCTATCGCGGCCGCGTCGAAGTGGCGCGCGGGGCGCAGCAAACCGACGCCGAGCAGTCGGTGAAGGCGATGCTCCTCGACCGCGGCGCGACCGCCAACTGCAAACCCGAGCTCGAGATTTTCGCGGACGACGTGAAATGCGCGCACGGCGCGACCGTCGGCGAACTCGACGCGATGCAGCTCTTCTACGCCGAAAGCCGCGGGCTCGATCCGCTAAGCGCTCGCGCGCTGCTGCTCGAAGGCTTCGTCATGGGCTTGTGGGACAGCGCGAGCGACGGCGACGCGATCGCCGAAGCCGCGCGCGTCGCCCTGCGGAGGATTAGTTCCTCCCCGGAACGGGGAGGGGGACCAGCGAAGCTGGTGGAGGGGGCGTCGTGCCAGGCATAGAACCCCCACCGTCAGGCCTGCGGCCTGCCACCTCCCCGTCCCGGGGAGGATCAAATTCCCTGCTGTCGGTGCGCGATGAGTTCCCGGCGATCACCGGCTGGCACTATCTCGACAGCGCCGCGACCGCGCAGAAGCCGCAGGCGGTGATCGACGCGATCACGTTGGCCTATTCGCGCGATTACGCGACGGTCCATCGCGGCGTTTACGAACGCTCGGCGAGCATGACCGCGAGCTACGAAGCATCTCGCGCCGCGGCGTCCAAGCTGATCGGCGGCCAGCCGAACGAACTGATCTTCACCCGCGGCGCGACCGAGGCGATCAACCTCGTCGCTCGCGCGCTGCCGAAGGACGGGCGAAGCCGTGTCCTGCTGTCGCAGCTCGAGCATCACAGCAACATCGTGCCCTGGCAGCTCGCCGGCTATGAAGTCGATGCCGTGCCGCTCACGCCCGACGGCCGGATCGACCTCGAGGCCGCGGAGGCGATGCTGACCGACGAACATCGCGTCGTCGCCTTCGCCCATGTGTCGAACGTGCTCGGCTCGATCCTCGACGCGAAGCGCGCGGCCGAGATTGCGCATGCGAAGGGCGCGTTGCTGCTGCTCGACGGCTGCCAGGCGGTGCCGCGGCTGCCGGTCGATGTCGCCGCGATCGGCGCGGACTTCTACGCTTTCTCCGCGCACAAGCTGTACGGCCCGACCGGGATCGGCTGCCTGTGGGGCCGCGCCGAGCTGCTGCAAGGCCTTCCGCCGTGGCAGGGCGGGGGGGCGATGATCGAGAAGGTCACGTTCGAGGAGACCACGTTCCTCGACCCGCCCGCGCGGTTCGAGGCGGGCACGCCGCACATCGTCGGCGCCGTCGGGCTGCACGCAGCTGTGAAATGGGTCGAGAACCTCTCGCTCGACGCGATCCACGCTCATGAATGCGCCCTCGTCGCCGAGGCCCGCGCGGCGCTGTCGAATATCGACGGCGTCAGCCTCTACGGCCCCGATGACAGCGCGGGAATCGTCAGTTTCAACGTCGACGGGGTGCACGCGCACGACACCGCCACCATATTGGACGACGCGGGCGTCGCCGTCCGCGCCGGCCACCATTGCGCGCAGCCGTTGATGCGCTGGCTCGGGGTCGAGGCGACGGCGCGGGCGAGCTTCGCGGCGCACAGCGACAGCTCGGACATTGCGGCCCTGGTGCGCGGGATCGAGCAGGTGAAACGGATTTTCGGATGAATCGCGAGCGCAAGATCGAGACCGAGGAGGTCGATTCGGTGAGCCCGCCGCCGCGCGCCCGCGTGACTCCGGAATTCGAGCGCAAGCGCGACTATCTCACCGGCTTCCTCGCCGGCGAGAAGGATGAGGAACCGACAGGCGGCCCGGGAAGCGACCTCCAGGCGACGGTCGTCGAAGCGCTGAAATCGATCTACGATCCAGAGATTCCGGTCGACATCTACGAACTCGGCCTGATCTACGACGTCGCCATTTCCGAGGACGGCGACACGACCATCACCATGACCCTGACGACGCCCCACTGCCCGGTCGCGGAATCGCTGCCGAACGAGGTCGAGTTGCGCGTGCTGTCGGTGCCCGGCATCCGCGACGCGGTCGTCAACCTGGTCTGGGATCCACCGTGGGATCCGTCGAAGATGAGCGACGAGGCAAGACTAGAATTGGGAATGCTGTGAACCAGGAAACGAAGCTCCGCGCGCGGCCGGCCGCGATCACGCTGACCAGCGCGGCGCAGGACCGCGTCGCCGAGCTGATGGACAAAGCGCCCGCCGGCACCATCGGGGTCAAATTGTCGACCCCCCGGCGCGGCTGCTCGGGCCTCGCTTATTCGGTCGACTATGTGACCGAGGAAAATCCGCTCGACGAGAAGATCGCGACGCCCGGCGGCACCTTCTACGTCGACGGCGGCTCGATCCTCTATTTGATCGGCTCGGTGATGGATTGGCGCGAGGACGATTTCGCGGCCGGCTTCGTGTTCGACAATCCCAACGCGACCGGCGCCTGCGGCTGCGGCGAAAGCTTCACCGTTTAGAGCCTGCCGTGCTATAGCCGCCCTCCGAAAGGGAGGCGGCGATGCTCGTGCTACTTTCGGCCATGATGGCAGCGTCGGCAGCGCCCGCGGCGGACATGCCGATCATCAATCCCGACGCCGATCAGGCGGCTAGTTGCCCGGCGACCTCGCGCTACGAAGCGAGCCGCCGCGGCAAGACTCCGAAGGCGCGGAAGCTGGGGGAGCTGCCCGACGCGGACATGTACCGGGCCGTCTACCGTCACATCGGGCGCTGCGAGGCGCCGATCATCGTCAAATATGGAGTCGCCGGCCGCTAGTCCGTTTTCATCATTTGACAGGGGGGAGCTCGGCCCATGTCACGCGCAGCAACGCTTCTTTTCGCGATTGTCGCCTATGCGATCTTCTTCGCGACTTTTCTCTACCTGATCGTCTTCGTCGGTGATTTCAGCTTCGCCCGGATCACCGTGGACGAAGGTCCGCCGGGGCCGGTTGCGGCCGCTGCCGCGATCGACATCGCGCTGATCGCCTTGTTCGGCATCCAGCATAGCGTGATGGCTCGGCAGGGCTTCAAGAAATGGTGGACTCGCGTGATCCCAAAGCCCGCCGAGCGCAGCGTCTACGTGCTCATGGCCAGCGCCGTCCTGATCGTCCTGATGACGCTGTGGCGACCGATCCCCTCGGCCATCTGGGACATCGCCAACCCGCTCGCGGCCAATGCCATCTGGGGATTGTTCTGGATCGGCTGGGGGATGGTCCTGCTCAGCACCTTCCTGATCAACCATTTCGAGCTGTTCGGGCTGCAGCAGGCGTGGCTCAACATGCAGGGCCGCGAAGCCGAACCGCCGAAGTTCCATCAGCCCCTGCTCTACAAATGGGTCCGCCACCCGCTCTATCTCGGCTTCTTCCTCGCCTTCTGGGCGGCGCCGGAGATGACCGCGGGCCATTTATTGCTCGCTGTCGGCGTGTCGATCTACATGCTGATCGCGATCCGCTACGAGGAGCGCGACCTCGTCGACATGTTCGGCCAGGATTACGAGAACTATCGCCGCGACGTCGGCATGCTGACTCCGCGGTTCAGGCGGCGAAGCACGTAGTTCCGCCGCACTGGCGCCGGACTAGAATCCCAGCGTGAAGCGGATCGCCGCGCCGACGTCGTCCTTCGAATCGGCGATGTGCCCCGGGTCGCGGCGATAGAACAGATTGCCGCCAAGCCAGCCGTTGCCGTCGAGGAGGCTGGCGCCGTAGCTCAGCTCGCCGTCCAGCTCGCGCCCGCTCGGGGCGAGCGAGAAGCGGCTAAGGCTGCTGGTCGCCGTGCCGGTCGCATAATCATAGGCCGTCGGCAAAGTCATGGCGAAGCCGCCATGCTCGACCCGCAGCGGCTGCGCCAGGCGCAGGCCGAGCTTGTCGTTGCCGCTCAGGACTCCGGCCTTGGCGATGTCGAGCCCGTAAGCGCCGGTTTGGAACTTGCCCGCGGCGAAGTCGGTCCAGCCGCGCCTGGCGTTCAAGCCAGCGCTCCAGCCGCCGCCGAAATCGCGTCGCGCCTCGAGGTCGAGGAAGGTGGTGTTCGCGCCGCCCCCGCCGAGCACGCCCGACATGCGGCCGCCGAGCAGCGTCTGCTTCTCCTCAAGCCGGCTGATGCCCGCCGACAGCCGGTTGGAGCCGAACGTCCGGTCCACGGCGACCGACGTATAGCGATAGGGTGAGCCGGTGGCGCTGGTGCGGGTCTCCTGCCACACCTCGCCGGTCTCGCCGGAAAAGGTCACGCCGATCGCGCCAAACTGGTGGCGGAAGGCGACACTGCCGTTGCGCTTCGCGGCAAAACCGGGATCGCCGGCAACGTCCTTCGCGATGAGAAAGGCGCCGGCCTCGGTTCCGTTGAGGCGCCGCTCCATCGCCTTGGCACCCTCGGCGAAGCCGAAC
>Ga0207676_10002165_pt1 | contig 14182 bp, 13 predicted proteins | sample KBSSwiS72_FD_184307 | JGI IMG/M metagenome (GOLD analysis project Ga0207676, IMG submission 184307) | Switchgrass rhizosphere microbial communities from Kellogg Biological Station, Michigan, USA - KBS Switchgrass S7-2 (SPAdes) (version 2) | ecosystem: Host-associated > Plants > Roots >... | reverse complement strand
CGTCCGGCATTTTGTTGCCGTTCATATCCTTGCCGTTCCAGGTGAACGGATGGTCGCCGGCCTTGTTGTCGGTCGCGGCCTCGACATGGACGATCGCGCCCTTGGCGTTGAGCACTTCGATCTTGGTGTCGGCGGCGTCGAGCTTCAGCTTGTAGAGCCAGTCGGCCTTGCCGTTGCTGAGCTGGGCGTCATTGCTGACGGCGCTCACGTCCTTGCCGATCAGGCTGACGGCGGTCGAGATGCCCGAGCCTGTGTTGGACACCAGCTTCTTCAGAAGGTCGTTGGAGGCGATCTGCTGCTCGACGCCAGTCATCTGGACGAGTTGCTGGGTGAACTGGTTGGAATCCAGCGGCGACAACGGATCCTGGTTCTTCAGCTGCGTGGTGAGCAGGCTGAGGAAGGTGCTGAAGTTGTCGGCCAGGCGCGCTCGGCCGAGCGCCGTGGTGTCGGTGGTCGCGGGCGCCGCGGCGGCTGGAGCCTGAGTGGATGTGACAGCCATCTTGTTCAGATCCGGATATCGACGCCTGAGAGCAGGCTTCGGCGAAGGTTGAGCGCGCCGCTGGCGGCCGACTGATCGGCGTCGCCGGCGGTGGCGAGGGCTTGCTGGAAGGCCCGGCCGCGGAAGGCCTGGCCGGAATCGTTGTCCTGGTTCTGCTGCGCCTGGCGGCCCTGGCCGCGGTCGCCAGCCACGTCGAAGGAGAGACCTCCGGACATGTCGAAGCCCGCCTGCTCGAGGTGGCGTTGCAGTTCTGCGGCGCGCGCACGCAGTTCTGATGCGGCCTGGGGGGTATCGAAGGTCATCGCCGCCGTCATGCGACCCGAGGCGCCGATCTCCATGCGAACGTCCACGCGGCCGAGGCCCGCGGGGTCGAGTTGGACATCGAAGCGCGTCGAGCGACCTTCGAGCTTCTTGGCGATCTGGGCGGCCAGGTTGGCGACCGTCTGAGGCGAGCCCCGCACCGGGATGGCTCCCGGGTGGACCTGGGTCGTTGCATTGGTCGTGGAGGCGGTCGCCGCGCCGGCGTCGGCCGATCCGGCGGGCGCGTCCGGCGCCTCGGCCTTGGCGTCGGCGACAGCGGACAGGGCCGGGTGATCCTCGATGCCGGCGTCGGGCGTCGAGTTGGCGCTGGCGCCGGCGGTGGCGGCGAGGCCAGCCTTGCCCGGCGCGGCAGAGACGAGATCGACGCGTCCCTGGTCGTTGCGGCCCGGCTTGACGCCCTGCGCCTTGTCCTTCGGCGTGGTCGGCGCGCCGGGACCCACCCGCTCCGTCGCCTTGGCGTCGACTGCGGCCTGCGGCGTCGCCGCGGCTTGCGCGGTGACGACGGGAGCGGTCAGCGCAGGTTCGGGGGCCGGGGCGGCCGGCGCCGCGGGAGCGGCGGCGGGCGGAGCGGGGGCAGCAGGAGGAGCAGCGATCGGCGCCGGGGGCGTAGCCGCGACGCGCAACGGCTCTGCTGCGTTTAGCTTTGCAGTCGCCGAGGGATCTAGCTTGGCGGTCTTGAGGGCCGCAGAGGCCAGAGCGGCGCCAGGATCGAGCTCGGGGCCGGCCGCATCGTCGGCGGCTGCGCCGGCATCGAGCGGCTCGTCGCCTGCCACCTGCGGAAGCGCCGGCGCTTGGGACTTGGCCGCGGCCTTGCCGAGCCCGAAGGCTGCCGCGGCGTTGGCGGTGGCGGTCGCGGCGCCGCCGCCGACCTCGCCTGTCGTGGCCGCGGTCGCGGCGGGAGCTGCGGTGATGGGCAATGCGACAACCGGGAGGACCAGCGCCGCGTTGCAGGCGGCTGCAGCCGTAGCTGCGGCGGCGGCGTCGGTGGCCGCGGGATCGTCGGAGACCTTGGCGGCGGGCGTGTCGCCTTCAGCGGCCGCGCCCCCGTCGATCGACACGCCGGTCTTGGCCGTCGCGACCTTGCCGGGCTGGCCTGGCGTCACGAGGCCCTGCGCGCCAAAGAAGGCCGCGAGCAGCGCTTCAAATCCGGCGACCGGACCCTGGGCGGCAGGCGGGCCGGCGCCGATCCCCGAAGCGGGGCCAGTCGACGGCGGTGCGGCGGCGGCATTGATCGTGGACGCAGACATACTCGGACCTTGAAACGGCGGGGTCGTCGGTAGCGCCTGCTGCGCCGGGTCTATTCGGGAGTTGTGGAGCAACCTTCGCGCCACACGGACAAGTCATTGTTTAATAAGAAAAACACCCACCTGCCCGCGCGGCCAATTGGGGTGTGAGGGCGTATTTTGCCGAGCTATCCGGGGTCCGGTGGGGCGTTCCCTGCCGCCCCGCCCGCCGTCGCCGGTTTTGCGAGGGTTCGGCCTTGCCAGGCCCGCTAACCAGCAGGGCGAGGAATCTGGCCCGGGTCTTGCGCCTCTATTTCCGCACCTATTGGCCCCTGAAAGGGAGCTCGTTGAAAATGCTGTTGTTTTTAGAGCCCCTCGCGTGGGCGTTCATCACGATCTCGGCAGAATCCGCCGAGCTGCGCGTCAGCCTTTGCCGGGCGGAGAGTTAAGAGATGTCCATCAGCGCGATCCTGAGGAGCGCCTCATCGGGCCTGATGGCGGCCCAGACCAGTCTGCGGACGGTCTCGGACAACATCGCCAACGTCAACACGCCCGGCTATGTGCGCAAGGTCACCAACCAGGCGCAGCTGGTCGTCGACGGCGCCGGCGCGGGCGTCGAGATCACGGGCGTCGCCCGGGTCACCGACCAGTATCTGCAACTGGCCAGCCTGACCGCGGCGTCCGAGACGGGTCGCTGGGACATCACCTCGGAATTCCTGGACAACGCCCAGAGCCTGTTCGGCGACCCGTCCGAGGACGGCTTCTTCTTCAACCGCCTGGATGAGATCTTCGCCAACTTCTCCAGCGCCGCGGACGACCCGTCGTCCTCCCTGCTTCGCACCCAGGCGGTGTCCTCGACCCAGGACTTCCTTGGCGAAGCCGACCGCATCAACACCCAGCTGACCCAACTCGGTGCGACAGTTGACACCCAGATCGGCGACAACGTTTCACGGGCCAACAGCCTGCTCTCGGAGATCAGCAAGCTGAACTCGGACATCAGCCGCGCCAAGATCGTCAACGCCGACTCCTCCGGCTCGGAGAACATCCAAGCTCAGCTGATCGACGAATTGTCGGGCCTGATGAGCATCAAGATCGACGGCCGCCCCACCGGCGGCGTCACTATCCGCTCGCCCGAAGGCGTCACGCTGGCCGGCGACACCGCCGCCGTCCTCACCTACGTGCGCACGGACACCACGCGCGGCTACATCGCCGCCCAGACGGGCACGGCAGGCAATCCCCAGCCGATCCAGGTCAACAGCGGCGAGATCCGCGGCCTGCTCGACCTGCGCGACGACCGGCTGCCGGCGCTCTCCGACCAGCTCGGCGAATTCATGTCGCGGGCGGCGGAACGCCTGAACGCGGCGCACAACGCCTCCACGTCGTTCCCCGCGCCGGCCAGCCTGACCGGCCGTGACACCGGCCTGGACATGCCGACGGCGATCAGCGGCTTCACCGGCAAGACGACGGTCGCCATCGTCAACGCCGCGGGCGTCGTGCAGCGCCGCGTGGACGTCGACTTCGACGCTGGGACCATGAGCGTCGACGGAGTGGCGGCGGGCGGGTTCACGCCCGCGAACTTCCTGACCAGCCTGAACACCAATCTTGGCGCTCTCGGTACCGCGACCTTCGCCGGCGGAAAGCTCTCGATCGCGGCGTCCGGCGGGAACGGCGTGGCCATCGACGAGGGCACCTCGATGAAGGCCGGCCGCGCCTTCTCGCACTTCTTCGGGCTCAATGACCTGATCCGCTCGAGCGGCATGTCGACCTATGACACCGGCCTGAAGCCCACGGACAACCACGGCTTCACGCCGGGCGACCAGATCGTGCTGCGGCTTGCCCAGCCCAACGGCCTGCCAATCCGCGACGTAACCATCACCGTGCCGGCCGCGCCGCTGATGAGCGATCTCATGAACACGCTCAACAACGCCTCGACCGGTGTCGGCGTCTACGGCCAGTTCAGCCTGGACGCCAACGGGGCGCTGACGTTCAAGGGAACGCCGCCGCTCGACGCCAATCTCTCCGTCGTCAACGACGCAACTGCGCGCGGCGTCGGCGGCCCGTCGATCAGTCAGCTGTTCGGACTGGGCGTCGCCGAACGCTCGACCCGCGCCAACCGCCTGGACATCGACCCGATCTTCGTCAGCAACCCCTCCAAGCTCGCCTTCGGACAGCTGGACCTCAGCGTCGCGGCAGGCACGCCCGCCATCCGGCCCGGTGATGGCCGCGGCGCGCTGGCGCTCTCGCAGGCCGGCGACGTCGCCACCGCCTTCCAGGCCGCGGGCTCCATGGGCCAGGTCAGCATGACGGTCTCGCACTATGGGGCGGAGTTCGCCGGCGCCATCGGCCGCGAGGCCGATGCGGCCGACACCAAGAAACAGAGCGCCGCCGCCGTCCAGACCGAGGCCACCAACCGGCGTCAGTCGGTCGAAGGCGTCAATCTCGATGAGGAGCTCGTGCGCCTCACCACCTATCAGCAGGCGTTCAACGCGTCGGCACGAATGATCCAGGCCTCGAAGGACCTCTACGACGTCCTCCTTGGCATCGTCTGAGGATAAACCGCCATGGTCACCCGCGTCTCAACCACCGGAAACTACAGCTCGGTCCTCGCCAACCTGATGGGCGCGCAACTGCGCCAAGCCGACGCCAACGAGCGGGTCTCCAGCCAGAAGAACGGCAAAGACCTGAAGGACTACGCCAAGAAGGCCGAGACGCTGGCCGCCATGCGCGTGGTCGAACGCCGGACCAAGGCCTATCAGGACCAGAACCACCTGATCGCGGACAAGCTGACCAACCAGGATCAGGCGCTGAATCAGATCACCGACTCCGCCGCCCAGATCCGCCAGACGATCGCCGACGCACTCGCTACCGACCGGGCGGACACGCTGATGACCGACCTGAACAGCCTGTTCAAGAACGCCGTCCAGGGCATGAACACCAGCTACGACGGCAAGTATCTGTTCGCCGGCGGCCAGATCAACACCCAGCCGGTGACCGCCACCTCGCTCGCCGATCTGACGTCTGGCCCGGCGATCGCCAGCTTCTTCCAGAACGACGGCTACAAGGCCCAGGCGAAGGTGGACGACTCCACGACGGTCACCACGGGCTTCCTGGCCAACGACCTCGGCACCAACATGATGAACGCCTTGAAGACCCTGGAGACCTTCCACGAGGGTGCGGGCGGCCCGTTCTCGGGTCAGCTCACCGACGCCCAGCGGACCTTCCTGCAGGGCCAGCTGGCCGGCTGGGACACGATCCGCAGCGACCTGACGCTGACCACCGCGCAGAACGGCCTGAACCAGAAGCACGTCGATGACGTCGGCACGAGCCTGGTCGCGCGCAAGGACACCCTGACCATGATGATTGGCGACATCACCGACGCCGACATGGCCAAGGCGGCCGGCGACCTGCAGGCGGCCCAGCTCGCCGTCCAGGCCTCGGCCCAGGTGTTCATTTCGCTTCAGAACACTTCGCTGCTGAACCTGCTCAAGTAAGCCATTAGAGCCCTGCGGCGCCTCCGCCCTCCCTTTTAGGGGGCGGGATTGCTACATAGCGGCCATGAACGCGCCCTTCGCCCCGACCCGCGACGCGCCGGACGGCCTCATCGAGGTCGTGCGCGACGCCGTGCGCCTGGCGGCCGGGACCCGGATCGTGGCGGCCATGTCAGGCGGGGTGGACTCCACCGTCACCGCGGCCCTGCTGGCCAAGGCGGGCTACGACGTGGTGGGCGTCACCCTGCAGCTCTACGACCACGGCGCGGCGATCCAGAAGAAGGGCGCCTGCTGCGCGGGCCAGGACATCCACGACGCCCGCACGGCCGCTGAGAGCCTGGGCATACCGCACTACGTCCTCGACTACGAAAGCCGCTTCAAGCAACAGGTCATCGAGGACTTCGCCGACAGCTACCTGCGCGGCGAGACGCCGATCCCCTGCATTCGCTGCAATCAGACGGTGAAGTTCCGCGACCTCTTGGATGTCGCCCGCGACCTGGGCGCCGAGGCCATGGCGACGGGCCACTATGTGCGCCGCGAGGTCGGGCCTGCCGGGCCGGAGCTGCACCGGGCGTTCGATCCGGCGCGCGATCAGTCCTACTTCCTGTTCGCCACCACGGCGGAGCAACTCGACTACCTGCGCTTCCCGCTGGGTGGCCTGCCGAAGCCGGCGGTGCGTGCGGCGGCGGCCGAGCTCGACCTCGCGGTCGCTGACAAGCCGGACAGCCAGGACATCTGCTTCGTGCCGGAGGGCCGCTACACCACCATCATCGACCGCCTGCGCCCGCACGGCGCGGAGGCGGGCGACATCGTGCACATGGACGGCCGCACCCTTGGCCGCCACGAGGGCGTCACCCGCTACACCATTGGCCAGCGCCGGGGGCTGAACGTGGCGGTCGGCGATCCCCTGTTCGTGGTCAGGATCGACGCTGACAAGCGGCAGGTGGTCGTTGGGCCGCGCGAGGCGCTGCTGACCCACGCGCTGAGCCTGAAGGAAACCAACTGGATCGGCGACGGCCAATCGATCGAAGCCGCCTGCGACGCTGGGCGCCCGGTGCTCGCCCGTGTCCGCTCGACCCGTGAGCCTGTGCCTGGCCGTCTGGCGCTGGTCGACGGCGTCCCCGGCGTCGTGTTCGACACCTCGGAAGAAGGCGTCGCGCCCGGCCAGGCCTGCGTCCTCTATGCACCGGAGGCCGACAGCCGCGTGCTGGGCGGCGGCTTCATCGCGGGCACGATCCGCAGCGTCTAAACCCGCTCGTCCCAGCGAAAGCCGGGATCCAGGCTGAATTGGCAGAGATCGTCGGGCGTTTCAGCGCCTGAGCGCCCGCCTGGGTCTCGGCTTTCGCCGGGTTGAGGGGGCGAGGATGGCTGCGAACTCCCCGCCGCCGAAACCGTTCTCCTCCTCCGAAAGGAGACCGCCATGGCCAGCACCAAGAAGTGGATCGCGGGCGCGACCAAGAAGAAGGGCAAGCTGCACGAGGCGCTGCACGTGCCGAAGGACAAGAAGATTCCCGCCGCCAAGCTGCACGCCGCCGCCAAGAAGGGTGGCAAGATCGGCAAGGAGGCCCGGCTGGCGGAGACGCTGAAGGGTCTCAATCACAAGCACAGCTAGCCTGTTGGGCTCGGAGGCCGGGCGGCCTATATCCCCCGCATGACCCAGACCTCCTCCGATCCCGTCGTCATCGCCAGCTACGCCCGCACCCCGATGGGCGGGTTCCAGGGCGTGCTCGCCCCCATGAAGGCCACCGAGCTCGGCGCCGCCGCCGTGCGCGCGGCGGTCGAGCGGTCCGGCGCGGACCCGTCGGCTATCGAGCAGATCGTCATGGGCTGTGTGCTGCCGGCGGGCCTGGGCCAAGCCCCGGCCCGGCAGGCGGCGCTGGGCGCGGGACTGCCGAAGTCAGTGGAGGCCACCACCGTCAACAAGATGTGCGGCTCGGGCATGCAGGCCGCGATCCTGGCGCATGACGCCCTGGCGGCAGGTTCCGTCGACGTGATCGTGGCCGGCGGCATGGAAAGCATGACCAACGCGCCCTACCTGCTCACCAAGCACCGCGGCGGCGCCCGGATCGGCCACGACACCTCCTACGACAGCATGTACCTCGACGGCCTTGAGGACGCCTACGAGCCGGGCCGGCTGATGGGCTCCTTCGCCGAGGAGACGGCCAAGACCTACCAGTTCACCCGCGAGGCTCAGGACGAATACGCCATAGGCTCACTGACCAAGGCCCGCGCCGCGACCGAGTCCGGGGCTTTTGCCCGTGAAATCGTTCCGGTCGAGGTGGTCACCCGCAAGGGCGCGGTTCTGGTCGAGCAGGACGAGCAGCCGATGAAGGCCGATCCGGCCAAGATCCCGACCCTGAAGCCCGCGTTCTCCAAGGACGGCACGATCACCGCCGCCAACGCGTCGTCGATCTCCGACGGCGCCGCGGCCCTGGTGATGACCCGAGAGTCGGTCGCCAAGCGGCTCGGCATGACCATCGTCGCCCGCGTCGCCGGCCACGCGGCCCACGCCCACGAGCCCGGCCTTTTCACCACCGCCCCGGTTCCGGCGATCCAGAAGGCGCTGAAGCGGGCCGGCTGGTCGGTGGACGACGTCGACCTCTTCGAAGTGAACGAGGCCTTCGCCGTCGTCGCCATGATCGCCGAGCGCGACCTGGGGATCGACCGGGCCAAGCTCAACGTCAACGGCGGCGCCTGCGCGCTCGGCCATCCCATCGGCGCCTCGGGCGCCCGGATCCTGGCGACCCTGCTCTCGGCCCTCGAAGCCCGCGGCGGCAAGCGCGGCGTCGCCAGCCTCTGCATCGGCGGCGGCGAAGCGACTGCGATGGCGGTGGAGCTGGCCTAGCCCAAACCGACCGCTCTTCCCGCTTTCGCCAGGATGAGCGGGGAGAGGAAGCTAGTGTTCGGCCTTCTTCGCCGCGGCCATCGCCTTGCGCATGGCGGCCATCTGCTCGGCGTTCGGCCCAGCCCCGGGACCGCCCGCGCCCATCGTCAGCATGTTGATCTTCATGCCGCCCGGCAGCTCCATGTCGCCGGGCTTGAAGTCGGCGGGGCAGGGGCCTTTCCAGGTGGCGTCCAGGGTCATGGCGTGCTCGCCGTTCGCATGCGCGGCGGCCGCGCCCGTGGTCGAGCTCTTGATGTCGACGGTGTAGTGGGCTCCGAAGTCCCCCTTCGCCTCGCCGCTGGAGACGATCGTCCCGCCCGGGCCCATGTTGCAGGTGGACGAGAACTTCCAGCCGCCGGCGCTCGGCGTAATCGACTTCTGCGAGCACATCTCCTCGCCGCCCTGCTGGCCCCATAGGGTCACCTTCTTGTTCACCGCGTCGGAGACGCAGATGCGGCTGACCTGGGTCATCCCGGCGCTGGACATCTTCTGCTCCCAGAGGCCCGCCTTGCGCTCGGGCGGGGTGACGGAGGCCGTCTGGGCCGCCGCGGCGGGGGCGTTGGCGGCGGCAGGCCCGGCCGAGGTCGCCGCATCCGGCGCGCTTGCAGGCTTCTTGCTGCAGGCGGCCAGCGCCAGCATCGCGGCTGCGCAAACCAGGACGCGCTTCATCTTGAACCCTCCGGTGGAATGCCCAGCTTCAGACGCTAGATTGGATCGATTGGGCGGGCCAGCGGGTTTGGGCCGCGCGGAGGAACCCGAGATGACCGAGCTGCGCGACACTGGCGCCCGCTACGAAATGGACGAGCAGGGCCTGACCTCCTACGCTGACTATCGCCGCGAGGGCACGCGCATGTACGTCGACTACGTGTTCAGCCCCGTGCCGCTACGCGGGACCGGCGCGTCGGGACGCCTGATGAGCGCGCTCAGCGCCGACGCCCGCGCCAAGGGCCTGAAGATCACCCCCATCTGCGGCTACGCCGCCGCTTGGCTGCGCCGGAGCAAGGAGTTCGGGGACTTGGTGGCGTAGGGTAGACGCAAGGATCGCGGCGAGCCAGCGATCGGGTTTTGCGCCACGCGGGTGCGGTACGGCCGCCGGCGCCTGCCCGGGAGGGCGAGACGCCGGCTGGGCCGAGGCCGGTCTTGTCGCCTAGGTGCGGGCGACGAGGGCTTCGAGCGTCTGCACGCGGGCGTCAGCGTCGTCGACGAAGCGGCGGGCCAGGTCTCGGATGCCGGCCGGATAGGCGTCGCCGCCCTCGGCGATCTCGGCTGCGATGACCTCGGCCTGCATGATCGCCTGCGTCAGCGAGTGAACGTGGTCCCTCGCCAATTGCTTAGCTTCGGTCTGCAAACGACGCACGCGTTGCGCGACGGTTTCGGGCTTTTGTGTCTTCAGGTCGTTATCGGCGACCACGCTCAGAGAAGGCGACATGCGATAATACCTCAAATACCCAACCCAGGTCTTGTTGAGGCCCGCCGTTCACTATGAACGGCTCCGAGGCCACTAAACCCGTGTCTCGATTACGAACGAGAATAGCACAGGTTCCCCCTCCGTTGCAGGAACGGCGCCGCTTTCTACCGGGCTGAGGATTCTAGGTGACTCCGTAACGTTAACGCCCGGGGTGGGGCGGACACCGGATGGGAATCGACCGGGATCAGGCGTCTAGGACTAAGTTTGCTGGGGCTGGCCCGCTTGGCGGCCAGGCTTCAAGCACCCTCCGCCAGACCAGGTCCGCCGTTCCCCTCGCGTCGACGGGCGATTTTTCGCCCCGGCCGCCCAAATCTACGCGAGGCCTTAACCGCGCCTAGGTGAGGCTGCGCCGTCGCTGCGTAGAGTGGGGGTGACGGTGATTTTGAAACTCGATGAGGCTCGGGGTGAGTCGAAGCCTGGCGCGACGGCTTTGCTTGGCGACGCCTGGCGGTTGGTGCGGGCGCGGCAGGGCCCGTTTCTGGCCGCGCTGCTGCTCGTCAACGTCGCCTTCGCCGCGGCGATTCAGTGGGCGAGGCCCCAGGCCGATGCCGAGGCGCCGCTGGCCGGAGCTACGAGGTCCTGACAGCAGCCGTCACCGCCCTGCTCACGGCCTTCGCACTGCGCCTGTTCCTCGCGCCGGAGTCGCGCTGGTGGCGTCTGGACCGGTCGCTGGCCCGGGGCGTGGCGGCGCCGACCACGGCTAGCCTTGCTGTCACAGCTGCGGACGCCTTGGGACAGTACATGCATCGCGGCCCGGCGAGCGTACTGCACGGGTTGGCGCTGCAGGTCCCCGTCTGGGGCTTCTGTGCAACCCTAATGCTCTGGCCGGTCGGCCTGCTCATAGAGGATGGCGAGATGTCCCAGCATCGCTCGGTCATTCTGATGCGGGGCAACGTCCGCGCCTACGTCGTTGCCTATCTGCTGCTGCTGGTCGGGTTGATCGTGGCGGCAGGGGTCGTCGCAGTGCCGGCGACAGCCCTGCACATCAAGCCTGCGAATATGGGCCGCGAGCTGTGGTTGCCCTTCGGTCTGGTCTTCGGGGCGTTCGCGATCGCGCAGACTGCGCTTTGGGCCGCGCTCTATCAGTCGCGCACAGCGGTCAGGGCGGCGGGTCCTCTGAACTTGTCGGGGCGCGCGGCGGCCGAATGAGCGGATAGGGGAATGGGAGTCCTACCACCCCCGCTACTTCTCCACCATCTCCAGCCACTTCTTGCCGTCCACCAGGGTGTAGGCGACGCCGGTCTTCAGTGGACCCCATTCGAGGTCCTTCGCCCGCTCGCAGACGAGCTGGACGTAGCGGCCGGGGAGGTAGCTTTGGGTCACGGTCTCGCCGGGCTTCATATGCAGGTACTTGTCGCTGCGGCCGTCGACCACGAACGTGCAGTGCGCGACGTTGGCGGAGTTATTGACCACCTTGTACTCGATCCAATCGTCCGCGGCCCTGGCGGGAACGGCGACGGCGGCCAGGGACAGGGCCAGGGAGATGGCGAATGCGAACGGTTTGCTGGGTTTCGACATGGCGAGGACCCTTCTCAAGCACCCCCGCAGCAAGATTTAGAGCTCTGCCGCCGCGCGTCTATCGGGCGAAAGCCTTAGAGCCGACCTTTGCGGAAGCGTTCGGCGGCTTCGGCTCTGGCCTCTGACTTGAGCTGTTTCACGGCGCCGCGGTCAGTGGTTTCGCCGGCGGGTGTGAGCATCTCGTTGGCGAATTCGAGGTCGAGCATCTTCAGGCGCTTGACCTCATCGCGCAGGCGCGCGGCTTCCTCGAACTCCAGGTTGGCGGCGGCCGCGCGCATGCGGGTCTCGAGGTCCTTGAGCGTCGCCTTGAAGTTGCTGCCGAGGAAGGCCGCGCCGCCCTCTTCGGCCACGCCTGCCGGGACGGTGACCCGGTCGCGCTCGTAGGGCGAGGCGAGGATCTCCTTGATGCGGCTCTTCACGCTGGCCGGCGTGATGCCGTTCGCGGCGTTGTACTCTTCCTGCTTCTCGCGCCGCCGCTTGGTCTCGGCCATGGCGCGTTCCATGGAACCGGTGATGGTGTCGGCGTAGAGGATCACCCGGCCGTCGACGTTTCTGGCAGCCCGGCCAATCGTCTGGATCAGGCTGGTCTCCGAGCGCAGGAAGCCTTCCTTGTCAGCGTCGAGAATGGCGACAAGGCCGCACTCCGGGATGTCGAGACCCTCACGCAGCAGGTTGATGCCGACCAGCGCATCGAAGGCGCCCAGCCTCAGGTCGCGGATGATCTCGATCCGCTCCAAGGTGTCCACGTCGGAGTGCATGTAGCGGACGCGCAGGCCCTGCTCGTGCATGTACTCCGTCAGGTCCTCGGCCATCTTCTTGGTGAGCACCGTGATCAGCGCGCGGTAGCCCTGCCGGGCGACCTGGCGCACCTGGTCAATGACGTCGTCGACTTGGCTGAAGCCGTCCTTGGAGACCGGCTTCACCTCGACGGGCGGGTCGATCAGGCCGGTGGGGCGGATGACCTGTTCGGTGAAGACGCCGCCGGTGCGCTCCATCTCCCACGTCCCGGGCGTGGCGGAGACGTGCACCGTGTCCGGGCGCATGGCCTCCCACTCCTCGAACTTGAGCGGGCGGTTGTCCATGGCCGAGGGCAGGCGGAAGCCGTACTCGGCGAGGGTGAATTTGCGCCGGTAGTCGCCGCGGTACATGCCGCCGATCTGGGGCACGGTCTGGTGGCTCTCATCGACGAAGAGCAGGGCGTTTTCGGGGATGTACTCGAAGAAGGTCGGCGGCGGCTCGCCGGTGCGGCGGCCGGTCAGGTAGCGGCTGTAGTTCTCGATGCCGGCGCAGGAGCCCGTGGCCTGGATCATCTCCAGGTCGAAGGTCGTGCGCTGTTCCAGCCGCTGGGCTTCCAGGAGCTTGCCATTGGCCACTAGCCAGTCGAGACGCTCCTTCAGCTCGGCGCGGATCTCGTTGATCGCCTGGTTCAGTGTCGGCCGTGGCGTCACATAGTGGCTGTTCGCATAGATCTTGATGCCCTTGAGGTCGGCGGTCTTCTTGCCGGTCAGGGGATCGAATTCGGTGATCGTCTCGATCTCGTCGCCGAAGAGGGAGATGCGCCAAGCGCGGTCCTCGTAATGGGCTGGGAAGATCTCGATGGTGTCGCCGCGCCGGCGGAACGTGCCGCGCTCGAAGGCCTGGTCGTTGCGCTTGTATTGCTGGGCCACGAGGTCGGCCATCAGCTTCTTCTCGTCGATCCGCTGGCCCGGCTCCAGGGTGAAGGTCATGGCCGTGTAGGTCTCGACCGAGCCGATGCCATAGATGCAGGAGACCGAGGCCACCACGATGACATCGTCGCGCTCGAGGATCGCCCGGGTGGCCGAGTGGCGCATCCGGTCGATCTGCTCGTTAATCGAGCTATCCTTCTCGATGTAGGTGTCGGTCCGTGGGACGTAGGCCTCGGGCTGGTAGTAGTCGTAGTAGGAGACAAAGAACTCGACTGCGTTCTCCGGAAAGAAGCTCTTGAACTCGCTGTAGAGCTGGGCGGCGAGCGTCTTGTTGGGCGCGAGGATCAGGGCGGGACGCTGGGTTTCCTCGATGATCTTGGCCATGGTGAAGGTCTTGCCCGAGCCCGTGACGCCCAGCAGCACCTGGTCGTGCTCGCGCTCGTTGACGCCGGCCACCAGCTCGGGGATAGCGCTGAGCTGGTCGCCCGCCGGCTCATAGTCGCTGACCAGCTTGAACACGCCGCCGCCCTCGGATTTCGCCGGGCGCGACGGCCGGTGCGGCTTCCAAAGAAGCGGCATGGTGTTCTCGTCGTAGTCGAACGTCGCCGAGGCGTCGGCTACGCCTGGAGATTGAGCGGGAGAACGGGCCATGAACGCCAAGTTAGGGTGTTGAAGTCCGAAACGCTAGGCTGACAGGGCCGGTTGCTGACAGCATGGTGGCAGCAAGCTCAACCGGGAGATCTGAATGGCCCAGGACCACGCGACCGCCGAGGCGATCCGCGCCGCGCAAGGGGTGCTCGACGCCTTCATGAAGGCCTTCAACGCCCGTGACACGGCGGCGTTCGAGGAGACTTTCAACTTCCCGAGCGTGCGGCTGGCGTCGCAGGGGCTGGTGATCATCAAGGCCGGCGACATGAAGCCGGAACGGTTCAGTCAAGGCGCGCTGGCGGAGTGGGACCATTCCGCCTGGGACCGCCGCGAGGTGATCCACGCCGGGCCCGACAAGGTGCACATCGACACGAGGTTCACGCGCTACCGCAAGGACGGCTCGGTGATCGGCGGCTTCGACTCGATCTACGTCGTGAACCGCGAGAACGGAAAGTGGGGGGTGAAG
>Ga0207676_10002164_pt1 | contig 14183 bp, 12 predicted proteins | sample KBSSwiS72_FD_184307 | JGI IMG/M metagenome (GOLD analysis project Ga0207676, IMG submission 184307) | Switchgrass rhizosphere microbial communities from Kellogg Biological Station, Michigan, USA - KBS Switchgrass S7-2 (SPAdes) (version 2) | ecosystem: Host-associated > Plants > Roots >... | reverse complement strand
AGGCTCGGATCTATCGACATTGATTTTGGATCGTAAAGTTCGGAGGCTCGACTCAATAATCCTACGATCGTTACCCTTTGCATCCTCGGCGGTGTTTTCAAGGTGTTTTAAAAAGTCCGTAACTAATTTTTCCTGACTCGGATTAGTAGCTTCCTCCTCGGTAGGAGATGACGACTGAACAGTTTCATTCTCCACTTCAAAGAATGCTTCGCGGAGCAATTCTTTCACAGACCGGTTTGGTTCTTCTTTTGATCGTTCGTCTTTCATACTGCGTTACTTTTTCCCGCTCTTCGGGCTTCCAGCGCACGTCTCAACGGCGTCAGTCGTGTTTGTAATCTCTCCCGCCTCCGAGTAGCTTCGGCGAGACTAATGTTCAGAGCTTGAGCGACTCGACTCCGTTTGGTGATCCCTTCTTGTAAGACACACCGAAGGTACTCAAGCAACTCAGGCTCTCCTTTGACGAACCCATAGGCACGTTCGGCAATTTCCGCGTCTGTCAAATCTCTAATTAACACGTCACTAATCGAATCCTCTTTGAAACCTTCTAGACCTTCTTCGATTTCGATGTCGCCAGACGATTGAGTTCGTTTATAAGCACGGCCATCTTTTACAAGGTCCAAGAATCCGTTATGAACAATCCTCCGCACAAAACGGAACATGTCGGCCTGAGGGTTTTCTGGGTGAAGGGGCTGCCAATCAACGTTTTTGATAATGAATTTTGTGAGAGCCTCATGCACTAAGTCCTGAGGTGAGAAGGCATTGCCTCTCAGAACTGTGGTCTGATTTCGAAATTCACGATGAAACCGTCTGGTAACGAAGCGACACAAGTCCTCCAGGAGCTTACCCAGATCAATGCCTTCGAATCGATTGTCGTATGACTCCATGGATCTAGCTAAAACAGCAACGAACGACTAACTTGAAACGAGGTAAAAATCTTTTTCCCCTCGTTTTCGTGAGCCAAATCGTTTCTTCTTCAGACCGAGGGTTCGAGGTCCACTGGACCAGTTCAAAACCTGAGGAAAACTGGTTACCCCAAGCATACAACGAAGAATGCAAGAAGGGAGAACCAAATTTATCAACATTTTGACTTGAGAGGAGAAAAGAAGTGGCTAAGTTTTCGATCTATAAGGACGCCAAAGGAGAGTTCCGATGGAGGCTCAGCGCTGACAACAGCAAAATCATCGCCGATAGCGGCGAAGGGTACAAGAGCAAGTCCGATTGTAAGAATGGCATTGAGATCGTCAAAAAAGAATCATCTAACGCCCCGGTGACCGATTTGACGCCTAACGTATAGCTTGAATGGACGCGTTATCTGTGAGAAGGAAAGAGCTCGCTTTCTCACAGTTTGCGCATCAGCTATACACAATGTTTGAAACGACTCCATGCACAAGATGAATTAGGTTGGGTTAAATGAGAAGGTAACGATGAGAGAGGACGCATTAAACATCTATACAGATGGATCGTCATATCAGAGTCCGCGTCGAGGCGGGATTGGTATTCGTTTCATAACAGTCGATGAACACGGAGCGGAAGTCATCGATGATCGACAGGAGCTAGGTTACAAGGGAGCAACCAACAACCAAATGGAACTCCTCGCAGCCGTATTGGCACTCAGGATCGCACTTGAATCGTATGACCTTACCAGATTTAACAGCATTGAATTATTCACGGATTCGCAGTATGTCTCTGGCAACTATAAAACGGCTATGTTTGGCTGGTCATCAAATCGATGGACCAATCGGGATGGACGTCCGGTAGTCAACGCCGATCGCTGGAAGGAACTCATTAAGCTAATCAAGAGGTGCGCACCGCTGCGAGTTAACATTCACTGGGTCAAAGGCCATTCAAAGAATGTCCACAATAAGGCTGTAGATAAACTAGCAAAGAAATCCGCCAAGGGAATGTTAAATCGGTCGCTGACAGTAGTTGAAGTGAGGCGAAAGCATACGCATAAGATGGTTGAAATCGGAAGCGTGGAGATGAAAGGACAAAGGCTTCGCATTAGAGTCCTAACCAGTGAATACCTTCGACCGCAAGGACTTGTGAAATACAAGTATGAAGTCTTATCGAAACGAAGTAAGTACTTCCCAAACGTTGACGTTATTTTCTCTAGTATCGATCTTCGTGCTGGTCATCATTATGAAGTAGTGGTTAACAAGAACACCGCAAATCCCTCCATCGTCAGATTGCTACGCGAACTTGAGCGGTAATTGTAAGGTTACCGCCATCAGAGTATTTTGATTCAACAACACTCGCTAACGGCTCCAAGTCTTGATGTGCCTACTGTGGGAGCGCACCGGTGCGGCGGCAACCTACGAACCCGCGTATTGGGCACTAGTCGAGCACATATTTCTACCAGTTCGAATTCTGGACCGCTGAGGAAAAATTACTCAGGAAAGTACGAGACAAATTCGTCCTTACTACCAACACTGATGTGTAAGCTGCCCGCGATTACACTCATGAATGACTTGTCGTTCCCGGGGAAATTGATGCGCGCTACGGAGTAAACTCCGTAGCGCGAATTCAATCTAACTAATGGGTTCCTGGGGGCGCAATACTCAATCTCCAACAATGAAAGGCCCAAAAAAATTGATAGAGTAGCCACGCATCTTCCACGCACCTACGTTTTCGACGTTAAGATATTCTTGTTTTAGGGAAACGGAAATTCTTGGTATAGTTACAGTTACGGACAACATGCCGGGGTGGCGGAATGGCAGACGCTGCGGACTTAAAATCCGTTGTCCGAAAGGACGTGCGGGTTCGACTCCCGCCCTCGGCACCACAACAGAATCGAAGAGTTACGGGCAGCCGCTGAGTGAATGCGAACTGCCCGTTTTGTTTCTTGTGTGCCTATAGGGATTCGAACGCTGTATGGGCAACGTCCAATTCTGAGAGAGAAAAAGATGAAATCGGTTATGACAAAAACTGGAGCCATGTTTGTAGCGAGCTTTATCTTATGCATTGTGGACCAGGCACAAAAGACCTCAGCCGCTTTCGATGAGAACGTCGATCTTTCAAATTACAAGACACCTTTGCGTTCGATAAAGGGGGCGCGCGCAATCCTTACGTCAACACTTTGATCGTAGAAGCCGTTGAACGCGAACTCACCTCCCGAGGACTCGCTAAGGTGAATATCGATCCGGACCTAAAAGTGGTTTATCTGGCGGCGACGGTTCCCAATCTCCAAGTCCAGAATGTTCCTTTCTACCACGTTGTCAATCCCGCCTATAGCGGAATGGTAGGTAGCGCAACTATGAACATGTGGGATGTTACGACAGGCACGCTTGTGATCGATCTGTTGGATCACAAGAGTGACCTGGTTGTTTTTCGCGGAACGATAACGGATGGCCTCTGTGCCTCTGCGGTTACTATTACTTAACAAACACTCACCACAGAGGCACAGAGGCCGCAGAGGTTGCACGGAGAAGAAATGCAAACTAAGACATTACCCAAATTCAGGCGAACGCTATGGGCACATCAACGCAATTGGGAAGAATGTTCACTATTAACATCACATAAACGAGCTCTCGAGCGCGTACGATCAGAAAGCTTTGCTCGAAGCATTTCACGCCCAGGGTAATGAAGGTCTGGTGAACGCTGTTTCCAAAATGACGAGCAAAGGGCGTATCGCAATCACGGACACACTTGGCTACGATGTTAACGACGTCAGAAGATTCAACCAGACTGACGGCAGCACCGTGCTTCGCATGGTGACAGATCGTCCGATTACCTTTGGCGAGGCTTGGGGCCGACACACGCTTGCGGGACTACAACATCAGCTGTAGAGATCACCTTCTCGGCCGACAGGAAAAAGAACTCAGGGGTGCTGTTACCTCCCTGTGAGTTCAAGATAAACAAAGAAAACCGCCTTGAGATCAAGGCGTACCAAAATCCCTGGAAGCTCACAAACATTATGAGGCGGCGCTGAGGGGCTGGGAGTTCGATCCACAGATACGGAGTTTCACATAGGTTAGGACATTACTATCTGATGTCTAACGCTCGTAAGCCTACAGTGTTTTCAAAAACTCGATCAGCGCTGTACGCTCCTCAGGTGTAAGACTCAATCCAAACTCGTGCCCTTTCACGGCCCGCGTTGTTACTCGAAACCCACGGAAACCGGTGGGAACGTAATCGTCTCGCAGACGTCGTATATCAAACCAATCTTCCAACGTCGCCACCGACCCATTGTGCTCGAATGGCCCACGGTACCAGACTCCTTTCAAACTCGGGACCTTGTAGTAACCCGTCCCTCTGCGCGTATTGAGTGTTAAGTTCGGGTCAGTATTGATGGGGATATTCAGGACATCGTTGTTTCGCGGATCCACTTTGAAGCCGGCCACCGGCACCAGCATGTTGTTTGTGTAAAGCGGTGGAGTATGACAAACGTCGCAAGCTTCGGTCATAAAGACTTCGTAGCCTTTTTGAGCCAAAGCTGTAAACTTGTTTGGATTGTCTGGAGGTTTGAGAGAGTAGATATAGAGCGATAGCGCATAGAGTTGTTCGTCGCTATACCGGCTCTGAGTGGACGCAAGAGGCAAATCGCCGGCAGGACGAAACTGATCATATAGAGTAAGCTCATCGGCGCCCTGGTTTAATGCCGCATAGCGCATCAGATCGCCGATCGATCGTTGCCGCACTAGCCCCGTGCTGTCGAGATACAGACGATCCTTGATACCAATCAGATCGGGAATGGCGGCCGGATAGAATGGGCTCGTGCCCTGACGAGCGCACGAACCAGGCGGGATCGCTTCCAGGACGGAAGCCAATTCGAAGACAGACATTCGTTCCGCCTTCGCGCTCGCGTCGTCTTTGACCCAGGGAGCGCCGTAGGCCCGACGAATAGAGCCACGGAATTTTTTAAGGACCGAGTCTTTGTTTTTTGACTTTGCTGCCGCGATTCGCTGCTCATATCCAAAGGCACGATCGTCGGGGAAATTCCCCTGCGCTCCCTTAATGATCGTTCCATCCGGCATTAGCCGAGTGTGACATTGAGCGCAAGAGAGAATTCCAAGCTCCACTTTGCCCTTTTCTCTTACCACCCATCGCATGAAGGGCATCACGCCTTCACTGGTAACTGGCACCTTGTTCTTAACGAACCAGTCCATTCCGCGAATCTCGGAATACAAGATGCCATCAGCGACAAAATCTATCGGTGCGTCGAAGACCATCTCACCTGCCTTGGTCCAATCAGCTTCCGACTTTAGTTTCGACGAATCAAAAATAACCTGAGGCTCCTTGCGCTTCAGCTGATCCATGTAGCCGCGTGGTTCATGATCAGGACGGTAGACGTCGTAGCTCTTATATATAGGACGAACGGGAATGCTGTAGTAGTAAGAGGAAGAGATGAGTTTAGTAGAAACCTTGGGGTCTGCGAGTTGCATTTGTAACGAATCAATCGCTAGTGTGTCCCAGGTTTTAGGAATGACTGATTTGTCGGTTTCTGGCTTCTGGCCCAGGCTTAAACTGGAGACGATTAAACCGAACAACGCGAACCCGAAGCCCAAACAAACCCTCTTCATTAACAGAAGACGACTAAGCGCAGTCTGCTTGTGCTTTCCAGGTCTCAATAGCATTTCGCGCGTTTGCTCTTCCGTCGGCATCCAGACTACGCCGATTATCAGGATTCTGTCTTCAAGCAAACTTACGCAGAACAACAAAACTTTTCAAGGGATTGATAGACGAAGTAAGGCCCTTTCGTGAGCTTGCAAGCAGAAAGGCTATTCAAAGATGGGGCTAAGATGGTGGCGGGACGTGTTGATACTAAGCGAGCCTAAGCGATACCTTGACGACCGCTAGGCGCGTAAATACTGGCTTGTATCGTTTCGTAAGATTAGGTAATGGTCCGATCACGGGACTTAAATCCGTTGTCCGAGGACGTGCGGGTTCGACTCCCGCCCTCGGCACCACAACAGAATCAAATCGAGATCTGGCAGGCGACTTGAATCAAAACACCGCGGCCGGCACTTGTTAAGTTGCGTGCCCGAGCCGGTCAAGCGCAACGTTGCAATTCTATCGATCAATCATGCTTACACGAATCATGATCCGACAACATGGACCACTTTGAGCCAGAAGTGACCTGGCTTGAGATCATGCCGAAGAATCGACGTTTAAAAACTGCCAGAAACGCGATAGACAACTAGTACGAGTTTACTCCGCGAGAAATAAAACCTCGACAAGGTCAGAGTTACGAACATGAATAAACCAAACCCCTTCTCGTACATCACTCTCGTTATGGTAGTGTTATTCATTGGCGGTTACGCCACAGAAAGCAAAAGACTTCTGAGACTCGTGAATGGCTGCAATTCCGTGGCCAAATGGTACCGGTGTGGCCGAGGGGTTTATGTTGCCGGCTGAGTTTGGGCCAAAACGCCTAAGTTTTCAAAATGGTGTTGCTTCAACAATTGGGCTCCGTGGCTTCTTTTGAAATAATCGCCGCAAAGTCTGTCGTGTAACCGCGAAGGAGCCCAAGTCATGTCCGACTATCTTGGCGCTATCGATCAAGGCACAACCAGCACTCGCTTCATCGTGTTCGACCGCGACGGCCGCATTTTGGCTATCGCGCAGAAAGAGCACGAACAGATTTTTCCGAAGCCTGGATGGGTTGAGCACAACCCTGACGAAATCTGGTTGAGAACACAGGAAGTTATTGGGGAAGGCATGCAGCAAAAACGACTGCATCCCAAAGACCTTGCTGCAATTGGGATAACCAATCAGCGCGAAACCACGATCGTCTGGAATCGAAAGACTGGCCGTCCGATTTACAACGCCATCGTGTGGCAAGACACACGCGTTGAATCTGACGTCGCATCTTTCGCCGCACAAGGAGGTCAGGACCGCTTCCGAGATAAAACCGGTCTTCCCCTCGCCACCTATTTCAGCAGCCTTAAAATCCGTTGGATCCTCGACAACGTTCGCGGCGCCCGTGAACTCGCCGAAGCCGGCGAACTTGCCTTCGGCAACATTGATTGTTATCTGGTTTGGAACCTTACGGGCGGCGTAGACGGCGGCATTCACGTTACCGATGTCACCAACGCGAGCCGAACGCAGCTCATGAATCTTGAAACGTTGGAATGGAGCAACGATCTTCTCGAAGCATTTAACATCCCCGCTTCCCTTCTCCCCAAAATCGTTTCCAGTAGTGAAGTTTACGGGCATGCGAAAATCGCTTCATTAGCCGGCGTTCCGGTCTCCGGAATTCTTGGAGATCAACAGGCCGCGCTTGTTGGTCAAACCTGCTTCGATCGTGGTCAGGCCAAGAACACGTATGGCACCGGTTGTTTTCTGCTCATGAACGCTGGCGAAGAACTCGTTCAGTCCAAACACGGACTGATCTCCACCGTCGCCTTCAAATTCGGAGAGCAGCCTACGCGCTACGCTCTTGAAGGCAGCGTCGCGATCACTGGCGCTCTCGTTCAGTGGCTGCGCGACAATCTAGGCATCATCTCCTCGAGCTCAGATGTCGAAACTGTGGCTCGCACAGTCGAGGACAATGGCGGCGTGTATATTGTTCCTGCATTCTCCGGCCTCTTCGCTCCTTATTGGCAGTCGTCCGCGCGTGGCGTCATCGTCGGCCTCACGCGTTACGCGCATAAAGGTCATCTCGCGCGCGCCGCCTTGGAAGCCACCGCCTACCAAACCCGCGAAGTCCTCGAAGCGATGGAACTCGACATGAAAACCAAAATCGATGTTCTCCGAACCGATGGCGGCATGGTAGTAGACGATCTCCTGATGCAATTTCAGGCTGATATCCTCGGCCGTGATGTCATCCGACCGTTCGTCAAGGAAACGACCGCACTCGGCGCGGCTTATGCAGCGGCTCTAGCCGTGGGCTTCTACAAAGACCTCGTCGAACTCAAGGAACAGTGGCGCGTCGATCGCACCTGGAAACCGTTCATGGACGCACAGACTCGTGAACGTCTCTTCGCTGAATGGAAAAAGGCCGTCACCCGTTCCCTCAACTGGATAGAGTGATTCGATCGCAGAAGTTTGGAACTTTCGGAGGTTTACTCAGATAATACACCGCAGTTTGTAGATGCCTTTCGACGATCGTTATGCCTAGGTTGTCCCAAAGCTATGTCCGTGGTGAAACCGCCATCCCTCTGATCGACGAGACCATTGGAGTGCACTTCGATGAGGTTGTGGCGCGCTGGCCTGATTCGGAAGCACTGGTCGTTCGTCACCAGGGAATTCGTTGGACTTTTAGCGAGCTAAAAAGGCAGGTTGACAACTTTGCGGCCGGGCTGCTTGCGCTCGGGCTAGTACCCGGAGATCGAATCGGGATCTGGTCGCCTAATAATGCGGAGTGGGTGGTTACACAGTTTGCGACCGCCAAGGCGGGATTGATCCTTGTGAATATTAATCCTGCTTATCGTGTTTTTGAGGTGGAGTACGCCCTCAACAAAGTGGGCTGCAAAGCATTGATTACGGCTTCAGAGTTCAAATCGAGCAACTACGCCGACATGCTGCACGAGCTTGCGCCTGAACTTGTTGAATGTTCAGGCGTAGACCTGCATGCGGCCAAGCTGCCAACCTTAAAAGCCATCATATGCCTGTCCGAAATGTCTATTCGAGGTATGCTGCGGTTTGCGGACATTCCATCACTCGCGACCTCCGCTCACCGACAGCAGTTGGCACGCTTATCGGATATGCTTCGGTTCAATGACGCAGTTAATATTCAGTTCACGAGCGGTACTACCGGCTTTCCAAAGGGAGCCACTCTAACGCACCATAACGTTCTCAACAACGGATTCTTCGTCGGCGAATCGATACGACTGACCTCTAGTGACCGCGTGTGTATTCCAGTTCCTCTCTATCATTGCTTCGGCATGGTTTTGGGAAATCTCGCTTGCGTCACGCACGGCTCAACCATGATTTATCCTGCTGAGACGTTTGAGCCCTCAGCTGTGCTGGAAACGGTGGCAACGGAACGGTGTACGGCCCTTTACGGTGTTCCGACGATGTTTCTCGCTGAATTGGATCACCCGGAGTTTTCGCGTTTCGATCTCTCAAGCCTTCGCACCGGTATCATGGCGGGTTCACCGTGTCCCATCGAACTGATGAAACGGGTCAACCATGACATGCACATGGACCAGATCACCATTGCTTATGGCATGACTGAAACCAGCCCCGTCAGTTTCCAGAGTGCTGTTGATGATCCAATTCAGCGCCGAGTGACTACTGTAGGTCGCGTGCACCCTCACATCGAAGTAAAAATCGTGGATCAGGAAGGACACACTGTTGCGCCGGGTACCACCGGTGAGCTGCTCACTCGGGGCTATTCCGTCATGCTTGGTTACTGGAACGATGAAGAACGCACTGCGGAGACTCTGGACAGTGAAGGATGGATGCACTCGGGCGATCTGGCCACAATCGATGAGGACGGATACTGCAACATTGTCGGACGCCTGAAGGATATGGTGATTCGTGGTGGCGAGAACATCTACCCACGCGAGATTGAAGAGTTTCTATATCGGCATCCGAAGGTGCAGGAGGTGCAGGTTTTTGGCGTACCGGATAGACGTTATGGTGAGGAACTCTGCGCCTGGATCAAGCTGCGTAAAGGCATGACGACCTCCACTGAGGAACTCAAATTGTTCTGCAAAGATCAGATCGCGCATTTCAAGATTCCGCGTTATATCAAGTTTGTTGAGAGTTTTCCTATGACAGTGACTGGAAAGATCCAGAAGTTTGTCATGCGCGAACAGATGATTGTCGAATTAGGCCTGCATCAGGAAAAGAGTGCGTGAGCCAACCGAGCTGCTTTGGTCGTCTATAGTAATTGCTCGATGAGCGCTTTCACACGCGAATCGGATGTGTGTCGACATGTTGGGAAAATCCGTTGGAAGTCCGTGGGGCAAAGACCAGAAGGACGCTGCCGGCGGCATAGTTCTTCAAGCGCAGATCAATAACTCGCAGCCACTGTTTGACCGGTGAAGGCATGCTGGTTTAACTGCGTGCGCGGTGTTCCGAGCGTGAGTAATAAGAGAAAGAGAAGCAGGATTGGTTGTGTAGTGGTAGTTTTCATGTGAAGGAACACCGGATCGGAGTTTTCATCCACAGATTACACCGACTACGCAGATGATTTAGTGAAGTTTCGTTCTGGACCATTCGATCTACCGCGATCGGTGAGTTTTATCCGCTTGTGTCACTGTTCTTATGTCACTAGCAACCTTTGCCAGATCGTTACCGAATTGATGGCCACCTTTATCGCTGGCAGTCACTACGGCGCACGGCAGTCTGGCAGCATGAAGCGCCAGATGACTGAAGGGCACAATCTCATCGTCGCGATTGTGATAAAGGAAAATTCGTGGAATTTGCGAAAGTTTAGCCGCGAGATCGCGTGGTAATTTGAGATCGTCGAAATTCCAGTTCTCTTCATCCCACGACGGCGTGGCTAGCAGGAACAACCCGGCAATCGGTTTCACGACGTTTTCTTCCGACACGTAATTCAACAGCCCGGCGCCGCCCAAAGAGTGCCCAACCAGGATGATTCTGCCCTCGAGCGCAGCCGTCTCTCTCGCGATTTGACCTTTCCACGTTTGTAAGTTCGGGTCTGACTCGCCAGCCATCTGCGGGTAACGCACATCGTATTCGGCACCCAGCTCCTCTTGTAGTGACGCGGCCAGCAACGCATCTTCGTTATGTGCGCCTTCACCGCCGCCCTGAATAAAAAGTACGCGGATTTTCACGCAAAGCTCCTTCCTCGCTCAATCGCTTCCGGCGCGGAGAAACCGGTGGCGCCACAGGCGCTCCTTCGATTGGATCCCATCCCTCGCAACCATCCTGCTTTCTCGGTTGCGAGGATACGCTCATGACCAAACCCTTTCCGCCGAGTATACGACTCGAGGAGAACGAAGAGAACAGCGTTCTTCTTCGCGCCAGTTCCCTCGCGTGAGTCGACTTTCCAGCGGCCATCTTCCCGCACATGAAATACAGCTTCGCCCGCTCGACGCTCATGCTGGCACCAACGGCTAACTCGTGATATCTGGTTTCCCGTATCAGCGGATCCAAAAAGCCATTCACAGATTACGCAGATCTAAATCTGTGAAATCTGTGGATGGTTTTGTTTTTATTTCCAGTCGTTTTCATTTCACTGTTGCCTGTTAAGTGAGGGTTGCGGTGAAGGAACTTAAACTCACGCCTGCGGAGTTTTCTGCGATCCCGCGAGAATAAATAAAGTTCTTTCCTCACGTGATGAAACTCGTCTTTTAGCCACTCACAAGCGAGGGTGGAAATTATTGTCGGCTCGGCACTCGGTGGTCGCGCCGGCAAACCACTGAGACACAAACAGAGTTTTGTGAGGTAGACGTGTGTCTGCCACGCAAGTAGCCAAATGAATCGAGGAGAAACCATGAAACCGGCACGCACTTTTTTTCAAGTATTGAATAAGAAGATCCTCGGCGCCCTGCTGTTGGTGGTCTGCCTGTCAGGCTTAACCATGGCGCAGAGTGTTCTGAGCGACGATGCTCATACCAGCACCCTGCCGAAAGATCTCGACACAAACTTCGGCACGAATCCGAGTCTGACTGTATCTGCAACTAATACTGCCTATCTTAAATTCAAGCTCTCTCCTGCACTGCCTGCGGACACGCAGGCCTCACATGTCGCAAAGGCGACGCTGAAAGTTTACGTCGGAAACGTTTCCGCTCCGGGGACGATTGACATAGTCGAACTTGCGGACAACTGGAGCGAGAAGACGATGACAGCGCGAACCGCGCCAGCCCTCGGTGATCTAGTCGTCACTGGAGTCAACATCGATGTGAACAAGAAGGGTCAATATCTGTTAGTTGATGTGACGAGTGCGGTGCGCGATTGGCTCAATAGCTCAACTAACAACGGTCTTGCGCTGGTGGCGGGCACAGGCACTGCAGTCACCTTTGATAGCAAAGAGAATTCGCAGACGAGTCATGAGCCTGAGTTGATCGTGACGTTGAATAGAGACATCGGTCCACAAGGGCCGCAAGGTCCAGCAGGCCCACAGGGACCAGAAGGGCCGCAAGGACCTCAGGGCGTGCCAGGCGCAACTGGACCACAGGGACCGGAAGGGCCGCAGGGCGCGACAGGCGCAAGTGGACCACAGGGACCAGAAGGACCACAGGGACCGCAAGGTGCGGAAGGTCAGCGTGGTCCACAGGGAGCAGAGGGCCCACAAGGTCTACAAGGATTACCGGGTGCTCCCGGCCCCATCGGTGCTCAAGGTGACAAGGGCGATAAAGGTGACAAGGGTGACAAGGGCGACACCGGTGCAACCGGACCGCGCGGTCTGTCCGGGTCGCAGTTTGATCCGCTGCTGGTTTCAATGCTTCGTTGGGATCTTATACGACCCAATAATGCGACCTTCAATCTGCCCGGCAACGCATTCGGCACTGCTTTCGACGGAGAGAACATTTGGATTGCAAACCTTTCGTTGAACCGATTGATAAAGCTTCGCGCCACTGATGGGGTTGTGCTCGGTACCTTCCCCGTTGCCAACGCGCCGGCAGGCATTGCCTTCGACGGGACGAACCTCTGGGTGGCGAATCTTTCCAACAGCGTTTCGAAGCTGCGAGCCAGCGACGGAACGTTAGTGGGAACGTTCCCGGTTGTAGGAAGCTCCAGCCGGCTCGCTTTTGACGGTACAAATATCTGGGTTGCAAATTTCACTTCCAATCGAGTCACGAGATTGCGGCCTGACGGCAGCGTGTTCGGAATTTTCCCGGCGTCGCAACCGTTTGGAATAACTTTCGATGGCGCCAATGTCTGGGTTGCCAATTTCGGTAATGACACAGTCACGAAGATTCGTGCTTCCGATGGTATCTTGCTTGGCAGTTTTCCAGCGGGCGACGGGCCGAGAGAAATTGCCTTTGATGGAAAGAACATCTGGGTAACGAATTTCAACGGAGCTACCGTGACGAAAATCAAGGCGAGTGACGGATCGTTGATCGGGGTCTATGGGGTCGGCCTAAACCCACACGGAATTGCTTTTGATGGAGAGAACATCTGGGTCGCGAACTCAGGGGGCGGTAACGTTTCGAAGTTACTTGCCAGCGATGGTTCGCTGCTCGATACAATTCCGGTGGGCCTGCAGCCCGAATGCGTCGTCTTTGATGGGAAGAGCATCTGGGTGTCGAACAGGAATCAGAATACGATTTCCAGACTCGGTATTCACTGATCGACTTTTCACTGAGGTTTCAAAAGGCACAAAACAGCAGACGTTTTGTGCCTTTTGTGCTTCCTTGCGGCGCAATCCATCGCCACTACGTTTGAGGTTTTTGTGCGGTCTTTCATCCGCGTTCAAGGATGGGCCGCGCAGCGCCTAATTGCAACCCGCAGTTCGAGACTGCAATCTCGACTGGACCATCCAGATAAAGTTCGCTGCCCGGGAGCAGGTGTATTGGATTGGGACCTCTTGATCGAGCGGATTCCTGCCCAATGGCACAGCCAAACATTTGCCGCTGTCCACGTTGACGATGAGATTACCGCCGGGGACTGGGACGAAATCCCATGTCTGGCTCCGGTAGCCGTTGCCGAAGTTCTCTCCCCACATTTGAATTGTGCCGCCGTCGGCTTTATTGAAATCGGCGACTTCCATGCGCTTCTTCGCGCCGTTCAGCAACGAGAGGATGTTGACACCTCCGCCATCGTGGCGGCTGATCCTCCACAGGAATTCATAGCGCGACTCATCCGCTGCGCAGGGGCGTAGCAAAAGTCTGGCGCGATCCTCGGTGCTCGATGTGTATAGACATAGCTGCCCACCGGCGAACGGTTGCGCTGAGTAAATCCGTGCACCACACTCAGTAACTCCCGGTTGCGCCAATGCGCTTCCGACCGGCACGGCGATAAAGATCACAACCAGCAGGAATCGCAGGCCCGAATTTCTTGTAATCATGGGGACTAAGGTCGCAGTGTTGTTGTTTCGGTTGTTCATGTTTCTTCCTCCTCTGTTTATCTGTTGTGTGTATTCAAACTGGAAATCCGAACGACGCGCCCGGATGACACGAGCTCTTATGAACGACAGGTTCATGGGTGCCCGTTACCATTCAGCACGTCGAGCAGTTCGCTCTCAAAAAGCTCTTGATTCGCAGATACGCCGACTCGCATCCCTGTCCCCGTCGGCGATTCAATGGTGCGCCCGGACGAGGCACCGTCCTGGATGACCGTGATCCGCATAAAGCGATAGTAGATGAGGCGGGCGTCGGTAGCCG
>Ga0207676_10002163_pt1 | contig 14184 bp, 12 predicted proteins | sample KBSSwiS72_FD_184307 | JGI IMG/M metagenome (GOLD analysis project Ga0207676, IMG submission 184307) | Switchgrass rhizosphere microbial communities from Kellogg Biological Station, Michigan, USA - KBS Switchgrass S7-2 (SPAdes) (version 2) | ecosystem: Host-associated > Plants > Roots >... | reverse complement strand
ATTGCCACCATCTGCTCGTCGCTGAATCGACTCTTTCTCATCGGCTCTTCCTTCACGTCGAAGAGCCATCTTTCCAGAAATCAGCCGTCCGAAAAAGCCGGGCAGGTCACTCCCCGGTCGGGTCGGAATGATCATCCTTTCGGCGCTCGTCGCGCAGACCGGGTGGCAGTAGATGCTCGATCGCGGGCAGACTCTGCTGAGCGTTCAGTGGCCGCGCCGTACCCTCGCCGGGCTTGCGACACTCGCCTTCTGGATCGCCGGAATCCTGTTCGCAGCGGGTGGACTGCGTTTCATCACGAGACGGCTGAGCCTCGGCGAGTCTCCCGGAACGGCATTGACGCAACGAGCTGCAGCGGACTAATCAGGGGGATTCGTGGGTCGATACGCCACAATGTCCCGCTAGTGCTTCATCGGCCTGACCTCCCGTTAGCACTTCGGTGCACTCCTGGATCAAGCCAAACGCACACTCGCACGGCGCAGGCTAATTTGGTACCAAGAGGGAGTGCTGAATACGAGTAAGACGACCATTGGCTCGCATGAAGTGCTGACGACTTAGGGCGAGCCATTCGAGGATGTGTGCGTCGCGACCGTCCCAGTACGGGCCAGAAGCCGCCGGGCTGCGTCGGTGCATAGGTTTCTAGGAAGCGGCTGTCCAATCTCTTTGACCTAAATTGCGACATCCTGCTATCGATTTTCGCTCGTTACTTGGGCTTCCACGTGCTCGCCAACACGTGCGCCTCCACCCTTTGCAACTGAGTCAGCCGAGCGGCGATGAGTTGGCAATTGTTGAGGGCGCGCTCAATGTTCGCCGCCATTGTGGCGGGGAAGCCGGCCGCGGCGAGGGCGAACCACTTGTGCGCTTCGACAAAATCCTGCGTCACGCCACGGCCGTAGTAGTACATCGTGCCCAGATTGAACTGCGCTGTGGCATCTTCCTGGTCGGCGGCCCTGCGGTACCACTGGACCGCCTGTTTGTAATCCTTGGCAACGCCGCGGCCGAGCTCGTACGCACGCCCCAGATTGAACTGAGCTGCCGCGACGCCTTGCTCGGCGGCGCGGCGGAACCACGCTGCAGCCTCGGCATAATCCTTGGGTACGCCGCGACCGTCTTCGTACATGCGGGCGAGATTGTTCTGGGCGCTGGCATTGCCGTTCTCGGCGGCTCGTCGATACCACGCCATCGCCTTGCTGTAATCCTTCGGTAGACCGTCCCCGGTGTCATAGCGAAGACCAATGCTGAACTGGGCTGCGTCATTGCCATGACTCGCGGCGCGTTCGTACCACTTCATCGCCTCGCCATAATCCTTCCTTACGCCTTGGCCGGCTTCATACATCACAGCGAGATTGTTCTGCGCATAGGCGTGACCCTGGTCCGCAGCCCTGCGGTACCACTTCGCCGCCTCGACGTAGTCCTGCGGCACACCCCGATGGCCGTAGTACAGCGTACCTAAGTTGAACTGAGCCGCCGCGTTGTTCTGGCCGGCCGCCTGGCGATACCAGCGCACCGCCTCGAGGGCACTCGCTTTCACGCCGAGGCCATTCTCGTAGGCTGCGCCCACGTTGTACTGCGCCAGTGCGTTGCCTTGCGCGGCAGCCAAGCGGTACCAATAGATTGCCTTCTCCGCATCCCTGGGCACGCCATGACCGCGTTCGCACATAGCTGCCAGGTTGTTCTGCGCGAATGCGTTGCCTTGTTCCGCCGACCGGCGATACCACCTCGCTGCTTCGGCATAGTTTTGCGGCGTGCCGCGACCGTCGTGATACAGGTTGCCGAGTTGGAACTGGGCAGCGGCATCACCTTGTTCGGCAGCCTTCCGATACCAGGACATCGCTGCGGCGTAGTCCACGCGCACTGCCCGGCCCTTCTCATACATGATGCCCAGGGTGTGCTGGGCGCGCACGTTCCCGTCTTCGGCCAACTGACGATAGAACCGCAACGCGGTTACGTAGTCGCGGCGATCGAACGCGGCGTTCGCGGTCGTCCAGTCGTTGTACACGATCCTGGATGGCATCGACCGTGCCCAATTACCGCCTGTCAGGTCCGCTACTATAAATTCCCCCGTTTTGCGCTTAATGCGCCCCAATTATTGTGCGCCGCTTGGATCCAACTGTCAGCCCCGGACTAGTTCGACTGGTGCCGCAGCAGGCGGTTACGACCGGCAATGTAACCGGCTTCATCGGATTACGTCACCGGCGTTGGCTCGGCTTTATATGGCACAACTATTCGGATGGGAAGCATGAATACTACGTTCCTGGAACTTGGCGTGAAGCACTCATTATTCCGTACCAGTACGACGATTATTGGCTCGCATGAAGGGCTGAGGACAGTACTCAGGACGAGTGAATTCGAGAATATCTGCGTTCGCAGGGTCGGCTGTCTCAGTACGGCAATGAGCGGACGCCTACGACCGGCTGCTAACTCCGATGCCGTTCAACAGGATCCTATGCAAAACCAGGCGAGGATCGGCTCAACCGCTCCATTTTTGGATCGGTTGGGGAACAGATTGGGCCCAGGGAAGCTCACAGTCTCTCCGCGCCACTGATTGGCCTCGGGCGATGCGAGTGGTCGCTGCGAGAGCGTATATTCGAGCGCATGAGCTTCGATGTGCCCGCCGAGGCCTACGACGGTTTCATGGGTCGATACTCGCGCCAGCTCTCCAGCCAGATGGCGGACTTGGCATTGGTGCACAGCGGACAGCGGGTCCTCGACGTCGGCTGCGGCACCGGCGCGCTCACGAGCGAGCTGGTCACGCGGCTTGGACCCGCGGCGGTGGCGGCTGTCGATCCGTCCGAGCCATTCGTTGCGACGACCCGGGAGCGCCATCCCGGGGTTGACGTCCGCCGATCGCCAGCCGAGCATCTGCCATTCACGAACGCCGCGTTCGACGCCGCCCTGGCACAGCTCGTCGTTCACTTCATGATGGATCCGGTGGTGGGGCTGGCCGAGATGGGCCGCGTGACCCGCCGGGACGGCATCGTCGCCGCATGCGTCTGGGATCACGGCGGCGGTCAGGGCCCCCTACGGATCTTCTGGGACGCGGCACGGACGCTCGACCCAAAGATCGACGATGAGTCTCACCGACCCGGCACCCGCGAGGGCCACCTGGCAGAGCTGTTCAAGGCCGCCGGGCTGCGCGAGATCGAATCGACCGCACTCTCCGTGAGCCTCGAGCACCAGACCTTCGATGCATGGTGGGAGCCGTTCACGCGCGGCGTGGGCCCGGCAGGCGCCTACCTAGCCAGCCTCGACGCGGACCAGCGCATTATGCTGCGCGAGGACTGCCGACGGCGGGTACCCTCCGAGCCATTCACGGTCACGGCCGTCGCCTGGGCCGCACGCGGATTGGCATAGCGGTCGACGCGGAGCGCGGCTCTTACCAGTTCCGACTGTCGGCTTCGCGCGGTGCATCGTGCGATCGCTACTTCGGCTCCGGGTCGAAAGCGAAGTTCTCAAGGTAGCACTTCGTACGAAGCGCCTCGTACCAAGCACGAAGTCACGCCTAACTCCTGCTCAGTACGTGGCGCTTCGCACTAAGCACTCAGCTGTCGGTTCTCATAGCCTCGTATGAAGTACTAGTGCGCATACGCTGCATAGACTCGGCCAGCCGCGCTCTCAGTACCAGGCACTTCGTTCTCGGTATTAAAGACTTTGTCTTCTTCGAATGCGTACCTCGTCCCCCGGAGGACGTACGTAGGACGTCGGTCCTATCGTCGCCGACCACCTCGGCCGGATTGCGGTTATTCCTGGCGGCGGACGTTCGCGGTCGCTTACCGTTCAACGGGAGATTGCGCGACGCTGGGAATAATCCTGGAAGCCGTGATCGGTCCGTGCGAGTACCATGGTTGGACTCCCATTAGGCGACGAGGTGATTAAGTGATGGATCGAAGGATGCTCATTCAGGGGGTGGCGGCCCTCATCGACGCCGTATTGCGCAATGTTCGTCCGACGAGATCGCCTGCGCCGGCGAAACGCCCAGCTTTGACGCGATAATGGATCGGCGCAGATGCATTGGTGCAATGGCCGGCGCCTTACTGTCCGTGCGGCTTGCCGCCGCGACCGCGCAAGGCGGAAACGTACCCCGCGTCGGTTTCCTCCTGTTCAACTCGCCACGCTCGGAGCCAATCGGCCCATTGCTTCAACGCCTGGACGCTATGGGCTATGTGGATGGAAAGACAATTGCCATCGAGTACCGCTTTGCGGAGGGCAATCCCGAACGGCTTCCCGATCTGGCTGCACAGCTGGTACAGCTGAAGCCCGATGTGATATTTGCGTTCGGCGGCGATGTCGTGCCGTTTGCGAGCAAGGCAACCCCATCGATTCCGATCGTTGCCTGGATGAGCAACGATCCAGTGGAAAGCGGGATGGTGGCAAGCCTCGGCCGACCGGGAGGGAACGTTACCGGCGTCACCTTGGTCTACGACGAATTGGCCGGCAAGACGCTAGGATTTCTAAAAGAAGCCGCTCCCGCGGTTTCGCGCGTAGCAGTTTTGTGGAACCCGGATCATGCCGATCCGGAATTTCGAGAGATGAAGCGCGCAGCCGGGACTCTAGGCGTGCAGCTACAATCCCTCGAGGTACGTCGCCCCGACGATTTCGACAGAGTGTTCAAGGCAGCATTGAGCGAGCGCGCGGAGGGCCTCGTCATCGTTTCGTCGCGGCTCATGTCACGGCAGCGTCAGCAAATCGCCGAATTTGCCGCAACGAACCGGCTCATCGTTGCCGGCGGCTGGGGAGAGTGGACGAAGGATGGAGCCTTGTTGACGTACGGGCCGAACACCACCGAGACAATGCAGCGGGTTGCCATCTACGTGGCGAAGATTCTCAAAGGCGCCCGCCCGTCCGACCTGCCGATGGAGCGGCCGACGCACTTCGACCTGATAATCAACCTCAAGACCGCCAAGTTGTTCGGCCTCACTGTGCCAGCGACACTGCTGGGTCGTGCGGATCAAGTAATTTCGTAACGCGTCCCGATCCATCGCTGGCTTTGGAGCGGAACCGCAACCGTCCGATGCTGGCCGCGAGTTGCCTTCGCGCAGCGGTACCAGCGCGCGATCGAACCCCGATCGAATTTAATAGCAGTGTCCTGCATCGCTTCACCCAATACGTTCATTCGTCGCCAGCCACGGCCCGGCGTTTGCTCTCGATGAGCGTGAATAGAAGCGTCCACGGGGCGACCGGTATCAAAGCCGCTTGGCATCAGGTGTAGAGATCTGATGAAGGTGATCCACTTTCTCGAAGCTTTTCTTGCGGCGACCGAAGAGGGGCTCGGGCCACCGTAGGCCGCGCACCAAGGTCCGGTTCCGGCTTACTAGTCGAATGACGGTACTAGCCGAAAGCGCCAGTCTACGGCGCATCGGCTGGATGACCGGTCTCGTGGCGACCGCCTACTAAGTCCTGAGTACCGAGTTCTCAGAATTTGGTACCGGAGTGCTCAGGACAAGGTACGACGACTATTGCCTCGCATGAGTGCTGAGGACTGAGTACCCAGGACGAGCCATTCAAGAATGTATGCGTTCGCGGTTGTCACATTACGGCCGGCAGCAGTGGCGGCGTGCTGAGAGCGGTCGTTCGATGGGCCCACGCCTCGCATCGCGGTTGCCACCTGGGTTGGCCCCCTTCCATGTGACTTCAACTTTCGATAGGAGGCGCGGATGGGCAACATCAGAACTTCCGATTGGCGCTTGCCGGTGTAAGGCCCTATCTTGTGGTCCTGCAGCGCCGCGGAGATGCCGCTGTGCGCCGACGTGAATCCGAGGACGCCTGCTATGGCTAAGATTGAATCCATTGATCTCTTCGTACTCGCCTGGTTCATAACCTGCTGGGTGGGGTACACGTATTTCGCGGTGCGCAAGTCTTCGACAACAGCGAGCCTCGTCGCGGCGATGCGCGTCTATCGGCGCGAGTGGTTCAATCGCGTACTCCAACACGAGAATCGCATTGCCGACGTCGCGGCGTTCAATAACCTCCTGAGCAGCGCGACCTTCTTTGCCTCAACCGCCATGCTGATCCTTGGAGGCCTCGTTGCAATGTTAGGCACCACGGATCGCATTGTGGGCGTGGTTTCCGAGCTGCCTTTTGCGCGACCGGAGTCGGTGCTTCTTTCGCGTATCAACATCATCCTGCTGATCGGCGTTTTCGTGTATACATTTTTCAAGTTCACCTGGTCAATTCGCCAGTATCACTTCTGCACGATCTTGATCGGGGCTGCTCCACTCGCGACGGATCCGCAGGAACACGACGATTACATAGAGACGTTGACCCAAGTGGCCAGTCACGCCGCCGAGGACTTCAATCAGGGCCTGCGCGCGTTCTATTTTGCGTTTGCGGCCATTGCTTGGTTCTTTCACCCTTGGTTATCCGTAACTAGTTCCGCGCTTGTCGTCTATATCCTGCATCAGCGTGAATTCCAATCCCGCACGCTCCTCGCGCTAACGAAGCCGAGCACGGTGGGACGCTCGCTGCACCTTCCTGAAGAGGTGTTCAACAAACTTCGCCTTAATTCGCGCGTTGCTTAGGCAGCAAACACTCGTCATCGCGGCCGGGTTGACCGTTTCATCAGACGACGCTGCCGCGCGCGGTTTACTCCATTCGACTGCATGATCGCGCATTGCCCAGCCAACCACCCCGGTTCTCACCTCAGTGGCCAAAACCTTGAGCTGGTAACGTCTGCATTTGAGCTTGGGGGCGCTGTTCGAAGTCGTTCCCACGCGGTGAGTAACTTGTTCCTCGCGGGATCGATTCCGAACTATGATTCGGCCGTCCCTGGTCCTGGGAGAAGACGGCCTGAACGCATTTCTGGCGGGCTACCCGCGGCGCGCGTTCAAGCTCGAGTAAGCGAGAGGGCGCTTCAGCGCCCGCGCAGCCGAGCAAAAAGTCGCGAGTCGCTAAACGGCCAATTTCGGCGTAGCGCCTTACCCTACGTTCCGGCCGTTGGTCCACGCTCGTCGGCTACGAGCGACCCATGAAAATAGGGTTTAGATGTCAATCGTGGCCTCGACCTTGCATGGTCACGCTTGTCATGGCAATGGATGAAGCGTTCAATCCCATCGAGGTGCGCTTGCTCGGTGGATGGTTTGTTGCTTGACCCGAATTGTGTCGCGGAAGCGGCCGAGCAGATGCGATTTGGCAGTCCGATCCGCAACCGCACGTAGTGGAAACGGCATGATGCGAGAACAGGCAATTGTTCTGTTGGCGATTTTCTGCTTTGCGACTATCGCGCATGGCCAGTCGGAGACGGAGCCCACATACTCCGAGGTTTATTACACCAGCGGAAATCTGCTGATACAGGCATACCTCTACAAACCGGACGGGGACGGTCCTTTTCCCGTGGTGATCTACAACCACGGGTCCCGTGGTGGAAGGGAGCGAGAATCGGTGTCGTTCCAATATGTAGGAAGGATTCTGACCAAAGCGGGATACGCGGTATTTGTGCCTGAGCGCCGTGGTTACGGAAAATCGCAAGGCTCAGTATGGTCCGCGGAGGTGCGCAACGATTATGGCTTAATACCCAGATTACAAGCGGAAACTGATGACGTGCTCGCCAGTATCGACTACCTACGCAATATACGGTTCATAGACACCACACGAATGGGGATTATGGGCTGGTCCTTCGGCGGGATCATCACCATGCTGGCATTGAGCCGCACCTCCGCGTTTCTTGTGGCCATTGATCAGGCCGGCGGCGCACTCACCTGGGACACGAATGCACATGTGCGCAATGCCCTCATTGCGGCCGCCGAGAAAGCGGACACACCGACCTTTTTCATGGTCGCGAATAACGATCGCACTACTTCGTCCGTGACAACACTTGCGGAAATATTCGAGAAACGTGCCGTCCCGCATCGCATAAAAATCTACGAATCGTTTACACCCGCGCAAGGATATGGTGGCGGAGCGCCCGGTCATGCCGTGTTCTCGGCGCAGGGCTCGAGTGTGTGGGAACGTGACGTGGTGCAGTTTATGGATCGTTATTTGAGCAGAAGCGTATTAGACAAGCGCGACGACGCCACCGCGCCAAGAGCTCTGCAATGATTTACCAATCGTGGCCGATATTGGCGCGCGGAAAGGCGGCTGGGCTGCCTACCTTCGCTCGTTTGGGCGTCAGCTTTCTGAAGGCCGCCACGACTGCTCAGGGTCGATATGGGAAGTTCGTCAAGGTAACGCTTCGTACCGAGCATGGACCACGCCGGCCTCGTTCTCAGCACGAGGCACTTCGTTCCTGGTGCTAAGAATTTAGCAAGGTACCTTCGAATTCGTACCTCGTACCCAGGACGTATGTACCTCGAACCTGTGTCCGAGGGGAGATCGGCAATGGTGGCACGGGCAGAACCAACGGGAGAGCTGTTGTCACGGGTTTATCTGTCGCGCTGTTTCGAAATCAGCGTCTGGGCTTCGAGCGCCCGTGACGACCAGCGGCTCTTGATGTACGCCAGCACGTCCCAGATTTGCTGATCCGTCAGCGTCTTGGCGAACGCCGGCATATCGCTCTGATACCCTGGCGGCCCGTAAGGTGGGGCGATACCGTCCTTAGTGATCCCGAACAGGATGTCGTCAGCGTGATGCCACGTATGCCCCGTGTCGTCATGCGGTGGCGCAGGCATGCGCCCGCTTGAATTACGTGATCTCCAGTTCGGTTGCCCTTCGAGATGGGCACCGTGACACGACGCGCAGTTCTGATCGTAGACGAGTTTTCCAGACGCGACCTGAGTGGCGTTTCGCGGGTTGGCGCGCGAATTCTCGTCGGGGCTGCAGGCGATGAGAGTAATAGCAGAAAAAGCCCCTATCAGCGCGATATCGACGCGCCGAAATCTCATTCGTACGCTCGAATCGTACGAATCGCCACAAGGGTGACCGCCACAAATTGACATCCTTCAGGCTTCAGTGGCGATGCGCATGGTGCGCATCCGGCACATGCGGATGCGCGTGCAACACCAACTCGTGACGATGTCGGTGGCTGTGCGCGCCGGTAGGCATTGGGTCATGTTCATGTTGATGGTGTCCATCGTCATGACGATGCGCGTGTTCGTGCTCGATCGCTTCGTGTTCATGCTCGTGTCCGTGTGACTCTGATAGGTGCAGTACCACGCCTGCAAGCATCAGCACGCTGCCCGTCGCCATAAGCCGGCTGGTCGAATGATCGCCTATAGACACCGCAAGCGCCGCTCCGATGAACGGGGCAAACGCGAAGACAGAACCTGTGCGCGCGGCTCCGAAAGCCCGCTGTGCCAGCAGGTAGAAACGCAGGCTCAGACCGTAGCCCGTGGCGCCCACTGCGAAAAGACCGAGCGCCGCGCGCGGCGGCGGAAGGTGCTCACCGAAACTTACCGCCAACAGTGAGGTGGCAATGGCGCCCAGTCCGGCCTTAGCAAGGACGACCTGGCCCGGATCGCGCTCGGCGAGGGGACGCGACAGGGTGTTGTCCAAGCCCCAGGCGACCGTGGCCAGCAGCACCGCGAGCAACCCCCAGACTCGGGCGCCGCCGTCGCGTCCCTGATCAATGACGAGCAGGATGCCTCCTGCGAGAAGTAACGACATCGCTGTCCCCACGCGACGGCCTATCGATTCACCGTAAAGCCGCCATGCGAGCAGGGCGGTAAATAGCGCTTCCAGCGTGAGCATGAGCGACGCGCTGGCGCCGCTCGTGCGCTGTAGCCCCCAGGCCAGAGCCACCGGACCGACGACTGCACCGACGGCGGCCATCGCCAGAAGGCGCGGCATATCACCGGGTACGATGCCCGCCTCGTGCTCAACCCGTCGGCGCAACAGCGCACCTATCACTGCCGCGCCCGCATACAGCAGAGCTGCCGTCGTGAAAGCACTCACGTCCGATCCAAACCATTGGACGAGCGGAGTGCTGACGCCGAACAACACCGCCGCAGTCAGCGCCAACAGACCACCGCGGACAGCGGGCCAACCTGGCAATCGATGGCCCGCGGATGAGCTACTCACAATAATGGGCCGATGATTGCGAAGTACTGAACGTTGAAACCCTGCCTCACTTAAGATGTTGATGCGTATGCTCTGCGTTCGCCCCCTGCGCGTCGTAGCCGCGCAACCGCGCGTACTCGGCATTCTGTTGGGGCGTAAGAATGCGGTCCTGCTCGAGATGCGCTTCCAGATGCACCACGCGGAGCCGTGATTGCAACTGCCCGATTCTCGCCAAGGTCGTCTGCAGCGATTGCGGAGTGATGGTGCGGACTGCGAAGGCTTGATCGAGCGTCCGTTCCTCTGCCAGCAAGGCATTGCCAACGTCCACGGCGTCTCGTTGCATCGACCTAAAGAGCACTTCGGTCTGTCGCCGCTGCTGTTCTGAGAGTTTCAGCTCGGAAGAAAGCTCAAGGACATGTGCGGGTCCGGGATAGCCGTTCAGCTCCGCGGTTTTGGCGAGGCCCATGCCTTTGCCAGCGGAGATCCCATTGACTTCCTCGGGCGACAGTGCCTTGATCTCTCGCGATTCCTGGCCTGCGTACGAAGAAAGGTTTGGCGCCGCAGCCAGGGACGGGAATACTGCTCCGGCGCAGTAAAGAATCACCACAATTCGCTTCATTTGACCTCTCAGCGTGTTGGATTCGAGGGTTCGAGGCACTCTTGCCACGAGCAATCGTAAGCCTCGTGGGGCGCGTGGTCCACACGTCGAAACGTTGCGGGCACGCCAGCGTCCAGGGCCACTCAGAGGAGGGCGCCGAACACCAATCCGTTACGCATGGGCGACAACTTCTCGGCGTTTGCGCTACCCTTAATCCTTAGACGCGGAGGCGACGTGAATATCGAATCGCATTGGGAGAAGGTCTACAAGACCAAGCTGCCACAGGAGGTGAGTTGGTACCGGCGTCACTTGGAGATTTCGCTGAACCTGATTGAGGAGGCGGCGCTCACTCATGATGCACAAGTCATCGACATTGGCGGCGGCGAGTCGACATTGGTGGACGATCTGGTGGCGGTTGGCTATCGCAACGTGACCGTCCTGGATATTTCAATGACCGCGCTGGAAGTTGCCAAGGCACGGCTAGGCGAAGGTGCGAACAAGGTCGCTTGGCTTTGCGGTGACGTAACCAAGTATGAGTTCGTCTCGAATCGCTACGACGTGTGGCATGACCGCGCTGTGTTCCACTTTTTGACGGAGCCGACGGACAGGGCGGCATACGTCCGCCAAGTAGCTCACGCAGTTAAGCCAGGAGGGCACGTCATCGTCGCTACATTCGGCCCGGAGGGGCCAGCTAAGTGCAGTGGGCTGGATGTGGTTCGATACGACCCCGATTCTTTGCACGACCAATTCGGAACGCGTTTCAAACTTCTGAAGCACCTGACCGAACTCCACCAAACCCCGGCGGGTTCCATTCAACAATTCATCTATTGCTACTGCAACATTTCTGCGTCTACAGCATCGTAGCGCACGTACTCGAAGCCCGGAGATCGATCTATGGCGAGCTGTTGTGAGGAGAAAGGTTGCGAGGTTGCTGTGCTACCGGATGGTCACGCGCGCGTCCTATGGGTCGTCTTGGCCATCAATGCGCTCACCAGTCGAGTTGGCGTCGCGTAGCTGGCGGAAACGGCCGGGGCGCCCTTCCGGCGGATCTTGGCGCGATAGGTCGCAGTGCCGGCGGGTGCAATGCGGGTTTCGATAGTGGGCATGGCAGTCATCCTGGTGCGATGGAACACACCCCGATCCGGTGCCGATCGGGAATCGGTTGCGCATCCGCCCCACCGTGGGCTTGCTGCGCGATCGATCTCAACGTGACTGCGTACCTCGGAGCACGGGCGGACAGTTACTTGTATTCACTGCCCCACCAGTGTCCCCGAACGGGGGATGACGACGGGAGGCTTTAACTGCAACAACAACCTGTTAATTCAACGGTGAAATTCTGGTGGCCAAGGGCGGAATTGAACCACCGACACAAGGATTTTCAGTCCTCTGCTCTACCAACTGAGCTACTTGGCCAAGCCTTTGATTGTAGCAGAAGTAGCCTTGTTGCCGGCCAGGGCATCACGCGCGCCGAAGAACGCCAGCAGCTCGGACAGCGTCTCGTCCGGTACCTCCTCCGCGAGATAGTGCCCTGAGGGGAGCGCTCTCCCGCGCACATCCCGGGCGACCTTCTTCCAATCGGCAATCGGATCGAACAGGCGATGGACGACCCCTTTCTCGCCCCACAGCGCGAGCAGCGGACACTCTATGCGGGCGTGCGCATCGGCCTTGTCGTGCTCGAGATCGATCGTCGCGGCGGCGCGGTAGTCCTCGCACGACGCATGGATGGTCGCGGGATCGCTGTAGCAGCGCCCGTACTCGGCCATCGCGCGCGGATCGAAGTGCGAAAGATCCGATCCCCAGCCGCCGAGCTTGCGGCGCAGGTAATACAGGGGATCGGCGCCGATCAGCCGTTCGGGCAGATCGAACGGCTGGATCAGGAAGAACCAGTGGTAGTACGCGGTTGCGAACGCCATGTCGGTAGCTTCGTACATGGCGCGGGTCGGAGAGATGTCGAGCACCGCCACGCTCTCGACCGCGTGCGGATGATCGAGGCATAGCCGATGCGCCACACGCCCGCCACGGTCGTGGCCGGCGAGCCTGAATCGCGAGAATCCCAGCGCCTGCATGAGCTCAAGCTGGTCGCGCGCCATCGCCCGCTTCGAGTACGCAAAGTGCCGGTCGTCGCTCTCCGGCTTCGACGAATCGCCGTAGCCGCGAAGATCGCTGCACACGACGGTGTAGCGCTCGGCGAACCGGGGCGCCACACGATGCCAGATCGCGTGCGTCTGCGGATAGCCGTGCAGAAGCAGGAGCGGCGGACCGTCGCCGCCGACGACGCAATGAATCTCCGCACCCGACGTCGTGACACGGCGCGTCGTGAATCCGGGAAAGAGCTCGCTCATCGACGTCTCAACCGAGGCGCGCATCGAGATTCGCGCCCGCGGGCAGCGGCTGCCACGGGCGGCTTCGCGCCAGCTCGCGATCGACGCGCGCGCCAAGCCCCGGACCACCGGGGACGACGAAGGCGCCATCGACAAGCGGCGCAGGGACGCCATTCACCAGCGATTCGAACAACGGACTTTCGTTCCACTGGTGCTCGAGCCACAGCAGCGTGGGCGAAGCGGCGCACAAATGGACGCTCGCGACGTGCGCAATCGGCCCCGTCGGATTGTGCGGCGAGAAGTCCCTGGCGTGGCGTTCGCAAACCCTCGCGATGTCCAGCATGCCGCGATAGCCTCCCGCGTACTTGATGTCGGGCATCAGCACGTCGTACAGCCCGGCCTCGCACATCGCTTCCGCCTGATCGACGCCTGCGATCATCTCGCCACCCGCGCATTTCATCCCGCATTCGCGCGCGAGCCGCGTGAGCCGCGCGATCGCGGGAAACCACGACGGATGCTCGGAGACGGGGCATTCGATCCAGTGTACGCGTGCAGGCAGGAGGTCGCGCATGAGCTGTGCCGCGCGCGGCTCGTCGAACCGCCAGTGGCAGTCGACCATGAGCGCAGGTTGCGCGCCGATAGCATCCCGCACGGCGAACACACGATCGAGGCCGGCTCGAACACGCGCGACGATGGGAGTTGTCGCCGCATCCGCGGCGATCACGCCGTCGAACGGCGCGAGCTTGATGGCGCGGTAACCGGCGGCGACGGCGCGCTGCGCGGCGGCCGCGAAGGCCGCCGGTGAACGATCGGTCACGCTGCGATTGATGTTCGCGTAGGCAGGAACCGATTGTCGCGGCGAATCGCAAAGGCGCGCGCCAATGGGGACACCCGTATGCTGCGCACTCAAGTCGACGAGCGCCTGCTCGATCGCGCTTCTTACCGCATGGGTGACGAGCCCGCCGGGCGCATGCGGAACGTACCGAAGGATTTCGCCTGCCCCATCGACGCTGCTGCCGCCGGCTGCGCGCGAAACACGCCCCACCTCGGCCACGAGCAACTCTTCCCAGCCGTTGAGGGAGCATTCGCCATAGCCCGTGGCGCCCGTGCTGTCGGTGACGGCGACGAACGTCCAGTTCGTCTTCGGCGATACGTTGACGCCGATCGCTTCGATAGCGGCAATCGTCGCCATGGGCTGGAAAGGTCCCCGTCGCTCAGTCGACCTAGTCGATCTTGATGCCGACGGACTTGGCGAGCGCGGTCCACTTCGCGATGTCGCGCGCCATCACCGCACCGAATTCCTCCGGCGTGCCGCCCACGGGCTCGGCGCCCATAGC
>Ga0207676_10002160_pt1 | contig 14206 bp, 11 predicted proteins | sample KBSSwiS72_FD_184307 | JGI IMG/M metagenome (GOLD analysis project Ga0207676, IMG submission 184307) | Switchgrass rhizosphere microbial communities from Kellogg Biological Station, Michigan, USA - KBS Switchgrass S7-2 (SPAdes) (version 2) | ecosystem: Host-associated > Plants > Roots >... | reverse complement strand
TCACTTCACGGGCGGTTATTCGTCGGCGTCGGCAGTAGCGGGATATCCACACATCACCGTTCCCGCGGGTTACGTGTTTGGGATGCCGGTTGGGATCTCGTTCTTTGGCGGCGCCAACAGCGAACCGAAACTGATCAAGATCGCTTACGCTTTCGAACAGGCGACAAAAGCGCGGCGTCCACCGAAGTTTTTGGAAAGTGCCAGCTTTACGATCGCGACGCTTAAGTTTTAACCACAGATGAACACGGATAAAAATCCGGATTTTATCTGTGTTCATCCGTGGCTAAAATGACTTCCTCACTAGGCAAACTCGGCGAGGCTTACGCCGCCGCGTACCTCACGCAACTCGGCTACACTCTGGTCGCAGCCAATTTCACTTTGCCCGTAGGACGAAACCTGCGTGGCGCAGTCGTGAACGCGGAAATCGATCTCGTTGCTTATGACAACGACGTTCTCTGCTTTGTCGAAGTAAAAACTCGGTCGTCCGACTGGTTCGCGCCGCCCGAGGTCAACGTCGACCTGCGCAAACGCCGCCAGATCACGCGCGCCGCGCGCGTCTATCGCCAAATGCTCGGCATCGAAGACGAACCACACCGCTACGACGTCGTCACCGTCGTTCTCAGCAACGATCCCACTCCTCAAATCGAACTGTTGCGAAACTTCTGGACCGAAGCATCACTGCGCAAACGCCGCTGGCACTTCGATCCGCTTTACTTCGCCTGAGCCGACGTCGTTTCCTTCGTCTTCGACGGCGCGTTCTTCACGTACTTATCAAACCAGGTGATCATTTCATAAAGCACGTGCTCGATGCTCTCGCGTCCGGCGTACCCGTGCGCTTCGTGCGGCAACATCACCAACCGCACTGTCGCACCGTGGCCCTTCATCGCCTGGTACATGCGCTCCGACTGGATCGGGAACGTCCCCGAGTTGTCGTCGGCTTCGCCGTGAATCATTAGCATCGGTTCGTTGATCTTCGCGGCAAACATGAACGGCGAGACTTTCAGGTAAAGCTCGGGCGCCTCCCAGAGCGTGCGCCGCTCGCTTTGAAAACCAAACGGCGTCAACGTGCGATTGTACGCGCCGCTGCGAGCAATGCCCGCGCGAAAGAGATCGCTGTGGGCCAACAGGTTCGCAGTCATGAAAGCGCCATAGCTGTGACCACCAACGCCGACGCGATCCGGATCAGTCACGCCCATCTCAGTCGCCTTGTCGATCGCGGCTTTCGCGCTCATCACGATCTGTTCGACGTAAGTGTTGTTAACGGTCTCCGGACTACCGACTACCGGCATCGTGGCGTTGTCGAGTATCGCGTAACCTTCCAACAGGAAAAACAGGTGCGATGGACCAACGATGGAAGTCGCGCGTTGCGTTGAGCCTGTGACCTGTCCGGCTGTGCTCGCGTCGGTAAATTCGAGCGGGTAGGCCCAAACAACTGTCGGCAAACGCGTACCCTCTTTGTAGTTAGGCGGCAAGTACAACGTGAACGAACACTGCACGCCGTCAGCGCGCTTATAAGTGACGAGCTGTTTCTTGATGCCACGCAGCTGCGGTGTCGGATCCGGGAATTTAGTGAGCGCGCGAGCAGTAGTGTTGGCAGCGCTTCTGATGAAATAGTTCGGCGCTTCAGTCGGCGACTCACGTCGCGTGATGAACTGGCTGGCGTCGTCATTTAACAGCGCCAGCGCTGTTTCATAACTGGTCGCGTCGCTGCGGAAGATCCGTTCCGATTTCAATGTCTGCAAGTTGAACCGGTCCAGGAACGGGCGGTCGCCCTCAGGCGAAGCACCAGCGCCGGTGAGATAGATCCAATCGCCGTTTTGCAGGATCGGGCGTTGACCGCTCGGGCGCAGGACTGGCGTGCCGGGATCGTTATAACGATCCTGCTGATTTCTGCTCCAGAGAAGTTTTGCTGGTGTTTCGGGTTTGTCTGCGTCCAGCATGAACGTTCTGATCCAGCGTTTATCACGGTCGTAATCTGAGACGAGCGCCAACCCGCCTTTTTCGCCGAAGCCAATGACGGCAAACCGCTGCTCAGTCTTAAACAACTCAACTGGCTGTGCGCTGAATGGCGACTTGAGCATCAGGATGCTGTCGCGGTGTGGAACTTTCTTTTTTGGATTTCCATCGTCCAGCGCTTTGACCCAAACGAGCGTCGCCGGTTCGTTGGGCCGCCAGTGAATGAAACGTGGGCCAGTGATTACGCCGTCGATCGGAACCTGATCCGCAAGCGGCAGGCTGGCGACTTTGTAAACCAGTTTGCCTTTCGTGTCCCACACTTCTACGTCTTTCGGAAATGCGAAATCCGGCAAGATATACGAGAAGGGTCTCTTTAAGCGTGTCACGAGGAGGTGATGGCCATCGGGCGCCGAGTCAACATCCTGAAAGATTGCCGCCTGGCCGATGTTCGTTGCTCGTCCGTTGGTTGAGTCGACGAGAGCCAGCTGTGAAGTCGCGTAATACTCGAAGAGATTCTCATCGTGCGGGCTCTTCAAAAGGTCTTCAAACGTTCTTACTGGTCCAGGTCTGCCGGAGCTCTCCTGACTGTTTGGCTCGGTTGGCACGAGCGGCGTTGCGGGCGCTGCGCCGCGCGCTGATGGCACGAGTTGGACCAGCAGTGTGCGATTGTCAGGCATCCAGGTCAATGGATTGCCGATAACTGAATTGATCGCGATCGCTTTCAGGTTGCGGATTTTTCCAGTGGCCGCATTACCGACCCAAAGCTCAACGCGGTTGGGTGTTGTATTCAAAAACGCGAACTGCTTCCCGTCGTCACTCCAGTCCACGCTGGTTATCTTTGCGCCTGAAGGAACGTCGAGCTTGATCTCGGAGCCGTCGGCGATTCGCTTCAGCGTCAAACCGATCGCGTACGAAAAGCGGTGCGGCGAGTTTGAAGCGGGATTGATGCGTCGCCCTGCAAGTCGCAACATTGGTTGAGCGAGGTCTGCGAGTGGAGGATAGCGCAAGCCTGTGGTGAGAATGATGTTGTCCCGAGTGGGACTAACCGATGCGCCTGGCGTAACCGGCGCATTCAGGATATCAAGCACTTCTTTGGGCGGCTTTTTGTAACCCTGCTGAGCAAAGCTGACGTTGACGATCAGCAGCACAGAGAGAACTGCGAGACGGAATCGATTGTGGGATTTCATAATGCGCTCCTCCGCAAACAGCGACGAGATTTTGTGGAATACTTCAGGAAATTGAAGCGTTTGGAACTTATTAGAGTTTCGGCGCGGTGTCAACCTTCGGAGGTTCAGAGTTCGGAGGTTCAGAGTTCAGCCTTTAGGCTGCCTTTTCGGGAAAGCAAGCTGAAGCTTGAACCAGCTTTACACGACGAATCGCCCCAAACCACGATTCACGGTGCAAACGTCATTTCTGCACGACGAAGCCATCAGCCCGCCAGCGCCGCTTTTTGTGTGTCTACCACAAATTGCTAGCCGACAATTTCAGAGCATTAGATCGAGATCATCATCTGCGACCTGCTCCATGTGAACATTCGCAAGGCGAGCATGGGCAAGGGTAGTTTCTAAAAACGGTTCCACCCGATTCCGTTCATAGTCAGAGATCGCCTATTATTGGAGTATGAGCATGATTTAATCAAACAGGCGCTCATGCAGTCGGATGGCAAACTGAGTCACGCGGCGGAACTGGTAGGCAAGACTTACCAAGGCTTGACGCACATGATCGCACATAAGCATCCTGACTTGCTCAAGTACCGGACGCCCGTTCGGCGGCGTCGCCCGAGAAAAAATGGCCGGAGTCAGTCAAGTATATAATTACCTAAGAGAGAGAGAGAGAGAGAAGTAACTGAATGTCTGTAGAGTTGACCTCAACAACTTGCCACTGCTCGCAATGGAAGAACAAGCGAAGCAATCCGAACGTTGTATTCACACTTTAGCGCGACTTAAAATCAGTTGGATGAAGTTAGTCTTGATGCAGGACGAGTTTGCGATGTTAATAGCATCGCGCTGGCGACTGCTGTCAGGAATTTGGTTCGCCACAAAGGCTGCTCGAGCTTATTGCCGAGGAGTCTGATCTGAGTGTAGTCCTGGGCCACAAAAGTCCCCAATTGACTGAAATTGATAGATTCAAGCGTTGCGCGATCGCTGGTAGAGAATTCATTACCGTTGAGGACGGTGTAGGTCTTGATTCTCAACGGTCTTGGTTTGGCCACCACAGAGCGCACAGGTGCTTCTTCGGGTTTTAATTGATTAATAAGCTTGAGCGCATCTCCCAATATCTCAAAGCCACGTATCGTATCGAATCTGCCGAATTGTTGAGCGATGTTCAGAAGCAGGATGGCCTTGTCAGGAGTCGCTTGTGCTTTCGAAGTTACATCAGAGGCTTCCGAAAGTAGTTCCGTTGCCAAGCTCGTGTCACGATTGGAGAGCGCTTTATTTGTCAGTTCAATCAAGACCTTCGCCTGCAATTCAGGACGGTCGAATTTTCGCGTAATCTTTCTTGCCTCATCATAAGAGCCCGCGCGCATCAGTTTCTGCACGAGCGCGAGATAGATGTCGTTTTCAGCCTCCCGGCGTACTTCGGTAGCCTCAATCATTGCGGCTACTTTGAGACCCCGCTCACTATCTTCTCTCATCAGCGTATGGGCCACACTATTCAATAATGAGTCACGTACATCAGGATCCTTCTCTTTGGCGGCCCGCTCGATCTGCTCATCGATGTCATAGCTGTTGCGGCCGGCAATCGTGGTTTGTTGCTGCTGGGTAGTCTGAAGTAGTGTGGTGCGTTGCATTTGAGCTGCTGTGAGACCTGAAGCCATCTCGTGCATTTGACCCTGAAGTTCGGGGAATCTTTCAGGCGCGTACCTGGAGACGATTGGGAGGCCGCGCACTTGGACCAGGCTATAGAACATTGCACTTGCCTCGGGGAGGCTTGATCCCCCTGCAGCACGCGCCTGACGCCAGGCCCCGTCCACAATATAATTAGCTAGCAGTTGGGCGTCGGCAACGTTGGCATCCGGATTGGGACTACCATTTGAACTGAAGAGGTAATTGACCAAAGAAATCAAGGCGTTGTCATACGCAAAGTCATTGCGCCGCAAGGTCATCAATGCGCCGCGAAATAGTCTGTCTCCGAAGTTCTTGTTGACGTTGCTTAGGGTAAACAACAGACGGCCGAAATCAGGCGGGATCTGAGTGCCCGACAATGAATGCAGGCCCAGTTGCAAAGCCTGCTCGGGATTGGTAGCTGCCAGCTCCAGCGCAATCTGCACTAGCAGTTCTGAATGAACATTGTCGTGTCTGGCGGATGTTGACGTTAGTCCTTTCTCTTCCTGCAGACTTTTCAACAGCGCTTCTGCTTGGCTGCGATCATGAGTACCAATACAAGTCAGGACCTGTCTGATGCTGGAGGCCTGCCGTGCTAAGTATGCCGCGCGAGCAGACTCGCCTAGCCCGTCCGGAGCTGGCTGGCTCGCAGCTTCAAAGGACCAGCGGAAAACTTCTCTGGCAAAAGCTATATCGAACTGCCATAGCACATCAGCTGTCTGCGCTTGTAGTGTGGCTGCGGTTAGTCTGTCGGGTTCACTCTTAAGGTTTCTGGCCAGGGTTTTCAGTAACTCGAATGCATCCTGTTGATCCGCTGATAGTCTGTTTGGTTCAGCAACATTTCTAACGCTATCCTTTCTCAGTTGTGCTGCGGCCATTGACGAAACTAATAACGACATCATCAACACGGAAAAGGTTTTCTGGAGGAAGCAACCTGGCTTCATACTTCGTCACCTTCTTTCGGGAACGTCTTACGAACTGCCTATTTGCTAGCTAGGCTGAAAGAATTCAGCCAATTGTTTGGAATCACTGTTCTTGTCATAGTGTCGAATTCCGTCCCAACGACGGAGCACCTGACCATTTCTATTGAACAGAATGTATTGGGGAACGAAACCGACCTTTAGTTGTGGGCCAACCTTATGCGTGGGATCGAAGACGACGGAAAGCTGCTGCAGATCATAAGCGGCGACGAACCTTTCGATCTCAGATCGTTCATCGCTTACATTGATCAAATAAAAGCTCGCGCCTCTTCTCGCGGCTTCCTGGTTGAGGTCCTGCCATAGGTCAGCGTCCCGCGTGCAACCAGGACAGCGAGTGCTGATAAAAACACAGAGCAGACGCTCCCTTCCGAGACTGCCAAGACTGACCGTGTCGCCGGCAAGGGTGGTGAGTTGTGGCAGCGCGACGACTTCGCCTACAGTCAGTCCGTCAACACCATCAAGGGTGTCGTGTTGGCCAGTGGTCCCGACCGCATTCGGCTTAGAATCAACACTCCTCCACCGCTTACCTGCTAAATAGGTGACGCCGGATGCGACAGTGAAAGCGACAACGGTCAGCGCTATTCTGGGTAATAGTTTCATTGATCCCGCCGAGAAACCAACGGGCGACGCCCTTCAACACGCCGCCCCTGTTTAACCGCCTGCGTAATCAATTAACGGGTGGGCCTTCCGGTGCCGGCCCGTCGCACGAACCAGCGTAGAAACAGTCAACGTCCATTGGCCGATCATTGGCGTCGTAGTGAATAGTGCAGCCTGCGTAGGGAAGTTCGCAGCCGTTCTTCAAAGTCTTATCAGCACAGTATCCCTGGCATGCGGCGTTAGCGCTCGGAGTGGTCAACGCAACTATGGTAAAAACTACTCCGGCGAGGCATGAGAATAAGAGTTGTTTGATCATCTTTCCTGTTCACCTCCGTGAGAAATTTGGTTTATGGGGAACTCCCTTCGCCGCCAGGGCGGCGGTTTCGAAGAAAGCGTGGAATATGAATGATGATTAATCATTCCATCTATATGAGCCGGTCAGAGCGGCCGATATTCATCCAGACGAAAAGGGCTTTGGTTGCGGAGGAGGAAGAGCCGGCTATTGCTGATGGCAAGGCGGTGAAAGTTATTTTCGAGAAGCGCCTTTCTCACGACTTGACCGGTGTTGGTTAGAACCAGCAATTTTTGCGTGCCTTCGGTAATTGCAGGAACCTTGTTCTTGCCCGACAACAGTATATACAGGCGTCCGCGAGCGTCCGCCGCCAGGTCCAAAACCAGAATTTGATAACGCGAGCGAACGACCATTGAATTGCCCTGCTTTCGGACAGAGATATTGGGCGGTTCGATAGCAATATCGGATTCCGGTTTAAATTCGCCGATTAAACTTCCATTACGTCCGTAATGGCGTATCAGTGGGGGATAATTAAAGCTGAAAAAGAAACCGCCGGAACTGTCCGCCGCGAGGCGTCCATCACTCAGCTCGCTGTTCGTCGTTTCATTTTTGTAGTCGAGTCGCTCTCCAAAGCCCCGTAATAGCTTGGCGTCTGGTCCATAGAGATCAAACAAGTGTGGTCCGGTGCCATTCAAGACAATTAACTCACCAAAAGTATTGGTCGCGATTCGCAGTGGCATTTGCCGCGATACGATCTGTCCCTGTGGCTGACAGTTGGGAGCGAGCTTGATAATCTTCGAATTCACCCCACTCAAGACCCAAATATTGCCGTGTGCATCGACACTTATATCAGTCGGAGAAGGCAGAGATTCGGACCCGCACATTCGCTTTAGCTTGCCGCTTTTATCCAAGGTGAAAAGAGTAGAGAGATCGGTATCCAGCAGGAACGCTTTGCCTGAAGGGGTGACGACTAGTCGCTCAGGAAACGACACCGGGACATCAGAGGTGAAGAACTGCGCACGAGAGCGCAGTTGTTTTTCGGAGACGATTTGGCTGTCCGCGAGGGACCAGTCACTCACGAAAAGGAAAAACAGCAGAGCGCAATAGAGTGAAGCCTTACTGCCTCTGAATAAGAAGCTGCCATTGAGCGCAATCATCGATTCGCTCCCAGCCAGATCGCATCAATACGATCCCTGCCCCAAGCGCGAAGTTCGAAGAAGCGATTGAGGATTGTTCAAGAATGGAATGTAAGGATACCAGCATCGCCAAAGAGTGCTTTCCACCACTCGGAGCGGCCCACGCTCCCTAAATCAAAGTCATAAACCACCGGGATTAGTACTACTAGGGCATGCCATGAGGCGGATGAATGGTATTGATGGCCTGCGGCAATGTCAACATTTTTATTGTGTTTCTTGTGTTACAAAGCCTCTGCTATTCCTTCGTTCGCTGAATTTTCAACAGTCCCTCTTAGATCCGGTCCCTCTCTTTTTTGTTGATGTTTTGCACGAAAGAGGACAGAGACGCCTATGGTTGATGCTTGAACTCTAAACTGTGTTCGTCAATATGTTTTATTTCGCGGCTGTTCATTGACGAGACTCGCGCACGCGCTTAGACTGCAGTGCATAGACTCGACAGTTGCGCGTTGGTACCGGCGTGAGACCTAGGGTTAAAACAACGGTGCAATGTTATTGGGCTATCCCCTCTCGCATTGCACCGTTTGTCGTCTCTAAACGAAAGACCCAATAAAACGAAAAAACCGCGCCGGCGCGGTCTTTCGCAAACAGTGTTTTGAAGAGTGAGCTACTTCGTCGCCACGACCATAGAGTCCGGCCCAACCAAATGCTCGACGCGCGTCGTCCGGAACCCGGCTTCTCGCATCCACGACTCGCATTCAGCACCCGTGTAAACAAACCCGCCCGAAGTCACCAGCAGCATATTAAGGCTCATCAAAAGTCCGAAAGCATTGCGGCGGCGATCGTCGTCGATGAGAGCTTCATAAACAAGCAGCACTCCTCCTTCCGGCAGTGATTCAAAACTCTTACGAATGAGCGCGCGTTTCTCTTCAAGATTCCAGTTGTGCAAGACGTGGCCCATGATTAAAACGTCAGCCTCCGGCAGTGTATCCTTGAAGAAGTTGCCGGGGTGGAATCGCAGGCGTTGGCTCAGCCCAAACAAAGCAACATACTCGTCAAAGAACTCCCCGATCGGCTCCAAATCGAATGACCCGCCGGAGAGATGTTGATGAGCCGAAGCGAGTTGCGCGGAGAGCCCGCCTTGTGCTCCGCCAACGTCGACGAAGGTACGATAATTTTCCCACGGAAACTTCTGCGCAATGACCTTTGCGGTCTCCATGCCCAAGCCGGACATGGCATAGAGAAAACTACGCAAACGGATCGGGTCGCTACACAGATTGGCATAGTAATCCGTTTCCTCTTTCGCTTCATTTTGGGGCTGTCCGCTAGTGAGTGCTTCTGTCAGCGAGCCCCAAACCGGATAGAGCCTGCTGTTGGCCATCTCGAGCAGCCCGCCAATGTAAGAGGCTTTATTGCGGTCGAGGAACATATCTGCCTCAGGCGTATTTGAGTATTGCCCGTCATCGCGTTGCAGCATTCCTAAAGCCACCAACACATCGAAAAAATCCCGCGCACCCCGCGAGTCTAGTCCCAAATTGCGCGCCAGCGTTGTAACATCCTGGGCGCCTTGGGCCAGTTCTGTAAACAGACCCAGATCAACGGCGCTCATCAATGCTTTTGCTCCCCAGAAACTTAATCCCAGGGACAAGATTGCCTGGGGACTCTTCCATAAGTGTCCAGTGCCTGATAACGAAGCTTCTTCTCTAACTTTTACCAACCAACCTTTGAGAAGACTCTCAGTCTCAGAGCTATCCAGATTGTCCTGAATTCCTTCAATGGTCATAATTCGATCCACCAAAGCATTCTGCTCACGATCAATTCGCAGCGCCTCCGTATACGGCATACAACTAAACGTAATCATGGAATACAAAGAAGCATAATGTTCAGGAGCAAGTTGGTTGAGCTTTCGTTCGATTTGCTTTCTCAGCAGGAATTGCGGCTGGCCGACCAAATCTCTTATCTCAAAAAAGTGCTGGATGCATAAATCCGCGATGGCGTCGGTATTTGGTTTACGCGCCTTCTCGTATTCTCTAAACACGGTCTCCCAATTCTGTCCATACTTTTCCATGCACTGGTTAAGAACTGCGCAATCCTCGAAACCGGCGTTTGCTCCTTGTCCATAAGAAGGGTAAATCGCGTGCGCGGAGTCGCCTATCAATAACACCCGCTCGCGGAAAGACCACGGATCGCATCGCACCGTGATCATCGAGTTCAGCTTGCGCGAAAAGTAATTCTCAACCAGGTTCGGAATGCGGTCGACTACGTCGGGAAACGCACTCGCGAAAAACGTCAGCAGGTCATTCTCGGTACGAAGGGATGCGTAAGATAGCTCGCCCTCGAAAGGAATGTGCAAGGCGCAGGTAAAACTACCATCCCGGTTAGGAAAGCCGATAAGCATGTAGTTACCCCTCGGCCAAATGTGGATTACATTTTTTTCTAAAGCCCACTTGCCATCGGCGGTCGCCGGGATGTTCAGCTCCAGATAGCCTTGCTCCCAGTACTGTTGCGAAAAATTAAAGCGATTCAGTTTTTGCAGTTGATAACGAATGGCTGAATGTGCGCCGTCCGCGCCGACAAAAATATCGGCTTGCTCAGTAGTGATGCTCTTGTCCGGCGTATGCTCAAACTCCGCCTTTAACGTGGACAGATTTAAGCCCACGCATTTTTTATTGAAATTGACGACGATATTGAAATGCTGTTCAGCGAAATCCAACAGTGCGATATTGAGATCGGAGCGCGAAATCGAATAGATGGCTTCCTGATTATTACCGTAGGGTTGGTAGGTCAGTTCGCCCTCGGGAGAGTGAATCAACCGGCCGTAAACCGGAATGGCAAGCTCATAAATTTCCCGGTCCAGCCCTATGCAGGCCAGCGCCCTCAGACCTCTTTCACATAAAGTTAAATTGATCGATCGATTGCTTTGAATACCCACTTCCCGAATATCGGGGTGGCGCTCAAAGACAGCGACTTCGTTCCCTCGCTTATTGAGGAACATGGCGACTAGGAGACCGACTAATCCTCCTCCGGTGACCAGGACTTTGCTCATGATTCAGGCTAATTGAGCTCGGCGAGTTGGTAGAGGATGACGTGTAAACTGCGTGGGCCGTGTACGCCCAGCGTGATTGTCTGTTCGATGTCAGCAGTGCGGCTTGGCCCGGTGATGCAGGTCAACGTTTGCGGTAGTGTGCCGCGCGTTTCGCAGACGACCTGCAGGTGCGCCAACAGCTCGTTGAGACTGGGAAAGATATGACGCGGGTCGAGCAGACAAACATGGACCGGCGGCAAGAGAGAGATTAGGCGATGTTGTGCACCGCCCGAGACAAGCACCAGTGTGCCGGTATCGGCCAAGGCGTAATCCGCGCTCGTGATACCGAGGTGCGCCTCGACGAGAACACGATTGTATTCGTCCGCTAGTCTCTCGTTGTCCAGCGGGAGAGCGGATGACTCCGTCGCGTGCCTTCCGGCTAATATAAATTCTTCGCGCGAAGGAACGATGTGCCTATTGTCAGAGACTAGCCAGTCGTGTATTCCAAACTGGCGTAAAACCTCGGCATTACTCACTGCCACCGAAGCAAAGTCATCCGCGGGAAACAAACTTTGCAAAAGCTTCCGGAGCTCTTGAACTGTTTGCACGCGGGTCATAGTCCCGCCGACCTTTTCCAATTCGCAGCCGAATTGATTGATCAGTTCGGTATCAGTGCTTAGCGCCGGCGGGCTAACGAAAAGCGGCAAAGTCTCCGGCACAACGGTGGACGCAGGACGACCGAGCGCAGTCCGTATCTGGGTAAGGATATGCTCCCTACTACTCGTCTGATTTTCCATTTCGCTTGTCGAGCGCCAATCCTGCTATTTCCGGCCAGCGTTCTCTGAATGATTGGGCCGCGACCGGAGGCATATCGCGGAAGTTGGACCAACGAGCGATGAAGAGACTGCGTACACCATCTTTTCTTCTTCGGCCAAAGATCGCCTGCACGAATCGTAATAGTTTCGTGGCCCGTCGATACCGTGCCTCATTTCTCATAGCGGCGAGCCAGACTTTGCCGGCCGCATATTCGACCCCCGCGCCAATCAACCGTTTGAAGCCGGCGTTAGCTGGGCCTTCGCCGGGCTTATGCGACTCGGCCAGTGCCGTTTGGGATGCGGGTGTGAGATGTTTTGACTGTGCAATTTCGTGGCGCAGGTGCAGCAGCATATCGGGAATGTTTATCGAAACCGGGCAACTGTCTCGACACGCGCCGCAAAGGGTCGAAGCGTAAGGCAATGCCGCGGCGCGCTCACGGCCTATCATCTGCGGAGTGAGGATTGCGCCAATTGGTCCCGGATACACCCAACCATACGCGTGGCCGCCAATCTTCTGGTAGACGGGACAGACATTCAGGCACGCTCCGCAGCGTATGCAATAGAGTGATTCGCGCAAATCCGGATTAGCCAGTATCTTCGTCCGGCCGTTATCAAGAATAATGACGTGGAGTTCATCCGGGCCTTCCTCAAGATGCGATTGCTTCACGCCCGTCAGAAAGGAAACGTAAGAGCACAGCTTTTGTCCTGACGCGCTGCGCGACAGCAACTTCAGGAAGATGTCCAGATCTGCAAACTGCGGAATAACCTTTTCGATTCCCATCAAAGCAACGTGTACGCGCGGTAATGAAGTCGTCATTCGGATATTGCCTTCGTTTTCGACGAGCACAATTGTCCCGGTCTCAGCGACAGCGTAGTTGACTCCGGTAATCCCCATTCCCGCTTCCACGAACCGGCGCCGCAGCACCTTGCGCGCCAGCGCTGTCATCTCTGCAATCTCCTCCGTGCGTTCAACCTGCAACTTTTCCGCGAACAGATCTGCTACGTCGCGCCGGGTTTTGTGGATGGCAGGCATGTTGATGTGTGAAGGGCGCTCGCCTGCAAGCTGGACAATGTATTCGCCGAGATCCGTTTCCACCGCTTCAATCTCCGCGGCTGCGAGAGCTTTATTGAGTCCAACCTCTTCGGTCATCATCGACTTGCCCTTGACGACAATACTGATTCCACGCCTCTGGGCCAACTCGGTGATGTACCGATTGGCTTGCGTCGCGCCGGCGGCCCAAAAGACATGACCGCCCATGCGCTCGACGTTGGCTGAGAATATTTCCAGGTAAGAATCAAGGTGATTGATCGTGTGCTCTTTGATCGCCCGCGCGCGCCGGCGCAGTTCCTCCCAGTTCTCCTCGCCTACGAGCGCCACAGCTTCGCGACGAGCACCGGTCGCTTTGCCTGTGGCAATTGACAAGGCGCTTTGCAACGCCGGATTGATCAGCGCTCGCCGGTAATTTTCCACGAATGTTTCCGGACTATTCTCGTGGTCTACAGCGCTCATGATCTCTCCCGGCAAGCCAGCAGTTCGGCGAGATGCAGGCAACGCACCTCTGAACCCTGGCGACTTAAAAAACCCGCCGTTTGCATTAAACAGCCGGCGTCGCAAGTCACCACCGTGTTCGCCCCGCTGCGCCTGATGTTGGCTGCCTTATCCGCGGCCATGGCGTTGGAGATTTCCGGATATTTCACGGCAAAAGTTCCGCCGAAGCCGCAGCAGACATCACTTCCCTCCAGCTCGACAAATTCAATGCCGCTTACGGACTCAATCAACTTTCGCGGCGCACGCAACACCCCAAGCTCCCGCAACAGATGGCATGAATCGTGATAAGTCACGCGCCCCTGAAAGCCGGCGCCGACAGATTCGACCCGGAGCACGTCGACAAGAAACTGCGAAAACTCGAAACAGCGTTCTCCCACCCGCTCTGCACGCTTCTTCATTTCGGCATCGTGAGCGAACAACTCAGGGTAGTATTTCTTCACCATCGTCGTGCAGGACCCGGATGGCGCGACGATGTAATCTGCTGTTTCCAGTTCATGCTCGCACATCGCGAGCAACTGCGCCGCCACTTCTCGCGCTTCCCATCTTAGACCCGCATTAAAGGCGGGTTGGCCGCAGCAGGTTTGCGTCGAATTGAAAGCCACTTGCACACCCAGGCGGGTGAGCACGTCCACCATCGCCACGCCAACCTGCGGAAAAAACTGATCGACCAGACACGTGATGAAGAGAGATATTTTCATTTAGTTGCGAGGATGATGCCGTGCGGAGTCCAAAAGTCACACTCAATTCGCCGGATGTCTGAGAATCCCGCCTCTCTCAGGCAGTATTCATGTTCTTTCCAGGCGTAAATCATGCCTCCCTCTGCCGGTATCGAGACAAAGTAAACGGAGTCGAGCGCCGCCATCACCGGACTATCTTCTTCGTCCGAAGAAATAGAGTTGAAAATCAATACGGAGCCGCCGGGTTCAAGCGCCTCGTAAGCTCTTCTTAGCAGGCTGATATTCACCTCGAGCGGCCAGATCACCAATTGATGAATGAACATGAAACAGTCGTAGCCCGACGGAAAGTCATTAACG
>Ga0207676_10002148_pt1 | contig 14251 bp, 9 predicted proteins | sample KBSSwiS72_FD_184307 | JGI IMG/M metagenome (GOLD analysis project Ga0207676, IMG submission 184307) | Switchgrass rhizosphere microbial communities from Kellogg Biological Station, Michigan, USA - KBS Switchgrass S7-2 (SPAdes) (version 2) | ecosystem: Host-associated > Plants > Roots >... | reverse complement strand
CGTTCGTGCTCATGAGCGAAGTTTAGAATGACAGGTGGTCTAAGGCAAGGAATGATTGGCAAGGACAAATCGATGGTTTATCTGCCTGAGGCGTCTGAACTCAAATCATCGGAAAATCTCTAGTAAACTCGTGGCTCTAATTGCGGGATGGTTACAGGGGGTCGACCCCTCTGCTCCACCAATAAGATTCAACGACTTACAGCAACCGCCTCCTGGTCGCTGTTTTGCTGAAGTGGCCAATATGAGGCCAAAATGTAGCCAACTTTGAAAATAGCAATCGTGTCGTGATTAAAAGGGGTAAGTGTTATCACAACGTATAGCATCAAGAAAAAGGTTGGTTTTCAATCTGGCGTGTCCGCTTGCTTACTTAACTGTGATATCGTCTTCGCAGAGTTGCCATTCTGTTGAATCCCAACGCTCGCGGCGAATGTCGCGGGCAGAGTTGCTCCAAGGCGTTTGATCCTCGCCTCAACACTGCGGATGTGCTCTGGGCTGGCATCGTTCTCATGTAGTTCTAAGAGTAATCCCTTCAGCTTCTGTATTCTCTGCAGGACCAGGGCCATGTCCTGCTTATTTTGCTGGCGACGTTGCTGCTTAAGCTGCTCGTCCCACTCCCAGTAAATTGTGGTGAGGTTAACGACAAGTCCGAATTCTGTCTTGATTAGCTGCTGCGCATCTCGCAACGCAGATTCGACCAAGCCTTTTATCACGCCGGGTTCCAATAACATTCGGTCAATTTGTTCACCTCTTAACCGCGCTCGCACAATTGTCTCAAGGCGTTTCTTTAGCGACTCCACTTCACAGTTTGAATCGCTGAACGCTTTCCAGCCGTCCGGGCTAACTCCAGCCACCCTGAATGTACCTTTGACGAAAATAGTTGGCGCACCGGGCAGGCTTCCCAGCTCAACACCTGCGTTGAAATCCTGGAAGTTGCGTGAAAGCGCTGCCAATCGCTTCGTTAGTTCCGTCTGCATTGGCTTAAAGACTATGTCCAGAATGTGGGCGGAAAAATCTCGGGCAAACACTTCCTGAATTTTGGTTGTTAGCTCCTCCGCCACCGACTTTTCTGGAGGACTACTGGCTTGCCAGAATCTCATGTAGAACCTTTCCGGATCAGTTCCATGCAGAAAAGTTCTCACAACTCGCAACAACTCCTGGCGCATTCTCGTGGGTATGTCAGGCTCACTATTTAGATACTTCGACACCCCGTGCAGATCCAGCACTCGGACCATGAGAAAGACTTCAAGTCCGACCTGAAAATTCGAAAGGCTGGTGTCGAACATTGTTTCGTTGCGCCGATCAGATGAATTCTCGGACGCGGTAATCGACAGCTCAAAACCTTTAACTAGCGCTTCGAGATTTGGAAACAATGCCGTGAGCAATAACTGCGAACTGTAGCCCATCATTTCTGTTCGCAAACTCATTTCGCGATTGATCTGGCCACTGTATTGCGCAAACTCAAGCAACAGATCTACATACGACACTCCAAACAACACGCGGTCCAGGACCTCACGAACATTCTGGTTCCACCACCCGCTTAGATCCGGCAAGTTCTTGTTGTGATAAAGGACCAGGTTTATCGGAATCATCAACCCAGAGACCCTGATCTTGATCGGATCAGGATGATCATGGTGCAAATAGTCGATCTCTGTTTCGCCTTTAAAAGATCGCGGCGGCTCTTCACCAGGCTTTAACAGGAGATAGCGCACCTTACGACCACTCGACTTCAAGCTGAGATTGAGATGATCGGTGACCAACCTCGTGATCTCAAGCGTTTCTAACTGAGAGAAGTAAGCGGCCAGGCTGATGTTCTTTTCTGCGAAGTCGCGCAAGCCCTTCTTGATGAGTTCGTCCACCGGCTTATTCTTACTCAGGAGGAAGCGAGGAAGATTGGTCCCATCGGGCTCCACGTCAATGCTTAGAACAATGTCAGCCTGATCAGTATCAAGAAGTCGCGACGAAACTAGCAGTGGACCAAGCGTTGTGAACCCCAGCTCATTGGCGTCTTCCAATTCAATCGTGATCTTGAGATCGAGGCCAAAAACCTGACCTGCTTGAGTGGCTAAGTTTGCCTCCGCGTTAATCTTCTGCTGTGAGAACCCGTCGATGCCGTCTGGAATTACGGAAAAGAAATCGAATAAGGCTCCTGCGAGTCTGTCACCCAGGATCGCCTCGTCCCAGGAAGACTTAAAGAAACACTGCGCCAGCCACCATTCTTGTCCAACCCGACAGCCACCCACGAAAGAGATCGTGAAATGTATTTCTTCACCATTCTCTTTGTACCTGACTCGTTTTGTACCGCGAACGACTTTTTCAGCATCGGTGTTGTTGCTGACCAGAAAGTACCTATAGTTCCCGGTGAAAGCATCAAGAAACGTACTCTTTGACACGGCGTGACCACTGCGGACGTCGATTGTAATCAACTCTTCTCGCCCGGCAGTGGGAGTTGTGTGTTCAACTACTTCGCGAATGATCGAACTTACATTGCTAGCTGACATAAGTTTGGTCCTGTTTCTCGATTTGACTCCAGCTTCGTTCTCGAATTCGCTCCATCAGTTCGCCAACCTTTTCCAGCTTCCAGGTAAGTTGCGTGCGCAATGGACTGTCCGGACGCAAACCACCGAGCACTCGCAGTAGGTCAAAGTCGATACGATTCCAGTATTTCAACAACTCAAGTTGTTGGTTCAAGTTGGTGCGACTGGCAAATTCTTCGAACAACAAATCGAACAAGAAAGAGGCAGTTAAGTAAGGGGGACTAACATCATCTGTAGTTGTTTCAGGCCCATGATTCTTCAAGTCCAGCGAGGGGGCTGAATCTGATAGATCTTTGCCGCATAGAATGAAAGACCATTCAGCCAAAAGGGCAGCAACCAAACTCATGTGCGTGCCGCTCATCCTGAAGTTACGCAGGTTGGCTTCAACTCCGGGATGAAGCAGCCAGTTTGCGAGTAGTGAAATCCGCTCACGCGCGGCTATTAAGTTATCGATTGCGAAGAGCGGATACTTACTGGGCCAAGCGCCATATTGAGTGGAATCAAATGCCTGAATGCTTTCAGAGGCATACTGAACCAGAAACCGCAGGGCAAAACACTCAAACGGTGTGTAGGAATCGATCGGCCTATCCGCCGCAGGCAACCAGGGTTCGATCTTCTTCAATCCGTCAAAGACGTCCATTCCCATTCGCTTTAGGTGAGAGTACAAATGATAAAAAGCTTGATAACGCATCTTCGCATTACCACGATGTAACAATTGTCGCAGCCAGTGGAGTTGATCGAAATCAGGACAAAACTGCAGACGTTTTACCAGCCAAAGTACCTCTTCATGGTGATTGCGCTTGATTAACTGTTCGAGCGCGTTATGCGCGATTGGCTGTAGCTTTGGGGACTCGAACATTCCGCGAAGGGCATCAGCAATTCGACTCAGCACCAGATAGATCGGGCGGGGTGAGTCGCTGATAAATTGGAACATGGGATCGGGAGGCGCATCTTTTTCGCTCTCGGTAAAACAATCGATCGTTCTTTCGATTAGTCCAAAGAGCCATGTATCGTTGAATTCATCAGCATGCAATTTGGCCATTTGAACTGCAAGACGGGTCGTGTTCTCTGCAAGTCGCAAAGAAGGATCAAAGAAGATTCCTTGTGAAACTAATGAGCGGAAAAGATCAATGCTATAGAAGCGATGTTGTTGCTCGAACAGTCGTCTGAGCGGTTCTCGAAGGTCAAGATCCTGAAGCCCAACTACACGGATCAGCTCGCCCTCAGGCGAGCTTTCCTGCAACCACTTGGAATAGATCTTATCTTTGTGACGTTCCCAAAAAGCGTTGAGTGATTGATCGCCAGCACCGTTATTGTCGGGATTAGATGTTGTGAGCAACTTCTCAACTACTCGCCGAAATTCCAAGGGAGTGATTTGCTGGAAATGTGAGACAGCGTAAAGAACGGCCTTCTCAACTTCGTTACTACCCTCCAACATCTCAGCAGCTTTCTTGCCCGGGTTTGAAGGTCCGCCTTGTCTGATAATTTTCTCGAGTTCACCCAAACTGTGGTAGCGGAGGATTTGTTCACAGAAGGGGGGCTCGTCGGCCTCCCAGATTCCCAGCGCTCTTTGTTGTGTTAAGAGTCGCAATAGTTCGTCATGAGTGTCTTTATAATTCTGTTCCAGGAAGGTCGGGATAAATGGGATGGACCAGTGGAGAACATTTGACTCGACCCTCGCTCTGGCCATACGTCGTTGGGAGTACTCGGACGACACCACCACGATGAGTCTAAGTTCCTTTGTCGCAAGTTCCTGCTTTGCGAAATCGACAAATGAAGTGTCTTTAAGTATGGAGTCGGCAAAGCTTTCGGCTGAAGTTCCAAAACCATCGACTACAATCACGCCATCTTTCAGCTCGACAGGCCAGGAAGAGCAGAGTTTTTCCAGCGAGTACTCTATATCCTTGAGCCGTTGATCGCTGTAGAGAAGCACTCTGTCCCGTTTGCCTTCCGCAATCCCGAGGCCTGAACTTACCGAGTAGGCAGCGTCTAACGTAGATTTCTTATAGGCACAGTCAATAACCAGAAGTTCAGACTTCTTGAAGCTTGTAACGTAGTTCGGTAACAGCGCTGTAAGAGAAGACGCCAGACTGATCGGGGAGCGCGGTCGTATGGTGGTCAATTCGAAGAGTGTACGCTCCTCTGCTCTCTGTGCGTCTCTCGAAGCACCGGCGCCAAAAATACTGAGGTTGCCTGCGACAATTCCGGCGCTACCCACCTCGAGATGATCTTGCTTATCGATATGCTGCTTGAACATTCCAATCATGCTCAAGTGGCCGCCAACAGACACTGTTGAATCATCTATATTCTGCTCAACATGATGCTCAGGGTTCATATCCGATTCATCTGATGGGTCATTCAACTCATCATCTGAATTGGCTTCCACACCTGTCGCCTCACTTTCATTTGTCAATTCCGTTTCTAACGCATCGTCATCTGTCGATGACGTGAAACTGAAGTCGTCTACCTTCACATCGTCCAGAGCAAGCTCATCGGTGACTGAGGGCTCAAACTGGTCTGCCAGATCGCAGTTTGAACAGACCACGCCATCGTCCAGGGTGAGACCACAACTTTCACATTGAGTAGTTGTTTCCATAAATGCCTAAGTAATCGGAACTATTGGCGCAGAAGAAAAGACGAGAGTGAACGTCCTGCTCAATTCTTCCGACCAGTCATCGTGAAGGAATCCGCCTTGATCGAGCCATTCTTAACCGTCTGTTTAACGTTCTCACTACCGCCAGTTGTGCTCCCCTCTGTTCCAACCATGTCCATACGGTCACTTACGTCAATCTTGGCGCCTTCGACGACCTGGATCACTTCAGGAATCTGGTGACTAACCTTCTCCTCCTCATTTCTCACTTCGTCCTCCTTGATAAGAAAAGCCGCCGTAGCGTCCTTCCCTGTTCTCACCAGAAGCTCCGGCGTATCTGACTCTGGTATCCCACATACATCAAGTTCCGCAGTTGCCATATCGAAGGCCTTTCCGACGCTGCAACCAAATGCCAGGGCCTGGTAGAAGGCCGCTGAAAAAGCTATCGCCGCCCGGTCGCTAATCTTCGTCTTCATCACAATTGTGAAATTCACGACTTGCTGAATCGCTTCAGCTTGTACTGCCGAGAAACAGGCGTTCAGGACGACCACCGAGAGATTCTCTTCAATTAGACCGAGCAATTTGGCCAGTGCCTTGGTGGCTACAGGTTTGGTCTTGCCGCTGTCGTCTTCGAGCACGATTCCTTCGGTCGCCGAGCCGTGACCGCTGAAGTGCAGAATGTGCGGCGTGTGACGCAGTAAGGCCTGCGCCAGATCCGAAGGACGAACTGCAAGTTGGGAGAGCAATTGCAACCGATCACGTTTCGATCCGAGTTGAATCTTCTTATCTACTTCGCGAACTTCTTCATCAATTCGTATGCGCGTGATGTCAGTTGGATTGGCTAATAGAAACAATATTTTTACCGGGTCACTCATAGTTCACCTCTGTCTCGTTACTGATTTGATTGTCTCCTGATGCCAAGTCGCACCAGAAGCCTACGCAGCGACATAGACCTCTGGTGCACTTGCGGGGCGAGGAAATTATTTAGTCTTTCCTCGCGAATCGTCTGGACCACCAGCCCGCGATGGTTGTTCCTCCACCTCAACCGGTGCTGGTTGTTTTTCTGCCATGACTCGCGAGTCGTCCGGACCTCCACAGCGCGCCACTTCAGGCTGGTTCTCATTTTCCTCGTGATTAGTCATTCCCATCTTTTATAGACTCCTTCTCTACGTGATATTTGAGCGTTCCCAAGTCCGTCGAGTTCTGCACGACCCGCTTCTGGACAGCAGTGGTATACAACTAGCGCACAGTCTCATCAGACTAGTTGTTTGGTTCTATGTATATAATTGCAATCTGAGGGGTGAAAATTTCAGGACTAGAAAATCTTTTGAAAAAAAGTTACTGGTATTGAGTTGGGATTGGACTTGTAAGAGGTTTGACCGAGCTTACTCATCCTTAAACTGGAAATCGACCATAGCCTGAGGGCGTCGTGGTGTTTGCGTTACTTAAATTGGTATAGTTTTCCCGGCTACTAAACAGTTCGAAACCAGAGATAGTGGTAAAAATGCAGGTTAATCACTCGCTAACCTGACATTTTCAACCCTCAAATCTACTAAGCCCGCCCAAAATGGCGGAGCCAGCTTTTCGACCACCTGCCAATGAGCCTCTACTTCAAAAGGCACATTGCCACGGGCTGCACTTTTCTGCTGGCACTTTTCTGTGCCTCGGGGCCTCCGAGTGTAAAGGCGCAGGACAAACTCAAAGACGAAGGGCGCCGAATTGTTGAGGAACTGATCTCCAGTGGAAACCGACTAAAGGCACAGTGGAAGAAAAAGTCGCTGGAGCTTGCTGCTCGAAATTATCAAGCAGCACTGGTTCGTTGCCGCTCAAACGACTTACCCAAAGAGGAAGCGGTGGTCCTGAAGCAGTTAGGTGAAGTTCAGGTATCCCTGAGCGACTTCGCCGCAGCACTCACTACCTATCGGGAATTGTTCGGTGTCGGTAAACGCCTACAAGATCAACAACTTCAGGTAGACGCACTCAACAGCCTTGCCAAAGCACATCTGGAAATCGCCGACGCCAATGGCGCTGGGCCTTACATCCTCCAGGCACTCAAGGCGAGCGCGCAAATCAACTACTCCCACGGGACCATCGAGGCACTCAATCATCAGGGAGTAGCCAGTTCCATCTCCAGCGATGTTGCCAAAGCACTCGAGAGTTTTGAGGCAGCAGCAAAGCTCCTTCCCAACGGAGTACGCGATCAGCTGTACGGTCAGACGAAGTTGAACTTTGGCTATCTTCACAGCAACCTTGGCAATCTTCAACTCTCAGAACAGTCATACCAAGAAGCACTGGCAGTTTGGCGCACAACGAACGACCAGCAGCGGCAGGCATTCACGCTAACGGCACTCGCTGGTGTTTACATTCAACTCGGTGAGAGACAGAAAGCCCTCGAACTTCACGAAGAAGCACTTGGACTCTTCAGGACTATCGGAAACAAGAACGGTGAGGCTTCAACCCTAAACGGACTGGGATACTTTTACGATGATATCGGCGATCGAGATAGGGCCCTTGATTGCTACACCAGGGCCCTTTCACTCTTTGAGGAGATCCGGAACCAAAACTATGCCGGTATTACTATGGGCTACCTGGGACGCGTTCATGCGGCTCTCGGTGACAAAGACAAAGCGCTAGCCTTTTATGACAGGAAGTTAGCAATCAGCCGCTCGGTTCAAGACCGGCGCATGGAGTCGTACACACTCAGAGACATCGGCAATGTTCTGAACGCAAACAACCAACTGGACCAGGCGCTGAAGAACTTCAAGGAAGCTCAACTTCTCAGTCAGCGCGTCTTAGATCGCCGAGGCGAGGCCCACATTCTCCTGAGTATCGGCTCCGTACTGAGTAAAACGGGGCGTCTTCCGGAAGCACTGACTAAATACCGCCAGGCGCTCACGCTAATGCAATCTGTCACCGACAGACGAGGTGAAGTTAACGCGTGGTACAGCGTTGCTCTTGCCGAACGAGATCTCGGTCATTTGGAAGAATCGAGAAAGGCCATTGAATCGTCAATAGCGCTAATCGAAAACCTCCGCATCAAAACGGCCAGTTCGTCACTGCGAATCTCCTATCTTAATACTGTTTACCAACACTACGAGTTCTACACCGATCTCTTAATGAGATGTCATCGCGAGAATCCAGGAGCCGGCTTTGACAAGATTGCGCTTGAAGCAAACGACAGGGGTCGGGCGAGAACTCTCCTTGAAAATCTCATCAATGGCGGCACTGAGATTCATCAAGGTTTGGATCCGCAGCTGGTCGCTGAAGGAACAAAAGCGCGTAAACTGCTGAATCAAAAGGCTGAAGAACAGATGCGACTGCTAAGTATTGGCAGTGCGTCGCAGAAAAGTGCTGCTGTACAAAATGAGCTCAAGGATCTACTGGCCGACTATGAACTCATTGATGCAAAAGTTCGCGACCGCAGTCCTCACTATGCCGCTCTGGTCCAACCACCTCCACTTAAGCTTGTCGACATTCAACAAGCACTAGACAAGGACTCGCTCGTAATTGAGTTTTCACTCGGCTCTGAAACGAGCTATGGCTGGGCACTCACGGACACGACGTTTAACTCTTTTGCGCTGCCCGACCGGGCGAAACTCGAAGACGCAGCCAAGGATCTCTATAACGTTCTGACAACGGAATTCGAGCGTAAACGTGGAGAGTCGGCGTCTGAACATCAACAACGAATCGCTAAATCAGAGGCTGAATATCCTAAGGCAGCCGAAAGGTTGAGTTCTTTAATACTTACACCGCTCAAACCTTACCTGACCAGGAAGCGCCTCGTGATCGTTGCTGACGGCCTGCTTCAATATATTCCGTTTAGCGCATTACCGGACCCAACTGTTGATGGTCCTAGCGACTCGAGACCACCACTGATCGACAAACATGAGATCGTCAGTATCCCCTCACTGTCCACCTTTCTCGTACTGCGTAAAGAGTTGCGCGCCAAGCCGCCTTCTACCAACGAACTCTTTGTGCTTGCTGACCCGGTTTTTGAGGTGGACGATCCGCGTCTAAGACAATCTAAGTTGTCACGCACCCAACGTCCAAATGATGTCCTGCAACGGGCTTCAGAGAGTCTTGGCAGCCAGGATTTGCCGAGGGAGTTCGGGCGCCTGCCATTTACGCTAATGGAAGCTAATGCGATTTCAGCGATTGTCTCCGAAGGTAACTCGAAGAAAGTGCTCTCATTCCATGCAAACTTGAAAACAGCACTCGGACCTGAGCTGAAGCAGTACCGAATCGTCCACTTCGCAACTCACGGCTTACTTAATAACTCTCGTCCGGAGCTATCAGGCATCGTTTTGTCACTATTTGACGAGAGTGGTCGACGTCAGGACGGATTTCTGAGGCTCAACGATATCTACAATCTTGATTTGCAAACTGACCTGGTGGTTTTGAGCGCGTGCCAAACTGCTCTCGGAAAGGAAGCTCGTGGTGAGGGACTAATCAGTTTGACTCGCGGATTCATGTACGCCGGCGCGCCCAGAGTAGTGGCTAGTTTGTGGCGAATCAACGATGGTTCGACCGCCGACTTGATGAAGTTTTTCTACGAGGCTATGTTTGAACAAAAACTGCCTCCGGCGGCAGCACTGCGTAGTGCCCAGTTGAAAATGTTGCAAAACAAGAAATGGCACTCGCCCCACCATTGGGCAGCATTTGTGATTCAGGGTGAGTGGAACTGAAGCTGAAATAAGTGGACAGTAGCGACGATCAGCGATGACGACGGCTCACTTCATGGCAGATGACTTTGATCAAGATAATTTCGAACAGCTGTTTCGACTGTTAGAACCGAAAGCGAAATCATTAGCCGCTGGCTTTCAGATGTGCCGTCTTAAACTCGTAAAGTTCTTCGCGTGGAAGCATTGTGCCGATCCCGAGGATCTTGCAGACGAAACTATTACCCGCCTAATCAAGAACATAGCGAATGGACAGCAAATCTCCTCGCAGAATCCTTATAGCTATGTTTATGCAATTTCAGGTAACGTATTCAAAGAATACGCCCGAACTCGCAATAAAATGGGTAACCAGATAAGTCTGCAAGGGGCTGAAGAACCGGTCGCTCCAGACAAACTTGATGAAAGCTACTCGTACTGTCTGGACCAACTTGAACCATTACAGATCCAGCTCTTATCCGAGTACTACATCGAAAACAGTCGGCCTGAGGACATCGCAAGAAGACATAATTTATCGATCAATGCGTTGCGTCTTCAGATTCACCGTATAAAGCAGACGCTACGACGATGCAAGGACAACTACAAAAAACAAAGCGAGACAAAAGAAATTTAGTTGTTCGTGTGTCATATATCGAGTATCAGTGGATAGCGGCATGAATTCCAACACTGATCAACTAATGGAGCGATTCCTGCTCGACAAATTGTCACCGGAAGAACGGGCCGAAACGGAGGAGCGGCTACTCGCCGACAATGATCTATTTGAAGCGATGTTGGTTGCTGAAAGTACTCTTGCTGATCGATACGTCCGCGGTGAGTTGTCAGGCCATGATCTTGAACAGGCGGCAAAGTTATTCGAGTCATCAACGACTCAACGACAAGAGCGGCTGTTCGTTCAGGAACTTTCCACAACGCTAAAGTCCAAACACAATCACGATCCTCTCCAGTCAGTGGAACGCTGTTCTGCTGACAGCATTTCTCCGGCACTAATCATGAGTCCGAGCCTGTTCTCACCGGCAACTTATCGTTGGATCTCTGTGGCCGCGTGTGTGCTCTGCCTGTGTTGTATCGCACTGGCGGTTTACTTCTACAGACGACAAGTTGAGTCGGACCAGCAGCGCGCAACCCAGGAACAAACTGCGCAACAAACGCTCGCTAAACTTGAGAAGGCTACTACTACCAACGAACAACTTGCCCAGGAGTTAGACCTCGAGCGTCAACAACGTCTTAAGGCCGAGGAACTGATCACCAAACTCCAGGTTCCGCCGTCGAATGAGATCTCGATCTTAGTTCTAACGCCTGGATCAGGTAATCGTGGAAGCTCTGCCACAGCCAGTGTTACACCTCGCTCAAAAAGTCTTCAATTCCAACTCGAACTGGATGACGAGTCGAAGAGTGGTCGTCAGTTTGGGGTGGTCATAGCTACGCTTGAGGGCCGTAAAATCTGGGAGGGTAAACTGAATGTCAGTCAGATTCGACAAGGCAAACTCCATTTCACCCTGCCGGTAAAGCTATTTTCATACGACGACTATCACCTGCAATTGTCAGTACTCTCGCAAGAGACCTCTATTACTTCCGACTACTTCTTCCGCGTGAGAAAGTAGTTAACCAACCACTCGCCAATCACCCAACCTCTGCCTGAAAAGAAAATTTCCGGGCTCATGAAATTTTTCATTGAGTCAGGTCATTCATAGGTACGCACATAAAAGCGATCTGATGGCTCGGCCCCCAGGTTTTGGCAGTCTTGCCGAGTGTCGTCGGACGTTCATGTGCGTTCATCAAATCTCAGAAAGGGACTTAGCGATGTCGAATCTTGAAGAGTCAGTGGAGTTTATTGATAACCAGCCACGCTGTGCTTGTACCTTGATCCTCGATACGTCTGGCTCCATGCAGGGGCAGGCAATCGATGAACTCAATAGAGGGCTGCAAGCGCTACGTGACGATCTAATGGAAGACAACTTGGCTAGACGACGAGTGGAGATCGCTATTGTCGAATTCAACTCCAAGGTCCGGTTGGTCCAGGACTTCGTCACTGTCCCAAATTTTTACCCACCGCACCTAAAAGCTTCTGGTCTAACTGAAATGGTCGGCGGAATAAACATGGGACTTGACCTACTGCAAGCTCGAAAGACCATCTATAACCAGAATGGCGTTCCTTTTTATAGACCGTGGGCATTTCTGATTACTGATGGTCAAGTGGACAACTACGGCGACGTGGCAAACCGTATCCGCCAAGATGAGCAGGCTAAGCGCGTGGTCTTCTTCGCTGTTGGCGTCAAAGGGGCCGATCGACAATGCTTGAATGAAATCTCTGTGCGCGAACCGAAGATGTTGCAAGACTTTCAGTTTCGCGAACTCTTTCTCTGGCTCTCGAACAGCATGAAACGTATCGCTCAGACACAGCCAGGTGAGATGGTCGCCCTGCCAAAGGGAAACTGGGAGGCCATTAACTAATGACCGCGGTTGAAACAGAAGTGACCGCGGCCGGGGATGAGATCAAGCCAACCTGTTCATGGAAAATCGCCGCAGCTCAAACTCGCGGCCTAAGCCATCAAGAGTTGGATCTGCCCTGTCAGGACGCAATGTCAATTGCGATGCCATTCCCGGGCACGTTGATTATCGCAGTAGCTGATGGGGCGGGATCCGCAAAAGAGAGCTTGACCGGAGCGACACTTGCCGTGAGAACCAGTGTCGAGAGTTTGTGCCGGCAGTTAATCGAAGTAAGAGATTTTGGTCTCGCCGACTTTCATTGGGAAACAATTCTCGGCAAGTCGTTCGTCGAGGCCAGGAGCGCGATTGAAGAAAATGTCGTAGCCGGGGAAACAGTACTTGATGATTTCGCCACAACTTTGATCGTCGTTGTAGTTCGAGATGACCTCATTGCAGCGGCACAAGTGGGTGATGGCGCCACGATCATTGAGGACGAGAGCGGTACTCTCCAGGGACTCACGGTTCCGGTACCAGGAGAGTACGTTAACGAAACGATTTTCCTTACTTCTAAGGATAGTCTGCTGACGCTCCAGAGACGCGTCTTACGAAAGCAGACCAAAGCAGTTGCCACATTCACCGACGGATTGCAGTTACTTTGCCTTAGTTGGCCTGACTGCTCACCCTCACAACAATTCTTTGCCCCGCTATTTCGCTTCATTGTCGATTCGACCGATGAGATCGAAACGGAGCGACAGATGTCAAACTTCCTGGGCTCTAAGCGAATTCAGGAATTGACTGAAGATGATCTAACCCTCGTTCTAGCAGCCAGAGCTGACGATGATGAATCTTAAGTGTGAAGAATCTGGACGGATACTAACCACCATCGAGCCACCAATCGGCGCTGGTGGTGAAGGTACGATCTGGGGGGTCGAAAGTGATCCCGAAATAGCAGTCAAGCTCTACTCAGCTGACCCGGTGCCTGGCTCGCTCGTTAAGAAGTTACGAGCGATGCTTGCCAAGCCACCAGAGGATCGTGCGCGACAGGGAAAACACGCTTCAATCGCCTGGCCCACTGAGCTTGTGACTGATGTGGACAATCCTAAGAGGATCCTGGGATTCACGATGCCCAGGCTTCACAATCTGCTTCCACTGTCTGACCTCTCGGATGTCAAAGAGCGTCAGCAAATTCTCCCAGGACTCTCTTATAAACACCTTTGCCGCATCGCAACCAATCTTGCGAGTGCAGTCACCGCCATTCACCAAACTGGCTGTGTTATCGGAGATGTGAATGAATCTAACATCATGGCGACCGAGGAAGCGTTGGTCAGCCTCGTCGATACGGATTCCTTTCAGATCGTTGATTCAATAACGGAGGAATTGTTTCCCTGTCTGGTTTACCAGGAACTCTACTGTCCACCGGAATTTAACCCGAACGAAGTTGGGAAACGAGTGGCCCCAAGTCACGACCTCTACGGCATTGGCACTCTATTTTTCCAGTTGCTAATGCAAGGCACTCGACCCTTCACCGGTATTTACTGTGGACCAGGCGAACCACCGGACATAACTGAATGGATTTCTCGTGGCTACTTTCCTTATGGTGGTCATCCTGACGTAAAACCTAAACCTCTAGCGCCAGCATTCAGCATGTTGCATCCGGAGATCCAAACTCTATTTCTCCGCTGCTTCGTCGACGGTCACACAAATCCGAAAGCACGACCGACCGCAGAAGTCTGGTATCAGACTCTTGCAAAGGCAGAGAAAAGCCTCATCAAATGTGAACAACAACCACACCATCGGTACTTTTCTCACTACGGCAAATGTCCCTGGTGCCAGCAAGATGCGGCGTTCAAAGCGGCGGGCCTTGTGTTCGAGTCCTTTCCCGCCCCTGTTCGTCCTAATAATTCGGCGGGAACTTCTGCCGAACCGGCAACCGGAACCAATGGTCGAACTTCTGGTACCTGCAGCCACGTCTCTTCTCCACGAACCCCGCCGGTCAATCCAGCTCCGCCGCCGTCCGCGACCGG
>Ga0207676_10002143_pt1 | contig 14265 bp, 9 predicted proteins | sample KBSSwiS72_FD_184307 | JGI IMG/M metagenome (GOLD analysis project Ga0207676, IMG submission 184307) | Switchgrass rhizosphere microbial communities from Kellogg Biological Station, Michigan, USA - KBS Switchgrass S7-2 (SPAdes) (version 2) | ecosystem: Host-associated > Plants > Roots >... | reverse complement strand
GGCCATCTCGCCCATCAGCCGCAAATGGGCGACATGCGGTCAATCGAAAGACCGTGCGACTAACTCGCATTATCGCCTATAGTGGTGGATCATGCAGCAGCATTCCGCAGATCCCACTTAATCGGCGCGACTGCATGATAATAATGGATGTGGAAAGGAGCACGGCATGGCCGAGCACACGGTTTTTTGTAGGGTCTGCTATCATCTCTGCGGATCGATCGTAGAGATCGATGACGCGACGGGACGACCCGTCTCCATGCGCGGCGACAAGGAGAACCCTCTCTACAAAGGCTATGCCTGCGTGAAAGGTCGCGCCTCGCCTGCGATGCACAATAGTGCGGACCGCTTGCTTTATTCGGTGAAGCGTCAACCCGACGGGAGCTTCGAACGGATCGATGTCGAGCTGGCGATGGATGAAATCGCCGCGAAGCTGAAGAGCATCATGACCGAATCCGGCGCTCGATCGATCGGCGCCTATTATGGCACGGGGACAGTTGGCGGCACATTCGTGATGCCGTTCACCGATGCGTTCTTCAGATCCATCGGATCGCCGATGGTGTTCGGTTCTGAATCGATCGACCAGCCTGGCAAGACGATCGCCAAGGGCCTGCACGGAATGTGGATGGCCCCCAGCAACGGCTGGGTCGAGCCCGAGGCCATCTTGCTGATCGGCGTCAACCCACTGGTCAGCCATAACGGCTTCCCGTTCGGCAACCCCAACACCTGGCTCGCCGGCAGGCTGGCCCAGGGGATGCAATTGATCGTGATCGATCCGCGCCGCACCGAAACCGCGCGCAAGGCCACCCATTTCCTGCAGCCACGTCCCGGGCATGATGCCGAAATCCTAGCCGCGATCGCGCGGATCATCATCGATGAGCGCCTGTTCGACGCCGATTTCGTATCGAAGAATGTTTCAGGACTGGATGCCTTCCGGCGCCACCTCGAACCCTTCGTACCCCAAGAGGTCGCCCAAAAGGCCGGGATCGAAGTCGGCGCTCTAATCACCGCCGCGCGTGCCTATGCCGGGGCACGGCGCGGTTACGCGCTTTGCGGCACAGGCCCCGGAATGTCGGGCTCTTCGACTCTGATCGAGTATTTGCGCATGTGTATCGAGACCTTGTGCGGCCATTACTGCCGCGAAGGCGAAACCGTGCCGCTCGCAGGGGTCATGTTTCCCACCACTTCGGCCAAGGCGCAGGCCCGTCCTCCCTTTCCGTCTTGGGGCGAGGCGTTCGGCGGCACCCCTTCGCGCGTGCGCGGGTTGTGGTCGATGTTTGCCGGCTCTGCACCCATGCCGACAGCGGTTGCAGCAGACGAGATGCTCACGCCGGGGCCCGGTCAAATCCGGGCCTTCTTCACGCTCGCTGGCAATCCTGTGGTTGCGTGGCCGGATCAGACGCGCACGATCGCCGCATTGACGGGGCTCGATCTTCACGTTGCGCTTGACGTGAAGCTGACGGCCACGAGTCGGCTGGCCAACTACATCATCGCCACGAAAATGCACCTGGAGACGCCCGCCGTCACGATGTTGGCGGAGGGACTTACCTTTTACGGCACTGGCGTGGGAACCAATCAGTCCTATGGACAATATGCTCCCGCCGTCGCGTCCCCACCCGAAAATTCTCAGCTGATCGAGGATTGGGAATTCTTTTACGGAATTGCCAAGCGTCTCGGCCTCGGCCTGTCGATCAACACCCTACGCGGCGCAGCCTATGCGATTGACATGGAGAATAAACCGACTGCCGAGGAGCTGCTCGAAGCCTATGTTGCCGGCTCGCGCATCCCGCTGGATGAGCTCAAGCGCCACCCGCACGGTGCGATCTTTCCCGCTCCCGATGTGACCGTTGCGCCCAAAGATGCCAATTGGACAGGTCGCCTGGACGTCGCCAATCCCGACATGATGGCTGATCTTACACAATTAGCGCAAGGAGCAACCGAATCCGCCGGGACGCAGGATTATCCATTCAGGCTGATCAGCAGACGAATGCGTCACTTTTTCAATTCCTTCGGGCATCCGGCAACGCGCGGTACTCCGTACAATCCCGCCTTTTTGAATCCGAGCGACGTTGAGAGCCTTGGGCTTGCCGAGGGTGACCTCGTGGAGATCTGCTCGCCTTACGGCTCCATTACTGGGGTTGTTGAGGCCGATCCCGCACTGCGGGAAGGTCTTGTTTCGATGGCGCATTGCTTCGGAAGCGATCCGCAGTCCGATGCGCTCGTTCGAGAGATTGGTAGCCCGACGTCGCGCCTTATCGGCGTGTCGGACGATTTCGAACGCTATTCGGGCCAGCCGAGGATGAGCAATCTTCCGGTCAAATTGAACCGGATCCGAGCGGCATAGCCGCTACGCGGAGCGTTGACCGCAGGCGGATATGCAAGGCAGAACTCCGCTCCACCGAGCTGGTAAGCGATCGTCGCGCCTATGTGTCCCCTTGAGAAGGATAAATAAATGGAACAGGTTTCAGGCCGTGGGGACGAAGAACGGAAGCTTCGGGACTGGCTCGAAACCGTTCTTGGCGCAGAGGTATGTTCGATCTTGCGCGAGGATAGATGGAGGCCATCTTGGATCGCGAAGGTATTGAAGGGCAAGGAAGAACTATCTCTCTATATACGTGGGGACCGCGGCCAGGGTTATTCGTTTCCATTAGCTTACGAGGCCGATGTCATGCGGCTGCTGGAGCGAAACGGAATTCCTGTGCCGCACGTATTCGGTATGTGCGATGATCCAGAAGCGATCATAATGACCAATGTGACCGGAGAGCGGCAGCTCTCCGGTTTGACCGACCCCGCCGAAAGAAGACGAGTCATTGACGAGTATATCGGCACGATAGCAGCAATGCACGCCATTGATATCAGCCAGTTTGAACAAGCCGGCTTCGCCAACCCGGTTGACCCTGGCGAGTCGCAGCAGAATTTTCATCGAATAAGCGTCAACTTCTATCGCAATCTTAAGGCGCGCCCAGAGCCATTTGTCGAATGGGTCCTTGCTTGGATGGATCGCAACGTCCCACGGCACAGGACCGAGCGAAGCTTCGTGACATACGACGCTGGTCAATTCCTTGTCGATAAGGGCCGGGTCAGCGCCATTTACGATTTCGAGATGGCGCACATCAACGATCCTCTGGTGGATCTTGCCGGTTGGCGGGTCAGGAATGCGTTCGAACCGCTCGACGACATAACTTACATGTACAGCAAATATGAGAGCCTGACCGGCCGGACAATAGATTGCGATGTCATCAACTATCACGTGATGGCTCTTTCGTTAGCTGCGAACTTAGCAATTGCCGGACAGTTGGCCACTCCGACGGCGGAATCGGGAATATGGCTTGTGTGGGAGGTTGCAGGCGCAAGGTATACCTTGTCTGCCATGGCCGATATTCTGAACGTCAAGCTTGAGAATATGCCGACGCTGGCACCGGTTTATTCCTCGCGTTCTACAGCCGCAGCGGCAATGAAGGCAGCAATTGAGGCGCTCCCCTTCGACAACAAAATTGCATATCAACGAAAAATGGCGTTGATTCTCGCAGAACATCTTCGTCTTGTCGATCTATACGGCGAGACGATAAACTCGAAAAATCTCGCGGAGGTAGAGGAAATTCTCGGCTGGCGCCCCTCGTCTATAAACGAAGCCGACATGGAATTGGAAAGGTTCGTAAAAACGGCTGGTGCCGAGTACGATGAACGGCTGCTGCAACTCTTCCACCGCCGGATTGAAAGATTGAGGATATTGCTACCGAGTTTTGAGGGAGAGGAGCCACTGGCACCGGGCGATGTTGGACCATTTATCGATCGCTGCCATCTTCCGTCCCTCAAGAAGACCTGGGAACGCCACAACAGCGCTAAGGTAGAGCATGGCGCATGACCTGTCCTGTAGCTGCTGATACTCAGAGGTGGGGTCTCTCGCCAAAGAGGAAATGCGCTGGAAAAACGAACTCAGCGTGTGGACCGCTTTTTCCCAATCACCTCAAATGCTTTGGAGCGACATCCATGTCGCCCACCGCATGGCACACGTCTATAGGGCGATTTGAGTCCCTGTAACCCTCGATCTCAATACTCGATCCAATCGGCCTGTTGCCGTCGAAGATGGCGCAGACCGAATTTTAAGGGCAGCCTGAAAGAAAGCTTTTGCGAAGCGAGCCCACGAGCGAGCGCGCGAATCTTGCATTTACCACTTTAGTCGTGCCGGGATTGCTGCAGCCGAGCATCGCACTTCGCGTCCTGCAGGGTCAAGGACAGATAGTTCTGCGTTCATCTTACAGTGTGTCGGGTATTGTTGGTCGACCGATTTGGGCTGAGGGGGTAGGTTGTAGGGAACTGCGATTGATTGCGGATTTGAGGAGGAGTTGGAGGATGCGTCCGGCTGAGGCGGAATATGCCTACAAGCGAGTGGCATATGAGAAGAGCCGCAAGGCATATCCGGAGGGTTTTCCGGTTCTTCCGGAGATACCGGGTGGTCGCTATTTCGATCAGCGTTTTTACGATCTGGAGATGGAGCATGTCTGGCGCAAGACGTGGGTGACGGCTGGGCATGTGTCGCAGCTGCCGCGTGAGGGCTCGTACATAAGCTTCAACCGTCTGGGCGTATCGGTGGTGATCGTGCGCGACAAGGCAGGCGACATCCGGGCGTTTCACAATGTGTGCCGTCATCGTGGCGCACCGCTGGTTTTGGAGGAGAGCGGGCGGGTTCCGCGCTTCGTGTGCCCCTATCATTCCTGGTCCTATGCGCTGGATGGCAAGGTGCTTGGGGTGACGTGCAAGGAGGACTTCACCGACGAGGTTCGCGGGCGGAACCTGCTGCCGGTGCATTGCGATGTCTGGAAGGGGATGATCTTCATCAACCTGGCCGACGAGCCTGCGATGACCCTGGCCGAGCATATGCGTCCGCTGGATGGCCAGATTGCGGGTTTTCCGCTGGAGGATCTGGTCGTCAAGCGGGTGAAGACGGTTTACGCCGACTGCAACTGGAAGGCGATGCTGGACAATTTCTACGAAGGCTACCACGTGGCGACGATCCACCAGGCTTCGGTGGTGCCGTGGCTGGACACCAAGGCGATGGCGGTCGACATCTTCAACAACGGCCATGGTCGCCTGTGCACGACGCGCAAGATCTTCGCGCGGATCGATGACGGCACGCCGAGCCCGGTGGTGAAGGACTGCGCACAGGTGTTCAACGACCATACGACGGGTTTGTGCACCTTCCCGAACAACCAGGCGGCGGTGGAGCCGGGCGGCTTCCCATGGCAATCGATGTGGCCGCTGGGTCCGAGCCGGACGGTGATGGACCTGTGGATCATGGGCGTCGACGATCCGGCGGTCGATCCTGAGATCGACAAGGCCTATTGGGACCGCTACGATGCCGAGAACGACATCATCATCGGCGAAGACATGCATCTGCTGTCGGCGATCCAGCGCTCGCTCGAGGGCGGCGCGTTCACCGGCATGACCATGGGCGCCCAGGAGCGCGCAATCTACTGGTACCATGAGGAGATCGACCGCCGCATCGGCATCGACAACATCCCTCAGGAACTCCGCGTCCAGCAGGTCCTCAAAGACCATGTCACGCCCGATGACCTCGCACAGCACCAGCGTCAAGCCGCCTGATACAGTAACCCCGGTAGAAGCGCGGCGGAGGTCGCCCCGAAAAGCATTAGGTTCAAGAGTAGCATTTAAGATTTAAGATTGGAGATGGATATGCGCGCCGCAGAAGCAGCTTTCGCTTATAAGAGAGTGGCCGAGGAAAAAGCCAGGGACGACTATCCTGAAGGATTTCCAGTGCTTCCGGAAATTCCGGGCGGGCGCTATTTTGACAAGCGCTTCTACGACCTCGAAATGGAACATATGTGGCGCAAGACCTGGGTGACCGCAGGCCACGTTTCCGAACTGAAGGAAAACGGCTCCTATATCACCTTCAATAGGCTCGGCGTCTCCCTCGTCATAGTTCGTGACAAAAATGGCGATATCCGCGCGTTCCATAATGTGTGCCGGCATCGCGGCGCGCCGCTGGTGCTCGATGACTCCGGCCGGGTTTCCCGCTTCGTCTGCCCCTATCATTCATGGAGTTACTCGCTGGACGGCAAGATTCTCGCTGTCACTTGCAAGGAAGACTTCTCCGAGGAAGTGCGCAGCAGAAGCCTCATTCCGGTTCACTGCGGAGTCTGGAAGGGCCTGATCTTCATCAACCTTGCGGACAAACCGTCGATGACGCTTGAGGAGCATATGCGCCCGCTTGAAGGACAGGTCGCGGGCTATCCGCTCGAAAGGCTTGTGGTCAAGGCGCGTATATACGTCACCGCTGACTGCAACTGGAAGGCGATGCTGGATAATTTCTACGAAGGCTATCACGTAGCCACGATCCACAACCCGTCTGTTACGAGTTGGCTGGATACTAAGGCCATGGCGATCGACATCTTCAACAACGGTCACGGCCGCCTCTGTACAACCCGGAAAATGAAGGGCCGGGCGATTGCAGACGGCAAGAGTCCCTATGTCCCGGGAGCTGCTGCGGTTTACGACGACCATACGACCGGCATCTGCACCTTCCCCAACAACCAGGCAGCGATGGAGCCAGGGGGATTTCCGTGGCAATCTATGTGGCCCGTCGGCCCCGGCAAGACCGAGATGGACTTCTGGGTTCTCGGCTATGATGATCCGAACATTTCCGCTGAAGACCAGCAGATCTACTGGGATCGGTGGCTGGAGGGGAATGAGACAATCCTGCAAGAAGATATGCGATTGCTCTCATCGATACAGCGCTCGTTGGAAGGCGGAGCTTTCACGGGCATGACCATGGGAGCGCAGGAACGGGCAATCTACTGGTACCATGAAGAAATCGATCGGCGGATTGGGATCGACCGCATTCCAGAAGAGTTGCGGGTGAAACAAGTTTTAGCGGATCAGGTTTGCCCGGACGAAATGGTTCTTGCCGCATGATAAGGAACGGCTACGCTTAGTCACATGTGCGAATGTGTAGCCGGCATGCCCCAATAACACGATCACAACTTAGCAGTTTAACTGGATACCGTTTTTCGTATTTGTGCAATAAGTGTCCAGAGCTTTGACATTTAGTCAGCACTCCTTGGTAGCGATGACGATAAATATAAACTGGGAGGAACATCAAAATGGAAGACTTGACGAATGACGAAAAGCGGGCCGCTGCATTGTCAATGCTTGAGCAATTCTTTTCCTGCAAGGCGATGGACGACATCCTGGAGAAATCCTCGAAAACTTCATTTGCCAAGGAAATGGGGGCGCTCACCCTCGATAATGTCTTCTCGCGGTTATGGATCAGGCCGGGATTGGACCGTCGATCTCGGAGCCTTTTGACGCTCGGTATTTTGATCGCACTCGGTTCGGTGGAAGAGTTGAAGATCCATTGTATCGTCGCGTTAAACAACGGCCTCACGATCGAGGAGCTGGAAGAGGTAATTTATCACTCTACAGCTTATGCGGGTTTCCCTCGCACGAACTCAGCCCGTTTGGCCATCGTCGAAAGCCTTGTGAGGGAGGGACGTATCGCGGAGAATGGATAGGAATAGATTGGGATTGACAATTACTGAGCATTGAAGAACATTTTAACCGCCGAATACTGGACATGAGTCAGACGGGACGACGTTTGCAACTCCAGAAAGGCTTTAAAGGGGATGACCATGCGCACTTTTCCGCTAGTAACGACCTTGCTGATGACGGCTGCGCCGGCAGCACTTTCACCCGCATTCGCACAATCCGCGCCTCCGACGCCAGCCGCCGAACAGAGCGGCCTTGGCGAAATCATTGTTACGGCGCGCCGGACCGCAGAAAATCTGCAGCGAGTCCCCGTCGCGACCTCCGTGATCAGTTCCCAGGCGCTTTCGAGTCAGCGAGTCACCGTCGCGCGGGATCTGCAGTTCGCAGCGCCCAGCCTGGTGGTGAACCAGGATGCGCTCAGCGGCAGCAGCGCGCCGGTGTTCGAGTTGCGTGGTCAGCAGCAAACGCTGGGTTCCGACCCCACGGTGGTGACCTATTTCGGCGACGTTCCGGTAGACACGCGGGTGGTCGCGGCCGGAATATACGACCTGGAATCGGTGCAGGTGATCCGCGGACCGCAAGGCACGCTGTTCGGCAAGAACAGCACTGGCGGCGCTGTCGTCCTTACGCCCGAGCATGCCGATGTGAGCGGTGTTAACGGCAACGCCAGCATCGCTGTAGGAAACTATGACCTGAGACAGGCCACCGGCGCGGTCAACGTTCCTTTAATCAAGGATGTGCTGGGCGTCCGCGTCTCCGGCCAGATCGTACGCCAACACGGATTTGTGAAAAATCTGAGCGGCCCCGACGGCAACGACAAGCATTACGAAACCGGGCGCATCGCCGTCAGATTCACGCCGACCGAGCAACTGAAGAACGATCTGCTGTTCAACTACTTCCACGGCGACCAGCATGAAAATCCGTCGATCGTGTACGACCTGGGCGGCTTTGCTCTGTTTTTCCCACAGGCCCTCGCAGGCTTGGCGCGACAGAAGGAGCTTGGCAACCGGACGATCGACCAGTCCATTTCGCCCAACCAGGACAAAAATCGTAGCTGGCTGATCAGTAACACGACATCCTATGACTTCGGGGGCGTAACATTAAAGAATATCATCGGCTATTACAAAATCCATGCGGACAGTCGCTTCAACGAGACGAGCTTCAACTTTCCCCTGGTGGATGTGGAGCAGAATCGGCGGTCGCATCAATTCAGCGAGGAACTTCAGATAAACGGGCATGCCCTGAACAACGATCTGAGCTGGATTGTGGGCGGTTTCTACTCGAACCAGAAAACGACCGTCCTTCAATCAGCCATAGTTTTCACAACGACGCCTGGGAATGTTACCTTCGCCTATGACAAGTTTATTTCGAAAGCGATATTTGCGCAGGCGACTTATGACCTGGAGGCGCTCGGGCTAAGTGGTTTGAAGCTCACCGGCGGCGTGCGCTCAACATGGGACAAACGTACCGGCTCACAGGCGGTTCTCGTGCAGTCGCTAGGCATACCTTCGCTGGTTGGACCGATCCAAACGAAGACGCGGCGGACGAGCTGGACCGTGGGGCTGGACTACCAGGTCACGCCGAACACGCTGCTCTATGTCGCCAGCCGGCACAGCTATAAAGCCGGTGGTTTCAATCTGACCTCGATTGATACGCCGCTCGTCTTCCGCACATATCAGCCCGAAACGCTTACCGATATCGAAATCGGCGCGAAAACGCAGTTTAACGCGGGACCCGTGCCGGTCCGCGCCAATCTTGCCCTCTATAGGGGCTGGTACAAGGATATCCACAGCTACACGGTCATAAGATGTTTTCTGCAAAGTGGTGGATCAATCGTCGTTAACGCGGCCGACGGCTCGCCGAAGGGCCTCGAATTCGAACTCCAGGCGAAACCGACACCTCGCCTTCAGATCTCCGGATTCTATAACAGGACATTGGGTAAATATGGCAAATTCGCCCTGCCTACGCCGCCGCCGCCATGCGTCTTTACCTCGAACGTCAACGATCTTTCGGGCCAGATCTTCGGCAACATCTACAAGAATGCCGGCGGCCTCACCATCGACTATACCATTCCCCTCGGCGGTTCGGGTGGCGAGCTGGCCTTCAACGGCAATATGTATACGCGCAGCCGCAAGCCGGGGAACGATCTCAAGTCGCTCAACAGCCCGGTCCCAGGATATACGCTGTTCAACGCTCGCGTAGACCTCAACAATATTGCCGGCGGTCCGTTCAGCGTGGGCGTCTTCGTCCGGAATATCACTAACAAGCTGTATACCCTGATCAACGCCGAGAACCTGAGTACAGGCGGCTATAACTATCACCAATACGGCGATCCTCGAACCTACGGAATAGAGGCGCGGGTGAAGTTCTAGAACCGGGCGTTCCCGGCCGCCCTTTTCTGGGACGTATCGCAGAGAATGGATAGGAATAGATTGGGATTGACAATTACTGAACATTGAAGAGCATTTTAACCGCCGAACTGGACATGAGTCAGACGGGACGACGTTTGCAACTCCAGAAAGGCTTTAGAGGGGATAACGATGCGCACTTTTCCGCTAGTAACGATCTTGCTGATGACGGCTGCGCCGGCAGCACTTTCACCCGCATTCGCACAATCCGCGCCTCCCACGCCAGCCGCCGAACAGAGCGGCCTTGGCGAGATCATTGTTACGGCGCGCCGCACCGCAGAAAATCTGCAACGGGTTCCGGTGGCGACCTCGGTCATTGGAGCTAAAGCGCTGGAAACCCAGCGGATTAGCATCGCGAGAGATCTGCAATTCTCCGCCCCCAGCCTGGTCGTCAACCAGGATGCGCTCGGCGGCACCAGCGCGCCGGTGTTCGAGTTGCGTGGTCAACAGCAAACGCTGGGTTCCGACCCGACGGTGGTGACCTATTTCGGGGACGTGCCGGTTGATACTCGCGTGGTTGCGGCGGGAATCTATGATCTGGAATCGGTGCAGGTGATCCGCGGGCCCCAAGGCACCCTGTTCGGCAAGAACAGCACCGGAGGTGCCGTCGTCCTCACGCCGCAGCGTGCCGACACTAGCGAGTTCAACGGCCATCTCAGCCTCGCGGCCGGGAATTACTCACTGAAAGAAGCCACTGGCGCAGTCAACATTCCATTGGTCAAGGATGTACTCGGTGTTCGATTCTCCGGGCAGATCGCGCGCCAGCATGGATTTGTGAAAAATCTGAGCGGCCCCGACGGCAACGACAAGCATTACGAAACCGGGCGCATCGCCGTCAGGTTCACGCCGACCGAGCGGCTGAAGAGCGATCTGCTGTTCAACTATTTCCATAGTAACCAGCATCTCAACGCCTCGATCGTGAAGCAGCTGGGCGGCTTTGCGCTGTTCTTCCCGCAGGCTATCGCCGGCCTCGATCGACAGAACGAGCTTGGCAATAGGACGGTCGATTTTTCCTTCTCGTCGAACCCAGACAAGAGTCGCAGCTACTTTATCAGCAATGCGACGTCCTATGACCTTGGCGGCGTGACAATAAAGAATATCATTGGCTATTATCATTTAAAAGCGCTGAACCGCTTGAACCAGACTAGCTTCAACTTCCCGCTGGTCGACGTTGCGCAGGATCGCAAGTCTCATCAGTTCAGCGAGGAGCTTCAACTAACTGGACGTGCCATCAACGATAATCTGAACTGGATTGTTGGTGCTTTCTACTCGCAGCAGAAAACAAGGGTCTTTCAATCTGCGGTTGTTTTCACGACGACACCTGGGAATCTCACCGACGCCCATGACGAGTACATTTCGAAGGCGATATTCGGGCAGGCGACTTATGAACTGGAAGCGCTCGGGCTGCCAGGTGTGAAAATCACCGGCGGCCTACGCTCGACCTGGGACCGTCGCACGGGGTCGCAAGATGTTCTCGCCGCGAATACTGGCGTACCTCTTGTTAGTTTTGGGCCACTCACAACGAAAACCAGACGCACGAGCTGGACAGTGGGCCTGGATTACCAGGTCACGCCCAATACCCTGCTCTATGTCGCCAGCCGTCACAGCTACAAGGCCGGCGGCTTCAACCTGACCTCAACCGACACGCCGCTCATCTTCCGCACGTATGATCCCGAAACGCTCACCGATGTCGAGATCGGCGCGAAAACCCAGTTCAACGCGGGCCCGGTGCCGGTTCGGGCCAATCTTGCGCTTTACAAGGGCTGGTACAAGAAGATTCACAGCTTCACCGTCATAAGATGTTTTCTGCAAAGTGGTGGATCAATCGTCGTTAACGCGGCCGACGGTACGCCGAAGGGACTGGAATTTGAACTCCAGGCGAAATTGACACCTCGCCTTCAGGTCTCGGGCTTCTACAATAGGACATTGGGCAGGTATGGCAAATTCCAACTGCCCGCGCTGCCTCCTCCATGTGTGTACACCGGGACAAACGACCTTTCCGGTCAGATGTTCGGAAACATCTACAAGAACGCCGCAGGGCTTACGGTAGACTATGTCGTGCCGCTTGGCGGAGCCGGCGGGGAGGTGGTCTTCAATGGCAACATGTACACTCGCAGCCGCAAACCCGGAAATGATTCCCAGTCCCTCAATAGTGAGATCGAAGGGTACACGTTGTTCAATGCCCGTGTTGACTTCAATGAGATTGGAGGCGGTCCGTTCAGCGTGGGCTTCTTCGCTCGCAACATCACGAACAAACTATACACGCTGGCGCGCAATAATTCTTTGACGACCGGTGGCTATGACTTTAGGCAATTTGGTGAACCTCGAACCTACGGAATAGAGGCGCGGGTGAAGTTCTAGAACCGGGCGTTCCCGGCCGTCATTTGCCGGGACAAGATAGAGTTCGAGGGTGATCGGAAGGGCGATCTTCGGTAATTGGGGCCGCTCTGACGATCATTCCTCGGTCTCGATCCAAGGAATGGGCTCCCGGTGGGAGCCAGAGAATTGAGGACGAGATTGATCGGCCCCACTGAGTGGTCCGGTTTGATGGTTAGTGCGTTGTCACCAGATGGCCTTCAGATAGGTCCAGCGAATGGGCGTGGTACCAACATCATTCACCCCATGCTGGCGTCCCCAATCTTCGAAAAGCGCTACGCCCGTTGCCGTAAGGAAGGGCGCTAACACGGTTCGCAACAGCGCGATGGTATCGACCGGCTCGAACCGATACAGATTCATCATTAGCGGCTCGAAGCTCATCGCGGCAAGCAGGCAATAAGCAGTCGCCTCCACATCGGGAACGGCGTGCAGATGGCCAGCGCGCATTGCGGCAACGATTGCTTCGCTGAGCCGCCCCGCCTGATCACGCTCGCGAAACAATATACGCATTTCTTCGCGCGTTCGCTCTGCCCAGGGCAGCGAAGCGAGCAGCATACCGCGCATCCGTGCACTCGACAGGAAGGCGATCCGTGCGACGCTATAATCGAGGATGGCGATAAGCGCTTGGTCGTCCGGGCCATTTGCGCAGAGCACGGGTCCGGGCTCTCGCTGCTGCAGGTAAAGCAGCGCCTCACGAAACAGCTGCTCTTTGGTTTCGAACATCTCGTAGATGGTCGCGGTGGAGCAGCGCGCACGCGTTGCCAGCTCGGCAATCGAGACGGCCGAATAGCCCTGGTTCACTAGCATTTCGGCCGTAATCTCAAGCAGACGGCTGGCCGTTCCGCTCTCACGCATTGTCTCGCTCACCAAGCTCTTCGACCGCCTCTCATACGCATTCCGCCAACCTAAGCGCCAGGACCGGACCCAGCAACGGCTTATTCTCGAGTGGGAGCGGCGAGGAATAGTGTGTTCGCATCTCATCCGGTCCAACGCGGTGGACATCGATTGCTATGACCCGACCGCTGGCGATCAACGCGGTGCGTCACATACAACCTGTCCGGAGACAGGCGTCGGACCGCCGATTCCGCGCGATTCCCGGCGCCGGAGCTCGGTAGGCCGGGCCGAAGATTGGTGGACAACCAGGCGGCCACCGACGACCGCTGGGAGGACCGTCCGATCTTGGTAATATTCGAGGAGCAGGAACTATGGGACGCTTGGGCGGCAAAGTGGCGATCATCACGGGCGCGGGGCGCGGTATCGGGCGCGCAATGGCGCGGCGGTTTGCGGCGGAGGGGGCGAAAATTGTGGTCGCGTCGATCACGCCTGCCAACGTCGAGGCACTTACCGCCGAGCTCAACGAGAAGCATGGCGCCAGCACCGCGATAGGCGTCGTCTGCGACATCGGCGAGGAAGCCGACATCAAGAATGTCGTGGCGCGCGCGGTCGAGGCGTTCGGGACGGTCGATATCGCGGTCAACAACGCATTCGAACTGGCGAGCGGGATGCATTCAGTGCTCGATACCACCGCTGAGCATTTCCATCGCCAGATGGTGACGGGGCCACTCGCAGCGCTACGCATGATGCAGGAGGTCTATCCTCTGATGGAAGGGCGCGATGGCCGTATCCTCAATTTCGGGTCCCCCGCCTCGGTCGAGGGCTATCCCGGCTTCGCGCCGTACAACATGGCGAAGGAGGCGATACGCGGCCTTACCCGCACCGCCGCGCGCGAATGGGGCGGCAAGCAGATCACGGTCAACGCGCTCATGCCGGTCGCCTTCACCGAAGGTGTCCAGAAGGCGGTCGAGGAGGGACTTGCGAGTGCCGAGGCGACCAGCCCAATCCCGCGCATGGGCAATCTCGACGAGGATATCGCGCCCGTCGCGCTCTTTCTCGTCAGCCCGGAAGCACGCTACGTGACTGGATACAGCTTCCACGCCGACGGCGGCTTCAAGATCGACGCAGCACGCTGAAGTCGTCC
>Ga0207676_10002142_pt1 | contig 14273 bp, 14 predicted proteins | sample KBSSwiS72_FD_184307 | JGI IMG/M metagenome (GOLD analysis project Ga0207676, IMG submission 184307) | Switchgrass rhizosphere microbial communities from Kellogg Biological Station, Michigan, USA - KBS Switchgrass S7-2 (SPAdes) (version 2) | ecosystem: Host-associated > Plants > Roots >... | reverse complement strand
TCGTGCTCTGCATGGCACTCCTTCCGCACGAACCGCGCTCCGGCGCGGCGCTAACCCCGGAATGGCGTCAGGTCTATCTTACCTTTGAAAACATTGTTCGCGAATTGCAGAAACTGATCGGCGCGCGCATCGGTCCAGCCGCCGTAGGCGACGTTGCCGCGGAATTTGCGCTCGATGTCTTCACGCGACAGCGGATCGTGCCGGCCGCCGCGGATATGCGGCTGGCGCTCCTCGAACACGCGCCCGTCTTTCAGCGTCATTTTGACGTGCCCGGTGAACGCTTTCGGGTACGGATTGTTCGGATCGACTACGTACCGCACCTTGCCGGCGAGACCGAGGATGCGCGGATCGCGCACGGTTTTCTCGCTGAACGCGTCGAGCCCTGCGCTGCCGGTGACGAACGCGACCGCGACGTTGAAAGGCGCGCTGAACTTCGCCGCGTAATCGTTGGCCGGCTTCTGCTTGGAAGCCAGCGGATCCCACAGGCGATGCACGTACCCCTCGGCCGTTTCGCACAACACATCGACGACGTCGTCGGCGGTGAACCCCTTGCGCGCGAGCCGCAGCGCGCAGTCGATGTACGGCTGGTTCATGGTGCCCGTCGCGTACGGCTTGAACGTGATCTTGTCGATGAACCATTCCTTGCCGAAATCGCGTGTCACGACGTCGTAGTCACCGTCTGGATTGCGCGCGAATGCATAGAAGAAACCATGCGTACCTTCGAATACCGTGCGCGGGCCGAGGAATCCATGCTGCGCAATGCGCGCGGCATGCAGCCCGATGCGCGCCGCCCATCCAGCATGCAGACGCTTGGTCCATGCGCCTTCCGCCAAATATTCGATGATGCCGCTTGCCATGCTGCCGGCAATGCCCAGCGCATCGACGGTCTGCCTGCGATTGAGCCCCAGCGTCGTCGACACGGCAAGCGTGGCGCTCATCGCACCGATCACGCTGGTCGGATGAAAGCCCGCCTTGTGGATCGCTTTCGGAATCACCATGCTTAGGCGGCACATGGCTTCGATGCCGACAGTCATGCCCATCAGCGCGGCACGGCCGCCGCGGCCGAAACGCTCGCATGCTGCGAGCACCGCCGGCACGATAACCGTGCTGCTGTGCACCGGACCGCCCTCGAAAGTGTCGTCGAAATCTTCACCATGGCCCGCGGTGCCGTTGATCATCGCGGCATCTTCGGCGCTGAATTCGCCCCCGTGGCCCAGCGCGCTGCACGCGCCGCCGCGATCGACGCTCGCGATCAATGCCTTCACGTAATCCGTGTTGCGAGCCGCCACGCACAAGCCGGCGATGTCGATCAGCAGCTCCTCGGTGCGCGCGCGCACCGCCGGCGGAATCTGGTCCGCGGTGAGTCCCGCAGCGCAATCGACGATGCGCTCGCTGACGGATTTGGTGTCGCTGGCTGGCGCCTTCATTGCGCCGCCCGGATACGCGTTGTCATTTGAACGCCGGCTGTTTATAGCGGCCAACGGGTACGAGCTCGGCGACCGTGCCGCCCGGCGCGCGAAACTTGATCGGGATCACGCCCGGATCGCTGATGATCTCGCAGCCGTACGCGCGGATCTGCGCTTCGGACACCTTCAAATCCTCGACCTCGACCGCGAAGTGATGGATGCACGGCCCTTCGCCCGCCGCCTTCGATTCCGCCGACTCGGTGCCGGCGTCGTACTGGATCAGCGTAAAGTCGATCGCGCCGTCGCTCAGGTGGCGCGACAAGTGATCGCGCGTCTTGCGCGTCTCGACTTCGCGAAAGCCGAATACCTTCTCGTAGAACTCGGTGGTTTTTTCGAGATCCTCTACTTTCAATGCCAGATGCACGATGCGGTTCATGCCGCCTCCTTCAAATAAATTGATTCGCTGCCGGCCGCGCCGGCGGCGCAACCCCTTGTCTCTGCAACGCGCACAGTCGCACCTTTGCGGCCGCTCGCGCAAGCGGCCTGTGCTACCATAAGGGCGTATAAATATTCACCTCAGCCACCGGCCCGCCCCCGCCGTGGCTCGTTTAGTCCGCAGGCTCCTGCGGGAACACCGGCGGAATCGGCTCAGTTTTATCCATCAGCGGTCCCAGTTCACGCTCGATAGCTTCCATCGCGGTCAGCAACGACGCCAGCCGCAACGCGACGACTTTGAGATCCGCTTCGGGAATATCGAGCCCGATCAAGTGCGCCATCTCACGGGCCTGTTGCGCTGTCAGGTTCATGACGTTACCCCGTTTTCGATGACACGCGCCGCGCGCGTGGTTTCCGCCAGCGCCGGATGCCGCGTATGCCACGGCGTCGCCTGTTCGTACGCGTGGCCGACGCGATAGACCGTCGCTTCGGCAAAGGGCTTGCCGGCAATTTGCAAAGACAGTGGCAGTCCCGCTTGCGTGAACCCGGCCGGCACTGCGAGCGTCGGCACGTTTGCCACGCCAAACGGGTGCGTGCTGATGCGCCGCAGAATTATGCGCTGCGCCATATCCGCCGCCGAGCGCACGACCTCGCGCGCTTCGTCGATCAGGCCGGCCGGCTTGAGGCTCGTCGAGCACAGGAGCGCGTCGTAACGGTCGAATGCGGCAAGGATCTGGTTGCGCACCACGGCACGCGCCCGCATCGCGCGCGAATAAACCGCCGCCGGCACCATCGCCGCGGTCGCCATGCGGCTGCGCGTGCCGGCATCGAATTCCGCCCAACGGCTACGCAGCAGCGGCACATACATCGATGCGACATCCGCGTCGGACGTAAGCATCCCGAGCGGAATGGCATGCTTCGCCCACGGCAGCGAAATTTCGCCGACCGTGGCGCCGAGCGAGCGCAGCACCTCGATCGCGCTTTCCATCGCCGCCCGCACTTCAGGATGCACGCCATCGGGCCACGTCATTTCCCTGACTACCACGAGCCGCATGCCTTTCAAGTCTTTGCCGAGCGCGGCACCATAAGCCGGCACCTCGCGCCGGCTCGTCAGCGGATCGCGCTCGTCGTATCCGGCAATCGCCTGCAGAAAAAGCGCGTTGTCCTCGACCGTGCGCGTGAGCGGGCCCAGCGTATCGGCCGTCCACGCATACATGAGTCCGCCGTGGCGGCTTACACGACCGAACGTCGGCCGCAGGCCGACGACACCGTTGGCCGCGGCGGGACCGCGAATCGAGCCGCCGGTATCTTCACCGATCGAACCCGAGCTGAAACCGGCAGCCGGCGCGATGCCCGAACCGCTCGAGGAGCTCGACGGCGTGCGCGCAATGTCCCAGGGGTTGCGCGGCTGGCCGTGGTAAAACACGTGCGTGCCGCCCTTGCCGAACTCGTGCAGGTTTTCCTTGCCGATCAGGATGGCACCCGCGTTGCGCAAGCGCGTAATAACCGTTGCGTCGTGATCTGGTATGTGGTCTGCAAAGATCCGCGAGCCGAGCGTGGTTTTAATGCCGCGCGTGCACAGCTGGTCCTTGACGCCAAATGGAAGCCCGTGCAATGGCCCGCGATACCTACCGCGGCCTATCTCGGTTTCGGCTTCGCGCGCCGCCGCCAGAGCCGCCTCCGCGCATACGGTGATATAGGCACGCAGCACCGGATCGTAGCGTTCGATGCGCGCCAGCGAGTGCTGCACGAGCTCGACCGGCGACAGTTTGCGGCTGCGGATCAGGCGGCCCTGCTCCGCAGCGGACAGATAAGCGAGTTCCGAATCTTCCACCGGGGTTCCCTGCTGATTTAACCCGTCAACTTTAGCATGAGGCCGTCGCCGCCGCGGGCACGCGAACCGTCACGCGCACCGTTTGAATGCCGGGACCTGCCGGCGCGGACGTCCATGGTGCACGTTGGTGCGCGGTGGCATGATATTGCCTCGTGCGCCGCCGGCGCGTCGCAGTGGTATGAAGTTTGCTGAGGACTCTCTACATGGCTATCCATCCCCGTGCTGTTCATCCCCTTTTAAGCAAATTCATCGGAACCTTCGCTGCCGCCGTCCGACACCTCGCGCTGGCAGTTTGTATGGCTAGTGTGATCGGCGCGCCCGGAGCCGCGGCGCAAGCCTGGAAACCTGAGCGCCCCGTTGAACTTGTGGTGTTCGCCGCGGCCGGCGGCGGCAACGATAAGGCCGCGCGCGTCATTCAGAAAATCTGGACGGAAAACCGCATGCTCGAAGCGGTCGTCGTGAACAAGGTCGGCGGCGGCGGTTCGCTCGCCTACACTTACGTCAGCCAAAAACCCGATTCGCATGTCATCGCCATCGCTCAAGCCGGGCTGCTCACCAACCAGATCACCGGCCGCAGCCCGTTGGGTCTCGCCGATGTGACCGTGCTGCCTTACATCGGCACCGAGCCGGTCGGACTGGCGGTCAAAACGGAATCGCCCTATAAAAATTTGCGCGAATTCATGGACCAGCTCAAGAAGGAACCGGCTTCGCTCAGCGTATCCGTTGGCAGCACGCTGGGCGCGATCAATCATTTCACCATCGCGCTGCTCGCGAAGTCGGCAGGCGTCGATCCCAAAAAACTCAAGATCCTCGTTTTTGGCGGTGGCGCCGAGTCGGCCACCAATCTCCTGGGCGGGCATATCGACGCGATGGCCCAGGCCACCAACAACGCGGTGCCGTTCTATCAGGCGGGCAAGATGCGCATCCTGGGCGTCAGCACGGCAAAACGCACCGCCAGCCTGCCCGACGTGCCGACTTTTCGCGAACAGGGTTACAACGTGGTCATCGACGGGTGGTACGTGTTTGTCGGGCCTAAAAACATGACGCCCGCCCAGGTTGCGTACTGGGACGGAATTTTCGCCAGGACCACGCAGACCGCGGAGTGGAAGAAATTCGTGGAGACCACGGGCTGGGAACCCGGCTACAAGAATTCGCAGGAAACGGCAGCCTATCTGCGCAAAGAGTACGACGAAGCGAAAGCGATATTGACCGAACTCGGGCTCGCCAAGTAGGCGGCGCGGCGCCGCTAGGTGCCGACTTCGAAGCCCGCGGCGCTCAACAGCGGCTGCGCGTTGAACCCGGTCAGCCGGCGGATCAACTCCTTCGCGCGCTCCGGATGCGCCGAGTGCGCCGCCAGTCCCGCCGAATAAACCGCGATGTTCTGCACTTCCGCGGGCAGGGGCCCAACCAGCTTCACGCCTTTGTTGGCGACGATTTCCGTGATCTGCGTAATGCCCATCTCCAGCAACCCGCTGCTCTGCGCGAGATCGCCCATCGCCGCGTAGCCGTTTGGAAAGAAATGCAGGCGCGGCTTGACCTCGTCGGTGATGCCGAGCTTGTCGAGCGCACTCATCACGACTTTGCCGGCCGTCGCCACCGCGGGGTCCGGAAACAGAATACGCTTCGCTGCCAGCAGGTTGCCGCGCAACACGCGCGTGTCGCTGACGTCCGGCATGGGCGTGCCGGCGCGTACCGCGACACCCGTCCCCACTCTGCCGAGATCGACGCGCGAGCCCGCGACCACCAGGCCCTGCTGGATCAATTCATCGATCAAGGCGCCGGTCAGCACGATCACGTCCGCCGCCTCGCCTGCCATCACGCGCGCCTTCATTGCGCCGACCGCGCCAAAATTCGCCGCGACAAAATTGCCGCTGTCGCGCTGGAATTTTCCGGCCATCTCGGTTACGACCGCCTGCGCCGCGCCGGCGCAAAAAATATTTAGAGTTGCCACTATATTCTCCGGTTAATCGCTACTTCTTCTTTTTCAGGTCTGCTTCATCCATGTGAAACTTGTGCAGCACGCGATGCAACACCGGCGCGAGCGTGACGGCGACCACGGTGATGAAAACGAGCCCGCAGAACAGCGCGTACGCGGATGAAAACAATTTCGCCGCGTCGGTCTTCATCTCCGCGACGGGCCCCATGCCGCCCAATATCATCGACGAGTTATGCACCGCATCGATCCACGGCACGTCGGCGATATAGTGAAATCCGACCACGCCCACTACGAGCGCAGCGCCGGCGATGGCACCGGACAGGACGAAAGACCACGCAAGCCGCCGGGCGAAATGATGCGGCGGAATGACTTGCTGGCGTTTGCTTTCAAACATGACGTCCGATCGGCGAAGTGCGCGCATAGACAAGCGAGGCGCGCATATCGGAGTTTAACACCGCATCTCCACGCGCCGTACGCATTGACACACCCGCCCCGCGCCGGACAATGGGCGCATGAAACGCGTGCACACGGCAAAACACCCCACCGAAGCTCACCTCGTCAAGGGCATGCTCGAGGCCGAGGGCATACGCGCGTCGGTACTGGGCGATCAGCTTTACGGCGCCTACGGTGAACTTCCCGTGCTGCCGACCGTGTGGGTAATGGACGATACGCTGGCCGCGCATGCCGACCGGCTGGTGATCGATTTTCTGCGCGGCAGCGCCGCACGCCGGCACCGCGACGAGCGCTGGACCTGCGCGCACTGTGGAGAGAATCTCGAAGGTCAGTTCACCGAATGCTGGAAGTGCGGCGCGACGCGGCCGCAACCAGCCTGACGGTAAGTCGCGGCTAGAAAATATCGCCGCGCTCGTACTGCGGCGGCCACGCGATCTTCGTCTTCAAGACTTTCGCCGCATGCAACGGCCAATACGGATCGTTCAGCATCGCGCGCGCCATGATGATCACATCCGCCTGCCCGCTCGCCACGATCTGCTCGGCCAGTTCCGGTGAATTGATCAAGCCCACGGCACCGGTTGCGATCTGCGCGCGACTGCGGATTGCCGCGGCGAACGGCACCTGGTAGCCGGGATGCAGCGTAATTTTCTGTTGCGGCGAGAGTCCACCGCTCGAGCAATCGACGAGATCGATTTTGCCGCCTTCCTTCAGCAACTGCGCCAGCTTGATGCTGCTGTCCAGGTCCCAGCCGCCGTCGATCCAATCGGTGGCCGAGATGCGCACGAACAGCGGCTTGTCGTCAGGCCACTCCGAGCGCACCGCGTCGACGACCTCGAGCAGATAGCGGATGCGATTCTCGAATGAGCCGCCATATTCATCGGTGCGCCGGTTGGAGATCGGCGACATGAATTCATGAATAAGGTAACCATGCGCCGCATGCACTTCGACCATATCGAACCCGGCTTCCCGCGCCCGCCGGGTGTTCGCGACGAACTGCGCGATGGTTTCGTTGATCATTGCTTTGTCCATCGCAACCGGCACTGCATATCCTTCGCCGAACGCAAGGGCGGATGGCGCGATGATTTCCCAGCCGCCATCCGCCGGCGCGATCGGCTTGCCGCCATCCCACGGGCGGGCGGTGGAACCTTTGCGGCCCGCATGGCCGAGCTGAATGCCGGCGACCGCGCCCTGCGATTTCACGAAGCGCACGATGCGCGCAAGCGCGTCGCGCTGCGTGTCGTTCCATAGACCAAGGCAATACGGCGTGATGCGGCCGGTCGGCTCGGTGTGCGCGACTTCGGTAAACACAATGCCGGCACCGCCGACGGCGCGCGAAGCAAGATTCTGGAAATGCCAGTCGTTGGCGACCCCGTCGTCCGCCGAGTACTGGCACATCGGCGACACCATGATGCGATTCTTCGCGGTGACCGAGCGAAAAGTGATCGGCGTGAAGATATGCGGCGTGGAGGTGCGTTGCAGAATCTTGCGTTCGTTCTCGCCGCGCGCCGCGTGCGGGTTGGATTGCGGGTTCGTACTCATCGTTTCATCTTGAATTAGTCAGCGCGGGCGCCGGAAGCGCGCACGAGTTTACCCCATTTGTCGATCTCTTCACGGATGAACGCCGCAAAACGCTCGGGCGAGCTCACGACCGGTTCCGCGCCAAGCGCCAGCATGCGCTCTCTCATCTCCGGCGTGCCGACAAGACGGCTCGCATCGGACGCAATTTTATTGACGATGTCAACCGGCGTGCCTCGCGGCGCCACCAGACCCCACCATTGCAGGGTATCGAAGCCCGGCAACGCGGCCTCCGCGATAGTCGGAATATCCGGCGCGCCGCTGAAGCGCTGCGCGCTGGTGACGCCTAGCGCACGCAGCCTTCCTGCTTTGATATTGGTCTGCGCCGAGGATACGCTCACGACCGCAACGCTCACCTGGCCACCCAGCAAATCGGCGACCGCGGGCCCCGCGCCTTTATAAGGAATGTGCACCATGTCCACGTGCGCCATCATCTTGAAGAGCTCGAGACCCAGATGACCGGTAGTCCCGGTGCCCGGCGACGCGAAATTGAGCTGTCCCGGTTTTGCTTTCGCGAGAGCGATCAGCTCTTTCACCGTTTTTACGGGCACCGACGGGTGTACGACCAGCACCTGCGGCCCCTGCCCGACCTGCACGACTGGTACAAAATCCTTTTGCACGTCGAACGGGACCTTCGTAAACAAGCCGGGTGTAATGGCGAAAGTCGGCTCGACCACGAGCAATGTATAGCCGTCGGGCGTCGAGCGCGCCACCAGCTCGGTTCCTATCATGCCGGAGCCGCCGGCGCGATTGTCGATCACCACCGTCTGGCCCCACATTTCGCCGAGCTTGATGCCGACCGCACGCGCGACGATGTCACTGGCGCCGCCGATGGCAAACGGCACGACAAAGCGCACCGGTTTGACGGGAAAGGATTGTGCGCCGGCATCGATAGCGGGGATTGCTGCCAGCGCTGCGATCTGAAGCGCAGCTCTCAGCAGTGCTGCTGAATCAGCCATCGGCCAGATTTTTCATGACCGCGTACAATTTTTCTTTGGCCTCGAACCCGACGCCGGGCACTTCAGGCATGGTCACGTAGCTGTTCACCACCGGCGTGCCGTCGGCAAAGCCGCCGAACGGCTGGAACACGTCAGGATACGATTCGTTGCCGCCGAGCCCGAGGCCCGCGGCGATATTGAGCGACATCTGGTGGCCACCGTGCGGCACGCAGCGGCGCGTCGACCACGCGTTCTGGCGCAACATGTCGATCGTGCGCAAATATTCGACGAGGCCGTACGACAGCGCGCAATCGAACTGCAGCCAGTCGCGATCGGCGCGCATGCCGCCATGCCGGATCAGGTTGCGCGCGTCCTGCATCGAAAAGAGGTTCTCCCCGGTCGCCATCGGGCCATCGTAATGGTATGCAAGCTCCGCCTGCAGCGCGTAATCGAGCGGATCGCCGGCTTCCTCATACCAGAACAAACCGTACGGCTTGAGCGCGCGCGCGTATTCGATCGCGGTTTGCAGGTCGAAGCGGCCATTCGCATCAACTGCGAGGTTTTTGCCGGAACCGACTACCTTGATCACGGCCTCGATGCGCCTCAAGTCGTCCGCGAGCGATTCGCCGCCAATCTTGATCTTGACCACGGAGTAGCCGAGGTCGAGGTACTTCTTCATCTCGTCCTGCAGCGCCTGCACGTTCTTGCCTGGATAGTAATAGCCGCCGGCCGCATAGACAAAAACCTTGTCGTCGACATCGCCGCCGCGATAGCGCTCGCCGAGCACCCGATAAAGCGGCTTGTCTTCGATTTTCGCGACCGCGTCCCAGACCGCCATGTCGAGCACGCCGACCGCGACCGAGCGCTCGCCGTGGCCGCCGGGCTTCTCGTTCGCCATCGCGCATGCCCATATCCGGTGCGGATCGAGGTTGTCACCCGCGTCGTTGAGCAGCGATTTTGCCTCTGCGCCCATGATGCGCGGAATGAAACGCTCGCGTAACAGGCCGCTTTGCGCGTAACGGCCGTTCGAATTGAAGCCATAGCCCACCACGCGCTTGCCGTTGCGCTTGATGTCGGTCACCACGGCGACGACGCTCGCGGTCATTTTGGAAAAATCGATGTACGCGTTGCGGATATCCGAGCTGATCGGCGCAACGGTTTCGTGGATAGCGGTGATTTTCATGAGTAATTTGAGGATTGAGGAATAAGGATTGGGGATTGAGGGTTCAAAACTGGACTCAGGCAGAACTACTCAATCCTCGCTCCTCGATCCTCAATCCTGCTTTTTTCAGTCCAGCTTCACGTTCGCCGTTTTCGCGACTTTGCTCCAGCGGCCGATTTCGGAGGCGAGGTAGGCAGAAAATTCGGCCGGCGAACTGCCCACGACTTCTGCTCCGAGCGCCTGCAGGCGCTCCTGCATGTCGGGCAGTTTGAGTATGCGGACGATCTCGGCGTTGAGTTTGTTGACCACCGCCGGCGGCGTGCCGCCCGGCGCCATCACACCGCCCCACGATACCGATTCGAAGCCCGGCACGGCGGACTCGGCAACCGTCGGCACCTCGGGCAGCGAGCGCACGCGGTGCTTGCTGGTGACAGCGATTGCGCGCAACTTGCCGGACTTTACATACGGTGTTGCCGCGACCACGGTCGGCACGCTCATCGCGATTTGTCCGGCAATGGCATCGGTCATCGCCGGCACGTCGCCCTTATAAGGCACGTGCGTAATGCGAATACCGGTCATCGATTTCATGAGCTCCATCGACAAATGATTCGACGAGCCATATCCGCCCGTGCCATAGCTCAACTGCTCTGGTTTCGCGCGCGCGAGCGCGAAAATTTCTTTCAGCGTCTGTGCAGGCAGATAGGGATTCACGACGAGAATGTTGGGCACCAGCGTCGTCAATGTGACTGCCGTGAAATCCTTGACCGGATCGTACGGCAGCTTGCTGTAGACCGCGGGATTGATCGCGTTAGGCCCGAGATTCGCCATTAATATCGTATAACCGTCGGCCGGCGACTTGGCGACGAGTTCGAGCGCGACGATGCCGTTGGCGCCCGCGCGATTATCGACGGCTACTGTCTGGCCCCACGCCTCGGTCATTTTCTGGCCGAGCAGGCGCGCGGTCACGTCGGACGCGCCGCCCGGCGCGTAGGGCACCACGAAACGGATGGATTTCGCCGGAAACTCCTGGGCAGTCGCCAGCGAGGCCGCGACCAGCATCGCGGCGACAACAATGCGCATAGTGCCTACGCCGCTTGCTTGTGCAGCATGCCGGCGGCGCGCAGCACATCGGCGATTTGCTTGCGCGTCGCCTCGTCGGGTTGATGCGTGGGGGGCCGCACGACGGGAGAACTCAAACGGCCCGCGAGCACCATCGCGTATTTCATGCGCGCATGCGCGTCGCCGGTCGGCTCGCCCATCCCGTAGACGATGTCCTTCAGCGGGTTGATGCGCGCCTGGCAATCCATCGCGCGTTTCAAGTCGCCGGCATGCACCGCGTTCACGAGCTCGAGTATCAGCTCGGGAATGAACGACGCAAAGCCGAGCAGCCCGCCGTCGACGCCCTGCACCATTGAGGCGAGCAGGTATTCGTCGTGGCAGGTAAGCACTGCGGCGTCGGCATTCGCTTTGCGTATCGCCTCGATATCGCGCGCGTACTTGTTCATTTCGCGGGTGCCCACCTTGAAAACTTTGACCCACGGCAGCCGCGCGAGATCCGCCAGCACTTCGCAGGTATAGCTCGCTTTGGACCACGCGGGGTAGACGTGCACGGCGAGATCGAGCCCGGAGGCTTCGCCGATCGCCGCGAAATATTCGACAACATGGCCGGGCCGCATGCCGAAACGCAGCCAATGATGCGGCGGCATGATGTCGAGACCCGACGCGCCCGCATTCTTCTGCAGCAGCGCCTGCTCGACGGCTTCGTGGATGCCCTCGGCAGTCACCGCCGAAATCACCGGCAGCTTGCCCTTCAGCTCATCCGCGACGATGCGCGTGACTTCGACGCGTTCTTTCAAGGTGAGGCTGAACACATCGCCGGTGTGACCGTTGGTCATCAGCGCCGAAATGCCTTTATGCGTGGCAAGCCAGCTCGTCAGGCGGCGCAGATCGGCTTCGTCGACCGAGTAATCGGCCTTCAGCGGCAGCGCAAGTGCCGGGATGATGCCTTTGTAATTCCATTGCCTGCCCATGAAGCCCCCTCGAATGAATTAGTGCGCGCCAGTATAACGACGCCCCTCCTGCATCGCAAACCCGCGCGGCGCAGTCGCGCGCGGGATCGGTTATGATTTGACGCTCCGCAGCTCTTCCACTCACGCTCGACATTTGATTCCCATGACGACCGACACCGTATCCCCGATGATGCAAAAATTAAGCGCGCATATCGCCGCTGCCACTGCGCGCCCGCTGCCGAAAGAGGTGACGGACCGCGCCAAACTTCACCTGGTCGATACGTTCGCCGCGATGATTTCGGGCTCGCGCCTGTTACCCGGCAAAAAAGCGATCGCGTACGCCAAGACACTCGGCGGCAAGCCCGCGGCCGGCATCATCGGCACGCGCATGGTCACGACGCCCCAGAATGCGGCGCTCGCCAACGGCATGTTCGGTCACGCCGACGAAACGGACGACACCCACCCACCGTCGCTTACGCATCCCGGCACCAGCGTCGTGCCCGCGGCGCTGGCGATCGGCGAGCAAAACCGGCTTGCGGGCAAGGCCGTCCTGCGCGCGATCGTGCTCGGCTACGACATCTGCGCGCGCGTGCTGCTCACGTTAAAACCGATGCCGTACCTGCGCTCCGGCCACCATGCCGCGGCGACCGGCCAGGTATTCGGCGCCGCAGCGGCGGCCGGCGCGCTGCTCAAGCTCAATGCGCGCAAAGTCCGCTTCATGCTTTCGTATGCGGGCCAGCAGACCGCCGGCCTCTATACGATGTTCCGCGACCCGGAACACATCGAGAAAGCGTATGCGATGGGCGGCATGCCCGCGCACAATGGCACGCAGGCGGCGCTGATGGTCAAGCACGGCTGGACAGGCGTCGAAGACATTTTTTCCGGCGAGCGCGATTTCTTTTTCACCTTCGCCCCGGAGGAAGTCGATCGCGACGACATGGTGCACGGGTTGGGTACCGATTATGAAATCATGCGTGCCGGCATCAAGCGCTGGCCGGTCGGCGGCCCGATTCAGGGACCGATGCACGTGCTGCGCGATCTCATCGTGCAGCACGGCATCAAAGCGGCGGACGTCGAGAAGATCATCGCGCGCATGCCCGACAAGGAACTCGAAATCGTCAACAACCGCGCGTCGCCCGACATATCGGTACAGCACTTGCTCGCGGTCATGCTGGTGGACGGCAACGTCACGTTCAAGTCCGCGCACAGCTTCCGGCGCATGCGCGACCCGAAGGTGCTGGCAGTGCGCAAACGCATAGAAGCGGTCGGCGACCCAACGCTGACGGACGTGCAGCGGCGCTGGCGCTGCGTTATGGAAGTGCACCTCAAAGACGGCCGCGTGCTCAATCACCAGACGATGGCGGCCAAAGGCAGCTCCGAAAATCCATTGACGCCGGCGGAAGAAAACGAAAAAGCGCTCGATCTGATCGTGCCTATCCTCGGCAGGAAGAAAAGCGCCGCACTGCTGGACGCGCTTTGGAATTTCGACGAGATTCCCGACGTGCGGATGCTACGCAAGCTTTACTCGGCGTAAAGATATTCGTCATTCCGGCGTACGCCGGAACGACGACGGAACCTACTCCGCCTTGATGCCCGCATCCTTGATTACGCCCGCCCACATCGCGGTTTCGGCGCTCATACGGGCCGCGAGTTCCTGCGGCGTGCTGGTTTCGACGTCGAGGCCCTGACGCGACATCGCCTCCTGCACGTCGGGCAATGCCACCGCCTTTATCGCCGCGCCGCGGATCTTGTTCACGATAGCGGCCGACGTTCTGGCCGGCACCAGCAGTGCGTACCAGGTGCTCACGTCAAAACCGGGAAAACCCGATTCCGCAATCGTCGGCAATTCGGGCACGACTTTGGATCGCTTGGTGCCGGTGGTAGCGAGCGCCTTCAGCTTGCCGGCTTTGACCTGGGGTATCGATGAAGCAACGCTGGCAAACAGCACTTGCGCTTCGCCTGCCAGTACCGCAACTGCCGCAGGTCCGCCCCCCCTTAAAGCAAGGTGCGCCATATCGATGCCGGCGCGTTTCTTGAAGAGCTCCGCCGCCAGATGCAGCGGACTGCCGACCCCGGCGGACGCATAGTTGAGCGAACCGGGCTTTTGCTTGGCGAGCGCGATGAAGTCCTTGAGGTTGGTCGCTGCAACGCTCGGATGAATGACGAGTATGTACTGCGCGGTGGCGAGCAGCGTTACCGGCTGCAGGTCCTTCGTCACGCTATAGGGCAGCTTGTAGAGGCTGGGATTTGCCGTGAGCACGGTACTAAACCCCATGAGCGCGGTGTAGCCGTCGGGCGCAGCTTTGGCGACGGTCTCCGCCGCGATGTTGCCCGCGGCGCCGCCGCGATTGTCCACCACCCACGCCTGACCCAGCGCATCGTGCATTTTTGGCGTGATGATGCGCGAGAGCGCGTCCGCCCCGCCGCCCGGCGCGAACGGCACCAGCAGCCGGACCGGACGCGTTGGATAATTATCGTCGGCAGCGGCTGCACTCAGGCTCATGCAAGCGGCGACGGCGCAAAAC
>Ga0207676_10002137_pt1 | contig 14293 bp, 13 predicted proteins | sample KBSSwiS72_FD_184307 | JGI IMG/M metagenome (GOLD analysis project Ga0207676, IMG submission 184307) | Switchgrass rhizosphere microbial communities from Kellogg Biological Station, Michigan, USA - KBS Switchgrass S7-2 (SPAdes) (version 2) | ecosystem: Host-associated > Plants > Roots >... | reverse complement strand
GTCATCGAGCTCGAAGTCGACGGGGACCTGCAAGGTGAATGGGACGCGCGGCGCTTGCATCAGGCCCTTTCGAATCTGGTCTTCAACGCGCTGAAATATGGGCTCCCGAGCGCTCCCATTTGCATCAGTCTCGACGGCACGCACGAAAACGAAGTTGTACTTGCCGTTCAGAACAGTGGACGTCCGATCCCGCAGGACCTGTTGCCAACGCTGTTCGATCCGCTGGTTCGCGCGGCGGGCAAGGACGAGGGAGCGGACTCGCAGATCGCGGGTGCGAACCTGGGCCTGGGCCTCTATGTCGTGCGCGAGATCGCCAAGGCACACGGGGGAAGCATTGCAGTCACTTCGGACGACTCGGCGACGCGCTTCGAGCTCCGGTTGCCGCGTATATGCGTGCGGACAAGTACTCCAGTGCGATGAGTGCAATTGCCCCAGACCATCCAACAGATAAGTCGGTGCTGTTGCTTGAGAGCGAGGGGTCGGACTGTCCGACCCCGTGGCTCGTTGGAAGTGCGCTCTGACCGAATGGTCGGCGAGGAGAGGAATGGGGATGAGAAAGAGGGGAGTGCAGGATAGGCCTGCGGCCGCGTTCTGCGGTGTGCTTAGGCTTTCGCGCTTGACATCGCTTTCCGATAGCGGGCGTTGGTCAACGTCGTAGTCCGCACAAGCGGACGTCCACGAGGGTCCGTTTCCGGGATCCTCGAAGCGTAAAGGCCGCCGAGGAGCATTTCGAAACGATAGCCATCGGCTCGTAGACTCGAGACCATCCAAGCTTCGGGACCGGGGGACGCAGTCGTCAATGATGTCGCGAGTGCATGGCATTGACGCCTTCGGTCACGGCAGACTGCACCAAGGGCAAGGGGCGGTAGAGTTCAACCGGTTGCACTCTTCTTGGACCGACCCGACCGCACGCCACCTGTATGCCACCGGCAGAAGCTGGCAAAGTGCTGCACTCGATCCGAGCGAATGCCATGCGCTTCGCGACGACTCGTTCTTCGACACCGCGCTCATGCGCATGAACAGCGCGTTGTTATCGACGACATGAACGACAGGGCCTTGGCCGTCATGGTCGTCTGCGCTCGACGTCGTTACTGAGCCTTTACCTTGCCCCACGGAGCGTTACCGGTGCGCGCGTTCGGCGGCCCGCCGAACGGCGATACCTGCGCGTCCGTTTCGGGAATGGACTTCAGATACTCGACCAGTGCCCAGCGCTGCTGCTCGGTCAGCAACGGTCCGACGACGCCGTTGCCACGCGGGCCGGTCTGGGACGAATGGCCCGCGTTCGAGTTGCCGGTCAGGGAAGTGTCGAACTCGAACTTTCCCGACTTGCCGCTGGTGTCGATGCCGATCTTCACCGGATCGAAGTCCCGCCCGACGAAGAACTTCATGCTGCGCTGGCTTGCCGGGATCAGCATCCCATAGAGGTCCGGCACCGAGCCGTTGTGCAGGAACGGGCCCGTCGCCCACACGCCCATCGCGCGGTGCCGCTTTCCACGAACGTACCGGCCCAGGCGGTGTCGGCAACTCCCGAAATCCGCTCATCTCGAGCATCTGCATATCGCTCAGCTTGAGCGCTATCAGTGCCTTGCGCAGCGTTTCCCGAACGAGCTCGTTTCTGAGTACCGGCGTCGGAATGATCGGCTGGTCCTTGTAAGGCGGCGGCATGTAGGCGGCCAGAGGCCTCGTTCGCGCGTGATGCGCGCCGGATCGTTGCTCGGCAATGCGTCGACGAAGTCGTCGAAACGCTTCCACCTCGGAATCGGCAGCGTGCAGCCGTCGCGGGGCGCATAGGGCGACGTCTCGGCGATCGTCATCCGGTGGATGTGGCGGGGACAGTTCGGAAAGATGCGCTCGGCGCGAACGCGAACGCCTCGATCATCAGACTAGCAGCAGTGCCTCCAGCGTGGCAGACCGCGTTCGCCAGCTCCTGCGGTCGCCCGAGGAACGCCTGTCGGGTACGGCTCCTGCTCAGCCCGCCTTCTTGTTCCAGGCGCTGCACCAGCCCGGTCCGGCGACCTGCTTGCCCGGGAACAGCGCGCAGCCGCCGGTCGGGTCGGTCGCCTTGCCCTGGTAGAGCTGGCAGTTCGAGCACCTCTGCTCCGGGGTGTGCTTCGGATATTTCTTGGCATCGACCTTGGTCGTGTCGTCCTTGTAGCCGAGTGCCACCGCCTGCGGGTCGGACTCGCTCACCTTCGGGCCGGCGCCTTGCGCGCGGACGTCGATGGTGCCGACCGTGGCCCCGATGGCGATCACTTGGATGAAGAAATGGCGACGGCTGGCAGTGCTCATGGGTGTCTCTCGCGCGCGGCGGCAGGTCGTACGTCCTGCGCGAACGGCGCGCAGATTCGTCCCTTCCGAAGCTGTAGGAGGGTAACCCGCACGGCGCTCGCGGCGTGCCGGTCGCTTGATCCACATCAATCGGCGGCGCGGAGGTCTCCCTAAGCTCATCCCCATGCCGTGACGCTTCCGAACTTCCGCGTCGGATCGCCGCCGCAGAAGGGGAGCCATGACTTGCGTACTTCGAAGTGTTCTTAGCGCGGCGGCGGTCGTCGCTGTCACCCTCATGTCGCCGCCGGCCAAAGCGGCGGTTCGCCCGGCCGACAAAAACGTCGCGTCGCCTCGGGCCGGCAACGACACGGCAGCGCCGCAGGGCGCACCGGTCCGCGCCGTCCTGACCACGCCGCCGAACGTGCCACCGGCCACCGGACGGAAGGCCCCGGCGCGAGTCATCGTCGAGCTTGAGGTGGTCGAGAAGGACATGCAGATCTCGGAGGGCGTGTCGTACACCTTCTGGACCTTCGGCGGCACGGTGCCGGGCAGCTTCATCCGCGTTCGCCAGGGGGACACGGTCGAGTTCCACCTGAAGAACCATCCGAGCAGCAAGATGCCGCACAACATCGACCTGCACGGCGTCACCGGCCCGGGCGGCGGCGCGGCGTCGAGCTTCACCGCGCCCGGACACGAGTCGCAGTTCACCTTCAAGGCGCTCAACGAAGGCATTTATGTCTACCACTGCGCGACCGCGCCGGTCGGCATGCACGTCGCGAACGGCATGTACGGGCTGATCCTGGTCGAGCCGCCCGAAGGCCTGTCGAAGGTCGACCACGAGTACTACGTCATGCAGGGCGACTTCTACACGACCGGCAAGTACCGCGAGAAGGGATTGCAGCCGTTCGACATGGAAAAGGCGATCGACGAGCGACCGACCTACGTGCTGTTCAACGGCGCCGAGGGCGCGCTGACCGGCGACAAGGCGATCAAGGCGAAGACCGGTGAAACGGTGCGTCTGTTCGTCGGCAACGGCGGACCCAACCTGGTGTCGAGCTTTCACGTCATCGGCGCGATTTTCGACAAGGTCCGCTACGAGGGCGGAACGAGCGTGCAGCGCAATGTCCAGACGACGCTGATCCCAGCCGGCGGCGCGGTCGCGGTCGAGTTCAAGGCCACGGTGCCGGGCAGCTACGTGCTGGTCGACCACTCGATCTTTCGCGCCTTCAACAAGGGCGCGCTGGCGATCCTCAAGGTCGACGGCGCCGAGGACAAGTCGATCTTTTCGGGCAAGGAGCTCGACGCGGTCTATCTCGGCGACCGCTCGCAGCCGAACTTGAACGCGGTGACTGCAGCGACCAAGGCCGCCGCCTCGGGGACCCTGACGCAGGAGGACCAGGTCCTTGCTGGCAGGGAGCTCTTCGCCGGCACGTGCTCGGTCTGCCATCAGCTCAGCGGTGCGGGCCTGCCAGGAGTCTTCCCGCCGGTGGCGAAGTCGGATTACCTCGCCGCTGACCCGAAGCGCGCGATCGGCGTCCTGCTGCACGGCCTGACCGGCAAGGTGACGGTCAACGGCACCGAATACAACTCGGTGATGCCGCCGATGAACCAGCTCAACGACGACGAGATCGCCAACATCCTGACCTACCTGCTCAACAGCATGGGCAATCCCGGTGGCCGCATCCTCACCGAGGACGTGAAGAAGGTTCGCGCCGGGCCCAAGCCGGCGACGACTGCGGCGACGCACTGAGGCGACATGGCGACGACGACGCTGCGAGCGCTCCGGGCGCGGGCCTGCGCGGCAGCGTCGTTCGCGGCGCTCGTCGGTGTCGCGACCGCGGCCGACTACGTCCAGGTGCCCGCCGGAACGCTGGCGAGCGTCATCGCCAGCGACCCCGCGAGCGGGCCGGTGCCGATCGACGCCTTCGCGATGCGGACGACGCCGGTGACCAAGGGCGAATTCCGCCGCTTCGTCGAGGCGTCGCCCGAATGGCAGCGCGGCCGCATCGCGGGCACCTTCGCCGACGCCGGCTATCTGCACGATTGGCGCAGCGCCATCGTCGTCGGCGACCCGCAAGCCGAGGACCAGCCGGTCGTCAACGTCAGTTGGTTCGCCGCCGAGGCGTACTGCGAAGGCGAGGACGGGCGGTTGCCGACCTGGGTCGAATGGGAGTACGTCGCCGCCGCCGATGCGACCCGGCGCGACGCGCGCGCCGACCCGGCCTGGCGGGCGCGGATCCTCGGCTGGTACTCGACCTCGGCGCGCGCCGTGTTACCGGCAGTCGGCGGCGACGCCGACGTCTACGGCGTTCGCGACGTCCACGGCGTGGTCTGGGAATGGGTCGACGACTTCAACGCGCTGCTCGTCGACGGCGACAGCCGCTCAGGCAACGATCCCGACCAGCTCAAGTTCTGCGGCGCCGGAGCGATCAACCTGCAGGACCGCGAGAACTACGCCGTCCTGATGCGGATCGCCTTGCTCTCGTCGCTGAACGCCTCCGACAGCACGACGAGTCTGGGCTTTCGTTGTGTCCGGCCCCTTGCCAAGGAAGTGAAATGACAACGAAACCTGTTCTCCCGTCCGTCTGCGCGCGCCTCGCAGCGGCGATCCTCGTGGCCGCCGCCACCGGCCCGGTGACGGCAGCGCCGACGCCGCCGGCGACAAGCGTCGCTGCCTTGCCGAGCGACTCGATCTACCAGCTGCCGGTCGTGCTCACCGGCCAGGACGGGAAGAGCGCCACCCTCGTTGCCCGGCGCGGCGCGCCGGTCCTCGTCAGCATGTTCTACAGCTCGTGCAAGTTCGTTTGCCCGATGCTGATCGAGACCATTCGCGACATCGAGACCAAGCTGAGCGCCGAGGAGCGCGAGCACCTGACGGTGCTGCTCGTCAGCATCGATCCGGCCCACGACAGCGTCGAGGTCCTGCAGCGAACGGTGGTCGAACGCCACATCGACGGCGCGCGCTGGACGCTGGCGCGCACCGACGCGGCGAGCGTGCGCAAGCTCGCGGCCGTGCTCGGCATCCAGTACCGGGCGCTGCCCGACGGCGAGTTCAATCACACCACTGCCGTGATCCTGGTCGACGCCGATGGCCGGATCTCGGCGCGGACGACCCGCCTCGGCGACGCCGATCCGGCCTTCGTCAAGCGCGTGAAGTCGCAGCTGGTGGCGGCGCGCCATTGAGAGCGACGGGCGCGCGCAGCGCTCGACCCGCCGCGCTTGCCTCGAGCATCGGTATGCGATCGCTGCACCTCGTTGACGAGACGCGCGGGCCGTCGGCGCCGCGCTTCGCGTTCTGGGAGCTCGGCTTCAGGCCGTTCTACCTGCTCGCGAGCACGTTCGCCGCGCTGTCGATTCCGTTGTGGGCGCTGCAGTTCTCGGGCGTCCTCCGCCATGCCTATCTCGCCGGGCCGATCTGGCACGCGCATGAGATGCTGTTCGGCTTCGCCTTGGCAGTGATCGTCGGCTTCCTCTTCACCGCCGGCAGAAACTGGACCGATCAGGCGACTCCGCGTGGTGTCGTACTCGCTGGCCTCGCGGCGCTGTGGCTCGCGGCGCGGGTCCTGGTGCTGACGCCGTTTGGCTGGGCGGCGGCGGTGGCGAACGTCGCGTTTCCGCTCGCTGCAGGCATTGCCCTGGCGATCCCCTTCGTCAGGGTGCGCAACCGTCGCAACTATTTCTTCATTGCCCTGCTAATGCTGATGGCCGTCGCCGCCGCGTTCGTCCACCTCGCGCAGCTCGGGGTGGCAGGCCCGCCCCCGGCCTGGGCCGGGCTGCAGCTCGGCCTCGACGTCGTTCTCTTCATCATTTGCGTGATGGCCGGAAGAGTCGTTCCCATGTTCACCAACAACGCCGTGCCCGGCGCGGCCGCCGGCCGCGAGCCCTGGCTCGAGAAGGCTGCGCTGGGATCGGCGCTGCTGCTGCTCGCCGCGGACGTTGTCGGGCTGAAAGCCGCGCCGCTCGCCGTCGTGGCGTCAGCGGCATGCGTCGCCCACTCGGTCCGCTGGCTGCTCTGGCGGCCGTGGCGAACCCACAAGGTCCCGCTTGTCTGGGTGCTGCACCTCGCCTATCTGTGGGTGCCGGTCCACCTCGCGCTGCGCGCTTGTGCTGAGCTCGGCCTCGTCACGTCTTCGTCGGCGGTGCACGCGCTGACCGTGGGAGCCGCGGGCGGCCTGATCATCGGCATGATGACGCGGACGGCCCGCGGCCATACCGGTCGGCCGATGCGCGCCGACCGGTTCGACACGAGCTGCTACTGGCTCGTGCTGGCGTCGGGGCTGGTGCGTGTCGTCGTCCCGTTGCTGGCCCCCGGGCTCCTGCTGGTCGCGGTCGAGGTGTCCGCGGCCTTGTGGTCGGGCGGGTTTGGCCTGTACGCGGTTCGCTACTGGCCCGTCCTCACTCGCGCGCGCCTGGACGGAAAGCCTGGGTGATTCCCGACTACGCGGTGGTGAAGCTTGTTCACCAGGGCGCGGTGCTGCTGTCGGTAGCAGGCTTCGTCGTTCGCGGAGCGGCAAGCCTGGCGGGGGCTGCCTGGGTCAGCCGTCGAGTCGCCAGGACGTTGCCTCACATCGTCGACACGGTATTGCTGCTGTCCGCGCTGACGCTGGCGTGGATGCTTCGGCTCACGCCCGGCAATTCGCCCTGGCTGCTCGCCAAGGTCGTCGGCCTGATGGTGTACGTGGGACTGGGCGTGGTCGCCCTGCGGCCGGGGCGCTCGCTCGTGCTTCGCGGCGCAGCCTGGGTGGCAGCTCTCGCCACCGTCGCCTGGCTCGTCTCGGTGGCCGTGACGAAGAGCCCGTGGGGCTTACTCGCCCGCTTCCCGCTCTGACGTTTTACACGCGTCAAGCCGGCGAACCGTCGCCGGGCCCACCATGCGCGCCATGTCCACCGCCATCCATCAGCCGGTCGACGCGCGAGCGATCCTCACCGAAGACCTGCTGCGCAAGTTCGACACGCCGGGTCCGCGCTACACCTCCTACCCGACCGCCGACCGCTTCACCGAAGTTCGGCCCTGCCCATGCCGTGCGCGTCCTCGGCGCGGGTCGGGCAATTCGTCGGCGCCGCTCTCGTTATACCTGCACATCCCCTTCTGCGAAGCTCGTCGCGTTCGAGGCCGGTGTGATCCAGGTGACCGCAGCGGGCTGGTTCCTCGTCCGCGCCATCGCGATGGTGTTCGACCACCATCTGCAGGTCGCCAAGGAAAGGCGCGGATTTTCTCGCGTCGTCTGACGCGCCAGCCTCACGTCGGCGGTGCGAGGAGCAGGCCCCCTCGGATGGCGATTCAGGGCTTCAGGGCGATGGTCACCAGGGCGCTGGCGTCGGTGATCGCTTTCACGCCATGGGTCGCGCTGCCGGCTAGGAAGACGAGTTGGCCCGGGTCGAGGGTCACGGTCGCAGCCTCGAGCTCGATCGCCAGCGTGCCTTCGAGGCAGTGGATCGTGATGTCCCCCGCCACCTTGTGAGGCGGCAGCGACCGTCCCGCGAGCAGGACCACTCGCATGACCTCGAGGTCGTTCGACTTGAACAGAGCCGAGGTCTTCTGGGCAGAGATCCGGCCGCCGAACGGGTGCAGATCCAGCACTTGGCCCGGGGAAGCGTGAATGAGTGCCATGAGACAACAAGGTTTATAGGCGACAACGCCGACGAGCGCCAGCAAGCAAGGGAGAGCGATCTCGCCAGAACTTGAGGATTCGCAAGCCTGTTGTCGAGGTGAGGAGTGAAATCGGATTGCGCTCGATCCCGGTCACGCCTTCGTCGGTTGCAGCGTCTCATCACCGTGAAGGACACGCCATGATCAACCACGCGACGCTTCGGATCATTCGCGACGAGCATGGCGTGCTGTCGGCCGTGCTGCGCTCGATCAGCCTGCTGCTCTCGGAGAGCCGGCGGCGCGGCGCCGCCTTCGACTACAAGGTCCTGCGGGCGATGCTGTTCTACATCGACGAGTTTCCCGAACGGGTCCATCACCCGAAGGAAAGCAGCCTTCTGTTTCCGAAGCTGAGGGCGCGCAGCAAGGAGTCGGCGGCGATCCTCGATCGTCTCGACCGCGATCACTCGACCAGCCACCAGGCCGTCCGCGACCTGGAACACCAGGTCCTGGAGCTCGAGATGATGGGCGACGGACGCGACTTCGACGTCAGGCGCACTCGCTTCGAGGCGGCGGTACAGGCCTACGTCACTGCCTATCTCGATCACATTCGCCTCGAGGAAACCGAGGTGCTGCCGCTCGCCGAGCGCCTGTTCACGGAGGCCGACTGGGTCGAGCTCGACGCCGCCTTCATGCAGAACCGCGACCCGCTCACGTACCGCGACGGCGAGGACGAGTTCCGGCCGCTCTTCAAGCGAATCCTGATGGCCTTGCCGGCGCCGCTCGGTCTGGGGCCGGTGATGCAGGCGCTCGGCGACTCCTATCCCCGAACGCCGTAGCGGGCGGGCACTGCGCCGTCCCGGTGGTCTCGGGCGGATGCGGATTGCTGGTACTCTGTCGCCCGCGTCGAGACGACCCCCAGGCCAGCCCCTTCCGATCGGTGAGCACCGCCGTCCACATCGCGATCCTCGACGACGAGGCAGAGATCACGACGCTGCTCGCGAACTATCTGCAGGGTCAAGGCTTTCGCGTTTCGCAGACGCACAGCGGCACCCAGTTGCTCGGCCTGATGGCCGCCGATCCGCCGCAGCTCGTGCTGCTCGACCTCGGCCTGCCCGGCGAGGATGGCTTCTCGATTGCCCGGCAGTTGCGCGAGCACTGGCAATGCGGCCTGGTGATCGTCACCGGCCGCGGCGACTCGATCGACAAGGTGGTCGGCCTCGAGGTCGGCGCCGACGACTACGTCACCAAGCCGTTCGACCTGCGCGAGCTGCTCGCTCGCATCAAGGCGGTGCTCCGGCGCACGATGAACGTCGCCGCCAGCGCCCCCGCGAGCGCGCCGCGCGGCGTCTATCGCTTCGCCACTTGGCAACTCGACGTCCCCTCGCGCCGGCTCACCGATGACAAGGGAGCCAAAGTCGCTCTCACGGGCGGCGAGTTCGCCATCCTGTGCGCATTCGTCCAGAACCCGGACCGCGTGCTCTCGCGCGACTTCCTGCTCGAGAAGACCCCGGGGGCGCGAGGCCGCGCCGTTCGACCGGACGATCGACGTTCAGGTCGGCCGGCTGCGCAAGAAGCTCGAGCTCAACGTCGACGATTCGCAAATAATCAAGTCGGTTCGCGGCGCGGGGTACATCCTCGTGGCACCCGTAACCGTCACATGACCCCCCGCTCTCGAAGAACCATCCGCCACATTCCGCGCGGCTGCCGCTCGGCGTCGACGAGACTGACGTCTTCCGCACCCTGTTCGTGGCCTACCCGGACGCCCTCATCGTCGCCGACGCCGACGGCAAGGTCGTGCTCGCCAATCCGTCGGCGGCGTCGCTGCTCGGCTATTCGGTCGACGAGCTGGTGGGCCTCGAGATCGATCAGCTCGTGTCCGACAAGTCAGATCTCGTCATCATGGGCTCGCGCGGGCATGGCGACCTCGCCAATCTCGTGCTCGGATCGGTGGCCACGAAAGTGCTCGCGAAGTGCTCCGTGATCCGCTGAAACCGGCCTATCGGCGATGCAGATCCGCTCGATCCTCGTCCACCTCGACCCGGGGCTGGCCAGCGTCACCCGCCTGACGCTGGCGCACGGCCTGGCGGAACGCCTGGATGCCGAGCTCACCCTGCTGTTCGGCAGCGCCGGCGAAGCCGCGTCGCCGGCATTCGCCTACTCGGCCTCGGCGGCGCTGCATGCCGCGCAAGAGTCGGAAGCCGGCAACGGCTTTGCACGGGCGCGGCTGCAGACCGTGCATGGCGAGCGCCCCGGCACCTGGTGCGACGCGCGCGGATCTCGCCCAGCCGCTGAACGCCGAAGCGCCTTACACGGATCTGCTGATCCTGGGCGCGCCGACGAGCGTGGACGATCCGGTCGGCACGCCACTCGGACTGGTCGAGGCGGCGATCCTGCGCGGCGGCACGCCGGCGCTCGTGGTTCCGCACCCGCACTTCCAGCACACCGTCGCCGAGCGCGTGCTGATTGCCTGGGACGGATCGACTCCGGCAGCCCGCGCGATTCGTGCCTCGCGGCCTTTCCTGCGCCGCGCCGCGCGGGTGGATGTCGTCTCGTGGTCGGCGGCGCCGGCGCGCGCGCCGTTCAGCCGCCTCGTCTTGGGCGAAGGGCTGAAGCGCCACGACGTCGAATCGGCGATGCAACAGCGCGGTCCGGTCACGCACCTCGGCGACGCCCTCCGCCCGACCGCACAGGAGCTCGCCAGCGACCTGATCGTGATGGGCTGCTACGGCCACGCGCGCCTGCGCGAACGGGTGTTCGGCGGCGCGACGCGCTCGGTGCTGGCATCGCTGCCTCTGCCGGTGCTGATGGCGCACTGAGGCGCGCGTTCGCGACCCTGCCCGCTAGGCCCGGCGAGCACGGCTCCCTGGCTCGCTCGTCAGGTGGCGCAGCTTGACGAAAGCCAGTCCAGCCATGACGGCATCGTTCAGCGCGTCGTGCGCGTCGCGCAGCGGCAGCGCGAGCTCGCTCATGATGGTCGCGAAGCGAAGGTCGATCGTCTCGCCGCGCGCGTGAGCCGGTGTCTGGCGAAGCTTGTAGTCGTAGTACATCGCCGAGACCTCGATCTTGCGCTGCGGCAGGCGCACGCCGAGCATGCGCCAGATCTCCCGGTTGAGCATGGCGACGTCGAACTCCAGGTAGTACCCGACCAGGGGCCGGCTGCCGATGAAGTCGAGCAGCTGGCGCATCGCCTGCTGCGGCTCGAGGCCATGCGCAACATCGCGTTCGAGCAGGCGGTGCACGCGCATGCTGGCCACCTTGAGCGAGCGCTCGGGGCGCACGATCAGCTCGAGCCGCTCGCTGGTCAGCAACCGATTGCCGACGATGCGAACCGCGCCGATCGAGACGATCTGGTCATGCCGGACGTCGAGGCCGGTGGTCTCGCAGTCGAGGGCGACCCATTCGCCGGCAGGAGGCGCGTCGTACATGAACGCGAAGTGCTGGTCGGCGAGGTGATAGAGCATCCAGCGGCGCCGCACCGCGTCGAGCCCGCGCATCAGGGCGTGCCAGGACATGACCGCCGCGGAGTCACTCCGCCTCCAGGTGGAACTGATGGCGAACGATCGCCTTGAAGCGCTTGACCACGGCGAGGGAGTCCTTCAGCAGGTCACGCTCGAGGCTGCTCAGCCGGTCGCTGCGCACGCCGCCGCTGAGCGTGCCGCCGGTGTCGAGCTCGGCCAACCCGGCCTTCAGCTTCAGCCCCATCAGGAAGTGGAGGCTGTCGGCGAGATCGGTGGCGAAGCCCGACGACAAGCGCCCGGCCGCGACCAGCGCGTCGATCCGCGCCTGCGTTCCGGTGGCCTGCACGTGCTCGCTCAACGCCAGGCTGCGCACCCCGTGCACGATCGGGAAGATGCCGGACTTCTTGAGATCGAGCGCCGGCTTGCCCTGCTCGCCGCCGAGCAGCAACCGGTTCCACCAGCCGCCCGACTCCTCAGGAAACGAGTCGATCGCCGCGGCGAAACGGCCGAGCAGGGCGTCGTTGGCGGCGACGAGCCGATCGACCTCGGCTCGGACGTCGGCCAGCAGGGCGGCGTCGCCGGCAACGGGGTGCGCGTCGATGAAGATCGCCAGCGCCATCAGCCCTTGCGGATCGGGCCGGAGCAGCCAATTGCGAACGACGCCCTTGAAGGCGCCGGCGCTGCGGCGCCAGTCAGGGTTGCTGACCATGATTCCCCCCGGGCAATCCGGGTAGCCGAACCCGCGCAGCGCGGCAGAAAAGCGCCGGCATGCTTCGGCGACCTCGGCCTCGCTCGAGATTGCGCCGTCGCGCAGGATCAGGCCGTTGTCCTGGTCGGTCTTCAGCATCTGCTCGCCGCGTCCTTCGCTGCCCATCACGAACAGGCAGCTGTCGGCGACCAGCGCCGGCGGCGCGACCAGCTGCCAGGCGCGCTCGAACAGCTTGGCATTCAGCGCCTGGACCAGCTTGCCGATCTGGACGACCTTGGTGCCGCCGCGGAAGAGCAGCGCGACGAAGCGCGCGATCCTCGCCGCCTGCACGCCGAGGGCGTCCAGGTCCTGCGCCTGGACGATCTGCAGCGTGATCAGGTACGAGTGGTTCGACAGGAAGCTCAGCAGGTCGAGCTGCTCGAGCAGCCCGGTCACTCGATCGCCGTCGGCGACGACCAGCCGATGCACCTGGTGCTCGATCATCAGCGCGAGGGCGTCGAACAGGGGCGCATCGGGCGAGATCGAGACGAGCTTGAAGGTCGCCAGCTCGCGCACCGGCAATGCGCCGAGCGGGCGACCGTCGAGGACCGCGCGCTGCAGCCCGGTGCTCGTGAAGATGCCGAGCCGCTCGCCATCGCGCACGAGCACGGTGCCCGTGCGTTGTGCCTGCATCAGCGTCGCGACGGCGACGATGTCGGCGCTGCCGTCGACGACATGCGCCGGCCGAAGGAACGCCTCGGCGACGCGCGAGGTTGTCAGGGCGAGCATCTCGCGCTCGCCGTGGCGCTGCGCCAGCGCGCCCAGCTTGGCCGAGAGGTCCGAGAACAGCAGCGCTCCGAAGGTGGCGTTGCGCGAGATCAGGTCGTTGATCGTGGCCTTCGCGAGCTCATAGACGAGGACCTCCTCGGCTGCGACGAACCGGTTGCTCGCGCGGCCGGCGACCAGCGAGCGGCCGTCGAAGCAGTCGTGCGGCCCGTAGGTGGCGACGATCTCGCCGGCGTCGAACTGCGAGACGTGGCCCTTGATGACGACGAACAGGTGCGAGGGCTCGATGCCGGGCTCGAGAATCGTGTCGCCCTCCCGGAAGTACGCGATGTCGACGGCGTCGCGGACCAACCGCTGCTCGTCAGCGTCGAGGCCATCGAATGGCGACGACGTGAAGTCGAATGCGTTGGGCATCGCGCATCATGAATCACCCGGGACCCCTGAGATGGGGCCGGGCATCCCTCTACCGCTCTCATCCTTGACATAGCGCAACGTCGGCGGAAGCGCGCCGGTCATTCTTGGGCACTCACGCGGAATTGCGCCCGCATCCGCCCACGGAGACCCCATGACCGAACCTCGATCGACGCTATATCCCCCTCCGCCGGCAGTCGCGGAAGGGGCCTGGGTCTCCGGAATGGCCGCGTACCAGCGCCTGGTGGCCGAGGCCGAGGCCGACCCCAGCGCCTACTGGGCCCGGCTCGCGCGCGAGTTCATCAGCTGGAAGAAGCCGTTCACGCGATCGCTCAACGACAGCGAGGCGCCGTTCTTCAAGTGGTTCGAGGACGGCACCTTGAACGCTTCGTACAACTGCCTCGACCGGCAGGTCGAGCGCGGCCTCGGCGACAAGATCGCGATCGTCTTCGAAGCCGACGACGGCGCTGTCACGCGGGTCGCCTATCGCGAGCTCCTGGCACGCACCTGTCGCCTCGCCAACGCGCTGAAGGCGCGCGGCGTCAAGAGGGGCGACCGCGTCGTCATCTACATGTCGATGAGCGTCGAGGGCGTGGTCGCGATGCAGGCCTGCGCGCGCATCGGCGCGACCCATTCGGTCGTCTTCGGCGGCTTTTCGGCACACAGCCTGCGCGACCGCATCGAAGGGGCGGGCGCGGTGATGGTGCTGACGGCCGACGAGCAGGTGCGCGGCGGCAAGCATCTGCCGCTGAAGGCGATCGTCGACGAGGCGCTCGCCCTCGGCAGCTGCGAGACCGTGAAGAACGTCATCGTCTACCGACGCACCGGGAGCAACGTGGCGTGGGAGCCGACGCGCGACCGCTGGCTGCACGACGAGACCGCGGCGCAGAGCGAGACGTGCGAGCCGGAATGGGTCGGCGCCGAGCATCCGCTGTTCCTGCTCTACACCTCGGGCTCGACCGGCAAGCCGAAGGGCGTGCAGCACTCGACCGGCGGCTACCTGCTGCACGCGGCGCTGACGACGAAGTGGACCTTCGACCTCAAGGACGACGATGTCTTCTGGTGCACCGCTGACATCGGCTGGGTCACGGG
>Ga0207676_10002127_pt1 | contig 14323 bp, 14 predicted proteins | sample KBSSwiS72_FD_184307 | JGI IMG/M metagenome (GOLD analysis project Ga0207676, IMG submission 184307) | Switchgrass rhizosphere microbial communities from Kellogg Biological Station, Michigan, USA - KBS Switchgrass S7-2 (SPAdes) (version 2) | ecosystem: Host-associated > Plants > Roots >... | reverse complement strand
TAGTCGCGATCGTGGAGACGTAATGTTTGATGAGCTACCCGCTTTCTGTTCTGTACGATCTAAGGAAGCCTCAGAAGAAACGTTTGGAACCGCATCGACGGGAGACGCATGGCTCCTGCTCGAATACGCGCGACCGTGGGGCGCCAAGGCGTTTCGTGACAGTACCCTTCCGAAAGCGGTGAAAGTTTACCTGAGTGGTCTGCTGAAGAGCATCCCTCGCTCCCGGGTGCTCTTGATCAAGCAAACGAGGACGATTAAGGGACCACTTACTCTCTTTGTGGCGCGGTCGCGCGAATCGTCGTCATCGATTCTTAAGTACGAGTTCCTTGAGTATGAGCAGTTGCTGGATCTCGACCTGGCGTCGGCATTAGCCGGTGGCTCGCCTTCCGGCACAACACCATGGGAAGAACCTCTTTTTCTGGTTTGCACACATGGGAAGCGTGACAAGTGTTGCGCAAAATTCGGCATTCCTATTTACAAGACTATTCAGACACAGGTTGGAGAATCATCGGTTTGGCAGTGTTCTCATGTCGGTGGCGACAGATTTGCGGCGAATGTCATTTGCTTTCCGGATGGCATTTTCTACGGTCACGTTACGGAAGAAACTGCGAAACTGATTGTCAAAGAGTATGACGAGCGCAGGATCGTGTTGACGAACTTTCGCGGACGCTCCTGCTACTCCTTTCCTGTTCAGGCGGCGGAATTTTTCGCTCGTCGTGAAACCGGATTTCGCAGGATCGGCGATCTGAAGTTTCTAACTTACGATCCGTTAAAGCCTAACGAGTGGCGCGTCAGGTTCTTTTCAGAAGTAGATGCGAAGGTCCATCAGGTTTCACTCAGGAGTCACCTGTCTGAATTTCAAAATAGACTCACCTGTCATTCAAGTGAACCCCAGAGTGTTGTGCAATACTCTTTGATCGAGCATGAGATATTGTAACCAGGCTTGGACCGGGTCAGTAAAGGGAGCGGTAGCGACCTGGTCAAACCATGGAGTCAAGAATCGTTAGGGGCTTTGCATCAAAAGTCCTCCTCATTCACACCGGGCTTCAGCCCGGTGGAAACGCATTCACATTGTTGAGAAACCGTTTTAACGGTTTCATAGCGAAAGCCGAGAAAAACCGTTGAAACGGTTTCTGTTGATGCCTCCCGTTTAGCACCGGGCTAAAGCCCGGTGTGAATGAGATGACTTTAAGGCAAAGCTGTATTGTAATCTTTAACGTACCGCCTTTGGTCGCGGCAGCATTTGATCATTCCATTCATTAAATTCTTTTGTCAGTCGCTGCAGGACCTCGGGATGTTTCTCACTAAAATCTGCGCGCTCATGCTGATCGAGAGTTAGATCGAACAGGTGACGATCCTCGCCATTGCGCAAGAATTTCCATTTCCCCTCTCGCACCGCATCCTGCGTACCGATCCGCCAAAAGAAAGTGCGATCACGCACCGGGCTCGTGCCTTTGATTACGGGCAGTAGATCAATTCCATCAAGCGAATGACGAGCAGCGACATCTGCTTCAGCGACGGCGAGAAATGTCGCGGTCCAATCCATTGTTATCGCCATCTGCTGCGTTACGCGGTTTGCCGGCACGACCCCTGGCCACCGAACAATGGCCGGCACACGGATTCCACCTTCAAGTAGATCACCTTTCTGTCCAGAGAATGGCCATTCATATGAGAACCGCTCACCGCCGTTGTCACTTGTGAAGATCACCAGAGTCTTTCTGTCACTGCCGGCGGCTCTTACTGATCGCATTACCCGACCAACACCATCATCCAGGCTTTTCATCATTTCGGCATACAACTTCAGAGAACCGCCGCGGGCCATCGACATCGGCTCAGGTGCTTTATCGGTGAAGGGAACGGTCTCGCCACCTTTTGGTCCCTGCCACGGCCAGTGCGGAGCTGTGTAATGCAGGCTCAGGAAAAAAGGAGCGCTTCGAGGTTTCTTCACGTAACTGACTGCACGTTCTGTCAGTAGATCGGTGAGATAACCATTGCGGGCCACGGGAGTCAGATTCTCGTACAAGTCGGGCTGGCCCAAACCGTTTTTGTGTAGAAAGTAATCTCCGGCTCCGGCCAGGATGCCAAAGAACTCATTGAATCCGTGTGCGTTTGGACCCCACTCAGGTCGAGATCCAAGATGCCACTTCCCGATCAGGGCCGTGTCGTAACCAGCTTGCTTGAGTAATGACGCAATGGTCGGAGAGCCAGGCTCCAAACCAACAGCAAGGTTATTAGCCCTTAGTGGTTCTTCCAAACCAATTTTGAAACGGGCTGGGTATCGGCCGGTGATATATCCGCAACGCGTCGGTGTGCAAACGGCGGAAGCAGAATAAGCATCGGTAAATCTCGTGCCCTGCAAGGCAAGGAGATCGAGGTTGGGAGTGCCGTAATCAGGTCGACCGTAACAACTGAGATCTCCCCAACCCAGGTCGTCAGCGAGAATAAAGATTATGTTCGGTCGGAGATTTCTTTTCGCGGACGAGGTTTGAGCGGAGTGCGTTCTTGCAGTCGAGCCGAGGCCACCTAATAACGTTGTCCCAGCAGCCAGGCTTTGTAGGAGCTTCCGGCGCGTGATTTTCATGAGCAAATTCTACACTGAACGAATCTAGGATGAACGCTCCGCCGATCGAAGCCTGCGCATGACTTCATCAATTTGCCCATCGCGATCACGTTGCTTCCGAACCAATTCTTCAAGCATCAATTCACTTTTCAGATTTACTTTGAAATCCTGCTCAGCCGCAAGCCTATCTTTTTCCGCGGCACGGTTCTGCGACATCATGATTACTGGTGCTTGAAGCGCGGCGAGGGCCGAGAGCATCAGATTCAACAGGATGTAGGGATACGGATCCCACTGCGCGCCACTTTCGCTATGCCCGACGCGCGCCAGCAGAAGCGTGTTGGCAGCCATCCATGTCAGCAGAATACCCCCAAAGATGAAAATGAATGTCCATGATCCACCAAATGCTGCTACTCGATCGGCGATGCGCTGACCGAAAGTATATCGCTCCTCCATTACTTCGTTTACATTCCGTGTCGCACGTTGGGCCACCAGTAAATTCGTTTGGCGCAGGCGCGCGCCGATCTCACAAATGACATCAATGGCACAATCAGGGTGGTCCATTAAGAATTTCTGAAAGTTGTCGCTACTCAGCCGGTGCAGGTGTGTATCGACGACGGCCGATGCACTGCTTGAACGCTGACCGCGATCGAGTACTGACAGTTCGCCGAAAAACTGACCTGGGATCAACTCCGTAAGCGTGACTTGCTGTACGTCTTCATCAGTCACCCAGATACGGACGGAGCCTTCCTCGACAACGTACAGGGCGTCGCCGGTGTCATATTCATGAAAAATAACCTCGCCGGCCTTGTAATTAACCTGTTCGACATCCTCGGCCAAATGCTCCAACTCATGGGGCTCGAGACGCTGAAACAACGGGACTCGCGCCAGACTCTGTGCTTCGTCGCTCAAGTTTTCAGTGGCTGACATGTAGTGGTCCTTTCTGTTCCGCCTTAGGCTCTCAGCGGTTTAAGAATTCAACCATAACCGTCGCAATCAGCGAAGTCTTTTTGTATTTTGCGATCTTCAAGGTCACGCTGGACTGACCAGGTCGTTACCGCTACCTGTACTGACCCGATCCAAGTGCCGCAGCTCTCTGTAAGAAGCTAAACAGGCCTATTGCTTGGCTGTAACTCGTTGCACGTAGCTGTCTCGAGCTCTCACAGCCACATTCGGTTGGTTCACACGGACCTTAATCTCGCGACGCTCGCCGCTTTGCAGTGTCGTCTGAGGATAGTAGCCAAGACTGTATTGATGGCGAAGCTCTTCGGCGATTTTGGAAAAAGCGTCGCTTAACTGGGTACGGTCGTTCGCCATGTAAAGCCGTCCACCTGTCTTCGCCGCCAGTTGGTGAAGATATTGATCCGCCAACTTGTAGTCACCGATCGACGTCCCTGGTCCGCTCGCTTCTGGTGTGCCATAAGTTACTTGCGACGAACTCTGCGTGGGAAAATGCCGGCCGCTGATTGTAGTAGTCACTATCGTGGCATTTGTTCTTGTTTGCGCGGCCACGAAGTCGGTTGTGTCGTACTGAACGGGATAGATGAGTACATCCAGTTCGTCAACCGTACGAAGCGTGCTCTGATATGTCGCATGGTAGCTTGCCGTATCTACGCCATCGGTGAAAAGCACTATCGTTTTGCGACCCTCGATCTTGTTCAAACGCGTCTTGATGACGAGATCAATCGCGTCGTAAAGTCGCGTCGAGAAACCTGTATTCGCATTTCGTTGGACCACTTCAGTAACAACGTTTAGATCGCTCGTTGCCTCGGTTAAGAGCATGACCAACCTGTCGAAAGTGACAATTAGAACGCGATCCTGCGGACGCAATTGTTTGGCAAAATTAATCGCAGCTTCTTTGATCTCCCACAGGTGGAAAAAGGTCGAGCCCGACGTGTCGAGCAGCAGCGCAACCGTGAACGGTTTCTCAGTAGGTTCGAAATAAGCGAGTTTTTGTTCGACACCGTTTTCGAACACGTTGAATTGTTCGCGTCGTAGATCCGAAATAAACCGGCCGTCCCGATCAAGAACGCTGACCGGCACGGTCACGAGGTTCGTATCAATGCGAACCACATCGCCCTCGCCCACTTCTTCTTTGTCGTCGAGACTGGTTGACGAAGACACATTCACTGGCGTGTTGGCCGGCGTGCGAGAGAGTAGTTCTGGTGGTCCCTCATACGTCGTGCTGATCTCCACGGGAGGATTAAGAGTTATTGAATTCACGACCGCGTTTTCAACCCTGCGAGGCCGTGAAGCTGTTGTTATCGCGACCGGTGCTTGTGATCCGTCGTCCTTCTTTAGCAGGTAAGCGCCGTGCGGACATGAAGACGAATTCTCGTAAGCGACGATGATGTACCCGTCAGGAATCGGAACGCCCTGACAGATTTTCAAGGCTTGGCCTGATGCTGGATTGATGATTTTCGACTTGCCGCGTTTCGGTCTTTGGTTCGTAGTTTGGCCGAACACGGTTATGGATACCAGCGAAAAGACGAGGACAATTGCGACTGCACACTTCATTGTCGCGACTCCTTTAAATGGAAACTTTGGACGTGGCGGCAATTATAGTCGCGGAGCGGGGTTCTGAGAACATTCGTGACAGTCGGGTAATGCCTCAGTTTCAAATTTGATCGCAATTACGCCGAAGGCGTTCGCTAATTTCAGCCCAGGGTTCGAGCTTGCAAGAACCCTGGGATCATTACATCTAAGGCATTCTAACCCTGAAAGGGTTCGCCAACCGCCGAACCCTTTCAGGGTTTAATAACAATTTTTTAATCGCTTCCCAGGGTTGTCTGCGCTCCAACCCCGGGCTGAAATTAGCGAACGCCTTCGGCGTAATTGTGGTCAAATTTCAAACTGAGGCACTACTGACAGTCGAAACACAAGTTAGCCTGCGCGATGTTTCGCTTGCAACAATCGGTCAACTACTCCTTCAAACAATTTTGACATAACGAAATAGCGTGGACCGGTTCCATCATTGAGTTGAAACGACAGTTCGCTGTTGGTGAGTAGTGCCAGTGCCTTGGGGAAAAATATCCGATCGAGATTAAACAAATATTCCTTCGCTTCGCCGACAGATGTGTAAGAAGAGATATCGACTTCTTCCGACATAAGTATGCGAGCGCCGGTGTCGATTCCAGTGTCGATGAAGAACACGGTAATGCCCACAGGGTCGCCTTGCAGAATTGACCATTCCAAAACACTTCGGCCGCGGTAAGCAGGCAGTATGCCGATGTGATGATTCAGGATACCAAGACGAAACGCCTTGATCGTTACATCTCGATAAATAACACCCGCTTTATGCAACCCCACATCAAGCTCTAGTTTCCTGAGCGTGTCTACAGATTGGTCGTCATGAAGAGGTCGCCGGAGGAAAATCAATCTTCCGGTTACCAAAAGTCGAAGCGGCTCAGGGTCAAAACCTTTGAGCGTAGTAACGACAAACCGAGCGAGGTTAGCTAAGTGGCTGGTTCTTGCCGATCGGTGCGGCGAAGGGCTCAGGATGATGTACACCTCCTGGCCCGGCAAATCTTGAACGGCTTTATAGATTGCAAAGGCGGACGAAAACGAATGTGCGAGTATGCCCGTACGCATTTTAATTCATGCGAGTGAAATGGACCGCTAGTGCTCTTACATAAAAACTCAAGAACGACACGCGCAACCAATTGTGAGGCGATTCCGGGGACCAGGCTGAAGGCAACAATTCGTAATAATAGTTGAGCGCGTCGAGATATCTGAGATCAGTAGTAAACGAAGCGTAAATGGCTATAAAGTTTAGTCTTAAAAGAAGATCGCCGGCATGCAAGAGGTGTAATGAATGCTGCTCAATACGCGATCGATCGGCAACCATCAGTCGTTCAAGCAGGTGTTCTCTTATTCTATATTCCGAGGATGCGGCTACATTGAGCGGATGAAGATAGCGAGTCGTGAGCAGCTCAAAGCGTCGCTGCGGCTCTCGGATAGACGCCTGCAAATCGTCGAAAAAAATCGACTCGTCAGGTGGCGCCGTTTCAATGCATGGAATTTGTTCGTCCGCGGCCAGCGCGCGAATTGCACTCAATGAATCACCCGTACTTTCGAACCACGTTTCGGGTGCTGACCACTTCCTGAACTGTTGCGCCTCGATAGCAGTGAGAGCCGGTTGAGAGGCGGTTTTACATACCTCATCATGCCGCTGCCGAAGTGCGTTAGCGATGATTTGTTGCCGCGTGTTCAAGTAAGCTTCGGGTCTTAATCTTGAATTTATCTTTCAAACCGGTTGCCAGCTCGGTGAGGGTTACGAATCTTATCTCTGGGCTCTCAACAGCCTTCTCGAGAAACCTTTCGAGATCGGAAAAGTTATGAAGGTCTTTGGTGTGGTTTTCGAGAACGACTGGAACATCAGTCAAGCCACTTGCTCGCGATCGTTTGCGAATGGAGTCGAGCATCTCCATCATCAGCGGGTAGTCTAGTTGAGCAAGGTCTGAAATCGTATGCTTGCCTCTAAGGTACGGAACGATTCCTTTCCGGTAAATTCGTTTCGTTAAGCTGCCGTCGATTTGTGCCCATTGTTCACCATAGGTTTCCACGCTGCGTCCATTATTACTTACAGTCGTTGGTCCGGCAATTTTGCTTTTGATCTTACTGACGACCTTTTGTAGATGATGCTGTAGCACTTGTCTGCGAGAAGCATAAAAACAGTTAGTAGGTACACAAACGATCGGCTCTACCTTGTCCGAAACCCTGCGAGCATCAGTCATCACGGGATAGTAAGGTAAAAAGTCTTCCTCACATTGCGTGTAGTCCAGTTTTATGTTCCGCGTATCGTATTTGACTCCTGCCACGATACTCATATCGAATGCGATGCCGAGTTCCACAAGCAGGTCGAGCATATGCGGCGATGGCGCTATGCACCAGGCTCCCGAGCGAAATGACACGCAACGATAATCGGGGTCAACGTCTTTTAGTAAATTTTCGAGATACTCTTTACCGTGACGCAGCATCTGAAGCGCCGCTTCGCGCGAGTAGTTCAAGATGGACCAATCCGAGGTTAGTTGCCAACGTCCATCCTTGTATTCGGCATTCTGCCATTGTGGGTGTACGTGCAGCTGTATGTCATGACCTTGCCGAAAGGTTTCTCTCACAATATCGTCCCACTCATCCGCCAGCACCTTTAAATGTTTGTGCTGATCCTGATACTGCCCGAAAGTAATTTGTTGCATTACTTCAGCGTTGAACGAGCCGCGGATGCCCAAACGGTTATAGATACTGACAAGACGACGCATTGGCTCAAACTGCAACCGGCGAATGTCGCCTGAGCCATTGCCACTCAATTCCCAGTCATCAACCAGGGCAAGGTGTATTGTCGTCATTGGCTTAATAACGGTTGCTGAAGTCCTCATGCTATTGCTTCAAGAATAAACTTCGTCACTCCCTCAGGATCATCCCACATCGGTACATGCCCCCAGCCGTTCCGATCTTGCCAGATCACATTTTCCGGAATTTCGTGGCGCAGTCGGGCGCTGGACGGAAGTAGCAAATCGCGATTACCAAAGGCGATTGTGAGTGGAATGTTCGCGAAGTTCGTCCTGCCGCCCGTAAAAGGAGGTTTGAGACTTTCGCGGAACTGCTTGAAAGCAATCCTGGAAGCAAAGAGTGGAGCGGACGCAAAAAGCTTTATCAATTCATAGGCATCCTCTTCGGGCACATTGGTTGACGCCGGGACAGCCATTACCAGTTTGCGCGTGTATTTGCGGCGAACTAAAGCCCTCGTCAAACGCGGAAAATGGCCGACTCCCAGGCGCGTGATCTGAAGGACCGCTTCGCTGCGTAGAGGGTAACGTTTCTTCCATAGGCCGGCCGGCGAGATAGCAGCGACAGACCTGACTTGAAAGGAGCCAAGTGTCCCGATCTTCCAGGCTTCCAGGGCGAGAAACCCTCCGAAAGAGTTTCCCACTACGTCCACACGATCGTACTCGTTGCTGATTTGTCTCTCTTCGTCGATGCGGCTTAGTGTTTCGGCTAAGGAGCCGGCTCCTGTCACAAGATTCGCTGGTGTTGGCTGAATGTTATCGGGCAATGTCGGAGTTATACCAAAGCCCGCGATGTCAAATGCTAAGACACGTCGTTCGTTAGCAAGATTATTGATGATGGTCTTCCACGCAAAATGCGACATGCCGAGGCCGTGAAGCAGGATCAAAGTGGGACCATTGCCGACATCTATGTAGTGCCAGCCAGACTCGTGGTTGGGACAGAAAAGGCAACCACGGCCATTTGGAGATTGGACGCTCTTTTCCATTTTCTTTAGCTCATGAGAAGCTGCCGAAGTATGTATATCCTGATCTGAATAAAATAGGGAAGCATAACTTCAGGCCGGGCAGCGGCGGAGCTTCCCGGCCTGAGCCAATCGCCAGAACCCGTCGCTAGAAACCATCGCCGGAAACCGAGACGGTCCCGGTATAATAATCCCCACCTGACGTGCTGCCTGTGCGATTATTTACGACTTCCATCGAAACAGAAAGCTTAACAGGACGCACCGAGCCGTCTATTAACGCAACCCGGATACCTTCGCGCACCTGCAAGCGCCCCGTCCTCTCTTCGCCCGGCATGGGCAGATCGTCGCGGTCGATATCGAGGACGTGTAAATCGCCCGGCTGCAGCACCACAGGATCGGTCTGCCTCAGGAGGTTGCCATACGAGTCGTAAACATACGTTGTCACGCGGACAGGTTGATCGCCTTCCTCCTTCGGGTAGAAGAAGCTGTAGCGGAACTTCTGTCCGGGGTAAAAGCCGATTGGAGCATTCAGCTTAGATCGTTTAGCAGCCACCAGAATCAGTCTGTATTTGGAATCTGTCTGTACGGTCTCTCCGCTCTGAACCCCATCCTCAATGATTTCCAGCGAGGCAGGGAAGTCATCCGCATTACTGCCGGCGGGAGCTATGATGGTTACTCTCACCATCATTTGTACGCGTCCAGTTTCCGGTTCGCCTTCAGTGTTTAGATCTTTGCGCGAGATATCAGAGAACCGAAATTCTCGCTGCGGCACCTTTATCCATTCTGATTCATAAAGGGGAACGCTACTCGAAGCGTTGCTCCCGTGCGCCAGGTAGAAGCTGAATGACAAGCTGAGGGTTCCGCCCGACTCTTCGTTGTTGGCCACGCTGAGTCGAATCTTCTGTCCGTGGACGATTCCGATAGATGCGTAAGACACGAACTTCACGCTCCCGTCGCCAGTCTGTGCTTTCACAGGTTGTAGCAAACCGCCTCCGCATAGAAGGTCGGCGGCGACCAGCGCGGCCAATGTCATAGTGATGAGCTTTGTAATCGTATTACGTGTTTTCATGAGTCCTCCTTCAATCAAATAAGTTTTTCCAAGTGCGCACATTGCGCTCGGATTGTTAAGGCGGAAGGAGGAGGTGAAAACTATCATCGGGCATTTACTTTTTTGCGCGACGCGACTTAGAGTGCTGGATTTAGAGCTTTTGAAGAAGAGAAGCGTATGAGCAGAAGGAAACTTGTAATTGCTCGAGTCGCAATTATATTGATGATCGTCGTCTATCCGTATGCCGCTACTGGTTCGCTATCCGGCAGTTGTCAAAGCCGGCATGGTGCGTGACGAGTTTGCGCTGAACATTGATCTGGCTCCGACTCTACTTGAACTCGCCGGTGTTTCTGCTCCGGCCTGGATGGAAGGACGTTCGCTTGTGCCGTTGTTGAACGGTGCAAGAACTGAATGGCGCAAGTCATTCTTGATCGAGTATTACTCTGACAAAGTCTTCCCACGAGTTCGTCAGATGGGTTACAAGGCAATACGCAACGAGCGCTGGAAATACATTCACTACTTCGAACTCGAAGGAATGGACGAACTCTACGATCTCAAGACCGACCCGTATGAGATGAGGAACATGATTCATCAGCCTCGAGCCGCCAAGATAGTGGAAGAGCTAAAGCAGGAAATGCAGCGACTGCTCAAATAGAGGAGATCATCACATGAGAATAGTAATTAACGTCGCGATCGTTTTCTTACTGATAACACCTGCATTCGTTCAGGCACAGAGCCATGGTGGCAAAGAAGAGAAAACGAAGGAAGAGATACAAAAACTATTCAGCGATTTGAATGAGGCGATTACCAAAAAGGATCGGCCTCGGCTTGAACAACTCTATGCAGACGAGTTTCAGTTCATCCGTCCTTCGGGCGCAGTTATCAATAAGGTGACGCAAATCAGCGGCATCATGGCCAACGATCCGCTCGCCTCAAATCCGGTCCAGGCTCCAGCGCCCGAGAATCTCATGCTGTACGGTGACACAGTTGTTGCGCGACATACCGTGCGCGGCACTGCGATTAGCAGCATCTTTGTGAAAAGAAACGGTTCTTGGCAACTACTACACGCACAAGGAACACGCCTCGCGCCGGAGCGCAATCCAATAAACATCGATCCTAAACTGTTGGACTCTTTCGTAGGAAAATACCAGTTTGGACCAAACGCGATCGCCACCGTCACACGTGAAGGCGACGCTCTTAAGTGGCGTGGCGGAAACCGAATGCCGGTGACGTTAGTTCCGCTATCAGAGACACACTTCTTCGCTAAAGAGACGGAGACTGAAATGACGTTTGTTAAGAACGCGAGTGGAAGGGTGACTGACGTGATGATGAGGGTAGGTTCGTGTCAAGAGTCGAAGGCGACTAGGGTTGAATAGCCCCAGAAGTGAGTTTCAGGTGTTTGTCTGTTCGCGCCAGGCCGCAATTTGCGCGCGTACTTGCGCGGCGTTGGGATCTTCGATCTGCTCGTAGATGGTGAGTGCCTGTTCGGCGAGTTGGATGGCTTGAGCGCGCTCGCCAAGTTGGTCCAGCTCCAGACTCATGTTCCACAGCGCATTGCCTACGCCTCTGCGGTCGCCAACCTCGCGATCAATGAGCAATGCTTGTTCATAGAACTGGATGGCGCAGCGGATCTCGCCCAAGGCGGCGTAAGTAACGCCTAGGTTGCCAAGCGCAGCACCTTCGCCTCTGCGGTCGCCAATCTCGCGAACAATTGCCAACTGTTGTTCAAAGAACTGGATGGCGCAGCGGGCCTCGCCCAATGCGGCGTTGATAAGGCCCAAGTTGCCCAGCGCACTGCCTACGCCTCTGCGGTCGCCAATCTCGCGGGCAATAATAAGGCGTTGTTCAAATAGCTGGATGGCGCGACGAGTCTCGCCCAGGTCGGCGTAGATCCGTGGCTGGCAGATCTGGTGCGTCGCGCAGATGAGGGCGAAGCCGTCGTCGATTCAGCGGGCTTCTTGAAGACATCCCGCACCGACGAAGAGAAGATTGCAGCATTAGCGGAGCTGATCTGTCGCGCTGGTGATGAAACTGGAACGAAATCAGCCGCGCTGCTTGTGCTTATGTCGACATTGGAAAACGCGTCGCACCCGAAAGCACTCGCAAATCTGGCGAAGCACTATGCTTTCACTCGCTGCGGTGAGTTGAACCTCAATGGCATGGTGGAGTCACAGATTGCAGCACTTGAGAGCGAGTTGTTAGCAGACAACACGCTTGTGTCTTGAACCATTTTCAGTGGCCGGTTCCCACCACCGGCTACTTCGTAATACACTGCGCGTCAACAAGCATCTACATACTCTCGTTCCGAAGCAGAAGCGTTAACCATCAGGGAGGCCCACATGCCGCACAAACTGCTTTTATCCTTTTGGGCCACGAGTCTCGCTTTGGCCATCGTCACGTTATTTACTTTGGCGGCGGACAGCAACGCGCAAGAGACCCTTCAGCCGTATGCGCCTCCCATCCTGCACTCGTTTCTTGACAGCGCGAATGTGTACCCGGAGAGCGTGACGGTGGACCAGTCGAGCGGGACTTTCTTTGTGGGCTCCGTGAAAGAGGGCACGATCTACAAAGGCAAGATCGCCAGGCCCAGCCTCGAGGTGTTCTCCCCCGGCGGTGCGGATGGTCGCAGCATTTCGACGGGCATGTTTTTTGCCAACAACCGCCTGGTGGTAGTAGGGCGGCAAACCGGCTTGATCTTTGTCTACAACACCAAAAACGGTCTTCTCATTTCGAAGCTGGATAATGGTCTCCGCACAGGCCAGACCTTCCTGAACGACACCACCTTCGCACCAGATGGCTGTGCCTATGTGACAGACTCCATCAATCCCGTGCTTTATCGTGTTGCCCCTACCAGGACGGGACAATATGAGCTCCAGGAGTTCTTGAAGTTCGAGGGCACGCCGGTGATGTATGTGAATGCGCCCGGCGCTGAGGGGATCAATGTCAACGGCATTGTTGCCACCTCGGATGGCCGCTATCTCATCATCGGCAAACGAAACGAGAACAAGCTCTTTCGGATAGACCTCATGTCACGAGAGATCGTCCCTGTGTACATGCCGGCCGGAATGTTGAATACGCCTGACGGCCTGTTCCTGGAAGGAAACACGCTTTACGTGGCGCAGAATGTGCCCAGGTCGATCGCAGTCGTAAAGCTTTCATCCGACTTCTCACACGCCGAGCTCGAGCGCACGATCAACCACCCCACTTTCGCGTTCCCAACTTCGGTGGCGCGTTATAAAAACAGGCTGTTAGTTGTAAATTCTCAGTTTGATACTGCTGGAAGTCCGGCCGCCGTGTCGGGAACACAGCCGCCGGTGGTGCCGTTTTGGGTGACCGAAATCAGAGAAAGGATAGTGACAACGATTCCCCTGGAGTTCATCTGGACAGATGAAGAACAGCTCGAGGCCTCCCGCGAAAGATATCTCACCCCGATCGATCTAACGGAAATGCTGAAGATTCATCCGGTGGAATTCATCGTGGCCGATCCAGGCGCTCCCTTGAAACGAATTTCTGTCGACAAGTGCTATGAATTTTGGGAGAGCGAAGTAAAACGTCACTTGCTCAGTCCACACGGCAAAGTAGATGGGTCAAGGGTGTCTGACGAATATGGATATCTTGCTTCCGAATGGTCGGGGCATATTGAAGTTCCAATCGTGCTACTTGAAAAAATATATCGAAAGCCCTAACCCACCCTGGATCATTTATTCCTCCTGGTTGATCCATGGGAGCAATGAAGAGTGAATGTGTGCTCGACGTCTCCAACAACCACTCGTTTTTTTACAAATAGTGCTCCCCAGTCGGGTTTGTAACTTGTTCCCGCCTCCGCCTTATCTTTTGCGTCGAACGCGTCTTCTTCCTTATCAGATACAGAGAGCGCAATTCTTATCTTCGAAGGTATGTGCGTTCGTCCAGTATTAAGATCCATGTACTCGACGGCCGCGTTGATTATCAACCCCGTCGCCCGATGCTTAAACGATCTGTCAGTCGCTTCGTCACCAACGATTGCGAGGAACTCAGTGAGCAGCGAATTGCTGGTGGCGTAACGTTGTCGCTGATTCGACTCCGAAGTCACGATCGAGCAAACATCAAATCGTCGTCGCGCATAGGCAGCCGATCTACGTTCAATCGAACGGACGTTCAAAACGGTGTCCGTGTAATGGTGTCCGGTGTGTGCATGGAATAACGATCCCGTCACGACAACATTTTTGCCAATCAGGTTCTTGTAGGCGGTTCCATTATCAATGAAAGCCAACTGGATTCGCGTGGTTCGGTAAACCGGTTGGGAGTTGTAACCATCTTCCTGACCGGGCAGAACGCTTACGGGATTCTTAAGCACCAGAACCGGGACTCTGACCTTCTGATCTGTCTTTGGTTGCTCACCATAGTTTGGTGGTCCATACCTGGACTGGATCACGAGTCTTCCGTCAAGTTCGACAGTCTCCGGTTCATATGACAGCCAACGTTGAGC
>Ga0207676_10002115_pt1 | contig 14394 bp, 18 predicted proteins | sample KBSSwiS72_FD_184307 | JGI IMG/M metagenome (GOLD analysis project Ga0207676, IMG submission 184307) | Switchgrass rhizosphere microbial communities from Kellogg Biological Station, Michigan, USA - KBS Switchgrass S7-2 (SPAdes) (version 2) | ecosystem: Host-associated > Plants > Roots >... | reverse complement strand
TCGCGGCGCCTGCGTGAGGCGGGATACGAGCCGGTCGATGGGGGAATTTGAGGGTCAACCGCGTTGACGGCGATTTTCAGCGCACCTAACTGAGGCCGCGGCGACCGCGGGTATGATGTAATGGTAGCCTGTCAGCTTCCCAAGCTGAACGCGCGGGTTCGATTCCCGCTACCCGCTCCACTCACGCCAGATATGTCGTCCGCCCTCCGGCAACCGTTCGCACGATCGCGATGTCCTTGATCTTGCCGGGATCGACGCGATGGGGGTCGTCGGCAAGGATCACGAAGTCGGCGAGCTTGCCGGGCGCGATCGAGCCCTTCGCATTCTCCTCGTGGGAATTGTAGGCGCCGTTCCAGGTGTAGACCAGGAGCGCTTCGGCGATGCTGATTCGCTGGTTCGCGCCCCAGGTTTCGCCGTTCCAGCCCGTTCGCGTCACCATGCCCTGGATGCCGAGCAGGGGCGAGAAGGGACCAGGCGAAAAGTCACAGCCGGCCGCCACCTTGATCCCGGCGTCGAGATAATCGCGGTACGGCATCATGTGCCGCATCAGCGCTTCGCCGTAATATTTGAACTTGTCGGGGTTGTAATAGGCATAGCTCGTGAAGGGCGTCGGCAGCGCGTCGAGCGCTTTCATGCGCGCGATCAGCGGCGCGTCGGCAAGCGTGGCGTGGGTGAACTTGGGTCGCACGTCACGCCGCGGGAACAGCCGTTGCGCCCGCTCCAGCGAGGTCAGGTACATGTCGATGGCGACGTCGCCGTTGGTGTGGCAGTTGGGCTGGATTCCGGCGCGCCAGACGCGCTCCACCCAGCCGTCGAGATGCTCCTGCGTTTCGGTGACGTTGCCGTGATAAGGCGGAGAGCGACCCGGATAACCGGCGCGGATGCTCATCGTCCGCTCCGAGAACGAGCCGTCGACCATATGTTCGGACGTCGCTCCGAGGCGGATCCACTCGTCGCCGAATCCTGTGCGCCAGCCATTGGCGATCATCGCCTGGATCATTGGCTCGTCGGGCTCGTAGCTGACGCGGTGAAGGAGGTTGCCGTCTTGCCGCACCTCCATCAGCGCCGAAAAGTCGCCGCCCTCATGGTGGACGGTGGTCAGTCCGAAACGCGCGAACTGTTTCGACAGATGAGCAAGCCCGGCCTTGGCGCGAGCGAACTTCTCTGAGTCGCTGAATTTTTGCCAGGTGCCCGCCTCCCACAACACTTCTTGCGCCTTGTCGGTGACGCGCCCGTTGAGGTCGCCGGAAGGATCGCGGTCGAAGGTGCCCCCAAACGGCTGCGGCGTGTCCTTGGTCACCCCGGCGAGATCGAAGGCCTTCGAGTTGTAGAAACTGGTGTGACCGCCGCGATGGTAGACGGCGACGGGGTGGTCGGTCGAAACCCGGTCGAGGTCGGCGCGGGTGATGAGCCGCCCGTCCTTCACCTTGGTGTCGTCGTAGAAGAAGCCCTCGACCCACTGGCCGGGCGGAGTCTGCGCGGCGCGCGCCTTTAGCTTGTCGATGATCGACGCGATGGTGACGAACTCGACGTCGTAGGGATTGCCGACCAGCACTTCGTAGAGGAGCGTCTCGCCGTCGGGATGAAGGTGGCAGTCGATGAAGCCGGGGACGATTGTCATCCCGCGCGCGTCGATGACCTCGGTTCCTTTGCGAACCAGTCCGCTCACGTCCTGGTTTGAGCCGACGGCGATGAACCGACCGTCGCGCACCGCGAAGGCTTCCGCCGCCGGGATCATCAATGGTTCGACCGTATTGACGCGAGCGTTCCGCACGACGAGATCGGCGCCGCGCGGATCGGGGGCGGCGCGCAACGGCCAGGCGAGCGCGGTGCCGCCCGCGCCGGCGAGCAGGCCGCGCCGGCTGACGTGCATCACTGCAGCTCTCGGGAAGAATCGGCGATCGCGCCGGCCAGCTTCTCCACCAGCTCGTCGATCTGGGCCTCGCTGATGATCAAGGGCGGGGACAGTGCGACCGTGTCGCCGGTCACGCGCACCAGCAGCCCGTTGGCGAAAGCGCGCTGGTAGATGTCGCTGCCGCGCACCCCCGGCTTTCCCTCGAGCGGTGCGAATTCGACCGCTCCGACCAGCCCGATGTTGCGGACGTCGGCGACATTTGGCGACTGGCGGAGCATGTGGACCGCCTGCTCCCAATGGGATTCCAGGCTGCGAGCCCGCTCGAACAGCTGCTCGCGCTGGTAAATCTGGAGGGTCGCGATCAGCGCGGCGGATGCCGCCGGGTGGCCCGAGTAGGTGTAGCCGTGGAACAGTTCGATGGTCTCCTCGGGTCCCTGCATCAGGGCGTCATGGACATGGCTCCGAACGGCGACTCCGCCCATCGGGATGGTGCCGTTGGTCATGCCCTTGGCCATGGCGATCATGTCCGGCTCGATCCCGAACCGGGTCGCGGCGAAAGGCGCGCCGAGGCGTCCGAAGCCCGTGATCACCTCGTCGAAGATCAGCAGGATGCCATGCTCCGAGCAGATCGCTCGCAGCCGCTCGAGATAGCCTTTGGGCGGCGGCAAGACTCCGGTCGAACCGGCCATCGGCTCGACGATAACCGCGGCGATCTTTTCCGCCCCATGCTCGGCGATGATCCGCAACAGGTCGTCGGCAAGTTCGGCGCCATGCTCGGGCTGGCCGCGCGAAAAGGCGTTGCGTGCCGGATCGTGCGTGTGCCGCAGATGATCGACTTCCTGGAGGAGCGGGCCGAATGCCGCGCGGACGTAGGGAATCCCGCCGACCGAGATGCCACCGAAATTCACTCCATGGTAGGCGCGCTCGCGGCCGATCAGCCACACCCGCTCCGGCTCGCCCCGGGCGACATGATAGGCACGAGCGATCTTCAGCGCGGTTTCCGCGGCCTCGCTCCCGGAATTGACGAAGAAGATGTTCGTAAAGCCGGGCGGCAGCAGTTGCTTCAGCGCATCCGCCGCCTGGAACGCCAGTGGATGGCCGATCTTGAACGGCGGCGCATAATCGAGCTGGCTGATCGCCTCGCTGACGGCATCGACGATCTCGCGCCGGCCGTGGCCCGCGTTGACGCACCACAGGCCGGCGGCGCCGTCGAGCACCCGCCGGCCATCGGGCGTGAAATAATCCATGCCTTCCGCCCGGGCGAGCAGCATCGGCGCCGCCTTGAACTGGCGGTTGGCGGTGAACGGCATCCACCATGCGGCGAGATCGGCTTCGCTCATGTCCCCCATGTCGGGCGATGCTGGCAGGTGATTCCGTTCGCGTCCAGCGCTAGGGGCGCGACACATTTAGTCGCCGCTCGGAAGGAACCTGCAGGTTCCTGGGGAGTTGCTTATTATAAGCACACTTACTATATTGGTTGTCGATGGAAACCATCCTTCCCGAAATCGGCGAGACCGCGCACGCCCTGCGCAAGGCCTTCACCCGCCGTGCGGCCTGCGTCGGAGTCACCGGCGCGCAGTGGAAGGTGCTGTTCAAGCTGACCCTCAAGCCAGGTCTCCGGCAAACGGACCTCGCCGATCTGCTCGATATTGAGCCGATCACGCTCACCCGGATCGTTGACCGCCTGCAGGAAGCGGGCCTGGTTGAGCGGACGTCCGACCCGTCGGATCGTCGGGCCTGGCGCCTGCACGTCACGGCAAAGGCGCAGCCGGTCGTCCAGAAGCTCCGCGCCATCGCCGACGAAATGACGGCCGACGCCTTCGCCGGCGTCGATCCGAAAGACATCGAGGTGACGCGCAAGGTGCTCGCCCAGGTGCGCGAACGTGCCGGCCAGCACGGACTGATGAGCAAGGCAGCCAATCAATGAACCGGATGACGACCGCCAAGCTGACCGGCACGGAAGCCGAAGCTCCCGAGTTGGAGCGCGCGCCCGCGCGAAGCCTCAAGCGCTTCGCGCGGCCCTTGCTGATGTTCATCGTCCCGGCCCTGCTGCTGCTCGGCGGCAGCTATTACTGGCTGACCTCGGGCGGCAGCGTGTCGACCGACGACGCGCAGGTGAAGCAGGACATCGTCTCGGTGAGCCCGCAGGTGAACGGGCAGATCGTGGCCGTGTTCGTGCGCGACGGGGCCCGGGTGAAGCGCGGCCAGCTGCTGTTCCGCATCGACCCGCAGCCCTTCCAGGTCGCGCTCGAGCAGGCCGAGGCCCAGCTCGCCAACGCCCGGCTGCAGACGACGCAGCTCAAGACCCAGGCGGCGGGCACCGGCGGCGACATCATCGGCTCGCAGGCCAACCTCAAGATCAAGCAGAATGCGCTCGCCCGCCAGCAGGCGCTGCTGAAGCGGGGCTTCACCACCCGCGCCGACTATGACGACGCATTCAACGAGGTCCGCACCGCCGAAATGCAGCTGGCCGACGCCCGGGCCCGGGCGGCCAACGCCAATGCCGCGATCGCGCCCGGCGAGCAGCCGTCGATCGCCCAGGCCCAGGCCGCGGTCGACAAGGCGCGGCTCGACCTGTCGCGCACCGAGGTGCGGGCGCCGATGGACGGCGTGGTCGAAAATGCCGACAACCTCCAGGTCGGCCAGATGGCCGTCACCGGGCTCGGCATGCTGTCGCTGGTCCACAGCCAGACGGCCTGGGTCGAAGCCAATTTCAAGGAGAAGGACGTTGGCCGGATGGTCCGCGGCCAGCGCGCGATCGTCGAAGTGGATGCCTATTCCGGCCAGAAGTTCGAGGGTCGGGTCGAGAGCGTCGGCGCCGGCACCGGCAGCGAGTTCTCGCTCCTCCCGGCGCAGAATGCCAATGGCAATTGGGTCAAGGTGACCCAGCGCGTGCCGGTGCGGATCGTGTTCGACGGCCATCCGGCGAAGCCGATGATCGCCGGCCTGTCGGTGACCGCGACCGTCTATTTCGACCAATCCCACAAGAAGTAACACCCGTGGCGACCACGCCGGACAACAGCCCGACCCACGTTCTCCCAAGGGGGCAAAGGATCATCGTCACCATCGGGGTGATGATGGCGGTGCTGCTGCAGGTGCTCGATACGACCATCGCCAACGTCGCGCTGCCGCGCATGATGGCGAGCCTCAATGCAACCCAGGACACGATCAACTGGGTCCTGACCAGCTATATCGTCGCCTCGGCGATCGCGCTGCCGATCAGCGGCTGGATGGCGGACCGGGTCGGCCGCAAGCGGCTGCTGCTGATCTCGGTGGTGGTTTTCACCGTCGCCTCGGCGCTGTGCGCGACCGCCACCTCGCTCCCCGAGATGGTGCTGTTCCGCGGGCTGCAGGGCGTCGGCGGCGCGTTCATCGTCCCGCTCGCCCAGGCGACCCTGTTCGACATCAACCCGCGCGACAAGCAGGGCCAGGCGATGGCGCTGTTCGGCGGCGGGGTGATGATCGGGCCGATCCTCGGCCCGGTGCTCGGCGGCTGGCTGACTGACAATTACAACTGGCGCTGGGTGTTCCTCGTCAACCTGCCGGTCGGCGCGATCTGCGCGCTGCTGATGCTGCGCTTCATGCCCAAGACCGCGACCCACGACCGCAAGATCGACCTGTTCGGCTTCGCCCTGCTCGGCATCGGCCTCGCGGCGCTGCAGCTGTTCCTCGACCGCGGCCAGCAGAATGACTGGTTCGAGAGCTGGGAGACGATCATCGAGCTCGGCGTCGCCATCGCCGCCTTCTGGATGTTCATCGTCCAGATGGTGACCGCCAAGCATCCGCTGTTCGACCGCTCGATGTTCGCCGATCGCAATTTCGCGACCGGGCTGATCTTCATGGCGGTGACCGGCATCCTGCTGCTCGCCGGCCTCGCCCTGCTGCCGCCGCTGCTCCAGACGATGTACGGCTATTCGGTGCTGCAGTCGGGCTTCCTCACCGCCCCACGCGGCGTCGGCACGCTGATCTCGATGCTGCTCGCCGGGCGCCTGGTCGGGAAGTTCGATTCGCGCCTGCTGGTCGGCATCGGCGTCGCCCTCATGGGGATCTCGCTGTACATGATGACCGGCTTCGCGATCGACCAGCCGGCGCGACCGGTGATCGTCAGCGGCGTCGTCCAAGGCCTCGGCCTCGGGCTGATCTTCGTGCCGCTGCAGACGCTGGCGTTCGAGACGCTGGCGCCGCGGATGCGGACGACCGCCGCGGCCTTGCTCAACCTGTCGCGCAACATCGGCGGCTCGGTCGGCATTTCGGTGGTCGGCGCGCAGCTGGTGCGGATGGCCCAGGTCGCCCATGCCGACCTCGCCCAGCATATCACCGAGCAGACCATCCCCACCGCCAACGCGGCGCTGGTCCAGACCGCGATCCCGACCGCCGGGCCGCTGGCGCTCGCCCTGATCAACGGCGAAGTCACCCGCCAGGCGCTGTTCATCGCCTATCTCGACGACTTCAAGCTGATGATGCTCGTCACGTTCGCGGTCCTGCCGCTGCTGCTGCTGATGCGCCGCGGCCGCCAGGTCGGGGACGGCCAGCCGCGGCATGTGGCGATGGATTGACCGATTTCGTCGCCATTCGCGTCACCCCGCGCTCGGCCAGGCCGGGCATCGGCGGCTGGCGGGCAGGGGCCGACGGGCGCGAGGAGCTCGAGGTCCGGGTCGCTGAAGCGCCGGCCGACGGCGCCGCCAACGCGGCGGTCGTCAGGCTGCTGGCGAAAGCGCTCGGGATCAGCCGTTCCGAACTGTCGATCATCTCCGGCCAGACCGCTCGCCACAAGCGGCTGGCGATCCCATTTGAGGCGAGCGAATTCCGCCGGCGCCTCGGCGGCTGACAAAAAGGGAGACAGGCATGCACAAGATCGCCACGCGCCGGCTCGGCCGGAACGGCCCGGAGGTTTCGGCCATCGGCCTCGGCTGCATGGGCATGAGCGAATTCTACACCGGCTCCGGCAGCGAGGCGGAGTCGATCGCGACCATCCACCATGCGCTCGACCGCGGCGTGACCTTTCTCGACACGGCGGACATGTACGGGGTCGGCCGCAACGAGGAGCTGGTCGGCCGAGCGATCCGCGACCGTCGCGACGAGGTGTTCCTCGCCACCAAGTTCGGCAACGTGCGGGGCGAGAACGGCGAATTCCTGGGGGTGAAGGGCGATCCGGCCTACGTTCGCAGCGCGTGCGAGGCGAGCCTGCGCCGGCTCGGTGTCGAGACGATCGACCTCTATTACCAGCACCGGGTCGATCCCAACGTTCCGATCGAGGACACGGTCGGCGCGATGGCTCGGCTGAAGGAGGAGGGGAAGATCCGCTTCCTCGGCCTGTCCGAGGCCGCGCCCCGCACTATCCGCAAGGCGCACGCGACCCATCCGATCACCGCCGTCCAGACCGAGCTGTCGCTGTGGAGCCGCGATGCCGAGGCCGAGGTCCTGCCGGCGGTGCGCGAGCTCGGCATCGGCTATGTCGCTTATTCGCCGCTCGGCCGCGGCTTCCTGACCGGCCAGATCAAGTCGCCGAGCGACTTCGCCGAGGACGACTTCCGCCGCAACCATCCGCGCTTCCAGGGCGAGAATTTCGACCGGAACATCGAGCTCGTCCGCGAAGTCGGAAAGCTGGCCGAAGAGAAGGGCTGCACCACGGCCCAGCTCGCGCTGGCCTGGGTCCTGGCGCAGGGCGAGGACATCGTCCCGATCCCGGGCACCAAGCATGTCCGCTACCTCGACGACAATATCGGCGCGCTCGAGGTGGCGCTTAGCCGCGCGGACCTCGACCGGCTCGACGCCATCCTGCCGCCCGGCGCGGCGGCGGGCGAGCGCTACGCCGAGCGGGCGATGGCGGCGCTCAACCTTTAGGGCCGTTCGTCGATCAGGCTCATGCAGGTGACTCCGGCTTCGGCCTTCTGCAGCTCGGAGACGCCCACTTCGCTGACCTGGAAGCCGCGATCGCGGAGGCGGCCGGCGGTGCGCGGGTTGCCCGCCGGAAGAATCAGGCGGTCCCCGACGCGGAGCGCGTTGGCCGCGGCCGGCTCGCCGTCTTCCACCGCCATCGCCTCGACGGCGGCGAACTGGCGCGGATCGACCGCCCGCTCGTTGTACAGCAGGACCGGCGTGCCGTGCGCGTCCGGCCCGGCGAGGGTGGCGCCGGACTTGAGGTGCAGGCAATTGCGCAGCTCGGCCTGCACGACCTCGTAGCCGAGCGGCGCCACGGCTTCGCCCAGGGCAGCTATGCCGGCGGCATCGGTGCGGGTCGACAGGCCGACGTAAAGCCTCCGGCCGATCCGCAGCACGTCCCCGCCGTCGACGAAGCCCGATGACAGCCGGTGCAGATCGAAACCCGCCGCAAGGCCGGCGGCGGTCGACTCCGTTTCGCTCGCGCGCGACGCCGCGCCGGGCCGGGTGATGATCGCATGGCCGTCGAGCAGAAGCGCGGTGTCCTCGACGAACACGGCGTCGGGATGATCGGCGAGTTCGGGCAGGCGAACGACCTCGACGCCCGCATCCCGCAGCGCCTGCTCGTACGCCGCGTGCTGCCGGTCGGCCGCGGCGGCATCGATCGGGACGCGCCGAAGGTGGGTCAGCGCGCACTCGGCGAGCCGCGGGCTGACCGCGCGGGTGAAGGCGCGCGGCATCAGCGTTTCGGCAGCTTGGCGACGATCTTGATCTCGGTGATGCCGCTGTTGGGGATCAGCCGCGACACGCCGATCGCGGTCCACGCCGGCGGCGGGTCGCGCATATATTTCTTCTTCACCGCGACGATCGCGGGCATCTGGGTGGTGAGGTCGGTGTGGAAGCTGGTGATGTCGACCACGTCGTCCCAGCTTGCGCCGCTGCGCTCGAGCACCTTGCCGATCCGCGCGAACGCGCGCTCGTAGGCGAGCTTGAGGTCGGTCTCGCCGTCGCGCAGCCCGGCGACGACCCCGGACAGATAGACCGTGTCGCCGACGATCACCGCGTCGGCATAGCCCCAATCCTGCTGGAACTTCCGCTCCCCCGGATCCTCGGACAGGAGCACGGCCGCCTGCTGACGCGAGCCCGCCTGCGCGGCACCGGCGAAAAGCAGGATCGGTAGTGAAATCCACTGAACCAGTCTCATGGCGATATCCTTTGGCAACCCAGCTAGCGGTCGTCGCTTCGAACCAATTTGCCGCCCTTCATGACCAGAGTGATGTGGCGCACCGCCGAGATGTCGCGGGTCGGATCGCCATCAACCGCGACGAGGTCCGCCAGCAGTCCCGGCTTGACCTGCCCGCGATCACTCAAGCGGAAGATCCGCGCGTTGCCCGAGGTGGCCGAGATCAGCACTTGCGCGGGGGACATGCCGGCGCGCTGCATCGCGTCCATTTCGAGCCAATTCTGCCCGTGGGCGTAGACGCCGACATCGCCGCCCATGCAAATCGGGACGCCGGCCTTCATCGCCAGGGCGAATGAGCGGCGGTTTTCCAGCACGCTGTCGGGCGCGGGCTCACGCCCGTCCCAATGCTCGAAATAGCGCGCATAGGCTTCCGAGGCGGCAATCGTCGCGCACAGCGCGATTCCGCGGTCGTGCATCAGTTTGAAGACTTCGGCCGTGCCGCCATAGCCGTGCTCGATCGTGTCGGCGCCGGCAAGGATCGCGCGGCGCATCCCCTCGGCGGTCGTCGCGTGGACGGCGACGAGCCGCCCCGCGTCGTGCGCGGCCGAAACCCCGGCGTTGAGCTCGGCCTGGGACAGGGTGGTCCGCGCTGGCTCGCCCTTGCCCCAATGGTAGTCGGCGTAGAATTTGACGATGTCCGCGCCGCCAGCAATCTGGTCCCGAACCGCGCGCACGATCTCCTCGGGTCCGGCGACTTCCTGCGCTCCCTGGGGAATCGCCAGGCCGGGCTCGAAGCCCTTGGGCCCGTAAGCGCCGCGGGCGACGATTGCCTTGGTCGAAACCAGCAGGCGCGGGCCGGGGACGATCCCCTGGTCGATCGCCTGCTTGAGCCCGACGTCGGCGAATCCGGCGCCCTCAGTGCCGAGATCGCGCTCGGTAGTGAAGCCGGCCCACAACGTCCGCTGGGCCTGGACGACGGCGCGGGCCGTGCGCAGCGCGAGCGGCTCGTGCAGCACCTGATCGTCCCACAATGTCTCGTCGTAGGGATGGAGGAACAGGTGCGAATGGCCCTCGATCAGGCCGGGCATCAGGGTTGCGCCGGGGAGGTCGACCGTCACAGCACCAGCCCGCGCAGCAAGATTCGGGCCGACCGCGACGATGCGGTCGCCGTCGACCAGCACGCTCCAGCCGTCGTGCGGCGTCGGGTTCACGCCGTCGAACACTCGGGCCGGCTTGAGCAGGATCGGCTCGGCGCTCGCCGCGGCAGGCAGGAGCAGGACGAGCAGCAACAGGATCAGGCGGCGCATCGGGATACCCCCTCGTTCGCGCAGCCTAGAATCGAAAAGGGCGGCTGGGAAACCCCAGCCGCCCAGCCGAGCAACGGGCAGTCGAATTAAGCGGCCTTGACGCTCTTGGTCCTGCACTTCACGAAATGGCCCTTGCTGTCGCGGCACTTGTGCGCGGCGGCCATGGCGTGGTGCGGGCATTTGACGAAATGGCCCTTGGAGTCGCGGCATTTGTGAGCGACCGCGGCGCTGGCGCCCGAGCCGGCGAACAGGCTGAGCGCGGACAATGCGATGACCAGCTTTTTCATGACCTTTCTCCCTCGGCACTGGGAGTCTCGGTCCTAGCCACGGGCGTCCGACCGGCCGGTGACGGGAAGATTAAATTGCGTTCGGATCAGGAAAGGGCGGCCGGGAGTGTCCCGACCGCCCTTCGTGTAGCTCTGCCGACGCTTAGCGCTTCGAGAACTGGAAGCTGCGGCGAGCTTTGGCTCGGCCGTACTTCTTGCGTTCGACGACGCGCGGGTCGCGGGTCAGGAAACCCTCGCGCTTGACGGTCGTGCGCAGTTCCGGCTCGTAGCGGGTCAGCGCCGTCGAGATGCCGTGGCGAACCGCGCCCGCCTGACCCGACAGGCCGCCGCCCGTGACGGTCGCTTCGACGTCATATTGGCCGCGACGATCGGTCACGTCGAAGACCTGGTTGATGATCAGGCGCAGCGTCGGGCGCGCGAAATAGACTTCCTGCTCGCGGCCGTTGATGACGATCTTGCCCGAGCCGGGCTTCAGCCAAACGCGCGCGACGGCGTCCTTGCGGCGCCCGGTCGCATAGGCGCGGCCGTGCTTGTCGAGCTGTTGCTCGCGCAGCACCGCCTGGATCTGCGGGCCCTGGGTCGAAACACCATGGTCGGTGACCGCTTCTTCCTTGCCGCGACGGCCTTCCCGGCCGGGCGAAGGGGCGCGTGCGGGTTCGGCGGCAGCTTCGGCCGCGGGGGCCGGTGCCTCGGCTTCAGCCTCGACCGTCGCGGGAGCTTCGGCCGGAGCCTCGGGCTTGGGGTTGGTCAGATCGGCGAGATCGGACAGGGACTTCTTGTCGGCCATTATGCGCCCACCTTGTTCTTGCGGTTCATCGACGCGACGTCGAGGGTCTGCGGGTTCTGGCCGCCGTGCGGATGCTCGGTGCCGTTGTAGAGATGCAGCGCGCGCATCTGGTCGCGGCCCAACGGCCCGCGCGGGATCATGCGCTCGATCGCTTTTTCGAGGATGCGCTCGGGGAAGCGGCCCTCGAGCACCTTGCCGGCGGTGACCTCCTTGAGGCCGCCCGGATAGCCGGTGTGCTTGTAGTAGAGCTTCTGCTCGAGCTTGCGGCCGGTGAAGCGGACCTTGTCGGCATTGACGATGACGACATGGTCGCCGCAGTCGACATGCGGGGTGTAGCTCGGCTTATGCTTGCCGCGGAGGATGTTGGCGACGATCGTCGCGAGCCGGCCGACGATGAGGCCGTCGGCATCGACCAGATGCCATTTCTTCTCGACCTCGGCCGGCTTGGCCGACTTGGTCGTCTTCATCAGCGCCTTCATGGCGGTTGACCCTTCTGAAACAGAAATGCGCAGCCGTTGCGGGCCGCGCTTGCGCGCCGCTATTTGCGGGCGAGGGCCGGAAAGTCAAGCAAAAGCGGGCATTTCACGACGGGTAAAATAATACCCACGCTATCGAGGGACAAGCGCGCGACGCTGGATGTGCAGGTAATTACCGGTGAAGCCGGCCGCTTCGCGCAGCGCGCCGACGTCGGGAATGGTCAGCGTGCCGCTGGCGATTTCGACCAGATCCTTGCTGCGCAGGCGCTGGAGCGTGCGGTTGACGTGCACCGCGGTCAGCCCCGTCGCGTCGGCCAGCTGCTCCTGGGTCAGCGGGAGCGCAAAACGGTCTTCGTGGACCAGGCCGACCATTTGCATCCGGGCGTGCATCTCACACAGCAGGTGGGCGATACGTTCGTACGCGTCCCGGCGGCCGACGTTGACGACCCATTCGCGAAGGACGCCTTCGTCCACCAGTGTCGCCCACCACAGAGCTTTGGTCAGGCCGTTGTGGTCCGAAGTGAGAGCATCCAGCTCCGCGCTCGGGATGTAGGCGACGCGGCAGCTTGTCAGCGCGACGATGCCGTGGTCCATGTGGCCAAGGATTGCGACGTGCAGATCGCAAAAATCGCCCGGGATGAGGAAGGCGACGATCTGCTGGGCGCCATTCGGCAGCGTCTTGTAGCGCGCCGCCCAGCCTTCGAAGATCACGTGGACGTGATCGGGCCGCTCACCTTCCGACAGGATGTCCCGTCTGGCCGGGACAGTGCGCACGTCGTCGCACAGTCTGATCAGCTGTTCGACGTCACTTTCGCGAAGGTCGGCGACCGTTGCGAGCTTGGCAATCAGTGGGCCGTGCCGCACGACTCACCCCCAAGAATGGCCTGCACGGCGCCTGATGTAAGTCAGGGCGTTCCGGAACGAAAGTCCCGCCGTTTCGTCTGCTTAACGTCGCTGTGCATCGGTTACCCGGCACGGCAGCGATTGAGAGTGCAGCAGCTCCCGCCACGCCTCGGGAGTCGCCGCCATGCCCAGATACCGCTTCCATCTCTATAATGACGTTCATACGGTCGATCACGAAGGCCGGGATTTCGCCGACCTCGGCGCCGCGCGGATCGAGGCGCTCGCCAATGCCCGCGAATTGATGGCTTCGGAAATCCGGACGAAGGGCGAAATCAATCTCAGTCACTGGATCGAGCTCGAGGACGACACGGGCGAATTGCTCGTCGTCTCGTTCGGCGACGCGGTGACGGTCAGGCAGTAGCGCGAAGCGAATGTTCGGGCTCGCGCACGGCGATGGCGGCCGCGAGCTGGTCATAGCGTTCCGCCATCTGGAGATGGGCTTCGCGCGCATTTGCACAACTGGCCTCTCTGGCAGCGGCCCGTTCGTCGTGCGCCCGACGGCTGAAATAGACGGCATCACTCTGCATTTACGCACCCTCCCCAGGGCGACTGGCTCAGCCCCATGGTTGAACCAGAGTTATCCACATACTCCTGAGTCGGAGTCGACTTCAGCAACTTAGATCAGGATCGCCGGAATCGTCGTGAACAGGGGAATTCGCCCCGCCCAGGCAACGCTGCATCTCGCGGTTGCGCTCGCGTGGGAGCAGCCCTAGGCGCTGCCTCGTTCATTGATTTGCGGCCAAGCCTTCGGAGCAGCTTAAACCGTGCCGAGACGCGTGAAGGACTTCATCGAGATCAGCGACTATACGTCGCTCGAAACGCTGATCCGCTACCTCGAGACGATCCGCGACAATTTGCCGGCGGACCATGAGGCGGCGCTGCAGATCCGTGGCGACGAGGTGTTCGGGCGGCGGCTGACCATCACTTACTTCCGCGAGCAGACGCCGGAGGAAGCCGAGCTCGAAGCGCGCTACGGCGGCTCCGACGGGGCCAATGCGGCGATCGACCGGCTGCAGCGCCGGCTCAACGAAGTGCCGTTCGAAGCGCGCCGCAACAAGCGCCGCTAGGCGACGCTGTCCTCGACCCAGTCGGCGTAGGCGCCGAGCAATTTGTCGACCGGCCAGGTGACGACGCACGGCACCGCATAACTGTGCAGCCCGGCGATCCGGGTGATCAGCGCGTCGACCCGGTCGTGGCGGGTCTTGAAGATCGCGGCGACCTCGTCGGCGGATTCGATCGCGCCCTGCCAGCGGTAGATCGAGCGGATCGGCCCGAGGATGTTGACGCAGGCCGCCAGCCGCTCCTCGACCATCGCGCGGCCGATGCGCTCGGCCTCGTCGGCGTCGATGAACACGGCGTAGACCGAAACGACGCTCATCGCTCTCCTCTTGTTAACCCGACGGTGCGATCATGCACCGGCAAAGGGGGACTGTCATGCGCTGGATTGCCGTCCTGATGCTCGGCGCCGTCATGTATTTCGGCGTGCCCTATTTGTGGACCCGGGCGATGGTCGCACAGGTCAACAAGGTGTCGTCGGACCCGGCGACCTTCCCCGAAATGAACGCCATGGTCGCGACCAATCTCACGTTCGACCAGAATGTGATCAACGCGGTCAATCCGACGGTGACGATCAACACCGAGGAATATGAGCGGATCGCGGTGCAGGGGCAGGCCGACCAGGCGATGCGCCAGGCCCTGGCGGCGTCCGACCAGGCC
>Ga0207676_10002112_pt1 | contig 14399 bp, 16 predicted proteins | sample KBSSwiS72_FD_184307 | JGI IMG/M metagenome (GOLD analysis project Ga0207676, IMG submission 184307) | Switchgrass rhizosphere microbial communities from Kellogg Biological Station, Michigan, USA - KBS Switchgrass S7-2 (SPAdes) (version 2) | ecosystem: Host-associated > Plants > Roots >... | reverse complement strand
CACCGCTTCCAGCTTCGGATCGTCCGTACCGGCGCGTTCCTCGCGAACCGCGCGACGCAGGCGGTCGAGATCGGCGCCGCTGAGGTCGCCGTCAAGCATCGCCACCTTGATGTGATCCAAAACGTCGAGGATGCGTCCGGCGCGGCCGACGGCGCGGCGCTTGCGCTCGGTCGGGTTGCCGACGTCCTGCAGGGCCAGGAGGGCCTCGACGCCCATGACCCCCTGCGCGGCGGAAACTGAAGACGCCTGGCCCGGTCCAGCAACCTGCTGGGGCGTGAAGATGCGGAAGCCTTCGCCCCCACCGGCGCGCGCGGGGCGCGGGCCCTGGGCCGATCCGACGCCGCTTGGGCCGGTGACCTTCATTCTTCGTACGCCGCCCTGACCAAATTCAACGTTCACCACTTTTCGGCTTGCAAGCTTGCAGCATGGTTAATGCCGGGCAATTTCTGCCGATGAGACTGCCTCGGACGTTGAGGCGATTCCTCTATCTGCTGATTTCATTACCGTTTCCTGACGGCGCCGACTGGCACGCCCCTCGCATGGGGCCAAGGCAACCTGTTGTCACCCGGTATTCCATGCGCCACCCCCTCCGTCTCCTCTCCGTCGTCCTACTGGCTCTGGGCCTGGTCGCCCAGCCCGCATTCGCCAAGTCGCGGATCAAGGACATCGTCGAGTTCGAGGGCGTACGCGAGAACATGCTCGTCGGCTACGGCATTGTGGTGGGTCTGAATGGCACGGGCGATGCGCTGCGCAATGCGCCGATGACCAAACAGAGCCTCGAGGCGATGCTGGAGCGGCTGGGCGTCAACACCCGCGACGCCACGCTGAACACCAAGAACGTCGCCGCCGTCATGGTCACTGCGCGCCTGCCCGCCTTCGCCGCGGCCGGCGCCCAGATCGACGCCACGGTCTCCGCGCTCGGCGACGCCAAGAGCCTGTTGGGCGGCACCCTCCTCGTCACCCCGCTACTCGGCGCCGACGGCAAGGCCTATGCGGTGGCCCAGGGCACGGTGCAGACCGGTTCGGTCAGCGCCTCCGGATCTTCCGGCTCGACGATTTCCAAGGGCGTGCCGACCGCCGGCCGAATCGCCTCGGGCGCCATCGTCGAACTGGAGACCGGCTTCCAGCTCGCCAACATGTCCAGCCTGCGCATGACGCTGCGCAATCCGGACTTCACCACCGCTGGGCGTATCGCCGACGTGATCAACGCCCGCTACCCGGGGGCCGCGGTCGCCGAGAACCCCACCATCGTCGCCATCCATCCGGTGGGCGGCCAGAACATGATGGCCTTCCTCTCCCAGGTGGAGAACCTCTCCGTCGAGCCCGACGCGCCCGCCAAGGTGGTCATCGACGAGGTCGCCGGCGTCATCGTCATGGGCGAGAACGTGCGGCTCTCCACCGTCGCCATCCAGCAGGGCAACCTAACCATCACCGTCCGCGAGAGCCCGGCGGTCAGCCAGCCCACCCCGTTCTCCAGGGGCGGCCAGACCGTCGTGGTGCCGCAGAGCGACCTCTCGGTCGATGAAGAGAAGGGCAAGCAGTTCCTGACGGTGCGGTCCGGGGTCTCGCTCTCCACCCTGGTCTCCGGACTGAACGCGCTGGGCGTCACCCCGCGCGACATGATCTCGATCTTGCAGACCATCAAGGCCGCCGGCGCCCTGCAAGCCGACATCGAGGTGCTGTGATGGCCGACATCAGCGCGCCCACCGTCTCACCCTCCCTCCTCCAGCCCACCGCGACCCAGTCCGCGCTCGAGTTGGCAAAACGCACGAACATCAAGGAGACGGCCAAGAAGTTCGAGGCCTCGTTCCTTGGCATCATGCTGCAGCAGATGTTCGAGGGCGTGGAGACTTCCGCCCCGTTCGGCGGTGGCCCCGGGGAGGCCATGTTCAAGTCGTTCATGACCGACGCCATGGCCAAGAAGATGACGGACCACGGCGGCATCGGCATCGCCAATTCCGTCACCCGCGAAATGCTCAAGCTCCAGGGACTGACCTGATGGCCCTTTCCGCCGAGAACTCCTCCGAGCGAGTCGAACAGCTGATCCTGCTGACCGAGCGCCTGACCGAACTGGTGGCCCTGGAGGCCCAGGCCTTCGAGAGCCGCCGCCCGCAGGACGCCGCGGTCCACGTCGAGGAAACCGCCAAGCTCGCCAACCTCTACCGGCACGAGTCCGCCCGCGTGCGCGCCAATCCCGACCTGGTGGCCACCTCCTCGCTCACCCAGCGCACCCGCTTGATCCGCGCCACCGAGGCCTTCGACGCCGTGCTGGCCCGCCAGGGCCGCGCGCTGGAGGCCGCCAAGACGGTGACCGAGGGCCTGGTCCGCGCCATCGCCGAGGAAGTCGCCAACCAGCGCCAGCAAGGCGTCAGCTATGGCGCCGGCGGCACGTCGGCTCCCGCGGGCGCCACGGCGATCACGTTGAACCAGCGCGCCTAGCCTTCCGCATCGCCCGCGTTAGGCTCGGCGCATGAGCCGCCCAGATCTTTCCACTCCCGAAGGCCGCGCCGCCTATCAGGCGGAGCTGCGCACCGTCGCCGTGCCCTGGCGGGTCGGTGGGGTGGCCATGATCCTTGTCGCCGCCATCCTGATGGTCTCTGCGAAGGGCCAGAACATGGATATGCACTCGCCGCTGATGATCGCGGGCTTCGCGGTCCTGGCGCTGGGCTGGGTCCTCGCCTTCGTCGGGATCTTCCTGCGCGCCCGCTACCACGCACGGCGGCTCAAGGAGCCAGCTTAGCGCGATTCAAACACTTGTTTGACGCTAGGTCAGCGGTGTAATCTGCCAACGTCGTCGGACGTTCCGGCGATCTACGTTCTCAGGGCGGGGTGAAAGTCCCCACCGGCGGTAATGCCCCTTCGCAAGCAGGGGACGAGCCCGCGGGCGCCTGGCGGTCGCAAGACCGGCAGGGACAAGCAGACACCGGTGCGATCCCGGGGCCGACGGTTAGAGTCCGGTTATGAGAACCGCTGTCGACGCATGAGGGCTTCGGCCGGATTGCGTCCGCGGCGTCTCCCTGAGTCGTGGTTGTTCCAACCCGTCCAGGGAAACAGACCATGACCCAAGTTGCTCAAGTCACTCAGGAATACCCCACCGCCAACGGCGCCTATCGCGCCGCGCGGATCGCTTTCGTCCACGCGCTCTGGCACCGCGAGATCGTCGAGGAGGCCTACCACGGCTTCGTCGAGGAGATGGCCACGCTCGGCTTTGGCCCGGAGGTGATCGAACGCTTCGAAACCCCCGGGGCCTTCGAGATACCGTTGCACGCCCAGACGCTCGCCCGCACCGGCCGCTACGCCGCCATCGTCGGTGCGGCCTTCGTCGTAAACGGCGGCATCTATCGCCACGAGTTCGTCGCCGAGACGGTGGTGAACGCCCTGATGCAGGTGCAGCTCGCGACTGAGACGCCGATCTTCTCGGTGGTGCTCACCCCGCACCACTTCCACGACCACGAGGTGCACCAGAAGTTCTTCCACGAGCACTTCCGGGTGAAGGGCCACGAGGCGGCCAGGGCGACCGCCGGCACCCTCGCCAGCCTTGCGCGGCTCGCGGCCGCGGCGTGAGGGCGTGGACATGGAAACCCAGACCCTCACCCCGCCCGCAGGCTTTACGCCGCATGACCGCAAGAGCCCGGTCACCGATCCCTGGGAGCCGATCTACAGCCGAAAGGTCGAAGGGACGGTCGTGCTGGGCCTGCGCGCCGGCCACGCCCACACCAACAGCCGCGGCTTCGTCCACGGCGGCCTGATCTCGGCGCTCGCCGACAATGCCATGGGCCTTTCCTGCGCCCGCACGCTGGGCGACGTCTCGAGCCTGGTCACCGTCAACCTCACCGTGGACTTCCTGGGTTCGGCGCTGGAGGGCCAGTGGCTGGAGTTCGACACGGTGTTCGTGAAGCCGGGCTCCACGCTCTGCTTCACCCAGGCCTTCGTCACGGCGGACGGCCAACCCTGCGCCCGCGCCAACGCGGTGTTCCGGGTCGTGCGGAAGGTGGCGGCATGAGCTGGTACATAGTCGGCCGCATCGCCATCCACGATCCGGAACGCTACGCCCGCTACGCCGGGGCCTTCATGCCCGTCCTCAAGCAGTACGGCGGGCGCCTACTGGTCTCCGAGGAGAACCCCGAGGTGATGGAGGGCGACTGGGACGGCCGCAAGCTGGTGGTCCTCAGCTTTGCGAGCCGAGAGGCCGCCCTCGCCTGGGCCAGCTCTCCAGAATACCTGGAGATCGCCAAGGATCGCCACGCAGCCTCCGACGGGATCATCGTGCTCACGGAGGGGTTCGGCTAGTTCAGCCGGATCTCCCGATCGATACCGACAGCATCCAGGAAGTCGCGGTCGTGGCTGACCATCACCAGGGCGCCGTCGTAGCCGCCGAGCGCAGCTTCCACCGCCTCGATCGAGTCCAGGTCGAGGTGGTTGGTCGGCTCGTCGAGGATCAGCAGTTGCGGCGGTCGCTCGGCCATCAGCGTGCAGGCGAGCGCCGCGCGTAGCCGTTCACCTCCGCTCAGGGACGAGACCGGCTTGTCCGCCGCGACATTGCGGAACAGGAAACGCGCCAGCGCTGCACGGGCGGCATTTTCGCCTGCCTGCGGGTTCAGCCGCCGGAAGGCTTCGACCAGGGTATCCTGCGGTTGGAGCATGGCGGTCTGCTGATCGAGGAAGGCGGCGGGACCGCTGCGGATGACCCGCCCGCTCGACGGCTCCAGCTCGCCGGCCGCAAGCCGGATGAGCGTCGTCTTGCCGGCGCCGTTGGGGCCGGTGACCGCCACCCGCTCCGGTCCCACGATGCGCAGCGACAGGTCGTGCAGGACCGGCGGACCATCGGCGAAGCCGAAACCGACGGCGTCGAAGACCAGCACCGTCTTACCGGCGGCGAGGCCGGAAGCGGGCAACTCGAAGCCCAGCTTTCGCAGCCGCTCGACCCGCCCTTGCGCCTCGGCAAGGCCGGCGGCGGCTTCGGCGCGCAGGCGCTCAGCCAGCCGGCTCTCGCGACTGCCGCTGCCCTCCGCCCGCTCGGCCATCGCGCCGAGCACAATCCTGGGCTCCGAGCCCTTGGCGGCGAAGCGCCGGCCGGCCGCGTCCCGTCGCGCCTTGCGTTCGGCCGCCTGCTGCACCTCGCGCGCAACCCGCGCCTGGGTCCGCTCGGCGTCGGCCAATTCGCGCGCCGCGGCGGCCTCCTCGGCGACTTTGCGCTCGGCATAGAGGTCGTAGTTGCCGCCATAGACCTTCGCGCCGAGGCCGCTCAGTTCGACGATCCGGTCCATGCGCCTGAGCAGCTCGCGATCGTGGCTGACGACGATCGCGCCGCCCCGCCAGTGCGCCAGCACCTCGGCCACCAGCTGGCGAGCCTCAGCGTCGAGGTTGTTGGTGGGCTCGTCGAGAATCAGCAGATCCGGTTCCTGGGCCAGCAGGCCCGCCAGCGATACGCGGGTGACCTGGCCGCCGCTCAGGCTCACGGCCGGCCGGTCAAGCGCCAGGCCCGCAAGGCCTACCTCGGCCAGGGCCGCATCGAGCCGCGCTTCCAGGCCCCAGTCCGCCTCGGCGAGGTCGTCCTCGCAGCCCTGGCCGTTTGCGATCCGCGCTAGCCGGGCGAGTGGCTCAGCAAGGCCCAGCAGGTCGGCGACGCTCGCGCCGGGCGGCGGCTGAAGTGCCTGGCGCAGGAGGCCCACGCGGCCGCGCACCGTCACGGCCCCCGCAGCGGGCGCGAGCTCGCCCACAATCAGCTGCAGCAGCGTGGTCTTGCCCACGGCGTTGCGCCCCACGAGGCCGGTGCGTTCGGCTCCGAAGGCGAGGGTCAGGTTGTCGAAGAGGCTGCGGCCGTCAGGCGTGCGGTAGCTGAGGCCGTCGAGTGTCGCGAAGCTGGGCATGGCCGACCAGGGTTGCGTTGACGTTCGGGACGAGGCGGGGGTCCGTCGTCAGGCGCATGGTCGGAAGCTCCTTCAAGTGAGTGCGGGGATTTAAGGCATCGCGGCCGGTGCAACAAGGTTCGGCGGCGGGCAGCCCGTGTCACCCCGGCTCACGAACCTGCGCCGCAATGGTCGTTTGTGCGCACGCTGCGCCGTCGCGATGATCCTCGGCCATCCAGGAGGTTCCGATGATCATCGAACGCCTCGACCTGCCCGCCGCGCACGCCCTCCCCCGACGCGCGGGCCTTCGTCGGGCCTGGAATTGGTGGTGGTGGTCGGTCCGCGCCTACGTGGCCGACCGCCACCTGCTCCCGCGGCCTGAACCGCCGGACGTTCTGTGATCTGAGATCACGAATATAACGCTGAGATGTCGTTTACGAAGGCGTATGCGCAGCGCTATATGCAGGCCGATGCTTGTGAGCTGAGGTCACATGGCGAAGCGCAGCCAACTGCCGTTGACGGCCCTACGGGCCTTCGAAGCCTTTGCGCGCCTGGGCAAGATGAGCCTAGCCGCGGACGAGCTTTGCGTCACCCATGGGGCCGTCAGCCGGCAGGTCCGCAGCCTTGAGCAGACGGTCGGGGTGAAGCTGACCCAGGGTCCGCGCAACGCCCTCAAACTCACAGACGTCGGGGATCGGATGGCCCGTTCGCTGGGCGGCACGTTCGACGAGCTGGAGAAGATCTTCGTCGACGTGCGCGCCGCCGGCGACCGCGAGCTGCACATCTCCTGCGTCGGCACGCTCGCGATGAAGTGGCTAATCCCCAGGCTGTCCGGCTTCCACGCCCGCCACCCCGAGCTCTCGATCCGGGTCACCGAGGCCTACGGTCCCGTCGACTTCGCCCGCGAGCCTTTCGATGCCGCCATCCGGCTGACAGACAGCGCCGCCGGCGGCAACGCGACCCCGTTCCTCGACAACTTCCACGGGCCGGTCGTCGCGCCCGCCCTGATGGCCGAAGGCGTGGACCTCATGCGCCTGCCGAGGCTGCACACCCGCCCGCACCGCCAGGCCTGGGACGAGTGGTCCGAGCACGCCCGCATCGCCGTGCCCGACGCGGCCGAGAACCGCGAGTACGAGCACCTCTTCTACATGCTCGAAGCGGCCGTGGCCGGCCTGGGCGTCGGCCTCTCGCCCTGGATCTATGTGGCCAACGACATCGCCTCGGGCAGGCTCGTCGCCCCCTACGGCTTCACGCCCACGCCGGCCAAGTTCCACCTGGTCATCCCCGACGCGCCGCCCAAGCGGGGCCTAGCCGCCTTCCGCGCCTGGCTCCTCGAGGAAGCCGCCAAGGCCCCGCCCCCGCCGATGGCCGCGGTGGGCTGAGGCCCACATGCACGACGTCCGCCACCTAAGCTCGTCATTCCCGCCGGACACTAGCGGCTTTCGGACATGTGTTCGGATGGCCGCATTGAAGGTCCGCCCCGTGGGCGCGATCTACCAAGCATCGACGCCCGCCACAGGAATGCCGTCATGTCTTTCGTCGTTTCAGGCCTGCCAATCGAGACCTTCCGCCCGTTGTTCGGCCTCTCTGACGAGGCGTTGGCCGAGCGCGGCGTAATCCGCCGCCGGGTCGATTCCACCCCGGGCTTCCCCTGCCGCATCACCCTCGAGGACGCCGAGCCCGGCGACACCGTGCTCCTGCTCAACTACGAGCATCAGCCGGCCGAGACGCCTTACCGCTCCAGCCACGCGATCTACGTCAGCGAGCAGGCGACGGAGACGCGCACGGCGGTCGACGAGATCCCAGGCGTCCTGCGCGTGCGCAAGTTCATCTCGCTCCGCGCCTTCGACGACGCCGGCATGATGCTCGAAGCCGAAGTGGCGGCAGGCGCCGAGCTGGAGCCCGTCATCGAGCGGCTCTTGGCCATCCCCGGCGCCGCCTACCTGCATGCCCACAACGCCGGCATGGGCTGCTACGCCGCCCGGATCGACCGGGCTTGAGCCGGTCCTACTAATTCGCGTGAGTCGAACTAACACAAATTTCTTGCGCACGCCGTTATTTGTGTTAGTTCAACTCTCATGAAATACGAATCCACTGCTCAGGAGGTGCGCCGCGCCTATCGACAGACGGCGCGCGCCGAGGCCACGGAAGCCACCGGCGAGCGGATCCTCGCCGCCTTCTCCGAGCAGTTGCGTGACGGCTGGTTCGACGAGATCCGGCTTGAGGACGTGGCCAAGGCGGCCGGGGTCTCCGTCCAGACCGTGATCCGTCGGTTCGGCGGCAAGGAGGGCCTGCTCGAGGCGGCGCAAGCGCAACTCGACCACGTCATCCGCTCCACGCGGGCGATCCCGGCCGGCGACATCGCGTCGGCGGTGAAGGTGCTGTTGGCCGACTACGAACATACCGGCGACCTGCTGATCCGCATCCTCGCCCAGGAAGCCCGGCAGGCGCCGCTTAAGACGCTGACGGACGCGGGCCGCGCGGGTCATCGGGGGTGGCTCCGGGATGTCGTCGCCCCCTGGCTCGACGCGCTGTCGTCGGCCGAGGCCGAACGCCGCCTCGACGCGGTGGTCGCCGTGACCGACGTCTACGTGTGGAAGCTTCTGCGCCGCGACCTGGGTCGCCCCGTCGCGCAACTGGAAGCGCTCATGCTGCAACTTATCCCCGCCGCCCTCGCCGGCGACGGACAGCCTCAGATTGGAGAGCTGAGATGACTGCGCCCAACGTCATGAACTTCCTCTTCACGACCTGGGAGGGCGGCGGTTCGGTTCCCCCAGTGCTCACCGTGGCCCGCAAGCTGATCGCGCGGGGACATCGGGTCCGGGTGATGAGCGACGCCTGCAACCGTCCCGAATGCGAGGCCGTCGGTGCAGTCTTCACGCCCTGGACGTCAGCGCCCAGCCGCGCGAGCCGCAGCCGTGACACGGACTTCCTGGCCGACTGGCAGGCGGAAACGCCACAGGCCGGCCTGATGCGGGCCATAGACGCCGTGTGGGCGGGACCAGCCCTGGCCTATGCCCGCGATGTGATGGCCGAGCTGGAACGCGAGGCGGCCGACCTCGTGGTGACAAGCGAGATGCTGTTTGGCGTGGCCGCCGGGTGCGAGGCCGCCCACCAGCCCTATGCCTTGCTTTGCGTGAACGTCAGCCTGTTCCCAATCCCGGGCATACCGCCCATGGGGCCGGGCTTGGCGCCGGCCCGTAGCGACGGTGAACGCGCGTTGCACGCTGAGATCACCCAGGGCGGGATCGCGCTCTTCGACCATGGCCTGCCGGCGCTGAACGCTGCGCGCGCCAAGCTGGGGCTCGCGCCGCTGGATCACCTGATCGACCAGACCCGTTCCGCCGAGGCGTGCCTGCTGGCCATCAGCCGGGCCTTCGATTTCGCGCCTGAGGAATTGCCGCAGGGCGTTCGCTACGTCGGTCCCCAGATCGGGGAGCCCGCCTGGGCCGAGCCCTGGCAGTCGCCTTGGCCCACTGACGATCCCCGGCCGCTGATCGCCGTCGGTTTCAGCACGACCTTCCAGGACCACGCGGCGGTCCTGCAGCGCATCGCGGACGCGGTTTCAGGGCTGCCCGTCCGTGCCGTGATCACCCTGGGCGAGGCCATCTTGCCGGGGGAGATCACCGCGCCCAAGAACGTGCAGGTCGTGGGCAGTTGCAGCCACGACGCCCTCATGCGCGAGGCCGCCTTAGTGGTGACCCACGGCGGACATGGCACGGTCGCGCGTGCGCTCCGCCACCGGCGGCCGCTGCTGGTCATGCCGCATGGCCGCGACCAGAACGACAACGCGGTGCGGGTCACCGAACGCGGAGCTGGGCTTTCCTTGCCCCCGACCGCGACCGTCGCCCAGATCCGCGGCGCGCTCGGCCGCTTGCTCTCGGAGCCGGGGTTCGGCCGCGCAGCGGACCGCCTGGGCGCTCAGGTCGCCAACGACGTGGAGACTTCACCCGTCGTCGAGGACCTGGAAGCGCTGGCGGCAGGCGCTCGGCCGGGTCCCGGCGAACGCCCCGCCAAGGTGTTCTGCCCGGCCTGAGCCCTTAGAAGTCCTGGCCGAACCTCAAGCCGATGGTCCGCGGTTGGATCGGGTTGATATAGACCCGGCTGCAGACCGATGACGCGCAGGCCACGAAGCGGTCAATCTGGCCGTCCTCGTCGAAGACGTTCTTCACGTAGGCCTCAACCCGCCAGGAACCCTGCGACACCCCCGCCGTGAGGTCGACGGTGGTGTAGCTGGGCAGCTTGCCAATGACGTCGCGGTCACTGGTCCGCAGGTCCGGCCAGCTGGAGCCCTTGTAGACAATCGAACCCTGCGTGTGCGCGCGCAACTCGCCGGCGTCCCACTCGTAGCGGGCGGTCATGTTGCCCTGGAACTTCGGCGTCACCGGCAAGGCGCGTCCCTTCGGCGCCTCCGGTGGGGCGCTTGGATCGGGGATGTAGTCCTCGTCCAGCTTGGCGTCGTTGTAGGCCGCCGCGCCATTGATCGTCAGGCCGTCGGTGATACGCCAGGTGATGTCGGTCTCGACGCCTTTCACCTTGGCCTTACCGGCATTGCGGATCTCGGTCAGGCCGTTGGCGCCCAGGAACGAGAACTGGAAGTTATTCCAGTCCTCGTAATAGAGCGCGCCGTTCCAGCGGAAGCTGTTGTCCAGCCAGCTTGTCTTCCAGCCGACCTCGTAGTTCTTGAGGAAATCGGCGTTGTAGGGCGGCAGCGTACCGCGGCGATTGATGCCGCCGGGCCGGTAGCCCGTAGAGACCGTCGCATAGACCATCTTGTCCGGGTCGAACTTGTAGGTCGCGTTCACCCGGTAGGTATGGCCGGTGTCCTTGGTGGACTTGTCGACGTTGGTGCAGGGCCCGCCTTCGACAATCGCCGGCTTGAAGCAGGCGCCCACGCCCGTGCCCGACGAATAGCCGGTCCCGAAGCCGAAGAAGCCCTGCAGGGAGTTGTCCGACTTGAAGAAGCGGATGCCGCCGGTCACCGAGAACTTGTCGGTGACGTCGAACGACGCCTCGCCGAAGACGGCGTAGTCGCGGTCGGTCCTGAGCTGCTTGGTCAGCCAGAGCGTGTCCGGCCAGCCGGGAACTTCCAGCGAACTCGCCAGGCGGTCGATCTTGTAGCGCTGCTGGATGTTGTGGGTCTGCTTTTCGTAGAACAGCCCGCCGACCATCCGGAAGCGGTTCTCCACCGGGGTGGAGACGCGGAACTCGTGGCTCTGCTTGGTGTAGTAGTCCTTGCCCTGGATGTACTGCGACGTGTTGATGAAGTTGCCCGCGTCGTCGTTCAGGTAGGCGCCATAGCCCAGCAGCGTGTCGTAGAAGAAGCTGTAATCGGAATAGTCCTGCCGGGTGTCGACCCAGCGCTTCATGTAGGCCCCGGCGTAGACGACATCGAGGTTCGAGAGCTTGCCCTCGATGGTCATGGCCGCCTGGGCCCATTTGTCGTCGGAGCCCTCCGGATAGAACCGCTGGACCTTGAGCCCGCCCAACAGCGGGTTGATCGCGAAGTTGCCGTCGGCCTGGGTGCGTTGCGCGTTGAGCGTCGGCGTGATGGTCCAGTTGTCGTCGAGGTCGATCTTCAGCGCCACGCGGGCGCCGACGGTGTCGACCTCGTTGTAGTTCTTCTCGACCAGGGCCTTGTTGTTGATCGTGATCGGTCCGGTGGGGAAGGTCAGGCTGCCCGGCACGTTGTCGATGTAGCCGGCGTCATGCACGGCCCAGCCCACCAGGCGGACCGCGGCCCGGTCGCCCAGCGGCTGGTTCACGAAGCCTTCCGCCGAATATCCGACATCGCCGTGCGAGATGGCGTTGACCTGGAGGTCGTAGCTCGCGTCGAAGCCCGTCGTGGAGGGCTTGTTGGTGATGATCCGCAGGGTGCCGGCCTGTGAGCTTGCGCCGTAGAGCGTGCCCTGCGGCCCGGCCAGCGCCTCGACCCGGGCGATGTCGTAGATGTGGATTTCCAGCGGCCCGGTGATCGTGGTGACCGGCTGTTCGTCGAGATAGACGCCGACGCTCGGCAGCGGCCCGGAGTGGTTGCCGTTCTCGCCCGAAGCGACGCCGCGCATGTAGATCTGGGAGAAGCCCGGTCCGGCGGTCTGGATGCTCACGCTGGGCAGGAACTTCGCGTAGTCGGTGAGGCCGGAGACCTGCAGTTCATCCAGCTTCTTGGTGCCCAGCGCCTGCACGCTGATCGGCACGTCCTGCAGGTTTTCCGAGCGCTTCTGGGCGGTGATCACCACCTCGTCGAGCTGCGGGGCGGTGGTCGCTCCGGCGGCGAGCGCGGGCGCAGCCGCCGCAGTCAGCATGGTGGTGGCCACGAGCCCAAAGGCTCGGCGCCGGTTCCCGGTCGTCATAATGGTCCCCCTCAAAGAAGATCAGTAGGCTGGTGTGTTCGGATAGTTGTCGAGCACCGGCCCCAGGCTCGCCATCAGCGGGGCAAGCCAGGGCTCGTAGTTGCGCCAGTGGTCGGTGGCGTCCGTGAAGATCGGCTGGCGGACCTGTTCGGAACTGGCGGTCCTGACCGCGCGATCGTTCTCGTAGAACTTCAGGCAGGCGTCCTCAAACGGCAGGCCGCAGTGGTCGAGCAGGCGTCGGACCTCGCGCTCCGGATCGGCCACCATCTCTTCGTAGATTACCCGGTGCACGCGGCCCGGCAGCACGGCGTCGAAGTGCGCCATTAGCTCGACGTAGTCGGCGTAGTAGCGGCCGAGGTCAGTCAGGTCGTAAGTGAAGGTCTGGCCGCGGGCGAAGTGCTGTTTGAAGCCGGAAAAGCAGCAGCCCAGGGGATGGCGCCGAGCGTCGATCACCTTGGCGTTTGGCAGGATCAGGTGGATCAGCCCCAGGTGCGCGAAATTGTTCGGCATCTTGTCGATGAAGAAGGGCCGCCCAAGCTTGCGGTGCACCTGGGCGCGTTCCAGGTATTCCTCGCCTAGCGCGCGCAGTGCGTCGGCGGAGAGGTCCGCCAGCGCGTCCGGATAGGCGCTCTCCGCCGCGCTCTTCGAGCGTCCGCCCAGCCGCCTCGCCAGGGTGATGATGTCCGGCAGCTCCTGGGTGCCTTCGACCTGGCTGTGGCTGGAGAGGATCTGCTCGATCAGCGTGGAGCCCGCCCGCGGCAGGCCGACGATGAAGATCGGGTCCGGCGCTGCGTCCCCCGACCCCGCCCGTTCGGCCACGAAGCTTTTCGTGAACAGCGCCTTGCTGCGGACCACATGGCTTGCGGTGTCGTCGGCGTCGTAGGTGATCCCGAGGCGGCGCAGCGCATTGCCGGCGGCGTAGTGCTCGAACGAGGCGGCATAGTCGCCCGCGTCCTCCAGCGCCTTGCCGAGCGCGAAATGCAGGTGGAAGCGGTCCTCGTCGGTCAGGTCGGCTCGGCGCGCCTGCGCCTCCATCGCCTCCCGGTCTTCTGCCGAAAAGGCCACGGTCTTCAGGTTGGCGAGGCTCCACCACGCCTCGCCGAGGCTGGGCGTCAGGGCCAGGCTCCTGCGATAGGCCGCGACGGCGTCGGCCTGGCGCCCGACGGTCTTCAGCGCATGGCCGAGACTCATCCAGGTCTTCGGTTGGTCCGGATAGCCGGCCAGCACCAGCTCATAGAGCTCGATCGCCTGATGGTACTCGCCGGTGCGGCCGAGCGCGGCCGCCTTCAGGTTGCGCACGCCCGGATTGGCAGGGTCGGCGGCCAGCAGGCGGTCGGCCTCAGCGATGGCCTGGACGGGCTTGTTCTGGCGGTAGAGCACGGACGCGTAGTTGTGCCGGGCGGCGGCGAAGCTGGGGGCCAGGTCGAGACAGCGCGCCAGGAGGTTCTCGGCGTCGTCCAGACGGCCCAGCCGAACGCCGGTTTCGGCCAGCATGCGGATCGCGGCCACGTCCGTCGGATGCTGCTTCAGGAAAGGGCGCAGCAGCCGCTCGGCCTCCGCCAGCCTGTTGTCGCAGAGCGCGCCGGCCGCCTCCACCAGGGCGGGATCGTTTACCGAGGCGCGGATATGGCGCGAATAGGCCGCGTCGGCCCGCTCGCTCTCGCCCGCCAGCGACAGCGCATCGCCCAGGGCCCGCCAGGCGTTGGCGTGGTTCGGATTGAGGCTGGTCGCGCGGGTGAGCGCCGTGATCGCGGCCGCGCCCTGGCCGAGGGCGGCGCTGGCCAGGCCCAGTTCCAGGTGCACTTGCGCCGCGTCGGGATGCGCCTTGGCCAGGTCTTGCAGGATGTCTCTCGCCGCCGACGTTGATCCCTGTCGGCGCAAGGCCGCGGCCAGCAACAGCCGCGCCTCGGGGTGGTCCGGAGCGACCTTGAGGATTTCGCGCGTCTGCGCCTCAGCCAATGTCGGATCCGCGGCCAGCAACCGGGCGGCATGCGCCAAGGCGGTTGCAATGGTTCCAACGGGCTCTGTCGCGGCAGTCGTCAAACAGCATTCCGATCACGGATCGAGTCGTGTTGGATCAGATGAGTCAGCTCTACCGCTGTCAATGGCTCGCCCTCAGGTTGTCGCGCTTCCGACGCGTTGGTGCGGCGCTGCGGGCACAGCGCACAATTTCGGCGCAGCGGCCACGCAGAAGTGG